>Ga0179591_1248393_pt1 | contig 16069 bp, 13 predicted proteins | sample CZOMad2_1_08_16f_FD_182891 | JGI IMG/M metagenome (GOLD analysis project Ga0179591, IMG submission 182891) | Vadose zone soil fungal communities from Angelo Coast Range Reserve, California, USA - CZOMad2_1_08_16fungal (PacBio error correction) | ecosystem: Environmental > Terrestrial > Soil >...
ACGACTTTTTAAAAAAAAAAACAAAAAACCCAGAAGAGGGCGAAAATCGCGGGACTTTTCCATCAAATATCGTACTCCAAGTCACTAACTCTCGGTCCTCGGCCTTGCATGTACAAGGAGGTCCGGAACTACCGAGGAAGGAAAGATCTATGTGATTGACCTACTTGCTATGGCCCACTATATAACCAGTCGTTTTTATGAGGTACATCGTCCACAAGAAAAAGATCAGGACAAAAATCCTTTTTCCTCAAAAAGAGAAAGACACATTAGAACAACGGCGAAGAGTACGACGACGAGCCAGACTGAAGTCGAGGCCACGAGTTCATAGTATAGCGGGCGGGGTTTCATTGAAAGAAGATGGAGCGAGCCGACGCCGGCTCTCTCCTTCTATTATCGGGGAGGGAAGGAGAAAGCCTATTCGAACCAGGTCCTTGGCAAAAGTCGTTCCTTTGGGGAAAGGTCCGGAACCAGAAAAAAAACTGACGGGGAGATCTTTACTGGCAGGGCCCGACCATGGGGTTTCCTTGGGGCACTTGTCCGCTAGGGAGAACGCACGCCTCATTCAGGGGGTGACTCGGGTTATAAGAGGGAAGCAAAACCGCGTGATGGAACAGGGGTTCTCCGTCATCACCGGGAGTAGAGAAATGATGATTACGACAAAAACACGAAAAGTAAAGCGTACACTAATCCGACATGTTCGACTGAAGAGTTTCTTCATTTACATCTTTGTAAGAGGAGGAGGGCGGCCGCGCGTGGGCAAAAAAAGCCGTCCGTTTCGAGGGGCGGCATGTGACCTTGCAACAGGGAAGAATCTGGATAGAAGAAGGCCCATAGGGGGCGTCGTACCCAACCTCAATGGGGTCAGGACGGCCCCTCCCAGAAAGAAACGAAAGCAGCCCTAGGGGGTCTGAAAAGGACTCCCAGGAAGAAGATTCCGATCAGGACGCCCTAATCAGCTAAGCCAGATGAAGACCATTATTTGTAGCTCGTGAAATAATTATTGCAATCAAATCTTTAGGGGGGGGGGAGGAAGAATTCGTGGGAACGGGGGGAGGGACCCTATTGGCGTCTTGAAAATCATCAGGGACTATAAGCTAAGAATTTAAGGAATATGAAGGAGTCTACTTTTTTTCTCCTCGGATGGGGATTTCCTGAAATATATATCAGTTCAGAGAAGTCAAGGGAAGGGGGGCCATCTGAAAGGAAGGAGGGCGGTTTGAAATTATTGACGATCTGACCCATGCGAGTGACTTATCTCGCCGGAGAAAAGAAGGCGAAGTCGCCACATATTGCGACGCTGACGGCGCTTTTAAATTAATCTATTTGGTAATAAAGCAAGAGAAGAAGAAAATAGCTCACAGACTAAAAGGAGAACCGCTGGAAACGCGCCGAGATGATTTTTACATCTGGACGGCATTGGGGGGGTGGGGAAAACCATGGAGAGGATATGACGGCGCGTCGAGGTTCCCGGGGCCTTCAGAGAAGGGCTGTTTTTCAAGAACGAGGGGGTGCGACGACGATCCTCGCGGAGAGATGCTCAATCTAACCGGTTAGAAGAAGGAGGAGGGAATACGCGTGTCCGAAGAAGAAAGAGACCGAGAGAAGCCATTCGAGGAAGAACGAAGAGCAAATCTAACGAGGGCTGAGCCTAATCCGACTAAAAGAAAAAAAAAAAAAAAAAAAAAAAGAAAAAAAAAAAAAAAAAGAAAAAGAAAAAAAAAAAAAAAAAAAAAACAAAAAAAAAAAAAACAAAAAAAAGATTCGCTAACTTTCGCCATTGTACCTACTAACTCCCTGAAGGGTAAGAGTCTCCACTCGACCGGGACCGGCAAAGTTGACCGGCAAAAGAATGCTGACGAAAAAAATGGGTAAGGGTGGGGGGATAGTTAGGTTGAAGGTGCGCAGGTGTTTTTCAAGGCCAGGATTACCAGGATCCCAAGAGGAGAGGAGTGGCGAACAGGGATGGAACAACACTTGAGAGAGGGAATTTAAGTCAGGTATGAGGGAAGACGTCGTCCATGTTACCGACGCCACGGGGCGAAAGCCCAGGGGTGTAGTACCCAAGAAAACACTTGGGAAAGGACGCGGAAGTACCCTCCTCCCTGGATCCTGACATTGCTGAAAAAAGAAAAATTCAAGGAGGAAATATAAGTTGCCTGGGACGATGCCCCCAAATGATGGTTCAAACCCTAAATTTCTGGGAACTTCGACTTCGATGCAAAGTGGCACTCCGTCCGAAGAGCCATGGTATTGGGGGGTTCCAGACGGGAATATCTCTCTAAACAACAAAGTAGGATGATGAAAATATACTCACTGAGGGGCCAAAGTGAAAACTGGGGATTGCGTGACTGTTGCCAGAACGGCACAACGCGGCGCTAAACGCGAAAGTTACGTTACCGAGGTTTCGTCCAGCAGAAGAATATAGAAAGCAAAAGATCGGAATGGGGTGTTGGACATAAGATGGGATCCAAACAGGGACGAGGTACTCACCAAAAGGGGATCCAAGTGGTTCTTGTAGAAAAAATCACCGAGGAAAGGTCGACTAAACATGGGTGCGGATGCACGGGGCTATCGTCTATCTCCGACCGATTGCAATGCAACGCAAACTATCATGTTCCGGACCGGTTTGCACCCTGGAAAATAAGAAGGCGGAGCCTGAGCGATCCATAAGGGAAGACAAAACTACCTGGACTCACCTTCACACTCTACCACCGAAAGGGAAAAGGGGGGTCGACGCTGGGGGGAACACGCACTAAAAACTAGGTCGTGGCGATTAGGGCAGTAGTTTTTCTATTGTCGGGACCAAATGGGCGAAATAGACGGATACGGTCGGGATATGTCTTAGGGTCTATCCCAACCGCCGAGGTGGCGGAGCGTTCTTCAAGGGGAGATCTCGTTGTCGGACTGGGGGAAATGGGGGTCTGAAACATGACGTCTTCACGCACACCCAGGGGCTCGACGGCAGCATAGTTCTCCGAGAGCGGGATCAAAATCGTGTTCACAAAACCATCAGGGATACTAAATAGGAGCACCGGGGCACCGAGGAGAGAACAGCAGGTGCCTTCATCAAGTGCGACTCTGGACTGTTCAACGACGACGGGACCGACTGGTAAAAAAATCATCCTCGCGGCGTTCAGAACGGGGAGGAATCTTCGGTCGAGGCATCTCGGGGTATCTGGCACGAGGTACCGACATCATCGGGATTTGACGGTTCACGGTCGCCCACAGAGTTGGGGGGAGAAATCGCCTGCAGTTGCTATCGCGCATATCACTCTCGAAACTCGTAGGGAGTGCAAAATCAACCTAACCCGCCCGCACATAGCTTCTAGATATATCATGTCGAGACCGGCCACGCCGATCTAAGGCTGCTGCATCCCATCCGAGATAAAGTCGACAGCCAGGGCATCGTTAGGGCGGACTCAGCTTTCTGGGCTGAAAGCGGGGGAAGAAAGGGAAAAGAAGCTCAGGTCTCGATCTTCTCCCCAGAAGATACATCCCTATCGGAAGGACAAGAGACATTGAAACGACATCACCTCTTTCGGCAGCGGCTCGCTGGCGAGGGTAGGGCTCAGGCATCTTCTTCCGCGAATTTTCGAGAAAAAGCTTGATGGGGAGGGGAGGTGGCTTGTCAGTATTGCCGGATCGTCAAACCAAGTGCTTGCGGGCGCCGCGAGGTGTGAAGAAAAGTAGAGGAGATCCACCGGAGCAAGAAGGAAAAGATACGGGGAATTAACCGGGCCCTCTGAGGCCCATAAACGCCAAAGGAAGTCTAATCAACTCTTGCGTCCTAAAGGTCTGAAAGATATCCTGATTGTCGGATTTCGTTGACTCTGTTTTTCTTGGGGGTGGGGGGGTCTGGGGGGGTTTAAGTCCCAAAGGCAACGCACAATCTAAGAGAACACTCCTGCAAAAAAAGAAAACAAAGAACTCAACGGTGGTGGCGAGATTCTGGGCAAAAAATAGAGACAACCGCGCAGCGGCGTCGATGACGGTCAAGGAATCTACAAGGTAGAAAAAATTAAAGACAGGGACTTGCATTCCTCACTCGACTAGGAGTCAAAAAGAAATTTTTTAGGATGAATGCTACGTAGGACCAAACATAAAAAACTTGGAAGGAAACGGGGTCCAATTAAAGGTTCATGACTCAGCATCCGATGGAAGGGAGCGATGCCCGGACGGGATTATACTCTTATGCAAGACATCGAAAGGTAACGAAATGACGAGGATAAACAGATCCATCATCTGGTGGAAATCTTGGGGTGTCAAAGAAGTCTGGATACGTGTCTTAGAGGCTGCTCTCGTCAAAAAGCAGTTTGAGTATGCAGAGGGCCTTTCAAAAAATGCTTTAGAACCTCTGATAAAAAAAAGGGGTTGCTTAGTCGCATCGGGGGGGAGATTGTGAAAAAAAAAGCAAAAAAATATGGGGAGCTATCAGGTACAATCGCCTCCAGAATACTAACAATAAGCTCGCTAGGGTAGGAGAAAAAGTCTGAAAATGCGTCCACGGAATTCCGTCGTCTCGAGGGAAGAGAAGAAGAAGAAATCGGCTATCGATCTGGGGCATGGGGAAGAAAAGAATGAAGTCTAGGGAACATAAAGCCGAATTCCAGAAGGGGGTCTCTGGACGGACATTCGCGATTTACAACGTGTATGAACGGAAGTTAAAACAGGGGGCGAAATGCAATGCGCTACAAGGGGAGTGGATCAGCGTTCATCTGACGAAGCTGTCCTTAATAAATTCCAAGGGACGATCATCTGAAAGAGAGGAAGACAAAACGCAGAAGCAGTAAGATCCTGTGGACATGACGAAAGTAAGTTCGGGTCAGAAGCCACCAGGACTGAAAACTACCAGGGAATCCGGGAGGCATCTTTCCTAGTCAGCCTGCTGAAGCGGACGGAAGGGGAATAGTTCTGTATAGCTTCCGAAAAAGACTCGAGGACGACGAAACGCCAAGATCACGGTCGCGGATTTCGAGAAGAAAGAGGAGGGAATAAAAGTCGGAAAAAAGTCATCGCTTTTCCATTCGTGCTACGACATCTAAAAATATATTAGTAAGACGAAAGGGCAGCATAGTGACATGAAGATATCAGGTGAAATAAACAAGAACGTGGAGAAGAACTGGAAGGTGGGGGTGGGAGGAATCGATTTCGTGTAAATCTCTCAAAACAACACAACGGAGAAGGGAAGGATATTAATAAATTGGGATATCAGAAAGATATTGCGCCGACCACACGCCAAGAATCGGAGAAAAGGTGGAATGTTACCTGATAACGCTCATGATTACCGGAGAAGTTTCACGCAAACCCAGTGTGGAGGTGTAAGGGAGGGGGGACGATTCCGGAGAAAAAAAGTCTGAAAATCGTCTTCGAGAACTCGCCCGCATTCGCGACGGAGACCTTGGGGCGGAGGAGACGGGAACAAAGCAGGGGACCGGGAATAGGCGAGATACGGACAGAATGGGCGGCTATAAAAGCAAGAGCGGACGACAGGAAGCGTACGCGTCCACTGTTAGAAGTCTCGGGCTATTGGATAACAGCACTTCAGGATCGTCTCCACGGAGAGATAGCGGTAGGGAGGTTGCGGTCGCGGATTGGAATAAAAAGGGATGATCTTGGCAATCATATAAAGGTACACGCGTAGCTGATCCCATCAAAAGGGGGATATGAGGGAAGGGTCGCCTTCGGGGGTGGGAAAAGGGACAGGTATATCAACCGTCATATCGAAAGGGAGACAGACAGGAAGGGGGAAGGAGATATAGGAAGTTCTATAGTAAGGGTAAACAGGAAAGATAGGAAGACTCCTGTGACGCAGGAGGTCAGGCCCAATAAAGGCGTCACGTGGACGGTCAGACTACAACTGAATTACTATTCTCGCGGGCATGGCGACTGTATAGATTTAAAACGAGAGCAGGAAACATCTCCATTCTTTTTTTGCGCCGGGGAATAACATCGACGGAATCAGCACAACACAGGGCAGCATTAACCGGTTGACCAGAGACGAGTGCTAATAAAAGGAGGAAAGAGGAAGACTCGAAGAACGAAGACAGCCAACTTCGTTCCATCCAAAGGCGGAATAAAGCTTCGTTCGGTTGAGGGGAGTTCAAAAGAGATTTATCAACGCCGAGAATCGAAGCCGTCGGCGGTAAACGGAAAAGAAAGGGTGAAGGAAGTAGCATGAACAAGGTCTTGAAAAAGTAGTCAAGTGAAAGGGTGTGTTGCTTGTAGGCATTCTCCACGGAAAAAAAGGAAAGGTGGGCGCTGAAAAGGGAAGTGCATGAACCCGTCCTAACTGGGTTGAAGTGGCGCGTTGGGAGAGGGTCAGAAAAAAAGGGGGGGGGCCCCCGGAGGGGGTGTTCAGAGGGGGGTGGGGGGTAGCAAAAAGGGGGTTATTTTGATTTGACCGCGGGACGAAGAGGGAGACGTATGGCCGTGGGATCGGTCGATGGAGTACTTACAACCAAAACACGAACTATAGCGCTTACAAGTACGAAATAATCTCAAGGGGGGGAAAGTGGCTCAGGGACCTCTTTCGCTCGATAGGCGCGGCTGCGCAGGAAAATGGACGAGGAATCCAGGTGTTCATCTGAAGGCGGTGGGGAAGGGTCCCCTCAGGGGTAGACGAAACGGACTGGGCGGGAACGCAGAGGTCTACCAAAAGAAGTTTTTTCGGCGGCCGAGAATACTGACAGCAAACCCATCAAACACTTTTCGAAAAAAAGTTCCGCAGTCTAAACTCCGAAAAAAGGAATATCAAAGGAAAGCGCATCAGCAAGACGTGGAAGGAAGACATGGAGGGGGAAAAATAGTCATAGAGGATGTTCAAAGTGGAGGGCGATATTTCGGGGGGATGGAGGAAAGATACTTTAGGAGGTGAACCTCAATAGCTGAAGAAAGGCTGAGTCCCCCGGGATCTGGGACCAGATGTCAAGGGGAGGAGAATTTTTGTCTCCGCGTGGGAGGCAGAATAAATACGTCGCGGGCCAGTCAGACGAAGAGGAGTATCAAAAGGAATTGTCTGTGAAATGACGACGCGGCCCCTGCTATTTCACCTTATGGCACGAGTGCAACGTCATTAGAAGGGAAAACACCAGAAAGAATGAGGCGACGCTGAACGATTTCAAAGGCAATAGGGGGGGCGGCAGCTCCTCAGATGAGATACATGAAAAGAAGGGAAAAGATTAACGGATCCATTATGAGGGTACAGTCTGTCTGCTGGGGAGTTGAAAAAAAGCCATTGTGCCAATGACCTTATCGTCACGAGGTGACTTGGGAACTGGGGGACCTGAGAAGGGAGTAGAATTAGGGGCACCACGAGTTGGCGAATGACTAACAGGAGAGAGGAATGAGTCAGATAACTAACCAAATGGGGGCAGAAAATTTCATCGACGCGTAAACGAAGACGAGGAGTGAACTATGGATAAACTCTAAGAGACCCTCGGCATCTGACCCGAAGACATCCCTACGGAGTCGAGAGAAAAGGTCGCCCAGTTTTAACTGAGGAGAGACTACCTGGCTTACAGGGTGCCCAGCAAGGAAAAGGGTGAAAGGGGGGGAAAGATCTACTGGTCATGTGTGGTAAGATAGGGGGCCGTTTCGCATTTAGGGGGGTGAGTCAGTATTACCATGCGAAACAGATACCCTAGAAGAACAGGTTATTGAAAGAAGAAGTCATGGGAAATCACGTATAGGAAGAAAGATCCTGTCCAAGGTGACCTATCCAAATTGGACTTCTAAAGAGGCCAAAAAAAAGGTGGGATGTACACCGAACCACCTTGTAAGGGAAGCGGTACACGAACAGGTCAGTTAAAAAGACTGATTTCAACTAACGCTAGATTGTACCCGGAGAGAGGGGAAGATGAAGTGCTAAACCCTCTGGAAAGGGAAAGTAGGTTCGCGACAGAGGGATAAGACAGAAAGGTGAAGTAAGTTTGCAATATTCGTCTCTCAGAGAAAAGGAAAAAGAACACAACGAGGAGGAAGGAATAGATAGAAAATGGACAGCATTACCGGCAGGGAGAGTGACGGGTTATTAAACAACGCTTGCTGACGTAAAGACTAACCGATGGGTTGACGCAAGAATTGGTCTAGGTCCAAAACAGGGAGGGGTACAGGTAAATGGACATCAAGAGGTACACTTAATCACAGTCTAATATCCCGGGCCAGGGGGGGAAAAAGACCCATCAGATCTGCAGCAAGCGGATGTCACCGGGACAATTCGAGGCGAAGAGCCCGAGGGCAAGGACGGCGCTCACTAATCAGGTTCAGTGACACTGGCAATAATATGGCTCGGCGGATCATGGCAGACAGAAGTACCTGTAAAAAAACTCCGACTAAAACCATGACTGGTCGACGCATCTGTGTCTTGGGGGAAAGTAGGGGAGGGCAAAAGGGTATCGTCATGAGTTCGAGGATTAAAAAAAACGGGTAAATTCGCCTACGGGATAGATGGTAGTCTGCGACTCCGGCCAGGGATCTTACGCGTGCTCAGACGAGGGGGGAGGCAGATCTGGACGCGTCTTACTTTACCAGTCTGGGAAAAAAAGGCAAACTTCCAACCCATCATGTTTAGAAGCACTCTAAAGAGGAAAATCAAAAGCTGGAATCTTCGTCCGCCAAAGTCTGTTTATTCAAAGAAACAACAATCAACGAACTCGAACACCCGGAACCGGGCTTCATCGAATCGAAGAGGACACTGGGAAAGCGTCGACCGCACGGTTCAAGTCAAGGAGAGGTCAGAAAAAGGGGGCCCTGAGTCTTCATTAAGGAAATCTGCGGAGGGATTCTTCAGCCATCTCGAATTTGAAAGCGGCATTAAGGGCACCTAAACTAAAGGGGGAAAGAGTGATGCGTTGAGTCGTCTCTCCGGTCACGCAGGGACGACGTCAGGCAGACCGAGACTATGTTCGCTCACGAAGGGGAAAAATTTGGACGGCCAAAGTACGGCTCTTTGGCAAAAATAGAGGATAAAAAAGGAGAAGAAGGAATACGTAATACCTGGTCTAAACGGTCATCCAGTGAAATCAGTACGTGCCATCGCATTTAAATGGGGACTCAAAAAGGACCCAGAAAGTATCTTCTTCCAGTCTCATGACTATAAAGAAGGAGGGCGACGCTGCTGATGGGCGCGCAACTTGCTCGAAAATTTCCTACCTTTGAAAAAGTGTTGTCTAAAAAGTGTGGGCGTTGAGTGCCTGCAGTAATTGAAGTTCCATAGAAAACAATTTAATGCGCGCGAGGGGGTACTCTATATCCCGAGGGGAAAGATCAATAATATGGGAAAGGACGAGAAGAGGCGATCGCTACGGGAAGATAGAAAGAGTGAGACGTACATTGAGGAAAAGAGATCCTGAAGTTTCTTATTCGTACGCGATGTGGGGGGGTAGGTGGGTGACCTGAAGGAGATCAAGATCCATCACAGAACACGCCTCGCCGGAAGCACATCACTCACCAGGTTTGCCCCTCGATTCTGCCACCGCGAAACACAAACCGCTGCGGAGAAGCGATTACTAGAGCCAGTTCTAACAAAGGAAAGGTTGAAGGGGTCCGTAAAGAAAAGAAAATAAGCGCCCCCCGCTTTCAGTAAGTGCAACGTAAGACGGAAAATCAACAAAAGTAACAGAATATTTGGGACAATGAAAGTTAATGCCATAGAAGACGATGGCAGGAAAATACTTCGATAGAGAGGAGCGCGAAAAAACAAGCAGCTTTGTCAAAAAAGGAAATGAACGACTCAGTTGAAACTCTTCAGCTCTGGGATGTGAAACGAAGTGGCTCTTCTTCGAGAGAGAGGGAGGAGTCGACCAGGTGTCCGCATGAAAGGCGTCGTTCTCTTGTCTAAACATTTGCTGCTCTTTGGGAAAGAATAGGGAAGAAATGAGGGTGAGGGGGGGAAAAAAGACCAGAATTTAGATGGCTATCGGGGCAGCTAGTCTAAGAGGGGGGAAAGAAATAAAAAGCCATAGTTCCTCAATGCGGATCGTGCGGAGAGAGGAAAAAGCAGGTCAAAAGCTAGACTAGTTAAGATTACTGAAAATCGTCCGTCGATCCGGTTGCTGGGACCAAGTAAGAACGGGTGCGGGTCGGAAGACTGAACCATTGAACTGCTACCTTCGGACTACACGGCGTCGAAAGGGAGAAAGAAATTCAAACGCATCCAAGTTTGTGTGGATCCAAGAAGGCAAAATAGTCCTCGAGGAGGGTAAAGGGCAATGCCAGGCAAAGATCATAATTCCATCCGCACCGAAACCGCGGAACAGGAGAATTGTATCCGAACCGTGCTGTAGATACTACATACCAGTCTCTGAGAACAGGAAGACCGTTTCGACGCTGAGGTGGCGTCAAAGAGGTGAGCGATCTTCATTATATCTATCTCTGATAGAAGAAATGAGAAAGAACTAAACCCGAAAGGAAAAAAACGTCGCAAGCGGAGAATACGCTTAGGCATAAGTGAGTTAGTCTCATAGCGAAGTGCCATGAAGGATCAAGACACCGCCACCATAAAAAGGGGGGCCAAAGGTCCCGGCGAGTGAAAGAGGGGGAAAGTACATCTTGAGTTCTCATTACAAGCACTGGGCGAGAAAAGTTTGGTGTTCTTCAAAGAAAAAAAATGGGGGACAGATATGCCTGATAACAGGCTCAAATTATGAATAGGAAAATATAAAGAGATAGTGGGAATAAATCCAGAAAAAGTTCGAAGACCAACACAAGTCCAGACATCGCACGTGGAGTTTCAGAAACAGAAGCTGGATTAAATGAGGGAAACGGTTCAATAAGACCCATTATATTTAGTGTACGTTGCACAGAAAGGCAAGCCGATGCTACGAGAAGAGGGATGACGAGCGACAGAGGCTGAACAGATCCTAGAGAGAAAGTTTAACTGTGAGAAGGTTGCCGAAACTGAGCAGGGAGTGAGCTAGAGAATACAGGGAAACGACTTCTAAAAAGCATCTTTAAGTGAACGGCGGCCCTGGTAGAAGTCATCTCTGATTTTGAGGATCGCCATCACTTACGGCCAATGCCCAAAGGATAGGAGTAGATTGGTCTTAAGGGGTAATGGTTTATGTGTAGTCAAGTTGGGGAAAGAGCGAGGGAAGGAAATAGGAGTCCGCCAACGTTGTACGTGCTTACGAAAGGGAGGGTCCTGTACAGTAGCCGGGCATCAGCGGAAAGGCTGACAAAGGCGTTCAATCGAATATTCTCAACTGGCGCTTCTTGGTAAAAGAAAAAGGCCGGGGGGGCCTCTTCAGGTATTCCGCGGAAAGGGGTTTTAAATGTACTCAGGGGAACTACGAAGACGCCGATGGAGATACAGGCGATTCTTTCTACTGTCGGGAAAATGGGCCCACTAGTCTCCAAATCTCCATTCATGGTGGGGGTGCGAAGTAGGAAAAATTAAACGACTCTGACAGGCAACAACAGGAATCACGAGCCGTGAGAAAAAGATAAGAGAAAGATACTAACACTGAGAAAAAGAGAAATAGAATACTAGAACTACTTCGTTGAAAAGACCAGAGCGGGAGATAGTAGGTAGGGGAGAGGTATTGGTCCAGCAAAAAATTGACGTCCGACGCATGAGAGACGTCGTATTAAGAGTAAAGAGTAAAGGATCCAAATAAACAAGTTCGTCAACGCGTCGGTTAATTTGGGTGGGGACTGGGGCCTTAGTAAGGTAGGGTACTGCCAAGTCCAAAGTCGGTGCGAGAAAAGTGGAAAGTCAGTAAGACAAAAGGTACTCAGGGGGGGCTGTTTCGACGTGGGGGGAAACGGGCTCACAATCATCGGGAAAGAAGGCCGGCGTTTTTGTTGAAACGAGGTGCAAATCGCTCAACAGGGCGTGAGCTTCCGGGACATGGTGGGAGAGCGGTTTCAGAAAAGAGAAATATTAGTACTTAAAAAAAGGAGCGGAACTAAAGCATAAAATAGGATGGATGAAAGCAAGTGTACCCGCGGTTTGAAAGCGTAGGACGGCGACGCTTTAGCGCCCTGCCGCTGTCCTTCCGTAAAAAAAATCTGGACATTTCCGACACACTAGTGAACGGATGAGTAAAAAGAAATGGATAAGGAAAAAGGAAGGCACTGTGTAAGATTAACGGACCAGAACTTCCAGCACGAAATCCAGCGTTTTCACTAAAAAAAAAGTGCCTCAAAAATGATAAGATTCCATCTAATAATACCTATTCCGAAAATGATGGGAAATAAATTCAGAGGTGCAACAGTGATCGGTATGGGTATCTTCGGGGGCTATGCAGGCCCCGAATGGAGGAAGTGAAGGAATCATGCTTAAGAAAAGTATTCCGACCGCCTATGAAGGAGTAGGAGGGGTTCGACTGGGAGGGGTGACGAGAAATATAGCGTCCGCGGTGAAAACTGGTGCGGGGAAATTGTCCGTCGCATCTGGAGGGAGGGAGGGGGAGTCTGCTACGAAAGGTGCCGTATTCCGCACGATAGAAAAAAAAAAGAGGTTCTCCAAGGGAGGGTGACGAAGCTGCTAGATCATTTCAAAAAGGCGATAGTGCCTCGCAGCAGAGAAAGAAGAAGAGGAGGGGAAAGGGAACAACGTATAAACTAGGCCGAGTTGACTTTAGAAGCTGGAAGGGGTGGTTACACCAAAGGAAAAGGAGCTGATGAAGGACGCTTCCGGCACTTCGTAGTAGCCTGATGTATGGAATCCCCGGAAGGGGGGGAGGAAATGGAACCAGCTCTGAAAGATGCTTCACTACCATGAAATGGTTAGAAGAAGGAGTATTTTTCAAGAGGTCAAGACTAAAAGGGGGAAAAGAATAAAAAACTATTCGGGAAGACGCGAAGCCCCTCGGCGTCGAGGAGGAAAAAAAGGGGACTACGTAAGATAGGTCGCCCCCCACCAAAACAAAGAAACAAAAAGAAGAGAAAAAGGGTTTTTGTAACCAGAACTCGAATCCCTGACGATAGTCTCAAAGCAATGAAAATGGGAAAATATCTCTCATTTGGTGTATAGAATGTGTTTCCTGGACAAGCAGTCATTTTCTTCAAGGATAAAAAGGATCGATGCCTATGATATCGATAGGGCTGGAACGGTAAATGGAATTCTGATGGAGGTGGCAATATGGATTAGTACAGGGGGAATCACAAAGGGAGCTAATAGTCAGGGTGAGGTAACACGAAACAGGGAAGCAACCATTTAATAGAGTAACCCCTGGCTTCCTTCATATGATGGAAAACGGCCCACTATCTTTACCGAGAAAACTCTGTAAATATGAAAAAGATGCTTTAAGGAAAACGGCGAACGGAACTCTCGTTTACTCGCCAAGGGGGTGCACACAGTAAAAAATCACTCAGGTAAGATTCACGTATAGATACGCAGACAAAACGGAGGGAACATGAGCGGAGAGAATGCATGGACCATACTTCATGCTATGAGTAAGGGGGGTGACAACAGGCTTTCGCTCACGAGAATATCATATTGGTTAGAAGACGCTGGTTAACAAAAGGGTGGCAGCATTTATCGTAAATTGATCTTAATTTTAGAAATTTCATTCAAAGAAAAAAGAGAGCAATCGTAAAAAAATCCCAGGCTTGGTACACCCCTCTTCTCGCCTGCAAAGTGTATTGGTTCACGGGAAAGGAGAGCCTATCGATGGCAGTCGACACCCCCCCCCCCCAACGCTCCACTCATGTTCATGATTTTCCGAAGAGAAAGAGGGTCTCGAATCAGCAGAAGAAAAAAAAGGGAAGACGACCTGCAACAATAATAGAAAAAAAAACAATTTTCCGGGTAATGCTTTGCCGTAAAGGTTAAACTTCGTGTCTACCGTATCGTTGGGTTTTTAACTTTAGGGAAAAAAGGAGCAAGGTGGCAAAAAAATAGCTGCGAGGGGAAGGAGGATCAAGGCCCGAAGCCGAGGGGATCGAGATTCTTCCAATCGTATCGCGTCCGTCGTCAGGAAGGGAAAAAGGAGTAACTCGATCCGACAAAATCATGGGTGCCGCATAACAAGCAGAGGAGAACCTCTATCTGTGATCGGAGTCCAAGAGGGGGTGAACAACAGCAGGTAAGAATCGAGACCGCGACGAGTGCCGACAAGAAGGAGGGGAACAGGTTTCAAAGATAGACCGACTGGACGTCATCCTGTGCGGGCAGCAGTGAGAGGATGAGGACAGCTCACAGAGAAAAAGAAAAGTGCGAGGCCGACATCTCTATTTGCCAAAAGCGCTCGTTTCGCCCCATTTGTGGGCTCAATAGGGGAAAAAAGGGGGGAATCTTGAAGAGGAAAAAAGAAGGCGTCCGTCTCAAACCTCCCGATAGTGATCATAGAAGGAATGGAAAAAAGGGCCCCAGCTAGTCTGGAAAACACAATCCGAGGAGAAAAAAGTCGAACAAAGAGGGCATCGCAGCTGTCGTCAGCGATGAGTTGAAAGAAAAAAGGAGCTTTCAGAACAGCTTAGAACCCGAAGACGCCTCCATATTCTTCAAGAATAGTAAGGAAATAACAAGACATTCTGAAAAGAAAGAGGCTCTCTGCTGGGGGGATCTTGGAATGCTCGGACATCTTCCTGGCGAGTCACGGGGGTAAAAAAAAAGAAAAGGTTGAGGTGAGGAGAATGATGGCAGACCTGGAATAGGTCACCAGGGAGGATGGGTTCCCGCCGGTGGGAGACTCCAGCACGGGTCGGGCTATACCGAGGTGAACCTACATGAAGATTAAAAAGGAAAGGAAAAAAAAGTCACGAAAAAACCTCGCGCCGCATCGAGAAAAAGCGGCACAGGAAGAAAAGGAGGAGAGGAGATCAAATTAATCGGGGGGGGGAAACTAATGGGTCTTGCTGGGTGTAAAGTCCTACAATCCAGCACTGCTATGAAGAGAACAAGAGGAAGGAAAACAACAAGATCAACCCCCCCCCCGTTTTGCTCAGAATTAGGGAAAAATCTCAAAAGAAGAGAATCAGGGACTGGTGAGACTAGCAAAAAAAAAGAGAACCAATGAAAACACAGGACGTGCATTCCTGACAAGAAAAAAAAAGACTCACAGAACTACTGGGGGGGAAAGGGCAGTAATGACCTTCAAAACAAAAACAAAAAGGTAAAAGAAATACGTTGCAAACCTTGGCGCTGTCTCGGAATCTTCGCAGCTCACGTCGGTAAGAGGGAATTTCAAGACAAGCGGCGCCGACAGGGAAAAAGGAAAGAATACTAAACATCGGGACATAAATCTATTGACCTCTCTGGGGTGCGAAATCTATAGTAAAGAGAAAAGCTACTCTGAGTCCGCGAAAGGAAGAGGAGGGCTTGCAAGAGGCTCTACACCGGCTTCATTCAAAGAAATGGGGTTTCCTGATCTTGACTTCGGCGGGGGAAAGAAGGGAATGGAATCATAAATAATGTCATCGGCTCGAGGGGGAAATCTCAACTTAAATAAAGCCCAGCACGCGCGCCCCCAAAGCGGACTCTTCGGCGTCGTCGGCACTGCGGACAAAGGGGAAGAAGAGCGGTAAAATATTTCATCTTACCGCGTCCCCCTTCGTCCTTGAGTAGGGTGCACTGCCAAGATTATCACTGCGAATCTAGAGGCCTACTCCTGTTCGCTTCGAATCTTCCGCTGAAGGGGAGGAGAAAGAGACGAATTCACTACAAATAACGCAGCCCCGTGATTTCAGTTTAATCGGAAGAGAGAGGGCACTTCTCAACAGAAGAAAATCACGCAATTCCATCCACAGCCAACCCTTTTCAGATCTGGGGAAGAAACCGAAAGAGAAAACATCCCTAGCTCTACGCACGGAACAGTTAGAAGAGATTGTCAGTGGCTGGAGACAGAGTGAGCGAAAATTCACGTTCCTCGGTAGATTAAACTCAAGAGAGGTTCGAGGAAGTCCACAAACAGTCCATCAAATGCACTTCCGAAAAGGAGGAAAAACGACGGAGTCAGGTCCACGAAAAGAGAAGGCATCGGCCTTCCATTCGTGGGTAAGGGCACAGCACTCTAAGGGGCTTCCGCGGTGGGAGTCCGACTAGGAAGGAGTGGGAAGAGGGGTACCAAAATTTCTAAAAGGAGACGTGTTTTTGGCGGCAAATAGCGTTAGAGGGAGGTATAAA
>Ga0179591_1327724_pt1 | contig 16069 bp, 24 predicted proteins | sample CZOMad2_1_08_16f_FD_182891 | JGI IMG/M metagenome (GOLD analysis project Ga0179591, IMG submission 182891) | Vadose zone soil fungal communities from Angelo Coast Range Reserve, California, USA - CZOMad2_1_08_16fungal (PacBio error correction) | ecosystem: Environmental > Terrestrial > Soil >...
GGTTGGTTTGTAAAACTGCGCGTACTCTCCAAAAAGGGGATAGGAAAAAAAGTAATAAAGGGAGGGAAGGCAACCGCAAATCATGTACATATGTGGAGTGCACAAAAATCATGAAGCATGTGGTAATTAAAAAAACGCCGCAAATGACATATGCTGAATTGAATACGCAGACAAGAAACAAAAGTGGGGGGGCAGAGCCAAGAAACAGGAAACAACTCATACCAATAAGGGGAAACCTTCACCCGGGGGGCTTACTACATAATGTGAAAAAGGACCCTGGGTTTGCCAGGGGGAGTTAGGTCCTGGGTAGGAAGAAAAACAAAAAACTGACAGCCTTTTTTGGGGTGACGCATCACTGGTAAAACCAAGGTTGTTTTTGGCCGCCGGCCTGTGGGGAAGGAACCGACTTCAAAAGGTTGTGGGGGGGGGAGAAAAGAGAAAAGCGTCCGGAAACGTGCGTTCAACCCGGCCCACCCAGACGTTGGACGAAAGGTTCCAGGGAAGGCAAAAGATGCCACCTACGATAAAGGGTCGGCAAAAAAAGGGTGGAACAAGACCCGCGTTTACTCGCCTGAAGCGCCCGTGGACAGGAGCTGGGTGTATGCGGTGAAATAACACATCATACATTCCGACCGACGAAGGCTTAAAAGGAAAGGGTGCAAGAAGCCGAAAAAGGGGAAGGAGAAGGGATGTACGAGCAGTGGGGGGCGGTGATGGCCTAAAAATATCCTGCACCCGGAGGTGATTGGATCCCCTAAAGCACTACGCGCCCGAAAAAAAACCAACAAATTAGAAGGTACAAAAAAAAAAAAGTTGCAATGGGGGCCCTCTGCAAGTAAACGACCCAGAATTACGCTGGAGTTGTCATTTGCCAGATCGGACTGTGCACCACCAGCAAAAGAAAAGAGAGGGGAAAAGAGGGGGGCAAGAAAACGGAACAAACGGGGGGGAGAGTGAAAAAGAACAATAAAACCTACCAGGAGCGAGCTGCGTACCAGGACGCCGAAGCGAAAAATTTGAAAAAAGACACTACCGGCCTTTGCGAAAAAGGGAAAAGCACGGTCTATAATCGCAAAGTCATTGAAGAATAAGGGGGGGCAACGATCCACAGTGGAGCGGGAGTTGAGGGTATTTAGTCAAAACCAAAGAAGGGAGGGGGAACTACTAAGAAGTGGGGTAAGGCCACTTTAGGCAGAGGATTCCTCACTATGGCTGCAAACATTTTGGCGAGGAGGGGTGGGGGGGAACTTTGGTAACCCGGGGGGGAAAGAAGAGGAACAAATTAAAAATGTATGCTAAAGACCTGCCCAAAACCGCGAAAAACTGGCTCAAGCAACTCAAAGTTGAGTCTCTTACGCGCCCCCTATTGGGTGGGGGGAAAAAAGGGGGCAGGGAACGGGTCGGAAGGGGGAACGGGACTGCGGGCTGAAACAGCGTCCTGGAAAAGGTTCGGTGTAAGGTAGGACTAGGACGTGGGGAGGGTTAAGGCAAACTTGGGGAAATACGAGAAAAAACGAACGTACGAAGGGGGGTTGTCTCGTGGTGAGCGGGGGGATCGAAACCCACGTGAAAGGAAGGCCAAATAGGCTGTACCGCGTTGGGAAAAGGAGTTGACAAATGGGACGCATGGGCCCCGTGGGGGAAAGGGGAGATATGGTCTGAGAAATGTACCCGACATAAGATACAAAAGCCGGGCGGACACAGAAAAAAAAATAGTCACGCAAAAAGAGGAAGCCATTTTGGGGACGGAAACACACGTGATAAACGTCAACAATCCAACTGTGAACAGAAACAGACAGGTCATGGGGACCTCGCCCGAATGCACAAAGGGGGAGAAAAAAAACCGTTTTCGTTCCATTCGACAAACGAGGGGGAGAACAGGTAAACATCGACACGTAAAAAAAAGCGCCACAGGACGTTTTTTGGAGGTAGAACCATCCAATACCCGAAATGTGCAAAAAAAAAGTCGAATTACACCTCACGGGGAAGGGGGGGGAAACAAAAAAAGGGGAAAAAACATAAGGGGATGGGCAACGCCCGATGGTCAAAGTACCACTTGGGACCCCCCCCAGGCCGCCGCGAAAAGCCGGGCCTAGAGACAAAAGAAGGAAAAAAAGGAAACCAAGGGACTTCAAAAAAACAAAAGGAAAAAAAAGGAAGGCAAGGAGAACGAAGGCACTTAAAGAAGAGAGCCAAAAACACACGGAAGGGAAAAAAATAGAGATATTCAGGGGGGGCATTTGCTGTGGGCCCCGGGGGGGGACAAAGGTGTAAAAGATTCTTAGGGGGCGAAAAAAAAAGGGAAAGTCCCCGAATAATTGCAGACAGTAGAAACAGTCCCGCTAACCCTTGGACAAGGAGGAGGAAGGTTAGCCCTCCCCGAAAGAAGGGGAAAAACATAACGACGGTTACAAAACACTGAATGGGCAAAGAGACACAAAAGAGTGGGATTGGGTTCTGGAAAAATTCCGGCGGCCCAATGAAAAAGAGAGGTGGGATGTACCCTAACGTTCTTTGGACGGGGGAGGAAAAAAAAATTGGACGATAAAAAAAAGGAAGATTACACCGGGTTGGAGCATTGTGCGTCCCATCGGACCGGCGGAACGGGGAAAAAAAAAAGCCACGAAGAACCAGCAAGTTCAGGGCCAGGGATTGGGGGCGGGGAAAGGGACTTTGCATAAACCCGAAATTAAAAGGGGAGTTCCGAGTGCAAGATTAGCGGCTGTGAGACACAAACGCCGTTTATGTGAAAAAAAAAAAAAAGGGGAAAACACAAAATCAAAAAAGGAGACAGGTGGGGGGGGAACAACCATGAAGAAAAAATTAGAAAACTGTTCACAGAAGAAGTATTTTATTATAAAGCCTAAAGTGGTTGAGGGAAAGCACAAAAGGAAAGAGGGAAAGGCCCTCTAAAGACGGTTGGGGAGAGAGCGGGGGGGGGGGGAAGAGGTTGGCAGGCCCCCATCAAGTGGAGAAGACGTGTTGTACCTTTTGTCTAAAGGCAAGCCGAAAAAAAAAAAAGCGCGGTCAAAAAAATGGGGGAAAACAAAGAAAAGAGAAAACATTCAAGTAGGAAACAAACCTAGGAGAGAAAAATTAGTAGACTAACTGCTGATTGGAAAAAAAAAGTTTGCTGGTCGGGCAAAAAGGGAAAGGGGGGAAGTTGCAAACGGGGAACAGGAAAAATAGTGGGGGGGGAGAAAAAGTGGGAAAAAAAAGACTGGGTTTGGGAAAAAAAGGTTCAAAAAAGATTCCAAAAAGTTGCGGGAAAACATATTAAAGCTCAAGAGTAAGAAGGTAAGGTTCATAACGCCCCATACGGGTGGGTAGTTGGGCTAATAAAAAAGAATCCCCTATGCACGAACCAAAAAAAGGGAAAAGAAAGGACGTCAAATAGACGAACTCATTGTAAAGAAGGGGGGGGAAGGAGGGGGGGTCGTCCCCGAGAGGCGACACACTCGCAAGAAGAACCGAGGGAGTGGGGTTGGGACCCCCCAAATAGCTGCGCGACAAAGGACTAATCAAAATGCCGAAAAGGGAAACGGGTATATGGATTAGCCTCGGTGGGCCGCCCAATCGTTGCCACGGACTGGGGAAAAAAAGACTGGTGTTGCAAAAGGAAAGGAAAGAACTGGTGGGGGGCGGGAGACTGGAAGGGGTTCGTTCTCATGCACCGCTGCGGGTGGTGCCAAAATTGCATACGACCCGCGAGAAAAGGGTTGGGCGGAAAATTCAGGAATATTGGGTAACTAGGGGGCCCCACCGAGCCCTGTGAACGGAATACCCGGACTGCACCACTGTGCCAATCCCAGTCGGGTTAAAAAAAAAAAGGGTTGATTCCAAGTAGTTAAGGGGGGGAAAAAAGTACGGCACGTTCCGGAGGTCGTTCAGGTTGCAACTTGGAGGAGGGGGGAAAAGGGAGGCGTTGCTTGTAGTTTAACCGAAGAAAAAAAAACTAATGGGGTTCAAGGGGGGAACTGGAAAGTGTCAAACGAGGGGGGAGTGTGGGAAAACGGGGGCAACCCAAAGAAAACGGGAGGGGGGGTTAGTTCGGGCCAGAAAAGCAAGAGAGGGCACCTCGGCCGGTCAGGTTAAAGGGAGTCCGTGAAAAGAAAAGGGGGAAAGCTCGTCCGAAGAAAATTCGCTTAGGCAAAAAAAAGGAAACAAAAAAAGACAGGGGGACTGAACAAGGCCTCGTGCCCATATTGACCTCGCCGTTGAGCAGAAAAGGAGTGTACCATTATGAAAAAAAATCGGCAATTGGTGTTTGGGGTGGGATAGAGTAAAATGTTATGAGAGCCTCTGGCTCAATTGCCGGGTGGTGAACAGGGAACGCCCTCTAAAAAAAGGGGGGGTAAAAAACCCCTGTATTCGGGGGGTAAGTTGTGCGTTTTTGGGGGAAAAGAAGGTGTGGAAAAGGGGGGGGACTCAATCACACAGGTTTGGAGTGTATGTTAGACATGGAAAGAGGATGGGTGGCGGGGAGGTGGTGGGCAGAATGATCCACCAAAGAGGAAAAAAGGGTCAGAAAAGGGGAAGGGTGGAAGTGTGGCCGAATGAAGGGATCACCGAAGGAGATCCGGTGAAAGGAGGGAACAGAAGGCGGCCAGGGGAAAAAAAAACAAAAACACCCATACCAAAAGGAAGAAAAAAAACACAAGGCGGGAGGAGAAAGAAAAAGAGCCAGGTGCAGGTGTGAAACCCGGGCCACCCAGCAGGTTAAAGACCACAAGGAGGACCGGCGTGATGAAAGGAGGAGAACCCACCACATCCAAAGGGAAGGGAAGGGAAAGAAGGGGGGGCATGGTGTAATGAAACAAGAGAAAACCCCACACATCCATGGAATCAATTGAAACAATACTCATCTCAAAGGGGGTGGCAGACCAAGAAAAAGAGGACAAGAAAGGCAGACCCGCAAGAAGTGTGAAAGGAGAGCGAAAAAAAAAAAAAGTGAACCTTCCTAGGGTCTGTAAGATGCTTGGGACAGATGACACCCGTGTTTTGAGGTCATTCCTTCCAGAGGGGGACCGAAAACGTCGAAGAGGGGCTCAAGAAGGAGGGTTCTGGCCCTCCGGTTTGGGGGCAGAATCGCACGCCAAAAACAGGGTTACAGCGGCCGTAACAAAAAAGGACCATCCAAAAGGAACTAATGAAAGGAACCGTGACCGGACCACGCCAACGCAACTGACGACCGCCCGGGCGTCTGGGGCTCGTTTCGGCCCCGCCATCGGGGGGAAGAAAGGACTCAAGACTGACAGATTGGGGGGGGGGGGCTTGTAAATACAATTCCAAGAATCATTTCAACCTACAAAGGCTCAAGGAGAAAAGGAAAAAGAGGAAAATACAGGAAAGGGGGTGAGACATTTCCGGACCGGTGCCGGACTCATCGTTGACGCAGGGGGAAAGGTATATCTTCAAAAAAAGGAGGTTGTTTTTCAGGAAAAGTGAAGAGGAAAGTCCCCTCCCCAGAAGCAACATTAATCAAATTTCTGATTATTTTTGAGCCAATGTGGGACCCAGGAAAAGAATCAGGGGGGTGAAAAAAGAACCCATATGAAAAAAGGAAAGGGAGGGGGAAACATTGTCCCACCAAAACTGTTGCACAACATCTACCCCGCAATGAACAAGGCCCCGAACGACATGGAGCAAAAAAAAAAAAAGAGAAAACGTTGCCTACCCGAACATAAAGAAAAAAAAAGTCGGGAAGGTCGTAGCGGAAAAGGGGCCCCACCCAAACACCCACACCCGTCTTTGACCAACCTACCAACTGAAAGCAGGGCCCTTCTACGAACAGAAAAAAAGGGGGGGAGGCGCCTAATCTGATAGGGGGAAAAGGAAGCAAGATAGTCCGAGTAGCGGGGATTGACCGAGGGGGTTTATCCCCGATAGATGGGTGAACGAGTTTTGGGAAGGGGAAGGAAGTCACCAAAAAAAAGGTTGGGAGGGAGGGGGTTGAGATCTGTTTGGACCAAGGGTGCGCCCCCAAGTAAACAGAGAAACAAGGCACGACCAAAAAGGAAGAGAAGCTGCCAAACTCAAAGAAAAAGGGGGAAAAGCCAGTCGAAAGGTCAAGACGATGAGACGTAAAGAGGGGGGTGAACGCAGGAGTATAAGGGTTAACCGGACAGAAAGTCCAGTGAGCCGCCGTCCGGCAGGGGGGGGTCGGACGGCCGAGGACAAAAGGAGGGGTGGAGGGAGCCCAAGGGGAATGGACCGCCACTAAAACTCGCAGAGGAGGGAAAAAAAAAGAAAAAAAAAAAAAAAAGAAAGAGCGGGGTTCGTGTGAACGGGGGTAATCGAACCCCTTTAGGGTGACTGGGAAGAAAAAATAGGGAAAACCGCCGTTAAGAAAGAGGGGTGGACTGGTAAAGAGAACCACAGGAAAGTGGGGAAAACCTTTACGTCAAAAAAGGTTACGCGACTAAGCCGCTGCCCGAAGATTGTGTTAGACAGGATATCACAAACAAATCGGCGCATGGGGGGGAAAGAGAAAGATTTAAAACCATGCGTGCCAAAAAAAACAAGAGCGGCGTGGGACCGGCGGGCCGGTCTGGGACCGCGATGGGAGAACAAACGGGGGAGAGGTAACGCCGGGTGATCGAAACTAAAGGAAAAGGAACAAGGGCAAAGACGGGAAATACGGGGGGCACTCAAAAACCTAGTATGAAGACACCCATCGGATGGAAGGGTGGGAAAAATCACGAGGACCCAGCACTGGGCACATCGGGATGAAAGGGAAGGGGGCAGGGTGGATGCCAAACGGGACAAACGAAGGGGACGAACCGTGCTGACGCGGAAGAAATCGGGACTTACAGAGGGCCTACAGGGGGGACTCCGGAAGGCAAAAAAGGGACACTCAAGGGAAAGCCATCAAGCAGCAACAAAAAAAGGAAAAAAGTAATAGAAGAGATCCCTGAAAGCTTGACCTGAACAAAAGGGACCTTGACGTTGGAAGTTACCCAGGTGTCGACCCCTCAGGGGTACGCGTCGTAAGAAAGGAGGCAGGGGACCGGCCTAACGACAAATCCAAGGGCAAAAGGGGGTATCCCATCCCAAGGTTAAACCCGACCATTCAGGGCAGAAAAAAAATGGGAACTCCAAGATGTTTTCCACAGGGGGGGAAAAAAAAGTAGGAAAAAAATGACTGGTGGGAGGAAGAAAATCATATTTCAGCTATGGTGAGACCCGAACAGTTAGGGGCCGCTTGTGGACAAGTCTTGTAAGGCGAGGGGGGGGGAGGGACGAAACCTGTCAAAAAAAAGAAACGATAACAAAAAAAACGAGAAAAAGGGGGGGTTTGTAGCAAGTCAATGGGGTAGGAAATCCCTCGGAAGAAAAAAAATAAAACGGGGAACTAGTCAAACGGATAAAAACGAGGAAAGGGACGGGGTTCTTGTCTGCACGCAAAATGTTTGGTGGGGCAAGCGGTCTGCAACGAAGGGAGGGGACGGGAGTTGGTCTCAAAATGTCCCTGAAAAAAAAAAATCGCGGAACAAAGAGGTTGATGAATGGGGTTGTCCAGACACAGAGGAAAAATTCGCAAGACACACGGGGGAATGGCCGGGAACATGAAGAACGGAAGGACGAGGGGCATTGGGAAAAGCGGCAGGGGAAAGAAAAAAGGTCAGTCCCCTTAAAAAAAAAACCTCAAACCAAAGGCGAAATGGGACGTCCGGGCGGGTTTGGGGGAGTAAGGTGCGTGGGCAAGAAAGGGGGGACAGCCAGGGTTCCCTAAACGATGTATGCGCCCTAAAAACACCGACCTAAGCGGAAAAAAAGGGGGGAAAAATAAAAAAGGGGAAACTTTCGGTAACAAAAAGACGGCCTGCCGGTCAGGGCAAACTAGCTCAGGAAGACTCCAAGGAGAAAAAGGGCAAAGGGGAGGGACAAGGGTTATCCTGAACAGCAAACGGGAGAGGAAACAGCGAATTTGGTTCCACGATGTGGTAAATGGGGGGTAGTGGGCACACTGATCGCAAAACCTTGGGGGAAAGGGGCAAAGTAGTAAAATAATTGGGAACGAAAAAAGAGAAGGGGGAAAAAACTCCATATTCACTGGGGACGAGGGACCTCTGGGCAAACCAAGTAAACTCCTGGCTCCGGCCAGAAAAAGGGGGAATTTAAATAGAATAATTGAAAATCAGGAATTCGAGCCGAAAAAAAGGCCCGGAGTGGGGTGGGTATGTTGGGACCAAAGCTTCGAAGACGAGAGAAACTCAACCTCACATGGGAAGTGGCAAGGGGAGAGGGTGCCCTCTCTGAGGGACCTGAAAACGGGGGGGTACAGAGCGGGGGACGCCTGGGGGGCCTCAAGACGACAAAGAAAGAAAACAACTGAATCTGTGTCCCCAAGTTAGAGGTGCAACGGACGGGGGGGAAAAATTGAAGGAAAGGCGCAAACGGGAAAAGATTGATGGAAAGGTTTGGCCACGTAAGGTGGCGGTAAGAGTAACAAAAAAAAGGGGACCTGAGGATGCCCAAAAACAACTCCTCTCAGGAAAGAGATAGAAAAAAAAAAAAAAAAAACCCATCCAACACGGGCACCAGGAAGATAACGCCCAGCCGTTACAAGGGGGGGGGGGGGGGGAAAACGGCAAAGGGGGGGTGATGGGGGGGAGAAGTACATACGCCCGTCCCCGGGGAACGTCGTCGGGTGGAACGGGGGGGAGTATTTTCATTTTTCAGTTTCAAAAAAAAAAAATCCATGAAACGAAAATGGGGGGAAGGCCTGTCCGGGCTCATGAAGCCACGGGCCAGGAACGCTCGCGCCCGCCGAAAGGGCGGGTTTCGTAGGAGGTCAACGCGGGAAGAGGGGAAATCGTCGTCACGGGGGAAAAGTCGGCGGCGTGTATGGGAACGCAGAAGGGGGAAAAGAGGGGGAAAAGTAAACAAGCGGTGAGGAGAAAGTAGCAAAAAGCGGCCATCGACACCCGAGGAGCGAAAAGGGAAGTAAAATAAAACCAAGGGGTGACCAGTGTGACTGAAAAAACCAACCGTTGGTGGGGTTGACAAATTCGGGTCACAAGAAAATAGGATTACCACAAAAACGGAAAAAAAAAAACCTCTATTGTAAAACAAAGGAGGGTCTAGCCACAACAAAAGAAAGGGGGGTGCCACCATGGGGGTCGGGTATTAGTTTCTTTGAGAGGGTGTTTGAGAGGTGCTCAAAAAAACAAAAAAAGGGGTGGTATAGAAAATGAAAGTCAAAGGGGGGGAATGTGGGGAAGCGGTGTTCGGGGAAAAACAAATTCCACATGATCAAAACATCAAACACCCCGCGGAGGAGGGGGTGATCTACCGACATTCCTGGCGGAAGGGGGGAACGACAACCACGAAAGGGGAGGGGGAGCAGCTTTGCGGTAACCCCCAGAAAAGAGCAAGACGAACAAAAAAAAAAAACCCCTTGGGACCAATCTCACAAAAAAAAAAAAAGGTGAAGAAGAAGGAAAAGGAAAGGGGGGGGTGGTTTTACAAAATGACAGGCCTTCGCGGTTAATCCTCTCAACAGACAGAAGGAGACGCCGTACGTTCGAAAAAAAAAAAAAGTATGTCGAGAACAACAGCAGGGGAAGGGGGGGTAATTAAAGCAAAAACTCCATCTGATCATGAGGAACTCAGCTCAAAAGTTCAGAAAAAGACTCAACCAAAGAGAAAAAACTAAAGAACAGCCAAAGAATCAATAAGGATTTGGGAGGGTGAGGACAGAACACAACAGGATGGGTGAATGCAAAGCTGGGTGTCTCGGGTATCTGGGGGAAGATGAAAAAAAAAAAAAAGGAAACTTTTGGGCAGGGCACAGTCAAGGGGGAACGCGTGGCCGCGCCGTCCTGGGCCGGCAACGCAGGGGTGCTTGACCGGTTGGTTGGTTACTGGATCGAGACCAGCATGGTAAAAACGAAAAAAAAGAAAGAAGAGAGGGGGGGGATCAGAAAATCGTCAGACCCAAGAGGGGAAAAAAGAAAGGCAACAGGAAACAGAGGGGGCTTCGCCCACTTGCCCGTAAAGAACCGCCCGGGCAGGGGAGCTTAAACAGCCCTCTGATCGCTGCAAAGCCCAAAAAAAAAGGGAAAAAAAAACAGCTGTGGAAGTTGGGGAAAGAAAGAAACAAGAAAAAAAGCACTTCAAGTTGAAAACACGTCTTCAATGAGCAATCTAAAATCAATCAGGGCAAAAGGTGAAGCCGGAATACTCCAAAAGGGGGGAAAAAGGAAAAGGGGAAGGATCATCTTCAAGCAAAAATTGAACGGGGGGGGGGGGGGTGAAAGGTCAGGTTGCACTTAAGCCCAAACCACATACGCACGCCAACAAAGGAGCGGCAGGTCGTCATGCGGCAATGGCGAAGAACCTGTCAAGACCCAGAAGTGAAAGGGGACGTTTCAGGGCGGGAAGAACAGAAGGGTTGCAAAAAAAGCTACCAAGGGCGGGTCACTCGGGCAAAAAAACGTAACTAATTTTGAGGGTCCGGTCAGACATAAAAATGAAACTACCATACAAAGGGGGAAGGACGTGAAAGTCGAAAAAAAGAAGCAAGGGGGGGGGGGGGCAAAACCCACGGGACCTCCGCTTCAAGCTCCACGTAGTAAGGCGGGGCCGAATCAACCCACTATGAGGGCCCTAAGGACGAGGTGATAGCGGGTAAGTGGGGAAGAGGGGTTATGGGAATTCCAAGTGCGGAAAGAATGGTCTTACATGAACAAAGCCCTATGGGGAGCAGGTGTTGTCAGCCGTGGGGAAGCAAACTTGTAAAAAAGTCGGAAAGAAACCAATTAACGTTCAAGAACAATGGAATCACAACGAAAAAAAAAAAAAAGGGGACCAAATCCTCTCTCCCATTTAGGTAACTGAATTCGCGCCGAAAGGGTTGACGAGCAGGCCGTAGACAGGAGGTTACCGACAGGATGAGACCGACCGAGGGAGGGAGGGGGTTTGTCGGGCTTATCCATAAGAACAGGGAAGGGGGAGCCAAAAAAAAGGGGATGTCCCGCAACGACGAACCTAAACAAGCGAACGCGGTTAGACGGGTTCGAGTGTTAGAAGGGAACCGAAACTTTAGGGGGAAGGGACAGAAGAGGGTCTGTAAACTAGGTCGTTAAAAGGGGGACTCCAGTTCCCTGGTCAACATATGCGTCGCAAGGGTGAAGAGACATAACAGAGGGGAAAAGGCTAAATCCAGACACAGGAGAGAAATAAACATCAAAAGCAACAGGGGGGAAGTGTGGGAAGGAGATTTGCTCCCACAAATACCTGGAATTGCAAAAGCGCCGTTGGGCGAGGGGGGGCAAAGTGGCGATGAAAGCACAATGCAAAAAGAAAAGGGTAATAAAGGGTCGTCACTTGCTAAAAAAACAATAAAACGACAAAAAGAAAAATCCACAAATAACGTGGGGCACAATCAAATAGCTAAATGGGTGAAGCTACAGGGAATCCACAGCAAAAAACAGAAAAGAGGGGGGCGCACGGGAAACATCAGTGGGTGGCAAAAAGGGGAAGGGGAAGGTGTTAAGGTTAAAAACAAAAAAAACGACGACGGGAAACGAGGTTCAATGCCCGCAAAACCGCCTATCCTACTCCTACCAAGGCTCGACACCCGAACGTATGGCTTTACAACAGAGGAAGAACTTCAAAAAAGGAAGGAAGAGACTACTCAAACAACACATAACAAGGGGGCGGAAAAGAGAATAAAAAGTTAGGCGGGAAGAGCCTGAGGGCAAAGGACGTGTAAGCCTTCCGTGTCCGAAAAAAGGGGAAAACGGAGGGGTATGAAGGGAGGAGGGGCAATCAAGGACAGCTTCAACCGCACGGGGGCCAGGGAGGCACCAGGGGGGTTAACCTGAAATCCGACACCAATTTAGGTTGCCCATGGCAGGAAAAAAGGGAAGTGGAACTTGGGGGTCAAATTGTAAGGCCGAGGCGAAAAGATTCGAGGGATTGAGAAAAAGACCAAGGGGGCGACTTTAAGGTTCGCTCCCCCTGGGAGGAGAGCGGAAAAGCGGGAAAAAAAAAAAAAAAAACAAAAAAAATTTTTTCTCCTGGTGAGGAAAAAATCGCTGCGACCGGGGAAGAGAACGCAAGCCAGGAGGGGAGAACGCAAGACAGGTGGTTGTGGCGCCAAAAGGGGGGGGCCTCCTAACAACGGGGTGTCAGTGAGGGAAAATGGTCTGTAACATGGGAGGGAAAGGAGGAGGGAAAAAAACGGGTCCACAGCCGAACGCAAGGAGAAAAAAAAAGGGACCGGTTGGCGTAACAAAAAGACGAAAAGAACTAAAAGATGGGGGTCAAAGAGAAAGGGGGTCTTCGAAATTAACAGAAGTGGTTAGAGTACCCGGAACTCCAACAAAAAAAAAGAGAAAAAAGGTGCGTTTGAGAAAGGGGGGGGGGAGGTGTTTTTTTGAAGTGGGGGGGAAGGGGAAAAAGAGTGGGGCAAATACCAATTGTCCTACATACTTGCCCCACTCTGCACACGCAAAAAAAAAACGCAGAAAAAAGGGCGGAAAAAAAAAAAGGAAGGAAGGGGTACCCAGCTAGGACGGAGCGGGGAGTAAACAGATGCTTCGTAATGTAGAACTCCAACTTGGAGAAGCTTTTGGAAGTGGCAAAAAGTGGAGATGGTCACTGTGAGGAGAGAGTCATTTGGAAAGAAAAAAAGTGAAAGGGAATTGGTGTCCTTCGGAGGGGGGGTCAGGGGGGGCCAAACGATCTCAATGGGCGCACAAGAGGGAAAGACAGTGAAAGATAGGGGACGAAATGAACGAAGGGGGGGAAAAAGACACCCCCGTAGGAAAGACGATGACCAGGAGGGAAAAAGAAAAAAAACCCAGATATCACTGACCGGTAGCAACCTTCAGTCTGGGAAAACAGGTGGTGCAAGGACCCGCCGTGGAAAAAAAAGGATGAATGAAAAAAAATGAACGAGGGGTGAAGGGGTTGGACACACAATTATCTTCGCGAACTGCGAAAGCTCGCCCGCCTGTTAGACGGGGGGGTAGAGGACTAGCCCCGAAAAAAAGGAACAGGCCGAAACGTCGTTGTTAAAAATCAACGGGTGGTAAAGAGGAAAGGGAGGCGGGGTTGCACACATATACAGAATTAAACCGAACTCGGGACTTTTAGGTTATCGGGTGCACAGGCAGGGAAACGGACCCGAATGAACGACCAAGAAAGAGGAGAAAGGGTGGGTTCAGTTAAAAAGACGTGAGGGGGAAAAAAGGGGAAGGAGAAAAAACCCACCGAATCTCCGTTGGGGAGTCACAGCACAGGCATTTATCACCGACGGAGGAGGAAAAAAAAAAGGTGGGAAATGCCAGTGGCATGGTGTTGCGCGGTAACCGTCAACCTGGGGGGCGGGGGCCGTTGTGCAACTGGGATGTGATTAAGGGGGATGGGCACATCACCAAAAACCCAGGGGGGGGGGGATCCGTCTGCAACTGGAACTATTCCAAAGCAGGAACCGACGCAGCCACCTAGCCAGGGGGTCAGGTGCAAAGGGCTGGCACAGTGGACACCCCAAAGATCAGTCAGCAGGCGGGGAAAAAGAAGCTGGCGAAGGGGACGGAAAGGACTTCAGAAGTAAAGAGCGTAGGAAGATCAAGCACACACAGGGGCGGCCAGCACGCCGCCGGCGCCACAGAGGGGCGCAAAACACTTGGGAAACACCAGGGAGTGAACGCAAACACAGATCTTGGGGGTGGGGGTTGGGGCTCATAGACACATAGGACCGAGAAAAAAACAGAGGGGGATTCAAAGAGAGGGGGGAGTACCTCCCCAAAAACACTACCGAAGTTCCAAATACCGGGTGTTTTTTGTTCTGGCATTTTGTTGGTAGCGGGGCATGGGCAAAACATTGTGTAGCTTGCAGATGAGACAATGTTAGAAGGGGGCGGGAGGGGGATGTTATCATTAAAAATAAGAAAAACACCCACGAACTCTTCTTTGTTGATCCTCAAAGACATTTGCTCTTTTTCAGAATTCGGGGGTTAAACTCCAGTCTATCCTGGGACTGTAGGGGGAGGGAGAGAAAAAAAAAGTAGGAATTGTAAAAAAACAAGGCAAACCTCCCATCGACTAAGATCGTCTGAAAAGAAAACACAAAACTTAAATTAAAAAGGAGGAAGAAGGGGTAGTTCGGGTTTTCTCACTTGCCGAACTTCAAGGCGGTTAGATCTCAAAAAAGATGGAAGACTGGTGATCCCCATTCGCAAAAAAAGGGGGAAAAAAGGAGAGAATTTTGAATCTAGTGGTAGAAGGGGTGGGGATTATAACACACAACCGCAAATCCATCTGAAGAAATGGTCTACATACTCCTCAAAACAAAGGGGAAGAAAAGCACACCATCACACAAAAGGGAAAAAGAAAAGACCAAAAACCCCAGGGGAAAAACTTGAGTGGGGGGGAGGAAAGACTACCTCAGATTTGAGGCGTGTTTGAGAGGTATATAACCGATGAGACCCCAACTGACATCTTTTTGTTGGGGTTGACTGGTTAAAGAGAGGGGGGAGAATCAAGGGCGGACCGAAGGGCCCGGGGGAGGTATGTCAACTCCCCGTGTTTTGTTTCCTATTAGCGGGGCCAAGCTGCTGATATAGATTACCCCCCTCGCAAAGGCCTGTGCCATGGCAATATGTGAAAATGACCTCCGTCAACGAAACGAAACCCGCGTTCAATCCTTTCGCCCACGAAAAAAAAAAGACTTTACGGAAAACAAAAAAAAAAAAAGGAACTCTGTGTTTGAGGGTGAACTACAAGATACCCTCCTCCAAGGTGACACAGACACGGCTCCAGACGGAAGGTATCGGAAACACAAGCCCAGGAAAAAAAGGTCCTAATCGAGTTGCGTACTCGCAGGGGGGGAGTCGTTGGTTATAGGAGGAAAAAGGGGGGGGGGGGGAGACCGCCGGGGAACATAAAAGGGGGGGGCCCGCAAAGAAGAAATGGTCGCGGCTGGGTGACGCTATGCAATGTTGGGGCGCCACCTTCAGACCCAGAGTCGCGGGTCGGGGAAAAGGGGAGGGAGGATTCAGGGGGCAAAAGAGAACAGGAGAGGAAAAAGGAAACGTTCCCCAAACCTAAATTGAACGCAATGGGGGACGTTAATCTACCCGGAAAAAAATCATGGGGGGGCCTAGAGGGAAGTTGAGGCGAGAAGAAAGATTTTTGGTGACAACCTAAACCCACACCTTGGAAGCTGCGACGCCGAAAAAAAGGAGAAGGAGTGCCAAGGAATCTCGAAAGAAATGAAGGGCAACAAAAGGAGGGTCCTAATCTTCCCATTGAGGGGGGTGTCCCGTGGAACGGGTAATTTAGTCACCCCAAAATGTCTGCTGAAGGAAGTCTTTAAAACTGAAGGAAAAAGAAGATGGTGGCTTCAGGGGGGGGGGGGGGAAGGGGGGGGGAACAAGGGACCAAAAAAAGGAGAACAAGAATTCGAACTGTTTACCGCCAATGTAGTCTCGAAGCAGAAAAAGAGGGGAAAATGCCGAAAAAAAGCGTCTCCCGTTGAGTCCACCAAAGAAAAAGAAGAGAAGACCGGTTGTGAAGGATTGAAGTGCATGGGGGGGAAGACTATGTCCGACTCCCGCCCATGGAGGCCCACCCGACGCTAACCCTGAAAATCCCCACCGCCTCCAAGATCCCAAGGACGCTAACGCTCAAAATCGGCTGCTGCCGCCAAACCTCAAAACTAAAAAAAGTAAAGTCTGCCACCAACGAAAAGGTCCTGGGGGGGAAATGGAAGAGTCTTACCGGGTGTTTCCTGAAAAAAAAGGACAATAGTGATGGCAATTCTTTCGCCACTGTGATGGGGACCTAAAAAAAAAACACCGCGCAAGTTAGAGGTGGGGGGGGAAGTCGGGGGAGGAGGGGACGAACGTTATGTAAGGGAAAGAAACTATAGGGGGGGAAACTCGGGAAACTGAGTTCGTTGACGCCATTCCCCGGGGTTGGGCAGGATATGGCGTAGCGGGGGGTTTGTTGGAGCGAAATAACGCGGGAGACCAGCAGGCAGAAAAAAAGAAGAGATGAAAAACCCCTAGGGAAAGAAGGGAAGTTGACGGGAAGACCATTGAGCCCCAAG
>Ga0179591_1276073_pt1 | contig 16068 bp, 18 predicted proteins | sample CZOMad2_1_08_16f_FD_182891 | JGI IMG/M metagenome (GOLD analysis project Ga0179591, IMG submission 182891) | Vadose zone soil fungal communities from Angelo Coast Range Reserve, California, USA - CZOMad2_1_08_16fungal (PacBio error correction) | ecosystem: Environmental > Terrestrial > Soil >...
TTCAGTGTCGACTAGAGTCGGGACGAGCGCTAACAACAAAAAAAGATTTCACAACGATAACCACTTCATGGGAGGGAAAAACGCTTCAGCGGGGACTTTTTATAAGGTTTTCCTCTAGAGGAAGTATTCGGGGTTGGAGTGGCCACGGCTGACGAGGGAAAAAAACAATCTTTCTCCACGCCGGCACGATCCTGAAAAGGAGAAGAGTTAAGTTCGATCATCATTTCCGAAAATTCGTAAAACCTCGAGCGGAGGTTAGCACAAGGAGCCTAGTCAAATGGGAGAGGGCAAATGGCACCAGGGGTGGACGCCTGATATCGAGAAAGGCAAAGAAACGGTGAAAATATATCGGACAAAGAAAAAATACAGAGTTAAAAGAGGTTGTACGCGGAGATGCATAAAAAGAATTTTCAGGACTATAGTTCTTTTATTTCGGATGCTCGAAAAGGGAGCGGTCAAAAAGATAACGGTAAAGGCGCGCCATAATGGGGGACCAAAAGGCTCACGTCCATGCAAAAACTAGAAAGTGAAGTTCAAAAGGGTCAACAAAAAGCTTTCGAGCAATGCGTTCCTATCGGGAGCGGCCTTCGGGTCGAAGCGCGAACCAAACATCTAGTCAAAGCGAGGAGGCGACGGCAAAAAGAGAGTGGGAAAGCTTGTGACTAAATACACACCCCTCATTGGACAAAGAAGAAAAAAAAAACAAGGGCACTACTTCCGGACAAGTGTCCTCTAAGAGTCCACGCGACCACAGGCGGGGGATAGACTGCTGGGGAGAACTGGAATCTGGTTTTGCAGGGGGGAACTTTAGGCTGGGCTTTAGTAAAAAGTCGGGGGGGCGCTTTGGGGTAAAAAAGGAGCCAACGTGTTTACGGACGGGGAAAGAAGCGGAGCCCCGTTGGACTGTGTTTGTTCCCGACTAGCCTTTGAGAAGAGGGTCAGATCGGAAGTGGTTGCTCGGATTACGTCCGAATCAGGGAAACCCCAATAAGCAAGCCAAGCAGCGGTTGGGGGAACTGAAACCGGCCGCCTAAAGGAAAAAGTGAAAGGGTTCGAGAAAGAAACGAGAAAGAAAAAGGGTAGGGGAGTAAGGGCTCACCTGATTACGAAAAGGGAGGCCGGATTACACCTTGCAAGACCTTCTTCGAGACGAGAAAAACAATCATCTTGGGGAAGTGGTTATCTCTAAACTAATAAAGGAAGGCTGGGGGAGGCCTCGTTTAAGAAAGTGCCCAAGAAAAAAAAAAGGACCGTGGGCCACCATCCTCTTATATGGAAAAGAGTTCTCTCCGGGATACGTGGCATGAAATGCCTTGTGATAAATCCTAAGGTGAAGATTGACCCTGAATGTAGATTTCCTTTATGTATCTTCCGGAAGGTCGGGGGGAAAATCTTCTTGAGGCCTAGTCATGAAATCTCCTGGGGTGATGTGGGGTTCACAGGAAAGAAAAAAGGAAACTGGGGTGATGCAAAAACCTTATGCTTGCTAAGGGGGAGGGTGAAAAAAAAGGTGGCCGTTAAGGAAAGAACATCAAATGGTAGCGAAAAAAACAAAGAACGGAAGGAAAAGAGATATATTCTCGTCCATTTTTCTATGGCGGCTTCAAGGAGGACCCGAATTAGTCATCAGGGAATAAAACCCAAAACCAACGGCACCGGTTAGAAAAGAAACGGAGGGAAAAGGAAAAAAGACCGAAGATCTTGCACTCTAAGGGGCAAGCGAAAGGGCCGGAACTAAAGACAAGAAATTTTGACAGCATCACAGGCAGGCCCCCAATGGGTCAGAATAGAGAAAGAAAGGACTTACAGGTTAGAGAGGTCCACCCAAAACTAATTTTGGGACGGGGCATTTTCTTGGGGGACATCACTTCCGCTACCAAGATGCACTATTTCGTTTTAGGAAAAAAAGGGTCTAAGGGTTTTTCGATCTCCGATCGGGTCTAATTTTCGTTGTCGTCACGTATAAATCTTTTGCGGGCAGCAGAGAAAAAAGGGCATCGTGTAAATCTCTGTAACTAAAAGGTCAATTGACCTTGGGCACAGTTGGGGGGAAGGTTGACTTGCACCTTGAATGAACCTGGGACTGCTGGCATCGGGTTTTAAAGGAGACAAGAAAAGATCTTCTGTAAACAAGGAGATACAGGAAGGATCGACAAATAGAGGACTCAAAAAAGATGAGGCCCTTTTGATCAGAAGGGAGAAGTACTGACACCGAGCGACTTTTGGGGGAACAAGAAAAAGGAAAAAAGTCCACCAACCGGGGGATTCCAAGGAAGCCACGTCCTCCCGGAGCTCTCACACTCGAACTTTGTCAAACGGGGGGGATCGCAGCGAAAGCTAATCGGGCTCGTTCACTTTGCTGGAAAGGCAGGACAAGAGAAGCGCAAAGTCTTGGCCTTAGGCGTGTCTACGTTGCCCCAATTCCCTTAGACTTTATAAAAAACAGGCTGCTCATTGCCAGGGAATAGAACATATGAGCTTTCTCGAAGGCCGAGGGGGATCATCGGGGCTAACAGCCGAAAGACACAAGCGAGGGTGAGGAGAAAGCTGAAGAAACCGCCTCGAGCCGTTGAGTTTAAAGTTCACGAGAGAACTTTATCGTGCAGGGACTGCAACTGTTCTGCTGGGGAAAACTGGAATGGGCAGAACATCCGGCAGACTGGTCCTGAGACAAGATTCGATCAACTTTCAACAAGGGAAAGACACCTTGCCATTCACCGCTTAGAGGCAAAGGTAGCACAAGGTGCGGAGAAGTAGAAAGGGCAAAAATGATCGGAGGGGGATGGCCAGTCTCTAAAAACAACGTAGGGGGATAGGGGGGAGAAGCTAGGAGTAACCGGAGAAACTATCATGGTTACACCAGGGGAGCTTCTATGGAAAAAAACCAAAAGTGCGAAGGAAATCGCTAGGGGGGAGCCTGTGAGGGCGGGGGAAAGGAACTCTCCAAAGCGACTAAGATCACGGACGCGTACTTAGGGGAGCAACAACGGTTGAGACCACGAAAAGAACATGGAAAACCGGAAACCCGCTACTTCGAGGCGTGCAAACATGGAAACTCAACCTTCCGAAGGAAACAATGCCTCCCCTGGGGCAGCGGGGGGAATTACTGGGGCTTACGTGTGCGCTCTCGCAACCTCTTGCGACCGCAGGGAGTCAGTTCTCATAAAGGCAGCCGTGTCTCTGGAATCCCTGACTCTAAACAAAAAAACCGCAGGTCAAAAAGAGTCACCAGAACACGCGTTGCACCTGGTACTCAGGCATGCATCTGGAAGGATCGCAGGCGGAAAGGCGTTGCCACACGGGTAGTTGCTGACCACAGATGGCAAAACTGAATTCATATGGCAGTAAAACGGAGACGGGGGCGGTTGACCCAAAACCTTAGTATAATTGTGGATCGGAACCTTGCAGGAAAACCCCAGAAGCATAGGGTCGGTCGGAATAGTGGTCAGGAAAATCAGAACGTTTTTAATCCGGCTGATTGAAAAAAGAAGAAAGGGACTACTTCAGCGGGGCAAATGTGTTGCCCGGACGTCCTAAAGGAAAAAATTAGAAGGGAAAGGGAAGTTATCCGAACGAAAATAGTTGGGAGGCAACCACTCTCAAAAAATATGACAAGGATGACGGAGGCAAAACTTCTCAATACCTTAGATTCAAGATGATCAAAGTAAAATCAGAAGGCGCATATATCATTCAGAGGGTGCCAACTAAAGGAAAAAGAAAGACATTTAGAATAGCGCGTATTATTGTCCAGAGAGGGCTTCCAGCCTAAAATGGGGGCCAGGAAGCCGTGTGTTATGGGAAGAAGCCGACTGGAGGTTACCCTTCACTTGAGATCCATGGCAGTTTTAGAGGGCTTCGCAAGGGAAGACTAAATCGCAAGTTCGTACTCCTCCGGAATTTGCTTGAGAAAACGACGCGAATGTGAGGTTGAGGGGTTCTAGATTCTGGATATGCTTTTTCTTGAGTGAAGGCCGGCCTAGAAACAGGGGGTATAAATATAGAGAGAGAGACTGGAGGGGATGAGAAAGAGATCAGATATGTAATTTTGGAAAGGGACGCTCACAACTAACCCTAACAAGTACAGCAAAAGAGATCTCAATCAAAGCCCGACAAGAAAGTCAAGTGAGACCGGAAAAGAAACAAGCAACGGGAGCGAGTCATAAGGATAACGGCGCTCCGATTACTTGCTAAGAGAGGACAGAAATGGAAGAAAGAAAGCCAAAATACCATCAATCCTAGGGCTGATTCATGAGAGCCCCCAATGTCTCTTGCGGGTCATAATCCTGAGAGGTTTCAGGCCGAAAACACCTATGGCCTGGTCAGTGTCTTTTAAGGGGTTGGGAACGAAAGCGACCTCTGAGCAAGAGCTGTTCTGTAACGATAAAAGGATCCAAGAGTTTTCGAAAAAACCTAGAATGAGGGGAGGCCTGTGCTAAGAAGGATGACGGAAGGTAGGAAAGGGCGCGGCGGAGGAACCATCCATCGAGTAATTCCGAAGGTAAAAGGGAAAAAGGTCTGGGGTATTCTCTTCGGGAGGTGGGGGCAAAGTTGAAATGAGAGCGAGGCCGCATTATTTTCAAGGTTGCGGGACGATGGATTACACCTTCGCGAAAAATGGGAAGAAACTGATCCTGAGAAAAAAGGGACTGAAAGACCCTATACGGACTTGGGATCACTCTTTTTCATGGTCTGGGGTTCTAGCCCACACAGGAGAAGGGGTGGTAACACAAAAACTAAAAGAAAACGTTGTAAACTCCCTAACGCCAACGGGAAGAAAAAGCTAAGGCAACTACAATACGTGAAAGTTAATTCCAGTAAAGTGATCCGGCGGGCGGGAAAAGGGGCCGAGAGAAGAAGCGGGCAAGGGGACGTGACGCGTAAACGTTTGGCAGCCAAGGAGGGGGGGTGAGAGTCGGAGGGAGATAGTTTTGCCGGAGGATCAAAAAAAAAAAGGCGAAACGCGGGGGGAAAAGATACCCCAACAAGGGAAAACTGACGATCACGGCAGGGAGACAGTCCGGCGGGAATTTTTAAGTGGCAAAGTTGGGGCCGACGAAAACGTGGAGGGGGGGTGAAAACGTGGCCACGGGAGCGAGGAAACAAACGGGGATGGCAGCCCGAGTCCCGCCGAAAAGGACCGGAAAGAAGCACCGATTAGATTTTCCGCCGCAAAAAAAAACAGACTTTTTAGAGGGGAGAAAGGAAAGGATGGAAGAGATATCAGAGGAAGTCCGGGAGAATTATCTTCAGGGGGAAACATCAACAACAAAAAACGGTAGGAGGTAGCAAAGGATTCGGAGTCACCAGGTGCCCGTGAAGGAACGGAATAAATGCAAGTTAACTGTGAAGAGATAGAATGGGCATGTGAGGCGGAAAAAGAGAGAAAGGGCTGCTGACAAGCCAATAAAAAGGCACGTGGCAAACCAGAAATTAAAAAACTCAGAAAAAAGTTGCCACCGAAGAAGGAACCAGAAAAATAAAAAGGTTTCACGGTCCAGTTGGGAAACCAACTGCCACGGAAATAAACTTCACATCGGCCGTGAGCGAAATGGGGCTTTGAAAAAAAGGCGGGAACGGCGCCCCATCGCGGTAGGTCCAGAGGACGGCAAACTGAGAATTGTAAAAAGGGACCAACTACGCATACCAACCAACCCAAGGGAACTCGGAAAAACCCAGAAAGGGAAGATGGGGAACGGGATTCCCGCAGACAAGTCATGCACAGGCAAGCGGAGCACAGTTCAAAAATGACCGTTTTCTTGTAGTGGGCCGATAAGCGAGGGGAAAACTTGGGGGGGCGTATAGTGCAAGAACGGCGGTGAGGGTTGGTCCCACCTAGATCTTTTAAAAAAACTGGGACAAGATGAGCCCACACCAAACCCCCCCAACGTGATCATCTGGTGAAGGGGGGGGAAAACAATAAAGAGCAACGGTAGGGAGAACTACAGATCTACTGGGAGAAAAACGGCTTAAAAATAGCCAAAAATTGAAAATGCGTGCGGCAAAGTGAAAGGGGTGGTTCAATTCAAAAGACTCTAAAACTTGGGAAAAGGTTCCCAGTGGCGCGGAAAGAACTAAGTTGGGGCGGCCACCACCGCCAACCGATTCCTACGGGAGCCGCCGGGAGCACCGCATGACACAGGCAAGACAAGTACTTCGCTAGGTCTCCGTTATCAAAGGGTTTATCTCGAAGGTAACTCGTAGGTTGGCACGTGCAAAAGGCCCCGCCAAAAGGGCCTGGAATGGGGAGAATTGGGGGGAAAAAAACCTCACCTTCGGATAGCAGATCTCGCCAGCGATAAGACTTAGGGGTCAGGGGAGTCCTAAAATTATGGGATAGAGGGGAAAATGGCCAGGAAGCTGGACCCGAAAAGGGGGGGGGGGAGAGGATAGAGAAAAGGAGTTGCTCGGGAGCCGGATCGACTCATTCGAAGAAAAGAAAACTAAAGAGTCGGGGAGGTGAGAAAAAGAGGAATGCAAAAGTCGGGTCACGGGCATTAAAAACAGAAAAAAAAATAAGAGACGTCATAAAAAAAAAAACAATAGGATGGGATTTCAGGTCCATTGATAGTGCGAAGAAAAGAAAACGGCAAGAATGCCCGAATCAAACAACCCGCCACTCCCGAGGAAAGTTAAAGAAGCACGAAGGAAGCGACGACGAGCTACGAGTTCTAAAGCTGAGAAAAAAAATAAGGGTGCACGCGGCCCGTCCGGGGAAAAGAATAGGCTCATCACAATGCTTAAGAAAACCAAGGAGAAGTGAAGGAGACCGAGAAGAAAAAAATTTGCTGCTGGAAAGGCAATCCACATACAAAGAAAGAACTGGTGTTGGCTGGGCCGGGTGGCTTTGTGGGAAAAACGGGTCACAGAAGCCAAGCGCACCGATTAGTGTAAGAAAAACTGTGGTCCAGAGATTTTGACCACAAACGAAAGTGTAATGGAAGTTGCTGGCGGAAACCTGGGTAGTGAATCGGATGTGACAAAAAGCACAAAAGAAAATCTTCCATCTTTCTTAAGGGGTCGTTTCCGAAACGGTAAGTCCGGTTAAAGGAGCTTGAACAAACCATACTGACCGGTGTGGCCAAAAAGGGAAAGGCTAGCCGCGGCGGCTTATAAGGAAGAAGTAATAAAAAAGAACAGAATCCGTAAAGGGGGAGGAAGGAGAGGCGGACGCAAAAAGTGCTCCCGTTTAAATCCCAGCCAGGGCCACGATAAAACACTAGAAAAGGGGTGGGGGAAGCCAGAAGGAAAACCACAAGGTAAACTTAAATGTACCCATCAGAAAGAGTCGGAAAAAAACAGAAAATTGTGGAAAAATAAGCGCCAAGCCCGAAGCTATCCCCCGGAGAGACGGAAAGAAGGTGCGACACGGCTCGGCAAAGGGAGTGAAGGGAGTAAATTGGCCCATTCCGGGTGGGGAGCTGTAAGGAAAAAAAAAAAGACAAGGCTCAGTTTGAACGAAACCGAGCCTATACGCGTGGGTCGAAAAGGGGGGCTACCCAAGGGAAAGCGACGAAGGGACACGGCCGTGGAAAGCGATAGACCGGGGGAAAGGTAAGTTGCCCACGGGGACTACGCGTGAATCTGGTGTAAGGGGAAGGACGGGCTCGCGTGGTAAAAGGGAGGAGACAATCCCGCAGGGATCCTTAAGCAATGAATGGTCAGGAAGGAAAGGGGGACGCATCACAACTTAAAAACAACAGCTTATAGCTGAAAAAAAAAAGGAGGGTCAAAAGGGGATGCCGGAAAAAAAGAGAAGGCACATGGGACGTCACTTGGAGAAAAACGATAAATCGACAAAAACGAGAGTAAGGGGGAGATGGGTGAGCACCGAGGAGAGGGGAGGCCAGGGATTAACGCTGATATGAAAAAAAAGGAAAAATTGAAAAAAGGATCTGAGTTAGCTGTGAAGAGAAGAGAATAGCGAAATCGGCGCATGGTAAACGGTCGGTCAAAGTAGCCAGAAAGGTGAAAAAAAAAGAAACGGGGACCACGCACAAACCATAGTGCCTCGATGCCAAAATTGAAAACGAAAAGGAAAGGCCGGAACATCAAAAGGGGGGGTATCAGCACCAGGTCAGTTAACTCGAGGGCTTTGAACTGATAGAGCCCCAGAGGAGAGGACCATCGCATAGGAGAGAGGGGCCAGGAGAATTTCCGAGGAACCCGATCACCACAACTTGGAAAGATACAAATACAACAAAAGGCTCCTGTTTCAAGCGAAAGGGAAAAAAGCGACGCGGACGATACGTTGCCAATTGGGAAAAGGAGGGAAGGTAAGCTCAGGGAGGTATAGGGCAGATCGTGGGGAAGGGGGCGGGGGACAACCTTAATCGGTGACCAAGGAACCACGGAGCAAAAACGGGAAAAAATAAAAAGGGTCAAAGCAGCGCCCTTTGCAACGGAATCCCGGATGGACCCAAAAAAAGAACCCTGGGGCCACAACAACTCAAGGGCAGGCTGGAAAAAAAAAATTTGTTTGCCAGGAACGGCCGCAGAAACGGAAAGGAAGGGGCGGGTCGGAGTACCACAAGGAAAAGGTGAGTATTGTAGAGGGGCACGCAGCAACGGATGAGCAGGCTCATGAGAAAAAAAGTACACCCATACAAACTTTTTAGGGGCCGCAATCTCTTGAAATGGTGTCACGGAACCGAATGGCGCTTAAAAAAGGAATGGAGGCCCCCGTTGAGCCAAAAATAAAAAGGGGAAAGCCAAAGAAGGGGCCAGTTATTGTGGAGAGACGTATTATTGGGCCAACCGAGCGGTTCGCAAAAAATGGGCATGAATGACTTGGTAGGGAGAAATCACGGATTGCGTATTAGGGACGGGGAACGCAACAAGTGCAGGGATGAAAAAAAAAAGGAAGGGCGGCGTCGCTTCTAAGAAAGACAGTCTGTCCCACACGACCTAAAAGGGGGGGAAGGGGCAGGGGAAAGGAAATTCCTCGATGCTGCGAGTCAGGGGGGCCAAAAGTCCGGGAAGCCACCATTGCGAGAAATATCTGAAGCAACAACAAAAACGGGTGGGGGAAGAGGAAGGGGAAGATCCAGGGCTATGGCGGCCGTCACGACCACAACAAGGAAAAGACATGAGGCAAAAAAGTCGAGGCAGTCACACCACTAAGGTGATACAGAATCAAAAGGGACTAGGAAAAAACATAGAGGCGAAGCAAAAGAGATAGAGGGGAAAAAGGGCTCTCCACTGAAATTGAACACGAAAGAAAAAAATTGGGGGGAGCCAGTCAAGCGAGGAGGGCGCGAAAAAAGGCATTCATCCAACCAAGTCTAGAAGGAAACCGCGAACAATAATCCGAGGGTGAGCAAAAGACTGGCCCTGACTGGGGGAGGTCCTGTGATTTGGTCCATAAAAGGGGGACAGGCGACAGGGGAGAAAAAGCGAATCGTTTCGAGATAACTGCTCCAAGAGATTTGGACGAAGATACGGCTGCGATGTGCGACTAGCACCGTCGTGGCACAGGTAAAAGACTAAAACTTAAAAAATAATCATTCGGTCGGGGAGAACGGGAATAGCCTTTTTTTCTGCTCTGGTTGAAAGGGGCAGAAAATGTCAACCGGGGCTGCATCTGGTGGTTAAAACAAGTGAGGGAAGTATAAAAAGGAACAGTCGCGATGAGCGAAGGAGGAACAAAGGGTAGAGGCGGTAAAAACGAACAAGGGATCATCGGGCCGAAAAAGTAAAAAAGGCCAGGTGGTACCCCGCAACCGAAAAAACGTGAAAAAAGAACGTCTACTGGAGGACTCAGGGAGACAATAAGTAAACCGTAGAAACCAAGAAGCGATCCTATAAGCAGACTTCGATAAAGCATCGTCATTGCATGGATTCGTACCCACAGTTGACCCATGCATGTGGGGTATAAGGTATAAAAAAGAAAAGCTTCCATTTTGTGCTGGGGACACATCTACATAATATCACTCTTGAGTGGGGAGCTGTAGACGCGGACAAATAACACAGTTAAGGGAAAAGAGGAAACCGCGAGTCAATACGTGTCCGGGGGGATTGTTAAACAGTTGCCGAAGAGGGGCAGTTTTCCTGGTACCAGGATAAGGAGGCGGCGGGGGAACCCTTCAGCAGGGCGACGTCGACTTAAGGAAAACTAGTGGCAAGAGGACATTAACCGCAGAAAAGGCTTACATCCTGGAGAGGAAGTCCAGTGTCGAAAAATGAGTCTGCCCCAAAAAAGACAGGGGTAAATTCAGGTCACAAAGATTGGAGCTCCGTTGACTCTCGCCAAAAAAAGAAAAAAAAACAGAAGGGAAAGGGACCCTATGGGCTATAAAAAACAAAGTCCACCGATACTTCAGACTTTAAAAGGGTAATGCTAGGCTCGGATATTGGGGAGGGAAAAAGGGCTACGATATAGAAGAAGTGATGGCTGAAGATGGAAAGGAATGTCAGATCAGAGAAAGCCGAGGGCTAATGAAGGAAAAAAAGCCAATAACTGCAAACAAAAGAAAACCCGAGTAATGCTCGTGACAAAAGGGTAAAAATGGTGCACCAACCCGAAAAAAAGAAACTTTGCACAGCAATTGAGTTAAAAAATCATGGATGGTGACTTATGTGGGCGCTCGAGAACAAACTGCCAGAGCGTAGGGGGAAGAAAAGGGCAAATTAAAGGGCATTTGATGACCGAGAGCATAAAACACCATGTCATTGTAGTCAAATCCTACACGCCATAAAACACTTGAAAGTGGAGACTCAGAAGTCATACCGACTGAACGATGCCTTTAAGGCTAAGTGGGCAAAGGGGGGTTAGGGTATTAAACCGGGAGGGGCCTTGGCATTGTGCAGGATATAGGGGAACTGGGGGTTTTAACCGGTGGCGGGGAGAGGTGGGATCACAAGGGTCAACGTAACAAGAAAGAATCACGGGCAGCAAAGTTTGAAATGGGTGAAAACAGCCCATCTCCTTGGCAAGACACAACGACGGGGTGGATCAGGCGGTTAAACTACAAAGGAGTTGCAACAATACTCCCACAGGGAAGGGACGACGGGCGCTTGGGGGTGCCCATAAAGAAAAAGAACAGTTTCCGGCAGTGCCGAAAATCAGAAGGAAGAGGGGCTAACAGGGGAGCCGATGAAATACGAACCTCGGATTGAACACAACGAGAAAGAAATCCTTCGCGCGTAAAAAATCTCTTTGAGACAATAGGGGGCGAAAGAAGTGGCGCTCGAAGACCACGGTGAGGCCAAAAAATAAAAAATCCAACAAAAAGGCAAAGGTTAGGGTTACGCAGCGGATTTTGTAAACGAGCGGTGTAAGGGGAGCGAAAGACGGGGGGAAAGTAGAGTGTGATGAGACAGACCCAGATTGACACCGTCGCTGCGCCAATTTAAGGAGAAACATTGATCTTAACGAGGTCAGATCGCCCGTCATTGAGGATGAGAACCGAAGAAAAAGTCGGGGTCTGGGGATTAGGAAGCCTGGGGATGTCGGGGTCGTGGAAAATGAACGAAAGAAAAAATGGGGAGAGAATGCTCTAATCCAACAAATAGGGGGGGAGGGGGAAAAAGAGATTTCTCGCCTTGTGGATATGGGACCAGAAAAAAAAATACCAAACAGTCGCACATCTGAGGAAGACAAAACCACGACCCAGAGTCCGGGAAGGAACAATGACGAAAGAGGAGAAGCGCAGAGAGCTTACGATACGCAAAGGACATGAAGAGGGGTCGCACAGCCCGCGGAAACAGCACAAGGAATAGGGAGAAAAGGCATGAAAAGACACTCCGTTCCTCGCAGACCTCTCTGTACAATACTCAAAGGGTGGGGCACCACCCTCAACTTTACCTCCGTTGCTTTCCGGGGTTCAAGGCCAAGGAACCCGCGAGGCGAACCTAAAGGGAAGGATTTACGCTATAACCTTTGTGGCACGCAAGGAGTTGGTGGGGTGTCACGCTCTCAGAAGATGATAATGGGGAAAAAAATGGGGGAGTCCTAGGAAAACCTTGAGGAGTTGTAGCTCACGAAAAAGGAAAGGTACAAAGGTGTTGAATCGTTTTCGGTACTGACGAGGAAGAGGTAAAAGTGGGAGCACCGGGGGGAAAATTGACGAAAAAAAGGAACGAAAGATGCTCGTTCAGGAGGCAAGTAGCCGAGGAACCAGTCGCGAAACTCTGCGCAAATAGAGGCCGGGACCAAAACCGGGGGAAAAGGGGTGGGATCATCAGTGGGAAGGCGGGAGATACCCGCGATCCAGGGTTTGAAAACACCCACCGAAACCTAGGACGTTCTTACTGCCACAAGCGCCAAGGAAAAAAGGAGGAGGGGAAAACTAAAAGGTGGCACATTAATCCCAAGAAAGGACCGATCCAGGGGGGCATGACTTCGAAATGAATAGGCAGCGTGGGACCGGATTGCCGTGTAAAAGAAACTTTTCGGGGAAAGCAGGGTGGGTTGAGGGGGCAAAAGCTGACAGAGGAGTCAAAGGGGGCACACAGTACAAAACGAAAAAGCGGATAGGACCGCGGGGGGTCACCGTCAGGGGACTGCTAAAAAAAAAACTCAAAAAAAGTTAGATAACAAATGGCGAAAACGAAAAGAAAGAAAGTGGAACAGGGTGGTTTGCAATTGGAAATGGTTCCAGGGGGGGACTTGAAAAAAGAAGTGAAACTCTGTTCGACCAAACCCGACTCCGGGAAGGAAAGCAATGAAGAAACCATTCGATAAAAATTTCCTACGAAGAAAGAATCCACCTCACCATGAGAGAAAGTCCTTACCGCAAAAGAAAAAATACAATCACAGGGGGACAAGCATGGAGAGGAGGTGGGACGCCTATTACATAAACCACAACAACGGAAAATGATGAAAATAAGGCGCGGAACCGGACAAGAAGGAAAGTTTACGCTGCTATGCTGAATAAAAAAAGAAGGAAAGGAATCGGGCATATAAGAACGTGAGGGAAAGAGAGAGCCGCTTCGAAAGAGGGGAAGCCTAGGGCGCAAAAGGGGGTGAAACGGGAACTCGAAAGTGCCACTCAACAAAGATTCTCGCGGAAAACTGGGGTGAAAAAAAACGCGGCTGCAGAGAATCGCGTTCCGCAAAGAGACAGGGTTGGGGAGGGGTTAACCCGCCGTTGTAATGTAGCGCTCGTGGAAAAACAGAGGCAAGCACAAGAGGCGACGTTAAAAACCTGAGCAGGGGAAGGGGGGTCATAAAAAACACGTTGATCAGAAGGAGGGCCGCAAGGAGGCAACAAAACAAGACTCCTTGGCCTCGGTGAACATGTCACGCTAAGAAGGTAGGGCAGATAACGGGCAGCACCAAGGGGGGGGATTGTGGGACCGATCACCCAGGGAAGCTTGGGAAAGAGGGAAAGTACGGGGGTGTCCGGGTGGGGAGTCCCCCCTTAGGATCGTGGGAAAGGGGAACGGAAACAACGCTGATCCCAACAAAAGCAAAAAGAAGGGGGGGCCCGACTCGATATTTGGAGAAGGCATAACAGACACGAAAGGGGTAATCCGCCGGAGGGTAAGACAAACAAAGGGGGGGGGGACCACATAAGAGCGCAGCTGCGACATTTGGACATGCACCGGGGAAAAGAAAATGTGAAAGGGGGTAGGAATTACCGAAAACAGGTTAGCTGGAAAAGTTATCGGGTGTACGGAAGGCCAACTAGTCTTTGCCTCGGAAGTAGCAAAAAGAAAGGGTAAATGAAATGCTTCAGCGTCGTCAAAGGTAGAGGTTCGCTAAAAAAACATAATGGGTTTAAAAAAAAAAAGTTAAGGCAGTTCGGGAACAAGAAAAAAAAAAAGCATTTTAGGGTGGAGCCCTAAGCGACCGAGTGGGGGTCCGACCGTTCTCGCCAGCGGGAGAAACCTTGCTTGACTGAGACCTCCGGGGATTGCTGTAACTACGGGCGAGGCGCCCCTGCCGTGAATAGAGCTCGGCGTCCGAATTCTGGAACAAAACCGTCAGTGTCTGTCTCACACGACGCATGAAAAAGGGAGGAGAGTGCATCGATGCTTCAAGTCTAGGGGGGAAGGGAAAAAAGGGACCACAACCAACAATGCAGAGAAAAAAACAAGTAGGAGGAGAAATAGAGAGATATGGGCTCACAGGGGGGGATGAAGAAAAGGCCACGACAAAGGACATTCGTCAGAAGGTCACCCCGACTAGGGCTTGGGAGAAAATTAAACTGAAAGGAATCAGAAATCAGCAACGCAGAGAAACTATAAAGGAGGGAAAAAAATAAGATCCACGAAGGGAGAAAAACGCAAAAAAGATCCGGAGCTCATACGGGGCAAAAAGGAAAAACATTATCGATGGAGAGCTAAACAATATACCGGAGGAGAAGTACAACCCTCAGGGCACCGGCTTGGTTGGACGGCACGAAATGGGGCCCATCAACTGCAGAGACCTAAAAAAATCGAGAAACCGGTTGCGACGCTCGAAGAGGGGAGCGAGGGTGATGCCGAGGCCGAATGAGTCAGGCGGGTGAAGGAACAGAGAAGAAACATATCGTCAGCGTTTCTTAAAAGAAAAAGTCACATAGGCCGGTTGACTTCCTCCTAAGATCTTCATTTTGTAAAGGTTGGCAACAAATTGACAAAAATGAGACAAAGCCGGGGAGCAGCACTTGGAGGGTGTCAGTTAAACGTTAATCCAAAAAGAACACACGCTCTACGCTATGCGACCATAAAGAAAAAAACGATGCTGACCGTGGAGGCGGAGGGAAAGGGCAGATACAAAAAAAAAGAGAGTTTGGGACACAGAAAACGGGGCACCACGCCGTTACATTCCGTCGAAAACCAAGTGTCAGAAAGAGGATTCAGACAAAAAAAAAAGCTACACGACGGTCCCGCCGAGCGATCCGAAAAAGCGTGGGAAATACTGGGTCAGGAGACAGGAGCTAGAGATATGGCGTTAAAGGGGTAGCCAGGCGGAGCGTCTTGGATCAACAGAAAAGTCTAATTTGGCAAGTAGGAAAACGCATAAACTAACGAAAAGAGGGGTGGACCACGCCGGACTCACAAATAAAACCGGTTAAACGATCAAACGGAAAAGGGGAGGAAAACGATGCCGGGGGATTGGTGGGAAAGTTGGCCGAAAAATTTGAGAAAATCGTGCCACGGTCTGAACGGTGTGGGAAAAAGCTAAACTACCGTCCTACGAAGCCGTGCCGATTGTGAGATCATCTGGGAAAAAAAAAAAAAGGGTCCACCCCTCGGAAGGATGCCCTTTCGCACCGTAAAACTTAAAGTTAAGTAAAAGGCACGTCACACGATAAGATCAACAACCACAACGGCTTGGAGAAAAGGGGTGGACTCGTCACCGAGAAACGCTGGCGTGAATTTACGCTATATTATCAAAGAATTGGCTAAGGGAGCTAAAGCGGTAAGACTGTTTGAAAAGAAAGGATCAAAAAGTAGGAGTGCGAAGGAACGGACGTTCGACCGTAGGACGCCAGGTTGACGCAAGAGAAAAGGGACTCCACAGGTAAAAACAAGTAAGGGATAGAAGCAAGGGTGTGGCAATCAACCACGGCCAATCGCGGGGGGAAAGAAAACACAGGAGGTAGTTAACTCGCGGGGGTCTGGGAATAAGCCCCCCCCATCGCGTCGGAGCCAGAGGGGGGAGAGGCAAAAATGAAAAGAGATTGGGACCGACCGAAAACACTGCATTGGCAAACGTAAAGGAACTCACCTTTGTGCCGAGTGGTTCCTCGAAGTTCAAAGTGAACACCGGAAGAGCAGATGATCGCACCTTCTAGAAAACACCGTTATTGAGGGGATCAAGCTGACCTGGCTGTAAAACGTGTTTGGCGTGTCTGGTTTCCCCACCTTGAGACGGGGGGGTCAAAAGAAATGATACCCCCCACGGGATGCATGGAAAACTTGAAAAATCTCCCTTTGCGCAGCAAAACAGGCGAAAAAGGGTAATCCGCGTGATAAAACACAAGCCAAAGCATGAAAAAAAATGGGCGGCTCAATTGGGGGGAACAGTAACGGATAAAAGACCTATGTCCGGGATCATGACGAAAAAAAAATAAAGATGAAGTGGGAAAGGGGTCGCCGCACCGATTACTAAGTACCCTATGACCAATAACAAAAGAA
>Ga0179591_1305966_pt1 | contig 16068 bp, 12 predicted proteins | sample CZOMad2_1_08_16f_FD_182891 | JGI IMG/M metagenome (GOLD analysis project Ga0179591, IMG submission 182891) | Vadose zone soil fungal communities from Angelo Coast Range Reserve, California, USA - CZOMad2_1_08_16fungal (PacBio error correction) | ecosystem: Environmental > Terrestrial > Soil >...
GCGCAGACTACGGGTGGGGGGGAAGGGCAGACAAAGCGCAGCGAGAGTGTACGCGATGAAAAAAGGCTCGGGAACGTCTAACGGAAAAACCGGGGGGGGAGGCAATTTCCGGTCCATTTAGAACAAGATAGGAGAAGAGTTCAAAGTCGAGGGTGACCATAAAAGGAGAGACCGAAATCTTTAATTTGAAACAGGACCACTGGCCATTATCCCCAGACGCTGAAAGGTCATGGGACAGGAATCGCGCACAGGGTACAAGCGGAGGGGAAATTTTTTGGTTGCGGTCTCCGGCATGAGAAAACAAAGGAGTCCAAGCGAACCAGACCTGAATTATGATAAGACGGGAACCGGAGAGTGACTTAACGGGAAGGGAAAAAACAGAAGCCCTCGGAAACTGCTGAGGAGATGGCGCTCTGCCACTAAAGTAGGTCGGGGCTTGAATCAACGAACAGCTTTGGCGCAGTGCTGGCACCCTAAGGAGAAAATCTGACGTCTTGCCATCTCCTACTAGCAAAGTATATTTGGCATCGAGTGAAGTCAGTACAGTTCTGGGGTGGGAACTCAATCAGACACGGGGGAAAGAAGCTAGCAACTGACGACGGCAAAAAATACGGGGTGGAAACACGCTGCGTTCATCACATCGAGATATCCAACGAGAGAGAAAAGCGCGGGGAACCGTGTGGGGGTGGGGGGGTGGGTTGATGGCGGGTGGGGGGTGAGGGTTGGCGGGGTGGTGGAAAAATGACTTGTCTTCTGAGATAGGGGGGGGAGTAGCAGGTTCTTCATGAAAGGGGGGGTTTGGGTGTGTTTGGGGGGGGGGTGGGGGCGGGGTGGTCCGAGGAGCGCACACCAAACCGAATGCCTACTTAGAGCCACTCTGAAGAGTGGGGGGGAGGGAAGGGGGCACTGCCGATGTAACCGCGGATTCACACCTAGTATCCGACTGCTTAGTAGAGGAAAGGACTTATGCTGTCCTCAATGTGAAGACCTTTTTTGGGCGGTCGACCAAGACACCGGACTTGACGAGGGGGGGGTACAGTGGGTCTCGGGTGTCGACGAACGCACTCACATCGCGGAGGAACCGCAAAGATGGCATGGTTCAGGCAACATCGTCCTCAAAAAATAGCGCACGTTAAGAAGTGCAGGAAGAGGTTAACAGCAGGACTAGAGGGAAAAGAAAGATGGCCCGCCGCGGGGAAAGCATCCGTCCAGTGGGGATGTTGTAGGGAGGGGAGGGGTCAACAAGAAGAGAACGCAGGAAAGGGGGAGGGGGGGGATTGATACGGGCGGTAATTCGACAGCGAGCAAGGAACGGGGGGTCCTGAAAAGCTAACCTTACATCCAGGCCGACGCTACAAGCGTAGAGGGGAGCAAAAAGCTCACGTGGGTCGGGGGAGGACATCTTGTCAGACGTTATAGGGTGCCGGCCGCAGGACAAGAAACGAATACTAACACCCATCCCGAAGGGGGAACAAAAGCACCGCCTTTAACTGGTCTGTGGGGGGGCCTGCGGTGCTATTACGCCATTAACGTGAAGGGGTATTCTGCCGCAAGGAGCGAACCTGTTCTCAATCGAGCTTAATTGTCCCGGATGGAACGGTGTAGAGGAGGAAGTTGAGAAGTTTCATCGATGCAAACAGCTACCGCGTTTAGGGACGGATCGGCAGTTTTTGCGCGGGAATGGTCGAGCCTTGTGCGACAACCGCAACGTAGCATAGGTCAGGGGGAAAGATAGTCACTAACATGTCAGGGTGTCCAAAAACCTGATCAGTGGTCGGGGGGGGGGAAGGGAAAAAGTAGAGGTGAAGGGAACCCACTCCCGTAAAACATGCGAGCTCGGGAGGTAGGAGTAGGGAGGAAAGTTGTTGCTCGAAGGATATCCTGAAAAGTTGTCACAGGGAAGCGTGTCGTTGTGGAGCGCGGAGGAAAGATGGGTCAAAAACGTCGACGAGGGGGGGTGATTGGGTCGAACCGTGGCAAAAGAAGCTCGAGGGGGCGAAAGAGGAATGGACTTCAATTGTCAGGGCGCGTATAGCAAGGGGAAAGGACGACTTTCCAGAGTCGTCACGGGAAAAAGTGTGAGCGGGCGAACGCGTTCGGGAAAGAACGAAAAACCTTCAAGTCGTCGATATCACCAGGAGGGGGGGAACAATGGAGAAACTTGGGGGTTTGGTCAACCTAGGGGAGAGAATGTCACGGACAGCGCGAAAAGGCTAGAAGGGGTGGCAGGGGGTCGCAGAAAGCCAAAGGAAACAAAATATTTAAAAGGGGGGTACCGACGTTTGAAGGGAAGAGCAAAGAAGACATCATCGCGGGGAGAAGTCCGGAGACCTAGTGTCTTCGTGAGGCAGAGGAAGGGCCGTCGAGTGTTTCCAGTGAAGAAGCTCCAGGTGGATTTCAACGGGGGGGACCGACTGGTGAAGTCGAGTACGCGCTTCTGACTAATGCTTTGGGGCGTAGGAGGGGGATTGAGTCAGAACAAAGAAAAGATGCGGGGAGATACAGAAGAGTTCAGTTAACCCGGGATTCAGGCCTTGGCCGGCGCGGGTCTCAGAACCGTTTTGTCACCGGATTCAGGGGGTAACGGTCGTTGGGCTGGATGCAAAAAAAAACTCTAGTCTCTTCGAACGCCTGACGCCTCGCCCCAGGGGGCCCGTCAAGGGGTGACCAAAACTCCGAAACAGCTGTTTAAGGGGCTCCCCTGAAGGCTCCACCCTCGCTCCGCTGCCGCCCAAAGTGGAAGAACGTCGCAGGAGAGACACCGGGTCAGGACACAAGAGGGGGGAATGGGGGGTACACAACATCTGAATAGGGGGCTGCGGGGAATCAAAAAGGAAGATGTGCTTTCGCAAAGGAAACCTCTGAAAGCATCCTATGACTGAGATAGGTGAAACAAATCAAGCAGCAAGCAAAAAGAGCGGGAAGGTCGGCACATCACAAACGCACGGGGGGAAACGACAATGTCCTGGACGACCTCTATCCCAGGGAAAGGAGGAGGCCAGGCAGGAGCTTGCTCCAGGCCATGTTACGAAAGGTTGGGAGAAACGGGCTGCGAAAAAAATTGGATGTCGATGTGGTGGTAGGATTAAAAAAAGACGGACTTATTCAGAGGATGACTGGGAGATTGAGGATGTTTCTAACTGCAAAAAGTACGGAGAGGGGGTTGCACCTCGAAGACGTTCGACTAGGCATTGTTGACTCCTCGAAGGAAGTTTTAAGAAAAAAAGGGTGTGTCGCGCGTTCTTCAGAAGGGCTTGTCGTCGGGTGATTAAAAAGAAGACTTGGAGGAGAAAAAGGGGGGGGGGCGTCGTGGTCGTGGCCTCAAAAGTGAGACTGTGTTCAACAGGATTAAAACGGAGAGTTGGCGACCGGGAGAAGATTGAGGTCACAAGGAGATACCTGGGTTGCATAAAGGAACGATAACCTTTACACACACGCCTCAAGGCCAGCCGCGAAGGAGTAAGGGAAATAGAAAGCTAGTAGGAATAGGGGGGGATGCTCCTAGAATGAATCAGACTGAGATGAGGAATTCTCTATGGGCCTGTAACAACACTGATGGTGGGCAAGGGAAAGCACCCGTGATGCGGCGACCTTAGAAGAAATCGGACCGTCAGCGAAGAGAAACTGCGCAAGATCGCGGGGAGGTGGTAGTACTATCCATCCTTGTTGTCAGAAGCTGAGATCGGACTACAAATAGGATGAACCGCGAAAAAAGGAAAAAGATCGTTCAGTATTACTGCAAGCATGCTGAGGAAGAGAGGGGGGAGCCCTGGATCTGCTGCGTTACAGAAAACTGTCAAAATAAGAAGGTGTTAATTCGAGCTCGGAAAAAGTAGAAGTCGGGACCCTAACTGGGAAGAGGAAATATCAAAAACGACTTGAACAGGGTTACCACGGAGAAAAAGAGTCAGATGTTGACCAAAAAAGAGTAGAATAAAATTAAAAAAAGCATAGAGGGTCTTTGTAAAGGCTCCACCCACGAGAGCGAACAGTTAGAGAAAAGCCACACACAGAGCACCACAAAGAGACACAGAAGGGTGTTGGGACAAAAACACTGGGGGAAAGTAGAGAGAGGAGGGTGCCACAATTCAGAAAATCAACCGGAAGGTGGGTTGGTAGACCATAAGTGCTAAATTCGGGGGCAATCAACGGGACTGCTAAGTGGCCGAGGGGTAGGATCCGGAATTGGGGAAAACGCTGGAAGGCAAACTAGGCTGGGATGGGCACAGGAGAGAGGTTTCCAAAAGGGGGACACCAGCTTGCAAAACGGGTCTCTGGTAGTTAAAAATGGGAAATTGAACGGCCTATCAGGAAGGGAACGAAAGGCTGGAAAATACCACAGCAGTTCATGAAGAAAAAGAGAGGGACATAACAAAGGGGATCTAAGACGGGACCTCGTCAAGAAGAAGCGAAAAAAGAAACAGTTGTAGACCAGGAGGCTGTGGTATAGAGAGGCGTTTGCGTGAAGGGATTAAGTAGAAAGGTCCAAAAAAGGAGACTCGACTGAGAAAAACTCAAAAAATGTTAAGCAGAGAGAAGGGGCGTAAAAAGATTGGGGAGGATGCTCGCGTTAGTGGGTTGTGGGTTGGGGGGGGTGGGTTGTGTGGGGGCTTTAGAGAGGTAGCGTCTGAGAGTCGACCGCGGTGGCAAACAGTATAAAAGCTTAAAAAGGAGAAGCTGGAAATCCGGAGATAGGGTGCGAAACTACTAGAAAAAAAAGAAAAAAATGTCCTACATGCAGCCCGATTTGCACTGACTCTAAGAAATCGAGGAGCTGATCCTAAGCGTGTAGTCCCTCTCTGTATTGCGTAAGAGGGTAAAATGTTCTACCAATTGGGGGGGGAGTGTCCGAGGAGAAAGGTTTAGTCGTTCTTCTAACACCTAGGAAAAAGGAGTCTTTGTCTTGGGGAAAAAACCCTCAACAAAAACAAGTTCCACTGGGGGGAGAAAAGAGTATCCTTTCGTTCGGAGGCCATAACCGAGGAGGATATAGAAAATCGCAGCAAAACAAAAGGGCACAAGAGAGCAACATCTCTACTATCTGGTCGAAACAACAAAACAAAAAAGAAGGTTCGGAGGTAGAAAGGGAAGAAGACCTTTATTAACTGGGCAGTGACTCAGGAACTATAATGGGTGTAAATATGTAAAAAGTTCCGCCTCCTCTGGGAAAGAATCGGGGGGGGACACGAAGCCTACCATAAAAAGGATTTTCAGGTTCTTTGCTTACTCTGCGGGAGGTATGAAAAAGTAAGTAGGTGCCAACAACCAGTTCCTGCAGTAACCGGCGAATTGCCGTACAGGCTACGGGAGGAAGGGGCGTGTAAAGACCTGACGCCGGGAAAATTCCTTGGAAGTTCTTCCCCACGGAATAAGGGGGTCGCCATCGTTTGGATCCTAAATAGTCCGTTGGGACCGAGAAACTAGCACTTCAGAAAGGGAACAAGGGGTACGGAAAAGGTAACGGAAGCAAGAAGGGTTTGACTATGAGAATATCGGTGGTTGAGGGAAAAGGCGAAGACATTTTACGGAATAAAATCGAACCACTAGCAAGAAAAAATTGAAAGCTGCCTTTCCCAGGCCGAAAGAAGATGAGGGGGAAGAAATGGATTGGGTCGGTTGTTTCCAAAGGTAAAGCCTTGGGGGGTAGCCCCACTACGGAAAGAGACTAGAAAGAATGCTACATAAGTGCAAGGGAAAGTGGGGAGGGAGGACTGCCCCGGGTGAGAGGGGAGGGAAAAACACAACTAGGGAGTTCTCACCTCAACAAACGGGGTCTCTTATCGTGACATCTAAAAGAACCAACAAAACGAAAACAAATGGGGGGTCGGGGGAAAGAGGGGGGGGAAGGGGGGATATCACGGAATCGCAGGTGCAGTTTCGACAAGAAGAAAATAAGAATTTGGGAAGGCTGACCACACGCTGTTCCTAAAGAAATTCTGAAAGTGAGAGCGAGTAAGCATTATAAGCGTTCGATCCCTCCGTAGGTGAAAAACCAGGACTCTAGACATGAAAAAAAAACCACTAGATCGTACCAGAGATCATTCTGCCTGAATTGTAAGAAGAAAAGGTAGGAAAAAAAAACACAACGTTGACATAGGTTTGTCGAACTAAAAGACAACCCAGAAGGGAAGAAAAAGAGAAGGAAAGTGATGTCCTCTTGAAAAAGAACTTGCTCTGGCCGCGAAGTCGCGATCTTGGAATCTTGGAAGGGAGATAGGGGTCAAAAAACAAAGTTTGGCTGACCTTCAAAGCTTTTGCGCGAGGGCCAAGCAAAACGACCAACAGACCGAGGGGGAGGGCCCGCGCGACGATAATCATGGCATCGTATGGAGGAGGAGAAGGGTGGTTTCAACTAGACAAATGGAAGCTTAGCAGCGTTCCGCATCGCTTACTCAAAGTGGGGGTTGAAAAACTCTACGACATCTCGATAGGTTAGGAAAATAGGGAAAAGAGGAAGCATCAGGTAGGGAGAAGCGTCAAAACGAGAATTTGACGGGAGCAAGGAAAATCCGTTAGGCGCACACCTCGCAAACCATAGAGGGAGAATCAAAGTGATACCGTTGTCGTGCTCGGGCCGAGTCAAGTCAAGCGGCGACGGAGATGCAGCCGCTAACTTAGAGGAGGCGGGGGGAAGGTGAAATCATGGTGTTGCGGCGACCGAACTACGGGGGCGAGATGAACGACGAACAGACCCTCGGCACGACCACAAGGAGTAACTTCCTCTATCTATCAAAGAGAGCGAAGGGGAAGAAGATTACGGTCGACAACGATGAGACGAAAAGGGAGGGCCCGCCGAAGATGCCGTCCAGGGGGGGGGTGATGTTGTGTTCGTGTTGCACACGCACACGCCTTTTAATGAGTGAGAATAAAGAGAAAGGCATACGAGCCGAATCAGAAGATCCTCGCACTGAAGAACTCCAAACAGTAGGCATCACTTTTGTAAGCTCACAATTCATACGTTCATAGGGGGGGTGGGGAAGGACAGCCCATCCACGCCAGAACTTCGAGCCAACTAAAGAGGGGGGAGAAAAAAGTGAAGCCTTTCTGCGACTGTGGCTGCGGGTTTCAAGGTATCAGTCAAGACCGGGTAAAAGTCGGACCGTCTCAACGCCGGGGAGAAAGAAACCGAGAGGGGGAGAAAAACTGTGAAAAGGAGGTAAAGGAAAGTCAAGTTAAATAAATGGCAAAAATAGGGGACCGACAGTTAAACCCTCGGGAACCGCCTTGTTCGCCGAACGGGGGAAGAGTACCGAGGAAGAAAAAAGAAGCGTTTCATCCCGGCGACTCGTCCGATGCCCGCCCCCATCGTGGCGCGAAGGAGAAAGACCGGAAGGGGAAAGGGGCACCACGTCAAACCCGCGCCTCGGGAGCGGTGGATTGGGAAAAGAGGAAAGAAAGGGGGGAAGACGGGGGTGAATCAAAACAATGGAGTCGTCCGGGGTTTGCGTGGTGGTGAAAGGGTCCATATACAAGGGGGAGAGTCTCGGTTAGTGGTCGACCGGTTCAAAAGAGCCGGTCACGGGGGACGCCAGTCCACGGGGTAACCTGGCACGCAGTAGTCGGCAGCTCCCGCGATATTCCTATTTGGGAGAAAGGTGCAGCACGGGGGACAAAAAAAGTACCGAGCGGGCTGGCCACCTGTCCGAAATGTCGGGGGAAGAGGACCAACCGAATGAAGGATATTTGGTGGAAACGAGGAAGCGTCACGGGAAAGTCCTAGAAAATCGAGTTCGGGTCGCGCAAGACCATCCGAAAGAAAAGAGGGGATGGGGTATCGGGCGAAGGGGGTGACGGATATAAGAAAAAGAGATGAGCCCGCCCGCTATCGTCGAGTGATCGGCGAAAGAAGCAAAGAGGGGGGAGCGAAGGGCCGTCGCTTTTAGAAGGGTTCAAGGATGGTGACGTCGCTCGCCCGCATCTCGGGTTGGGGGGGGGAGAGTACTAGTTCTCGAGTAAATAGCATAGGGGGAGATGCCCACTAGGGAGGTGCGGTGTCGGGCCGCGGGGTCTTAACGGTGACCGAACGGGTACCTGGCGTTTTAACCAGGGAGCTGCAAAAAAAAAAAAATGGGAAAAGGGGAGCACAAGCCGGCTCAAAAAACGAAAAGGCACGGGCCCAGTTCCTACCCCGAACCGGGGAATAACGGGCGGCCGCAGTGGGAAGGAAAGGCGAAGCCCAAGTTCGAACGTCGCCGAACCCACACCCCGCAAATTGGGGGGGAGAAACGACGTCGGCGCACCGCTTGGAAGGTGCCTCCCCGCCTGGCCGTTGCCAAAGAAAAAAACAAAAGGGGACGATCCAGGCTGGAGTAAGTCAAATTAAATGCACACCCACAACTGAGGAGGGGGAAACAGGTCAGCTATCCCGTGGAAAACACCCTGACGAAAATGGCTCTCATCTCAACAAAAAAAACTTCTTAGTGAAGGAGGGAGAGGATCGACAGGCCATGTCGGGGAAAAGGGAGAGAGAACTGTATGGACTATTGGGTCTTGCAGGTCGAGGACGGTGATTAGTATAGAAGATCTACCTGAGGAGGGTATGGTTCGAACGGCCCAGGGAGGGAAAAATCGACCTAAAAGCGGGGGGGACCCTACTTGAACGGTGGGGCATACCAAAGGAGGTGTGTCCCGCGCGCACGGAAGTTCTAACTTGGAGGGAAATATGACGGACTGTTGGCGATGACGACGTGGAGCCACGAGGGGTTAGGTCAGGAGGGGCCAGGGTTGCCCATTGCGCCTGTTGGAGACTTCCCAGAAGGGACAGGGAAGAAAAACAGCTCTACAGAACAGAGATGACCCCTTGGCCAAACCTAAAACAGGGAAAAGCAGCACCCCCGACAAACGCAAGGGGCCAAAGCTAAAAGAGATAGGGGTAAGCTAGTCGACGATTACCCAAGAACTCTATTCGGGGACGGTGAATCAGCTGACTGAAAAAACACGGGAAGGGGTCCCATTTAAAAGACGCTTCGAGAACACTCTAGAGCTCATATACCGAACTCACATCGGGTAGGAAAGGTCGGTACGGAAAAGGGGGTTAGGTCGCCGGTTATGAATAGATGACACAGTAAAAGCTACCAAAAGGGATGTCGAGGTTTCAAAAAGCGAAGAGGCTGCGTTTAAAAAAAAGCTCGAGGGAAACTGCTTGTCGGGAAGGAAAGATGACTCCAAATCAATCAGTGGGAAAAAGGCACTGCGGCAAAGACGGGTTTATGCACACTTAAGTGATGCTGGCCCACCGAGCCCGGAAAAAAAACATTGAAGAAAACTGGAAAAAAACAAGCATTGCCCCTATACCGGGGAGAGAAGCATAGGGAGAAATAGACACTGCGTCATGAGTGGCTTTTCAACGCGTAACTAAAACAATACATAAGGGAAGGAGCGAAATCCATCATCGCGATCCAAACACTAGAGAAGGTAAGGGGTTGCTCACACGAGGGCAATCTGTCTATTCCAAAAATCTCTCAACAGAGACGGGGGGGGAAAGGGGGTGTCCCGTCACTGCTGGAAAGGGGAAGAAAAAAAAGAAAATGAGAAGGTGGGGAACAGGGTGCGTGGACGCTGCTGGCCGATCTTCATCCATCTTTATTTGGAACACAGCTGGGCCGCGGAAAAACAAATAGCAGTCAACTACTGCATTCACTTGAACATGACAAACTAGGTCCTCCAGTAAGGGAAGATAAGACCAGAATATATAAGATGGATCCTCAAAAATGAAAGGCTTGGGCCTACTCGAAAACAACTCCACAGTCCAGACCCGGCTGGGTCAACAACGTCGGGAGCTGAGTGGATCGTTTCTGTTCGGGGTGAATTAAAAAAAAAGGAAAGTCTTTGGGGGACAGAATCTAAATCGATGTTCTAGGCTGACCGCAAAGGAGTCGTTATGCTCTATTGAGTAAGCGGAAATTGCTCTTCGACCTCGTCGAAGGGCCAAATTATACACAAATAAAGGAGAAGCCTGCTTGGGATGGTGCGAACGAATACAACATCCAGGAAACTGCCTCACGGCGGGCAGAAATCTGCGTTGATGCAGAACGAAGCTCAAAAGGAACCTCGTAGTGAGAGAAGGGCTAAGTCTGAAAGAAGAAAGGGTGGTCGGGGGCGCGATGGTATTTAGGGTGCGTCGACACCGTCAGCGACCAGGATACGGGGGCAAAAGTCTTTTTCTGGGAAAAAAAAAAAGGCAGAACAGACGTTAGGGCGTTCCTCGGCTTACGCTGACGTATTCCAGAGGAAGGAAAAGAAGACAGCCCGCGGGCTACACGAGAAGGAACGGCAGAAAGGTTTTCTCAGAGGAAGAGAAAAAAAGGGGCTGCGACATACCTGGCATATTCTCGATACAGGGGATGCCCGCACGCTCGGGACGAGAAGGGGGTGGCGGGGGAAAAAAAAAATTAGTTGCTGAAGATGCTATACTTAAAAAAAAAAAGGGTGAGAGTGGCTTCACCCAAAAAACCTTCGCGCATCAATTTCCCTACGCTTTCTTCGCTGATACTTCTATTTAAGAGAAGGGGGGGGGGCCTTGCCATCCTTGACGAAGCCGCAAAGCAAAGGGGGGGAAATCCAAAACCGCCCTGAAGACAGTTCCCATTGTCGGACGCACGCTCGGCATCTTGGGGAACTCGGACAGGGGAAGAAAAGCCTTCTAAAGGGAAAAACCAGTAGGAAGAGACACAAATCTACGAGGATAGATCCTCGACGGACGCTCTGCGGGGTATCGAGAGTTTTCATGGGGGGGGGGGGGGGGAAGGGGAACAGCGGGTCTACCGTGGTCACAGACCTTAGGGGAAGGAAGAGAAAAGGATGGACAAAAGCGCATCTGGACTGCAACGCATACTTTGTCGGGCCTGGACCTCGACGCCTGCAACGCCTACCACATCTTGCACTGAGTTCAGGGGGTGAGAAAAGGACAACCGCTCCTCTCAGTGGAAACCGAAGTCGAAAAAAAAAAAAGTGAAAATATATGGGGGAAGTGGTATCAACCCCCTGATCCGGTTGTCACTCACTCCGTATAGGATGGGTGGGTGAGAATCTGTACGCGTCAGGAGAAAGAAAGAGGGTCCTTTTAAGGAGGGGAAACGCTTAATGAGAGGGTTCCGCTACGCGATGAAAATCGACAGGGGTGCTGTGGCATGGAAAGCCCATGATCCCCCTCAGCGCACCAGTGGGGGGAAGTTCCAAGGGAGAGGGTCTGAAAAAGTAAACGGGTCTATTGTATAGCACATGCACCTCCACAGCCAAAAAATATCAACGGGGAAGGATTAGAGCCCTCGTGCAACCGGAACTGGCCGCTGAAGAAGAAAACGCTTAGCTGCTCCGGGCGACGGCGGCGCGCTCCGGGGAAGGGGGATTTATCTCAACCGCTGTGGCGAGGGGAAAATCGCAACAGAAGCAAAAAGGTCTAACGCCTTAAACAAGGAACGCTATCACTAGCGGAACCTTTCAGAAGGGGAGGAGGCTCGTCGTTGGTGTCACGAGAGAACGGGGGGATACTCGCGGCCGCTCTCCTGCATCCGAACCTTTTTGTTGGGGAAACCGAGGGACTTTAAAAAGTCGTCCCCGCGGAATCTGAGGAAACCTCAGTAAAGAGGGTATCAGGACTATTAGGGGTCACCAAGTAGAACTTTACCGAGTCAGGGGGAGAAAAATCCCCGCCGGCCCGCTCGAAAAGTGACAGGAAAGGGGTCTATTTTGTCTCAATGGCCAGCGAGTTCGCTCCGACGGATGATCCTCAGAAAAAAGGGAGGTCATGGCCTCCGGTTGGTGGGAGGGAGACACTACGGGGAAAGGAATCAAGGGGGGGAAGAGCAGCAAGCTCCAATCCCCATGGTACCGGCACCAAGACCATTAGTCTGCCTGGGGAGGGTCAAAAAATAGGCAAGAGTGCTCACAAAAAAAAAAAAATCGGGGGAGATCAAAAAGATCCGCGAAGTGATCGCCGACATGTCGTCAGTGTGATGTTGTGTTGGGTCGGCAACCAAAGGACTGCTCAACGAAAGAAGTGGGGGGAGAAGGAAAACGCTTAGAAAAGCGGTCTAGGCAAGAAGGGAAAAAGGAAGACTCAGACAGGTACATCTTCCGGTACGACGCCCCGTGGTCCCCATAGAAGCATCCCTTTTCGTAGAAAAAAGAGAAAGTGGGGGACCATAGACTTTCCGGGGGGCAGGGGAGTAAAAACACGAAACAAAAGGGGAAAGCCGACACGAGGTTTATCCACCCTGCGTAGCCGGTCGGACTACTGAGTTGGTGGAGAGGCTACAGTCCTGGTAAATGCAAAAAATGACCTGACTAAAAAAGAAAGCTCGCGTATTTGTTACCGGCGATTAAAGAGGTTCACTCCCGCACAGCGACCAAGGAGAAAAAAAAAAAACCCTGAAAAAATGGGAAAGGAGGCGCCCCGGGCCGAGGCATAAGCGTGAAGTCTTCCCAGCGTGTCCGAAATCCGCCTTTACCGGGGAAAAAAACCTTAAAACTGAACACCCGTGAAACCTAGCCGCATGGGGCACACATCCAAAAAAAAGGAGAGGTGAGCGTCTGAACCTTGTGGAACTCAAAAAAACCTGGAGAAGGGGGGGGGGGGGGGAGACACCCGGGTAATCAGCCGGTGGTGGAATACTGTTGTATGGGGGAGGTCTTCGTTCGATTCGGGGGGGTGGGAGAAAGGTCACACGAGTGCACTCCAGTCTACTCTTTCGCCAAGTCGGCAACTTCACAAGAAGGAGGGAAATTGCCCTGGGAAAGGAGGGGAAACTTTGGGGCATTTCGATGGACAAGGGTCCCCCCTCTGTCGCTAATAAAAAACTTCTTTAACCGAAAGAGAAAAAAGTTTGGCCCACGCGGGAAGAAGGTCAAGTGCACCTGCGAGCCTTTGAAACGGGAGCAAGAGTCCGTCGCCGTCAACCCTCAAGAAAGAACACCAGCGTGGGGGTAGCGGGGAAAATAGGGGTGAAGAGAATCAATATCCCATAAAAAGATCTGTCGCACTTAGCTATTGTCCGAGGTGACACTAACTGAAGGAGGAGGGGGGGTAGGCAGAAGGAGTTTCTTGACAAAGGGGGGGGAACCAGACTGGGGGGACGCTCAGACCGACGCAGCGTTTTGTTTAGCGAGGGAGGGGGGGGTGAGGAGGGACTAACCAAGATCAGCTTGCAGGAAATTAGGAAAAGAAGGTTGCGGGCGGTGCGGCGTTGGTGAGGTGAACCGTCATCCTTGGAGGGGGTGCCAGGTCGATAGCAGGGGAGATGAGGCAGCTCGTCTCCTTATCACCCGAAACACCTTCTCACTTGTTAAAAGGGCCGAAATTAACCGCATAAAAAAAGGGGCGTAGAAAAGGGTTACGCATGAACGTACGAGGTCCGGAAGTTCGACGCGGTGAGCAAGGAGATGGAACCCCATTGTGGTCTGGAGACCAGAGGTCTAGGGCCCGCTCGCGGCTGAGGAATAAAATCCTGGTCCTTTCAAAAAGAAGAAAAAGAAGAAAGAGAAAAAGAAACCGCTGATAGTCACTTAATTGCATACCCAACCGCAGAACATTCATCAAAGAGCCCTTTTGCACTTGGGGCCAGTAAGAAGAGAGAAAAGCACAAACTTAGGAGGAAAGAAGAGATCAATCGGTGAAAACTGGATAGACAGGATGCTCGGGGCTGAAAGTCGGCCTACTTTAAGTAGAGAAATAGGAGAGTACTTGGCTGTTGTAAAGGAAAACGGAGTGAACGAATACTCAGTCAATCGTGGGGTTCACTTCGTGGACCGACACAATGACGGTGGGGGGGGTATTAAAAGAATTCGACGTCGAACGGGGGGGGGAGAAAATGAGTCTTTGGGCAAGCGGAAACGGGTTTATCCGTGGCTTAAACGGAAAAATTGAGCGGTGGTCGCAAGGGAGTAGCCGGATGTGCGGGCCAGAAGCCTTAACACACCCCCTTGTGTACAAGCATCAGGGGAACTTTCCTACAGGGGAAACGGCCAAGCCCGCCGCGTCGGGAAAGAAACATCACAGAACTAGTTCGCGGCCCTCCTCGAAGATACCACGCTAGGACTTTACGAAAGTGAGTAAACATGCAAGAACAGGGGGAGGACACATTGCGAAAAACAAGGGGCCTAAAACCGCAAACCCTCGGTCCGGGCATATATTTGTAGAAGGGGGAGGTATGATCTACTCACACTAGTCAGAAACCGCTAAACCGAAATCGGTGAGGGGAAGGATGTTTCCTTCGCTACACGTGTCTGTTTCAGTCTCTCCAGGGAAAGGGATGCTGGCGACACGGGAAGAAGAAAAATGAAAAAGTTCGCAGGCGACAGAGGGGTCTCCAAGAGAGGCTGGCCAAAGTTTCCTATCAAATAAAAGTGGGAAGAAAAAAAATGGACCATGATTCCAACTGAGGGAAAAAAGTTGGAGTCTGGAAGTTGGGGGGGGGGGGGGTTAAATATTACTAGTCTCGCTAATCGCGGAAAAGGTTCGTACCACAAAACCACGAGATAGAAGGCTCGCCCACAAAGGTCCACAACTGAAAAAAAAAAACGCCTGCGTTTTGGGTCACCCCGAGCGTTAAAAATCGAATTCTCAAAAGACAGGGTGGCTTGGTGTCCACTGAAGGAGGAGGGAGGGGGACTGGACAAATCAGGGAAGGGGGTGTTTTCTCGCGAGCGTTTTAACACAACTGGAGGGCAGAATAGGAGAATATCTGCGCGCTGGAGATGGAAAAGGATTCAACAAATCGGAAGAAACTTGGTCACTGTATGAAAGTGAACATCCTCTCCGCAAGCTGGAAGGAGAAACGTCACAGGGGGAAAAAGGGCCTTACAGACTGGTACCAGAAGAGGAAAAAGCAAGAAAATTCCGCAGAAACTCTTAGAAGGGTCCTCGGTCCACTCTGGAGAGAATGAAAGGACTTTTATAGGAGGGAAGGAAAAAAGATAAATCATACAAGGATGAGATAAGAAAAAGTTGGGACTAAAGGGAAGACCCTAGGGCTTCGGACGGATACTTGAGGCCAGTTTGTCTTAGAAAAAGACTCAATGAAAGGAAAGGAGAAAAGCTGTTCCTGTCGTGAAGAAAATTGTGTGGATAAACGGAAATAAACACCCAACACCCACTAGGCTGCACTTCTGCGTCGTAGCCTATTGTCAGAAAGTGAGCACCTTCTTCTGATAAATGCGAGAGAGGGGGGTGACGGACTACCTGGGAAAAAGGGAAGGGAGATGGGGGCAGGAGTAAACAAAAGTCAGAACAGGTCTCTTCGCACAACCCAGAGAAAGCCTCCTATACTTGAGGAAGAGGAGGAAAGGACGGCTGTCGTGAACTCGAGATCGTAAAGAAGAAAAAAAAGAGGAAGAAAGCTGAACAACGCGACTCAGTCCGGCCTATTGGCGCCTAGAGCGGGAAAAGCAATGCCTCATTAGGAGAGAGGGAGGTGAAACCCTGCCGATATAGGGAAAGGGAGAAATTTGAAAACGAGAGAGGGGGAAGGAAGAGAAGAGGGTCCGCCTCGTGGCCCAACCCGGCATCTTCGTATCTATGCGTCCGCCGTGCTACAAAATAAGGAGTAGGGAAAACCAATAGACAGGACGAAATCCCGAGGGAAGAAAACATCAGGGAGAAGGGAGGGAGCGCATGAAGTTGACAGAGGGTGGCTCGGGGATACCAAATCATGGGGGAAAAAAGGGGTACAATCGCGACTCCGGATTTGTGGAGAAAACAAAGGGGAAACCCGGAAAGGGGAGGAAAAAGCTGGGTCTTCGACGGGAGTGCTGTGCACGGGCCAATCACTTGACTTATCTTGGCAAGCCGGAGGGAGAAATTGTTCCTGCGCGTATCCGACACCAAATCGAAGGGAAGGGGGAGAGAGCGGAAAAGGCAGAAGGGGGAGATGAGGGGATCGATGACTTTTTTCTTTTTGCCCGTCGGGCTTCCCTTTTGCAAGTGAGAACCTACTAAGCGTGGCTCGACATAGGGGAGCAGCGCGATACAGAGAAGAAAAAGACGGGCCGTTGACTAACCTGTGCGAATCTCTTCACCACAGGCAAACGAGAAAACGTGCATCTCGAAAGGGGGGGGAAACAAGAAGGCCC
>Ga0179591_1295132_pt1 | contig 16067 bp, 10 predicted proteins | sample CZOMad2_1_08_16f_FD_182891 | JGI IMG/M metagenome (GOLD analysis project Ga0179591, IMG submission 182891) | Vadose zone soil fungal communities from Angelo Coast Range Reserve, California, USA - CZOMad2_1_08_16fungal (PacBio error correction) | ecosystem: Environmental > Terrestrial > Soil >...
CAAGGAGGGAAACGTCTAGGAATCTCTTCTGGAAATAAGACTGCTCTTTGAGAACTAACCGCCTTCATAAAAGTGAACGCATTCCGACCTTAAAGCTGAGGGGGGGGGAAATGAGAACGATACAGGGGGTAGAGGGAAAAATCGGAAAACTTGGATAGAGACCTTCCCGGAATGAAATGCAAACTCCTGAGGGAGCGTCGGCTTTGGCTTCGTATACAGGAAACAAAGACACCCTCGTTTCGCCGGAGTTAGGATGGTGAAACCGCTAAAAGCTATGCGGAGGGAGAGACTATCGACCATGAGCTAGTCGAAGAAAGCGGTTTTGCAATTGAGAAGAAGTGAACTAGGGCAGAGTGGACCTAAGTCAGGTGGAACGTCCTCTGCATCAGGGGACAGGGAAGGGCATGGGTCACGGGCAGAGGAAAAGGCCATCCTTTAACGGGGTGGGGGGGGAGGAAGGACAAGAGAAGGTTCGCGAACAACTGGTGCTTTTCATGAAAAAATTACAGAGATCTGACAACGCAGTTGTCTCACGGGGTGGTCTGGAATTCCGCCTATCAAACGGGGCTCGTTCAGGCTAACTGAGGACTAATTAACTTCAATTTCTTCCATGGGGGGGGTATAACGCGGGTGGGGCTCCACCGGCGGCGGAGGAAAGCACTATCGGCGCACCAAGACCCTTCTAAGAAAGAGCACTGGGGACTTCTCTCAAAATGAGGTTCGAAAAAAAAAAACGAAGTCCTTGGGACTACGTATGGCTGGTCTACCGTCGGCTATATAGATTCTGGGATCTTCGCAAGCCAGGGAAAGGCTCCGAAGAAACATCAGCAACCTTACCGGAAAGGAAATAGGGGAGGGGGCCGGAGTTTTTTCTTAGGGACATGGAGAAGGGACACTTGCACTACGCATGGACCATTACAATGCTCGCTGCACAAAGTTAAAGACACAAAAAGGGGACGAAAAAAAAAATGGTCCGAATCAAGTAGGGAAGACTGAAGAGCTATCCGCCTAGAAGAAGTAAAGGAAGAAAAGGTCGGAAGAAGACAGGGAATTTTTCGCCGGCTAAAAGGGTGTCTAAAGTGATCCACATCTATAAGCGGAGCTGCACGAGGAGGACCCGACATCAACGCAAACTAGAAAAGAAACGCGCCGGTAGGAGTACTAAAAAGAGAGGGGACGCGGGGGACGCTCCCGGGAAAGCAGACAAACGCAAAATGGCTCCCTTTTGGGGGAAAGGAGTTCTGGGAAGCGCACTAAAACAAAAAAAAATTCGGAATGCGCAAAAAAAGCAGTGCGTAAGCTGAAGATCGGCTCCGATGCACTGATTGACGGTCGCAATCCCCTAATTCTTCAGTATGGAAGGAAAAGGGAAAAAAGTAGCCAAACAAAAAGCTACGAAATCTTCTAGCAAGGGGGGGGTGACTGAACTCAAGATCTTCTTGAACCAGTGGCCACGCCAGGGGAGAGAGGAGAACCAGAACAAAAACCGTGTCGGAGAAAAAAAAACGTTCTCCTTCGTTCAGGAAACGTTAAAAAAGGGGTGCGGAGAATCACGAAGGCTGACTCTGCAAGTCGCCAAATAGGGGAAAAAAAAGGAAGCTCTGCCAAGCATGGTCAAAAATTCTTCGAGGTGAGCTCAAACGAAACCTAAATAAAATAATGGCCAAGAACGCGGAGGTATCGTCAACCCCCGCGGCAGAATAACCTAAGAAACGGACAGAAAGAAAGAGCCTTAGGATACTGGCCAGCACCGGATGGAAGCGCGAAGGGACAAATCCCAGCAGAGTAAAAGAGAAAAAAGGGATAAAGTGGGAGATTCCACACTCCCTCGTATTGGGCCAGGGGAAAAAAACGCGAGAAAAACGAGCAACCTTCCTCTATCCGCTAAAACAAGAAGGGGTAGGAAACGTCAATCGACGCAGGAGGGCTGCTAAAAGCAATTCTCTTTCAGAACTTCACAGAGGGGGAAGGGAGCCGTCAGCGCGGCATAGCTGCGGGACCGAACTCCGGAAAGCCTACAATCAGGGAGAGAAAACGAGAAAAGACGGACGAGCTGCTAACTCGTAGAGGGGAGAAAGAAGCGGAGCGTCAAGCCGCAACGTGGAAAAAAATTAGGCCATGTGCGTTAGAACCAAGGTAAAGACCAAGAATCTAGCTGGCCCAAGGGGGGAGTGGGGGGGAAAAAATCGTGCTCAGCCTAAAGAGAATTACCTCATTGGAGGAGGTCGACAAATAGACGTTCTTAGTGAAACTGTCAAAGATAACCTCGGGAGGGGAGTATTCACTTTCTCTTGGGGGAAAAAGGGAGACGGCACGCGAGCAAAAGACGATATAATCTGCTGCAACTTGTCTCAAGGAGGGCCAAAATCTTAACTATAGACGCTCTCCAGTTTAATACTGCACAAGCGGGAAGTTCTCGAAAAGAAAAGAGCAAGCTAAACTAGAGGGAACGCCTCGCGCTTCTTGATACATGCGCTCGAGGACAACATGCCTCTACCTTGCCAGAACATCGTCAACAGAGAAAGAGGGGTCGGGGGGAAGGAACTCAAAACAGAAGCGGGACGCGTACTCGATCAAAACCACTGAATAAGGAAACACTCAGGGCCAGGAGCAGGGGTCGAAAAAGGAAGAAAAGGGAGGGTGGGGGAAGTCATCAGGAAATACGAACACGCGCGAGAACTAATGGGAAAGGGATCCAGAACGCTCAAAGCCAGAAAGGAACGAGTTTCTGGGGAGATTCTCAAGTGTCATTGATCGCTTCCGGGGGAGAAGGGGACCGACGGAAAAAACGCGCAGGAAAAACACCTGTGGGTTTGACCACCGAACAAATTGTCGTGCGATGGCGGGGTGAGTAAAGGAACGAAAGCGGCGCCGCGGAGGGTCGGAACAAAACGAGGTCGATTATAAAAACCCGCGGGTCGGAGGCAGGGAGGAAGAAGAGACAGAGACCTCCCAAAAGAGGAAATATAAAAAATCCTCGAAGAAGACTACCGTTTCCTTACTACACCTGACGGCGGCCGAAAATCAATCCGCACGTCGATAACGCGGAGAAGATCACATGCGAAAAGGAAAATCGCCGGGGGGGACATCAAATTGGAAGGTCTCAACAGGCGGGGGGAAGGAATTCGTGTCAGAAGGAGGAGATCTCACGCCACTCGTCGGCTAGAGAGGCCCAGAAAAAAAAAGCAATTTTGAAGAGGCTTACAAGTATTGAGAAAAGGAAAGGGAAAGGGCTCAAGCAAGCAGGCACCGGAACCCAAAAAAAAGTGCGGTCGACCCCCTTGCGCTGGAAGGGGGGGGAAATGGGCACTGAGGAAAGCTCCAAAGGCTGGGGGAAGACAGTCTCTAAATAGTGGGACTAAGTCCAGCAACAAGGCGCCACGGGCCCGTCAAAGCGCGACGATGTTAGCCGTCGGGCATATGTTTGCCAGAACGGGCAGAGAAAAAAAACCGGATGAAACGGAAGACTCTACAAGCGTCGCGCTAACCACGCAAAAATCTGGGGAGGAACAAGAACGGGGGGGCCTGAGGCTCTTTTACTCTAGCAGCCGGAAGAAAAAAGGGGGAAAACAACGCGGGCGCTGATGCTGGATTACCCTTTCGACTGGAACAAAGAGCACCGCTTCACAGAAGCCGTCCGAGAGAGGTGAACAACCAGGGGCAAGCTAGGGGGGATCATCGAAAAGGTATGTCAGGGCGACAGGACAGTAATGGAAAAGAGAAAAAAGGGGTAAGCCTCAAAGGACTTAGTCTTTAAAAAAGGGAGAAAGAATTCCTACAGCTTAAATCCTTGCGAAAAATGATGTTTGCTATCCGCCATCAGTCAGCTACATAACGGGGGAAAATTCAAGAAAAACAGCTTGAAGCGCGACGAAGTGCTAGTCACCTAAAGCGGTCGGGAGAAGGCGGCTCTTTTCATAAAAACCTTGCCAAGAAACGGGGGGGAGATAAAGCTTTCCTTAAGCTTCCCTTGTAAAGGAAAGGGTGGGGAAGAGGTGAAGCGTCTCCCTCACCTTCTAATCGAGAAGAATAGGTGGGAAGCAGGGAGAAAGTAACTGTCAGTAGGCTCTTGTGGGAAAAAGTTCCAGAAAAGCGAGGGGGGTGCAGGGCACATTTCTGCCGAACCTCGTCGTGAAGGAGTCTTCGACTTGCCGTACAGTAGCAAAAAAAAATTCACCTTGGAGAAAACTACTCTGCTTGTAGGAGGAGGGGGTAGGGAGGGTGACACGAGTGCTTTCGACGCGTCGGTCATGGGAACTCCGGGCCTTTTCCATGAAGCTAAGTTTAGGGTCAAAACGGAGGGAGCAATCGAAAAGCTAAGAAAGAAAGAGCCTCTTACAAACGGAAGGGAGTCTACATCGATGACGAGTCTCTAATTGAGCTGAAGCGCACCTCTTTTTATTAGAAGCATCCTTCAAAACGACGTGATGAAGAAAGCCGGCGCCGTAAAGGCCGAAAAATAGCGTCTGCATCCTCAGCCCAGGCTCACTTGGGGGGAAACAGGGCACGACGATCGAGCAAAAACTCTTTGTCTCACTTAGGCCCTATCTGAGGAGAAGAAAAAGAACATAGGATCATCAGTGTGGGAAGGACCGTCATCGAGCGAGGGTCGCCCGAGGAAGAGGCTAGGAAAAAAAGGCGCATCTTGTGTTTTTCAGAAAAAAGTAGCGCAAGGAGGGGGGTAAAAAAAAGACAGAAATGGGGTCACAAGGCGAAAAACGTCGGAGTTATCCGAGACGGCAAGGTGAAACAATTTCTTTTAAGTTTGAGGAGGGGGGAGAGGAGGCGGATCTCTGAAACGACGCCAAAGCTGCCACTCTATCTCCGTACCCGCCCGGAAAATTGTGGGGAAAAGACTAACGGGGGCCTACTAGGGAAGCATTAAAAACGGGCGAACCAGCTCAGCGCTCGCGAGAGAGGATCCAGTGGAGAACAGTTCGATGAGGAGAGACGCGTGCATCCGTATCTATTAATCCGGAGAACCTTCTGCTGCACGGGGGAATAAAGCCGGGTCCACCAGCAGGGTGCCTCGTTCTGAAGGCTCTCATAAGGAGGAAAGGGCTCAGAGAGGACGGATCGCCATGGAAAATCGCGCACTCGTCTCGTCAGCATCTGCGAGCGGGAGAAAGTCCAGAAAACACTCAAGAAAAAAAAGAAAAGACGGAGCGGATTCATTTATAAACTTTCGGGAGGGAATATAGGCGACGGAGGAAATGCAAATTCCTACAGTAGGGCCGTCCCTTGGAGGGACAACGCGTGTAAAAACAAGTGGTCAACCAGAGCGAGAAACTGCGCGTAGACCTCATTCAATATCCCAGTTCAGAGGGGTGAGCAAAATTAACCCCTTAAAAACCTACTTTCAGGAGAAGCGTGAAGAAAGCCCCGGGGGGAGAAAAAGAGGGTGAGGGAGGGAACATCCAGGCTCTCATTTTCGCGCCTCTACTGAGCACAGTCGAAAGTCGAAAAAACTGAAGGAAAAAAGAGGGCTAATCACGTTAGATTTACGACTTCCCGTAAGGACTGAAAGACAAACAGAGGAAAATGCGTAGAGAATTGTCTACTCGCGCCGAGGAGGAGGAAGCATCGGCCGTCAGCAAACCGAAACTGGGGAAAAGGGGAGCTGTCAGCGAAAGCCTAAGCCCTGGAGAAAAAGCTCCAGTGACTCAAACAAAGACGGTCCCGTAAGACAAGAATCCCTAGAACCACTCGGCAAACAACTTGAGGGGAGAGAAGGCGAAAAGGGGACATACGGGAACTCTGTCTTAGGCGGAGGCAAAGAAGGCCGCTGAAGGTGCGTACTCGTCCGTGAGGAGAAGAACCGCCTATGGGGGGGACCTCTCTAATCGTACCAACGAAAAAAAGAACCCGACTGCGAGAAACGAGCACTCAAAATCTACCGTGCATCGGGGCCGACGAGGGAAGAAAATGAGCGGCGCGCAGTGATGGACCTCAAACCGTTCAAAGCGACCCGTCGATCGACTAAAAAAAAAAGGGGAGGCGATGAACAAGAGAGAAAAAAACGACGTCATGCACCGGCGGGATCCGCGATGCTCCTCTCCGTTCCCTCTTATCTGAAAACACGGCGAGAGGCGCGGGAAATCGACTGCCAGGCGAGAAGAGGGGATCGAGAACTCATGCTCGCGTCGACTAAAGAAAAAATCCTTAGCGTCGGTAAAAAGGGAAAACTATAACCAGAAAGGACGTTTCCCTTCTTGAAGAGTAGAAGGAGAAGGAGATGGGCGGCAAGCGAGCTCGCGGTAACTCAAAGACCTTCGGGGTTGCAACCAAAATGATCTTGAGGGAGGAAAGAATCTTCACCTTCTTTCTCGGGGGGGGGAGGAACGCGATGGAAGATCATCAAGTCTCGAATAAACCGCTTCCTAACAACCCGAGGTGGAAAAAGCGTCACAAGGCAAAAATCACACTCAACAGTGAAGAGAACTGCCAAAATTAACGCATATACTAGAAGTTAAACTGAGCGACACGGAGACTACGCCTGTTGTCGCGAAGGGGGAGGAGCCGCGCCAGAGTGTCAAAAAAGACAAGAGCAGGAAAAGGTAATGCTCACCGTGGTGCCTTGGTCTAAAAAAAAGGGGGGAGACGGGGCAGGAGGGAAGGACGAACCTCTAGCTCCACTTGGGGGCTACCTCGGTTGTCAAACCAGGAAAAAGGCAAAAACGCCCGCCATAGTGACCGTAAAAAGAATGAACAATCGAAGGCCGAGATATCGAGCCTTCTCGGAAAGCTATTTAGACGCGGGAGATCAGGATTGGAACAAAAGAATGTCTCAGGAGACCCTTCGCTCCTGCGCTACGCCGTTTCTCTACTCCTGCGGAAGGCTCCGCCGCCGGAAAGCGAGCTGACCGGAATGGAATCAGAAGTCTCGACTAGGAAGGGCCACGAGAGGGGGGGACCTGGCCGGAGTGCCTGGCAAGTCAAAAAAAAAGAGGGGGAAGAGTCTCCTAAGTCGGAGCGCCCTCAAAACTCGATCCTCCGAAAAGAAAACAGGGAAAGAGCGCGAAGGAGAGAAACCTCGCGTCTCGCTGAATTTAACCCATTTCGTGCGTCACAATCGGGGGGGAGAAGGTGAAGGGGACGGGATCTATATGGGCAAATCTCAGGGCCCGAGCCTCGCCCCCCGGGCGGGGAAAGCCCCTACTATACTCTTTCAGGAAAGGATTAGCACCAACCGTGGCTCCACCAGGGGGGCCAGAGTTCTGAAAGGGAGGGAATCATAACCTCTGAATAAGCAAAACAAGCTTTGAGGAATGATAGAGCTCGGGCACTTCTCATCTGTACAATCTCCATGGGAAGGATTTTCTGAAGAATGGAAAGATGGTCACTCGAAACGTTCCCGTCTTGCGCACGAAGGGAGGAAAGAAATCGAATCGAAGTTAAAACCAGGGAAAAGACAAGTAGTATAAAGAGAAAACGCCTTGTCGGCGACTAGACTTCGACAGGGGGGGGGGGGGGACAGGAAATTCGAGCGAGGGAGAACTCCAAATATGTTCTCCGCGAAAAACGTACTCGTAAAATAAAGAACAAAGGGAGGCGACAACCTACTCTTTAAGATGCGACGGTGATATCCACTCGAACAAAGGGAAGACCTCAGGGAAAAGCAGAAAATTCCTTCTCGAGAACCAGAACGGGAAGCGGAAAAAGGTTCAAAAATACTCTAATCGGAATGCTCGTTGCTGTCAAACACCTAGTTAGTGTCAAAGGACGTCAACGAAAACTCCAGCAGCGTATCAAGGTAACGAGAAGGGGGGAGGGTGAGAGTCTGAAAAGGAAAAAAGCGGGGAAAAGGACAACGAAACCACTAGCAAACTGAGGGCAGCTAAGAGGGCAAGAAAGGGAGATCGACCGGAAAAACTTATCGTCATTTTCGGTTAATCTTCCAATAGAAAAAAAACGAGGAGAGGGTCAAAAGGACGCCCCGGAAAGGGGAGGCTAGAAGTCTGAGAAGTCAAGTAATCTTCCTGGAACTCTCAGTAGAGTCTAGGACCTTCGATGAGAAAGAAAGCGTCTTATCTCCCTCTAAACGGATAAAACGACGTGATGCTAGGAGCCCGAGGGATGCTCTCAAACGAAGAAAAAGAAAAGTTCTGAAGGCTACTTTGACAAGAATCAAAGAACGAGCTCGGGGGATCCATCTACCCACTTGGGCGCGTTCACGACTGAAGGAAGAAGAAACTCAGTGATGTCAAGTCTCCTCTTAGGGGAAAGTGGGGGGAGGGGGCAAAAATGGCTCTAAAAGCGTCGTGTGAGTCGGAAATGAGACGTTTCCAGGCCGGACTAAAAGATAACAAAGGAATCTAAGAACGCTAGAATTTTTTCAGCAAACGTGCCCAAATTCGAACCACGAGCGCAAACGAGAAAAAAGAAGGGCGGGACTCAAACAGGGATGTAAAAAAAAAAAGGCTCCTATCCCCGTCTCGGCTAGGAAAAAATCCGCCATGAGGACTCGAACATCTTCCTCTTCACAAAAACCAGAAATCGGCGAGAGGAGGAGGGGGGCAAAAATGAATGGGCCACAGAAAGAAAAACGATACAAACTTCGAGACGGAGCTAAAAGAACAAAGCCTAAAAGGAAAGAGACTGGGGGGGGAACACAGGAAAGGGAAAGATTTCCTTCGGCATTTGCGACCGTACGCGCAAAAAGAAGCAAATTGAACGAAAAAAAAAGCTATCTAACAAAAAAAAATGGCGGTTGTCTTCGAAGCCTCCAAGGGGGAACTTGGGAAGGGGGCTGTAAGGCGCCTTTATAAACTTATGAAAACGCGCCCATGCCCAATACACCCCCCACAAAAAAAAACAAAAAAAACCCTCCTTTTGGTGCCACTGCTATTTCAGGAGGGACTGAGGGTGATCGGCAGACCTAAGAAACCGGCGCCTGCTTCGGATCGCGTCGGGGGGGGTAGGAGAACAAACTGACCAAGAAATCCCTGATCCGAAGAAAACCAACTGACCAAACACAGGTTAAACTATAGAGGAAAGTCCGAACTACAGGAGAAGGGAAAGACGTCGGACCGAGATCCGGCTCCTCCTCATCCAGCGCGGCTCGAAAGGCTATCACCAAGCCGGAAAGAAAGGCCAGTAAAAATTGGGGGATCAACAGGCTTGTTTGCCTGGCGCGTTCGTTCGCCCTCTTTCATCAGAGAAAGACGAGGACCGGAAAAGCGGTATGCGAGATCTTCCCCAGCCAACGCCGCAACGAGCCGGAGTGAACCGAAATGGCTTAAAGTTAAGAGGAAAAGCTCTTAGAGAGACGGAGAGCACACTTCCGGAAGGAAAAACCATACCCGGAAGTGCATTTGTACCCACTCTATTCCTGTTATGAGCTGTCAAGGAGACTGGGGGACGGCGAAAAGCGTACCCTAAAAGGCGGGGGTTGAGAAAAAAAAAAAGAAGTAGAAAAACAAAGCCAAAAAGCGAGTAGACTTTTTCGAAACATTCTTCGAGGGACCCTCGAAACGAAAGAGAGCCGCATCGCTAGAGAATAATTCTTACCATGGCGAGGATGGTTAGAAATCCCCGACTCCTGCTACCACCGCAAAGAGTCTCGTTATGCGAATGGAAGAGAAGATTGCCAGCAAGGTAGCAACATTCCGGTAGAACGGGAGTCGATAGGTAGTGGGATAGTGCCCGTCCTCCGAAACCTGAGCAATTTCACGAATTGGGAACAAGAAAAAAGGAAGCGGACGTTGCAATCAAAGACTACGATTTGGAATCTCTGAGGATTTAAACAAGGTCAGGGTACTAGCGGTACCTTACGTGACGACCCTTCACCTGTGTCTAGCTGCCTCGTCTTTAGAGGTCAAGTTAGAGAATCCTCCCGCTGGTCCAGGTCGGGGCAAAACCGTGAATGGCTGGGAAGAACAAAAAAGCCCTCGGGCAGAGCATACTCGCGGGGTAAATATGTCTACTCCCTTGTGAGCCTAAGAGAGAATGGCGCTGAGCCAGCGGGGAAAACGGCTATCTACTGACTTGTCCCGCCGCTCCGTTCCAGAAGCAACGATCTCAAAAAGCAAAAGGGGGGTTCGTCCAGTCCGGGAAAAAAGCCCTTGTGATTATCCTTCTCCGTCCACCTGAAAGTAAGAGACGGTCAAAAACCGGTAATCAAGGGTCAAGAAAAGGAAAAAAGGGGAGAACAGGAAGTGGGTCGCATTCCCTGCCTACTCGGTTTATGGGGAGTAGTCTCAACACGGGGGTCTCTTCTATTTACAATTAAGGTACCACGGAGGGAGACTTTAGTACACGGAGCGCCTTAAGAGGGACCCAAACGACTGAAAGGAATCGAGGTTTGAAGGAGGCGCGAAAAATTTCTCACGACGAGAGAGGGTTCTCCAGTCTTCTTGACATGTGGCCGGAGGGAGATCGTTGTAGAAACGCGACTTACGGGGGGGGAGAAAGACCGGGAACAATGTGCATCGGATTTCGAGTTCAAAAGTCTAATTGAGCGGAAGGTTGTTGGACCGCACCGTCGGAGGGGAGAATCAAAAACGCAAAGGAAGCATGCAAGGTCTCTCCCTCGCTACTGCTGGTCAAAGAGGGAGAGAAGAACTGCCGGAGGTGGGCCACCGGGTTTCACGACGAAAGAGAATCTGAAAAATCAAGGTCGAAACTTTCGGACCGATAAAGCGCGCTTCTACCACACGTTGCTTAAATGGAAAGAAGTCCGGGACGCGAAAAAAGGACTAAGAAGAAGGGGAAAAAAAATAGTTCGCGGGCCTGAGGACTCAAATGGTTTTTGGAAAGATCAGGAAAGGTGTATCCGAGGGGGGAGAAAGGGCGGTCAGTCCCCACTTGAGGTTAATTTTAGCCGACTTAAGAGGAGAGGAAAGCAAGGCTTCTACTGCGAGGAGGTCAGTGAAGTGGGTAAGCGGCGCCGCTCGGTCCGAAAGGAGACCGACGCATTCTCGTGGGGGAATGCCTACACCAGGGGATGGGAAACGCGACCAAAAGAAGGACTCTCTAAAAAAAGCGGTGTCTCTTCGGGAGGAGTCAGGAGGAGCGTCAAGCCGAGAAAAAAGATAAGGATCCATCTACTAAATGCGCGCAACGTTTAAGGTGCAAGCGCACATAAGTTCCAAAGTGGAAAGGACTCGGAAAACGATAGTAACCTGCATACTCCACATAAAGGAGAGTATACGGAAGACGCGCAGTGGCGTAAATGGTCTGCACGAAAGGGGGGGAGGCAAAAAGGAAAATCAGCTGCATAAAAAGGAGGAACGGTTCAGAAAAACTCTCTAAATTCACGGATCGAGAAAGGCCCTAAGGTGACCGGCAGGCGGAGGACGTCATCGCTAGTTAAGATCAGAGCGCGGTCTCCACCGGTGAAACGGACGATAGCAAAAGTCCGACAAAGGCTCACTCCTGGAAAGGACGTAAATCCGCCTTCCCTACCCTGGCTCTGGGGGCCCACCCAATTATAAAAAAGTGGAACGCGCTCAATCCGACCGCCCGGCAGGCCGCGATTATGGAGAGAACAAAAAAAATCCATTCGCAAAAAGAAACCGTCACTCGCCTTCTAAAAGAGGGGACGAGCACGGGAAGAGTGAACCGTAGAGCACTTCTTTCCTCAAAAAACCTCGGCGGCTCCTAGGGGGAGGGGGGAGTAAAAAAAATATAGAAGAGAGGCTAGCGGCATCGCCCGTAATCACTCGAAAGCCCGTTGCAGCTGTACCGAATCCGATAAACAGAAAAAAAAAAAGCCAAAAAACCACCGAACTGTGAACTGGCGGAGAACATTGCATAAGGGCGCACACTCTCTCCTTGCTCTCTGAAAGAGCCAAGGGGGAAGAAAAGGGGGGACGGAAATGATGGTCCGAGCTGTAGACTATACCGCTCCAATCATGAGGAGTTGTGGGCGAAGTATCAGAAAAAGACGGACCGAAACCTCTCTTCCAAAATCGTCCTCGTAAAACCTTCCAAATCGTCTAGACGAGCGTCCTCGGAAGACCAGAAGGCACACTCCTCTTTACGATGATCGCGGAGCAAAAGGAAGGTGGGGGGGCCCGACCTCCGGGAAACGAAATTCCCTCAAAGAAAAAAAACAAAAATTATAGTAAAATCTAGTACGTCGTACTAAATCACCGGGGAGAGGATAAATTACCCCCCCCAAACGATGCTGGAAGGGGGGGTATCATCTATGGTCCCAATGAAGAAGGGAACAAGGAAAAACGTCTCTCGTGAGACCTATTGTGCGGGGGAAGGAGGAAGGAAAAAGGGACGCGTCGTGGACAGAGCGGGCCTGCGCGATACAAAACCCTAAAGTTCTTGCTGTGAGCTCAGTCAAAAGAAAAAACTCTGTTCAACCCTAGGAGTTACTGAGTGCCATGCTCCTGCCGAGTGGAAAATCCGGGGCGCAGAGGAGGGAAGGATCGGGCCCGGATAGAGGGAAGACCAAGTGAAGCTGATCGGTCTCAAAAGCCTTCACCTTTGAATCAAGGGGAAAAGGGAGTTTCCGCCGGGGAAAATGTACGCCTTATTCCTTCAAAGGTCGCTCGAGGAAAGAGACGAAACCCCGGATCACAGCGCACTTTTTCTCAAAAAGCTTGGAGCGGGAAACGGCGTCAATCAAAAAAACCTGCGCCTTGCTCTCTCATACTAGTTCACAGGGACTAGGAAAAAGGAACGCGGGAAGGGAAAACCTGGGGAACGAATCGCTGGCAAAATCACGAGGTGGGGGTGTCTTCCCCGAACGAAATCTTTTGGAGAACGTTGGTTCCGGGGGGAGAACACAGCCCGTTGAACTTGCAGCCGGCGCTACGAAGTCTAGAACAGGTGCCCCTTTGAAGCTCGTTGGGGGAAAAAGGGGCCGGCTGAGACAGCGCTTATTCTGACATCGCCCGGAAATATATCGAGCTGCGCTAATCTGCACACCTCAGCGAGAAAGGCTTCGGCCAGGTCGGGGAGGGAAGCGATCGATCTCGAAAAAGCCAGCCGCTCGAACAAAAAAACCGTTGCTGACTCTGGAGACAATGAAGCCGCCAGCGGCCCTTCCTTTGTTGCAGGCTAAGATAGGAGAGGACGGAAACACTGAAAAAAAGGGGCACCGGGCCTTCGCCCTTGGAAGAAAAGGGGGGGCCGCAGGCAGGGTCTCAGATCTCTCTATTTCGGCTTAGAAAGAGAGCCGCCATCTCGACGCAAAAAAGGCCTCTAGGTAGAAAAAGATGTGCGCTTGCATTCCCGGGTGTCAAGTGAACTTCACGCAGGAATGCTTGGAGGGGGGAGAAGATAGGAGGAGAAGCTGTCGTCCTTTTCCTGAGGATCGCTCCGAATATAAGAAAGGCAAACAAAACTCAAGATCCTCCTTCCACGCACAAACCGGGGGGCGACAAAAATTGTGAAAAACCGCTGCATGCGGAAGCGGGAAAAAAACAACGGGCGAGCGGCAACAGAGGCACAGGCGGAAAACCCCTGGAGGAACAGGAAGGGCGCTTCCCGCTCGTCTTAAGGACAGAAACACGGGGGGGGGGCCGACTCTCCGAAAAACGGGGCCGGAGCGCGTGCAATAATTTCATCGTCAGCAGAGGAACTTGGACAGTGGGAAAAGGGCCTGTCTGTGCATCAGCCGAGCGTAGAAGGCTACGTCGAAGGGGAATCCGTTCGGCGAAATTAAAGTCTCCTACACAAAGGGGACCTGGACGGAAGAAGGCAGAAAAAAAAAACGTCCACCTCGAGGCAGGGACAAAAAAAAAACATCAGGAAAGTTCCAAAAACGGGGGAAACTTAAAGTCTCAAAAATCAAAGAACTTGGCGCGCATGGCCAAAGGAAGGGGAGAAAAAAAACGAGCGAGAACTCGAGAGAGGCGGAAAGGCACCTCCTCACAGCTCGAGATCTGTCCTTTCGGGGGGAAGGAAAGGGGGGGGAGTGAAGGACTAACCGTCGACGAAAGGCGTAACTCCGAGTAAAAAAGAGGGGGCGAATTTTGAAACGAAGTCGAAGAAAGAAAAACCCTCAGAGCGAAAACAAAGAACAAAAAGGCCTCCAATCCGATCACAAAGGAAGGTAGACAGGAGATCTAGAAGGGGAGGGAGAAGGGCTTAAAACTCTCTTCCCCCAATCTCCTCTCTTAAAGGAGGGAAATGGGAGAGAAGAGAGGAAAAAAAAGGAAGCGCCTCAATCGAAAGAGGAAAATTCTCCATCTGATCGCGAGCCTTCAGTGTCTATAAAAACGGAGGATCTCGAAAGAAGGTCGAGAACGCAACCCTCACTTTGTAACCTGCTGGTAAGAGGTAGAACTAACGTTAAAAAAACTAAGTAAGAGCTAGACCCAAGTATTTTAGGAAAAGGGTCAAAGAAAGGAGAGAACTTCTCAAACGGCGGTAGGGAGCGAACACCCCAAGGGGGCTTGAAACTTAAAAAGTCGACCGGCGAGCTTGGGAAGTCGGGAAAAAAGAGGGTTCAAAGATACAACCATCACTACGAGCCGCCTAGAACTTGGGGCTGAAAAGTCATGCAAGAGATGCTGCCAAAAAAAAAAACGATTCAACAGTGGGGCGACTATCTTTTGTCAAACTACTAGGAGTCAGGAACACGTCTCCGAGAGAGAAATTATATCCTCTTCTAAAGCGGCAACCTAGGCGAAAAAAGCTAAAGATCGAATAAAAAGCTAGTGAGGGAAAAAAGAAAAGTCGCGATCGCGGCTTCGAAAAATGAAGCGGAAAAAGAGAAGAATTGCAGCGCAGTCACCAAACACTTCCCTGTATGGGGGGGGGGAAAGAGGAAAGAGGGAGAAAAAGTTAAAAAATATCACTAGAGTGTGAACCAGATCTCTGCAACAGCTTAAGGGCTCTTTGGACTTTTAATCGTCTCAGAGGAGGGGCAGGGATCGCCTGGCCGTGTAGACTGTTGATCCCTACGGTATAAAGCGCCATCCCCAAGCCTGTTGCACAAGGATGTTCGAATAGGTCGGGAGTGAGGGTCAAAGGTGATCGCTAAAGCTCTCCGAGGGAAAGCACGATATCGTGAAGCTATACTCAAGTTAAAAAAAGAGGACGGGAGAGGAGGGATGCAGAAGAGGAATACAAAGGACAACACCAACTAGTAGAGAAAGAGAATCGATCGCAGGACTCGGAGACAAAAAGGATTGCAACGTCGTACGCTCGACGCGCACCTATCCGAAAGAGAGGAGGCCGTCTTCCTTAGAGGTCTGGAAAAAGGATACCGCATCGCCGGGGATAGCACCCTTTGTTCTCCAACAGGACTTGTGGTTGCGCGTTCGTGTCCGAGGAGGGAAGGCGCACGTCAAGAGAGAATCCCACTAATCGATCTTCAAAAAACACGCCGCAACGACGATAGCTAGCGTGAGGGAACTTAAAAGTCGTTATAAGAGAGGGCAAGCCGATAGGGCTAAAAATTCTAAAATCCCCGGACTGGCATGGGGGCGGGAAAAAAAGAGCCGGGAACCTGAGATAACTTCTTTAGAGGAAAAACCGAGAGCTATTTTGAGAATCGCGAAAAACAACCTGATCGGAGCGACCTGGGCTTTCCTCTGCAATTTTGCCCTAAGCAGGCAGGGCTTCTCCGGCCTGCAAAAAGGACAAAGAACGATGAGGGAGGATCACCTCCCGCTCGGTAGTAACCTGAAAGGGGAGCAGGAAAAGTTCTCGGGGAAAGAGAGCTGGGGGCATCCAATTAGCCCAGATCGGGGAGAAATACTTCTGGACGTAGGAGGGGAACAAGAAACCCGGTACCGTGAAAAAAGGGACTACTTCAAACCCGACTCGGCGGAACAGAGGGAACGAACCGAAAGAAAGTTCCAAACTAAATCCGGGAAGGAGACGTTCAGCGCAATTTAAAAAAAACTAAGGAAGCTTAGCGCTGCTTTAGGCTTGAATACACCGGTCGTACCTGCCCACAGCGGAAAGAAGGGGTCGCACCCTTGGCGCGTTGACAAAAAACGGTGCCTCAAATACGCGGCTAGCGCCAAAAGGGGGAGCTCTCTCGAGAGAAAGGAGGATCGGGGAGGCGATAGGGGGGGGGGGAGGCGGCTGTCCTCATCTAAAGGGCAGTCTCTCGAAAAGAAGGCTCCGAATTCGAGAAAAAGAGGCCGGGACCG
>Ga0179591_1283285_pt1 | contig 16066 bp, 18 predicted proteins | sample CZOMad2_1_08_16f_FD_182891 | JGI IMG/M metagenome (GOLD analysis project Ga0179591, IMG submission 182891) | Vadose zone soil fungal communities from Angelo Coast Range Reserve, California, USA - CZOMad2_1_08_16fungal (PacBio error correction) | ecosystem: Environmental > Terrestrial > Soil >...
CCAATAACTTTCCTTGGAAGTTTCGGGAGCACTCAAAAGGAAACGAAAAACACCCTCGAACCGGTCTCGAGACCAAGAGGGGGGTGGGAGAAATCTCCTTAGTATCTGCCCGGATGGAAAAGGTCCACTCACGCCTGACGCAAAAACCTGGGAGATGGATGCAAATATGGGGGGACGTACGGAGGCCTCCGGATGGAATAGGGGTCCCCCTAAGGGGTCGGGGCCTTTTAGCAGCGGGACTAAACGCTAAGGAGGTGTCCAACTGAAGGCGTGCGTCTCCGTCGCTAACGAAAAAACTAAGGTCGTCCCACAAGGGGGGGGAAGAATAATAAAGAGAGGTTCTTTAATGACTTGAGTGGAATCTGGAGGGGTTGCACAGTTACCACAGGTCGAACTTATATGAGGGTCGCAGGGACGGACTCACGATAGTCCTCAAAAAAAGCGGGGAGTTTACACTCTAAATGGTCCGAGTAGAGATATCTGCTCCTGGTAAACGGCGGGATCGGGGGAGAGGTTAGTCTTTCATCTCCCAGTCTCTGGGGGGGCACTTTGTCTTGGCGCTTCGACAGCACAAAAAAAAAAGAAAATGGACTCGCTGGTTGGGTTCTTCTAAGAGTCTATCGAAGGAGGTTCAAACTAAGGAAGTAGGAAAATTGCTTTTACCCGGCGGGCCGAGAGGGGTTGTGAAAAGCCAAGGCCCAAGACAATCCAGCTGGGGGAAGAGAAGTATCCAACGGTGATCCTGAAGTTCATGGGTGGGTGGGTGGGGGGGAGGGGAAAACACCACTCATGGTCAAGGAAACGAAAGGAAAGACCCACCCTGACGATCAAAAGAAGAGGGTGCAGGAGTGTTGAAAATAGGGGGTTCGCATGGGGCAGGAATCCGGAACGATCAGTCCCTAAGCCCACTTCATCGGGGAATTCTCAACAGGCCACTAAAGGGGAGATGGGGGGGGACACACCACGACTTTCAATCAGTCGGGGGACTTCACCTGGGGTTTAGAACAAAACAGAAGAGGGAAAGTGGAACTGCTGGTAGGGAGACTTCTAACCGGTGGATTGTTTTTTTAAAACTAAGAAGGAGAAGCGGAATGTCTGGAGAAACGAAGAGAGGTATCAGTGGAACTTCAAGATGTGTCTACCAGAAGCCCGTCTGGGCATGCCTCTTCTGGATATAAGTTCAAACCAGGGGAAAAAAAATAGGCGAAGTGCGAAAGAAAACACCGCGAGGTGTCGACGTTGCCAAGGCCAAAGAATTCAAAGAGCCCCGAGGGGGCATGACGGCTCGTCATCCCGAACCTGGTGGGAAGAACGGAGAGCCTTCGGAGGGTCATCTTCTCGGGACTAGCTTTTCGTCGAAAATGAGAGGGGTTCTGAAAGGGAGAGACCAAACCGGGGACGGGCACTCTTACGACGCGTTCCAGTTTCATCAGGGAGGACCCATTGGGGGGCCTTTCATCGTTGTTAAAACTAGCCACTTGGATAGGAAGGGGGGGAGCAAAAAAAGAAGTGCGGTATCAAGGAGAAAACGAGGTTTTCTTCCTCTTATATGAGGAAAAGAGAACAGCCGAGGCTGTGGAGGGGGGCTCCGAAACACTTTAAGACTTTCCTATGAAGGCAGGCGGTCCGAGCGTTTCAATTCGACAAAACGTCTAGGGGGAAAGGGGGAAGGTGCAGGGGGAAAGAACGAGATAGAAATGAATCATTCGGCAGCTTCAAAAAAAAAAAAAAAAAAAAGAAGAACAACCAGAGAGCAAGGGACTTCTTACTGAATTTAGGGTACAGAAAACCCGACTGCTTACAAATCCGGGACTGAGGAACCTATCTGAGTAAAATGGGTTCCCCCTCGTATTTCCTCTAAGGACTGTTCGCTTCTTGGAAAGGTTTTTAAAAAGCTAATAAAAGAATCAGGAAGAGATAGTATTCCAGAAAGTCATAGGCAGAGTCCAGGTCTCTGCTCTAATATACTCATTGGACAAAGGGGGGGGAAGGAATGAAAGGGGGGGGGTGTTTGCTGCTTTGGATCTGTACTGGTGTTTTGGGACTTGGATTAATGATCTATTTCACACTCCTGGATTCCGACTCGCATTGGGGGGGGGTAAAGGTGCAGTTAGGCGGGGGAAAAGCAGAAGAGGTTATAGAAAGAATCGCTTCTTTCAACGCCGACTATTGAATAAGCTACTTCTCCTTAGTCATAACTCTGGCGGGCGAATCAAAGGGGAAAGGGGGGCATGAAGTCGCGAAGAGGGGGGAATGCTTCTAAAGACTCTGACTCTTCCAGTTGCGGATTCGACAGCGGTTTTCCCAAGACTTCAGAGGGAGTCAACGTTTCGAAAGGATGGGTGGATACGGAGGGTCTCCTCACCATGTCCTAACCTAATCCATGCCATCGGACGCTCCGCCAGTGGCTTTTACGTGGGGGGAATTGCAAACTGAGGGCACGAGAGGAGAGCTGTCTCGCAGGGAGGGTCCAGGGAAAGTTTGATAAACAACTGAACTGTTACCGTATGGTCCGTTGTTTGTGGGTTTTGTTGTGGTTGGGGGAAAAGGTCCCGTTTATAAGGCTCATCAATCTCGAGAAGCCTTCTCCACAAGGAAAAAACAATACGACGTCTCGATCCATCTGCTCTTCAATTAGCACCGCAGGGATTATGGAGAAAGTAACACGATTTGGGGGAGCGAAAAAAAAGGCTGGATGGAGGGGACAGGCTGCCCGAAGGTGGAACCTACCTTTCTTTTAGAAAAAGAACAACTAACCACTCTTGGGGGGAGGGGTGGAGATTGGTGCATTCAAGAAAAAGGAAACAGTTCATTAATTCGAAACCGGGAACCCAACTAACTCAGATACAGTCTCAAAGGGTCGGCAAATCGGAGGGTTGTCTTCGTCAAAGAAGTCCCGGAGATCTCAACAGGGCCTACAAAAGCGTCGAGGTTTCGATACCCCAGAGGGGTGGAGAGACTCCGAGGAAAAGATTCATTATTAAGCGAAAAGCAACACTTGAAGAGGGAGAAGGAGCAGAGCCCCGATGTATTGTAATTCCTCCTAGGGACAAAAAGAAGAAAGAAATCTTGATGTCTCAGGAAAAGGAACGAAGGGTTTCCTATCTAGAAAAAACAAAAGGGATTGAAAAAGACGGGGTACTAAGGCTTCTTCTCCGGGAACTGAAGACGTCAGTCGGACTGGCGTCCTCGGAGGGGACTGGAACCTAGGTGAAAAGAGACACCTCCGGGGTGATTCCGCCCTCTTCTATCTTGTAAAGGGAGGAGAGAAGGCACAAGGGCTGGGGGGGGGCCGCGTGTTGAGAACTCGACTTATTAACTGGGGGAGATCAGAAGGGCGCCTTTCCGAACCCGGGGTGTCCGAACCTGATTACGCAGGGGAGATTTATGGGAGGGGGGGGATACGTTCGACTTAAGAAAGGTTGACTCAGCGGGAAAACGTCAAATCTCAGAGATGGGGGATTGGTCAAGGGGGAAACGACACCATAACGGGCGACAAGGGGAAGGCCTAGCCATGTCTCCTACACTCGCAGATATTGGGAGGGAGAAAACTTACCGTAAGGGAGTAACCTAAGAAATAAGCGGTGACGGTACGAAAGATGGCCCGGTTATACGTCGGGGGGGAAGGCCGCTGCTGGGTTCACAGGTCTCCTATGGAGAGCATTCTCCCGGACAATTAGTCTGTAGGGGAAAAAGAAAACAAGGCCATGGTCAAAGCATGATCGTCTCGACCGACGTGAGAAATGGCCTACCCAAAAGGATCCTCGGGGGCCGCAGCGCAGTAATCCTCAACTCGTCCTTGGTCATCGGAGGGTCGAGGGACCTGGGTGCGGAGGGAATTGGAGGCACCCCAGGCTGCGGCAGGAAGGGGGAACGAACTCCACAACTTAGACATGGGGCGGACCGTCAGTTGCCCTTTACCCACTAAAGCGGAAAGAGCACGAAAGAAAATCTCTTCAGCTGGGACGGTAAGGGGCGGCACTTGTAAAACTCAGGGCACCCTCCTATCAGGAAAAAATACGAGTGGAAAGGAGTTTGTGGGAAGGCAAACATATCTGGGTGCCCGAAGCCCCTCTTCTATAAACTCCTGAGGGGAAAGCTACCAGGCACCCAGGGAAACACAAAATGTGGAGAGGCGGGGAAAGAAGGATCTGTCCTACTAAAACCCAAAACCACTACAACAAAGCCACATCATACAGGGACCAAGAAAGAAGACGGGCGCCAATCCTGTGTCTAGGATTAGGGACGAAGGCGCTTGGCCTCTCTTCTTGCTTGGTCTCACGAAGAGGATTTGGAGCGGGAAGGGGGGAGGAGAGGCCGAGAACAAACTTCCCTCTCTCCATCCTTAGAGAAAAGAGTAGGGTTAGGTTGAGGAGGCAATGCTTTTCACCGGGGAGCAGGCTCGTCGTTGTCACGTTGGTGGTTCAGTGCATCGGGGAAAAGGCGTCCCCGACCAGACCCTTTCGTTGGCCTGTAACAGATACGCGATGGTATTTCCGGGGGGAAGGGAGATAGGACGGTCAAAACCCTGTTGCCTACATCAAAGGGGGGTGCCGGCCGGGACCGCACTTTACGATACAGGGGAAAGTCGGCACTTTCCAGAAGAGGCGGTTTTAGGGGGGAAAGCCAAAAAAAGAATGACGACTGCGCCTCTTTTGGGAAAAGCGTGCCGCTAAAAAAAACTCTAGGATACACCGAACGCAACGAGCGAAGTGCCTGAACTATTTCTCGTGCGGAAAGGAATGGGGGGTCCTATATAAACACGGGGCCGGTGGGAAAAGAAGAAGGAAGCAACTTACATCCTGGGGGGTATCCCTAGAGGGGAAAAGGGATCCCTGGAGGATCTTTTCCCTGGAAAGGTTGACGGATGGTGGGCGTAATCGTCTTAACACCGAGAGAAGGTGCGGCAGAAGGGACAACTCGAAGGGTAACTTACTACCACAAGGAAATATTCGATCATCGTTCAGAGCGCCGATCGAGGAGTCCAACAGCTGCACAGGGGGGTGCTGGGATTAGAAAAGTGAAAATCATAAGGGCGGGAGGGCATCGGGAAAGTTGGACTCTCCTTCCACTGGTAGGAGAGGAATCTAGGGGGAAAAGGATTCTAGAACCAGCCAAAGAGAGGGTCCATCCAGTAGGCAGGTCGACCACATAGCGAAGCAGAGACACCCTTTTGGGGGGGGCTGGGATCGATTCCCGACAAGTCGGGGAAACACAGAGGAAACCTTTTTTTCCTCTCTCCAATAGTCGAACAAAAGAGACGACGGCCTCTAGGAGGGGAAGAAGAGAGCAGGGGAGAACGAGGGTCACCACTCAACCTGTTTGGGTGTCAAAAAATAAAAAGGAAAACCGTCTCGCCTACGAACTGAAAAAAACATTCCCCCTCCTTTGTTATCAGGGCTGGTTACTGCAGAGAAGAGAGAGAAAAGGCGAACGTCAACAAACGCTGGTGGGGATGTCAGCCACGATGAGGAAAAGCGTGGTGGTTTCTTGGCCTTTGCGTTGCCGGTGACCATCAGCAAACGTGTTGTTTACTGCCAGAAAAAGGGGGGGACAAAACCACGGGCACGAAAGACACCGCAAGACAAAAAAAAGCAGCACTGACGTCTCTTTATGGTAACTTGGGATGGGGAGGGAATTTCACAGGACAAAGGTAGCCCGTAACATTACAGGACAAGTATTCGGGACCGATGAGAAAGTGAAGAAAAGAGAAGTAGCCTCAGGAGGATTCCGGGTGTTCCGAACCCGGACCAAAAAAGCGGGTCAAACATTTCTTTCGTGCCGAAAAGAACCTCAGCAATGGGAAAAGCCAAAGTGGGAAGTGAGGATTGTCGGTTTACCGCCACAAGACGCTGGGGAGGGGGGCGTGAACGGGCGACGAAAAAAAAAGAGGATCTCTCTGTAGCGTAACACTGTGCCCAAAAGCGCGGCGGGCAAAAAAAAAAAAGGTAAAGAGATGCAGCAGGAACTTCGTTGAGTAGGAGAGAGAAGGGGTATAAGAAAAAAACAGGACAGGGGAAAGAAAAGGACGTATACAGGAACTCCTCCAGGGTTGGGAACAAGAGAGGGGGGGAGCCGGGGGGGGACCGAATCTGCGGGGGACATAGCACTCGTTCATTCCTATCAGTAAAATGTCTGAGACCTTCAAAACGGAGAGGCGACGGCCAGGGAGGGGCATTTATCCATTTCCAAAGGGAAATAAAAGGGAGAAAAAAATATTAGAAAGGGAGAGAGGAATCGATGGTGTGGTTCGGCCGTCTAGGAAACGAAAGAAAAGGACGAGTTCTTTGGGAAGGAGAGACAAAACAACAGGGGGAAGAGAAGCAATGAAATCCCTTGTCCATTTTCTGTAAGTGGGGGAGTCCCTAAAAACCGTCCCAAAACACCCGCGACGCTTCCCTCGAGTCAGCCGTAGGGGAGAAGTGCCTTATCGTATGAGGGGTGGGGACTGATAAAAAAGACGCGAAAGGAAGGGAAGGAAGATAACTTTCTCCTATTTACGTCGAGGAAAACCCCCGCTATGGTGACCATGGGAAGTAGGAACTTTATCATAGGTCTCAAAGCGAGAAGGGTGTCGACGGGAAAATGGATCTGTAAAGAATATTAACGACCTATCTTAACCCGGCGTTCGTCGAAGAATGTCGCGAAACACGACGGCTTCCTTCTGCAGTCGTGAAGGCCTCAGAGGGCGGGACACAGGAGAACGGAACATCTTCGGGAGGGGAGAGGGGGACTCACGAATCGATCACTAGATGGAGAGGTGAGGTGAACTAAATCTCTTCCTTAGAGGAAGAGGGGTGACATTGTCGGGGGGGGATCGGGTGAGGGGGGATTTCATAAGTGAAATGATTAAGACGTCTGGAACTGTGTAGGGTTAGGAAGAAGAATCGAAGAAAGTTGTGGTGGACAATGGGAAGCGACCTCAGCATGACGTCATCGGGAAGAAGGGCAGTAACTTCTGGGGGGGTACCCGGAGGGAAGAAAGCAGTTTGTTACCACGATAAGAACTTCAACCGGAACCTATCTTGTCAAAAATGTCGTAGAAGACGGTCCCTTGGAGAAGACAGTGCCTTTGGTGTTGGGAAAAGGTTAAATGGCTTACACAAAAGCTGGGGTACCGTCTCACGGAGCACAACAACGTTCAAAGTCGGCGTGGGCAGAAAAAACGGTTTTGACCCGGTGTCGAGGGGGGAGAGCTCGGGGCAGTGGGAAAAGAATGCTCAAAGAGGGAAAGGGGGGAAGTTTTTCTAGGGCCGACGAGAGAAGGGGGACTCTGGGAAAGGTTGAGGGGGGGAACCAGTCGATGCCGATCACCGTGAGGAGACAGCGCGAGGCGTACTAGGTGTTTCGACTCTTGGGTCGGGGAGAAAATGAAGCGAAAGGGGTTTTGCAACAGATTACGCAGGCCGCAGCGGGACGGGCCGAGCGCAGCTCGGTGTTTCAAGGGAGGTATTTGAGAGAAAATATGCATTTCCATGGAACACTCTATTATGGAGAGGAGTTCCACGGCTTTGAAAGGTCTAGATCCAGATAGTGGCTAAGCAAGAAGGAAGGGAGGGTAGTCTCTCCTTTAAGTGAGGGCATGGAGCTACCTCTCAGGTGCGCTTGTGGCAGCGGTATCTCGGTAGGCTAAAAAGAAACATTTAAAAATCGTACTTGAAGTTGCTATTGGAATACAGGAAGATTCGAGAGGGGTCACAGCCGCGAACGCTCAAGGGGTTGTTTCTACAATACGCAAAACAAATCCGACGGGAACACGATGAAAGGCCGTGAATAAGGTGATCAGGAAACCGCTGGCATGCCGGCCTCGTGGGGTTCAACACGGGAAAACTTGTTATCTCTACAAGTCAGGTCAGAAAAAACGACGCGAAAGCTGGCTAAAGCAAGAGGAGGAAGGGGGTGCATCCAATACGTTTCTAGCTGCCTATAACAGACGAGGTCAGAAAAGGGGGGGCGGTGGGAAGCAAGGGAAAACGTTATTCTTTACCAGGAGTTCGGCGGGACCCGAACTTTGCGCGTCCGCCAACCAGGGCGAGAGGGACCATTTGTTGCGTTGATGAAAAAGGCTAAGGCAAGGAAAAAAATCTAGGAGGGGGAAGAGGTCAGGTAGCGCATAGGCGCAGGGACGCTGGCGTCAAGGTCGATTACCTAACCAGAAGAGACACCGACACTAAAACGTATTCCAGAGGGAAACAGTAGTCCGCCTTCAGGCCGACTAAGACTCTATTTAACGCGCGGACTGGGAGAGGAGGGAAAGGGTATGAATCTCCTGCGAGCAGAGGAAAGCTCCCGAGGATCAGGGGGGGGGAAACGTCAAGGTAGGCCAACTCCGGATTCAGGGCGCGAAGAGGAAATCTATATTCTTTTATAGCAAGGGACGGTTCTGGGGTCCTTAGGGGTGAGGTGGGCTGGTACCGGTGGGGTTTGGGGCATTGGCTTACTTCTCAATAGGGAAAAAAAAACCTATCATGTTAAAATTTGTGGTGGTTCGTTGACGGTTTCGCTGTGCAGACTGAGGAGAGGGAAGCTTGACGCTTCCGTTCGGACAGAAGCTGAGGAAGGGTCTACCGGAAGTTAAAGAAGAGTCGCTATCCTCTTTTTCCCAGAGAACAAAAGATCAAGCGAACGAAAGTGACAGGACGCTCTTCAAAGGGGTACGTTTCCCAAGTTAGGGTGTCATGCTAAACTTACTGTGCGGAACCTGTAGAAAACGTTGTTTAGCTACGCTAGCAGCTGGAAAAGTGGGTAGCCCTAAAATCACTGGAAAGTCCAGGTGAAAGAGAAGCTCGAACCACTTCCTCTTTTGTTGGACTGCGATGCTATGAGGTCTCTACAGGTCTCCGTAGGGTCGTCTTTCTTTCACACGGGCTATCACAAGACCTTGAAAGATGTCAAAGTTTTGGTGGGGGACGACCGACTCAAAGGGGGGAGGGCGCTAAGGGAGTCGAGACTTTCACACCATCTTGCCGGAGACGAAGGAGAAAAGCCCCACATCTGCCGACCGGGTCAAAAGGCACTGAGAGGGATGAAGAACATGAACGGACGAGGGTTGGCGAGAAATGGGAATTCTCTTGGCGTCCCTGCAATGGAGGGGAATCCGGTCGAAAAGATTAGGGGGCGCGGACAACTTATAAAACGATAACACATCATGGTTGGGTTGAATTTGGGGGGCCCGGTTGCAGAGAACGGAATAGCACCTGTATTATCTCGCGAGGAAACCCCGCATAAAGAAACGCAAGAAGGGGGCATAAAAGTGGCGTCCATATGGTCGGGGAGTAAGAAAATAAAAAAACAAATTAGACGGAAAGGAATAAAGGCCTTAGATTCTCGCGATCAACAACGGGGGAAGAACCAGGATGTTTTGGTGAGGAGGACAGAAGTCCAAGCGACTTCTGCTGAAGAAAAAGAGCTCTAAAAAGGGGCTCAGACCCCTAGCGGGGGGATCCGCGTGTACGAAATACTACATGGGGGAGATAGCTCTGCAGTTTTCGTCACGATCTTCAATCAACAAAAAGTAAAGAGAAGAATCGGTGACAAACCTTTCTTCGCCGGCAGGGGCTCCGATGTCGTACCTGGGCGGGTCATAGGCGTCCTCCTCTGGGTAGGGAAGATCTATACGGGGGATTCAGGAGGAAGAGTCTAGGGGGACTGCTGCTTCTGCTACAGCGCCTTTCTTCTTTTTGAGAAGAACTCTACAGCCTGGGGAGGGGGACAGATGTTGATCCTTGTTTGAAGGCATAGAAGCGCCACGAAATTCCACCAACGGGAGAAGGAAAAGGAGTTATTAGTCTTGTGTTCGTCGGCGAAATTGTCAGAGGGGGCCGGTATGTGGAAAGGAAAAACGGCAGGAAAATCACCAGAGGGGTTCGTGGGGAGGGTTTGGGTAAGGCGCAACAAGAACGGTAGGCCGGGACAGTATACCAGCATGTCAAACGGACACCTCTCAATAAAATATTGTCGAGAGAGGATGGCTCTTGGGGTCTTGGCCGGTCGGACGGAAAGAAAGGGTCTCTGGCTTTCTAGATAGAATGAAATGGATAAAACCACCCACCACGTCGTGGGTGCAAGGCGGTTATCAGATGGTCGCCGAGGAGGGCACCACTTCACGTTAAAGGGGGAGGGTCATTACCAGACACCACCCGGACATAGGTGGCAGGTTGTCTCTTCGAACAGAAGGACCTCTATCGTGCCGACCTGTCCTTCTAACAGAACGACATTAGCAATGCAGACTGATTCCTGGGGCTCGTCCGCTGGAATGGATGTCTCAGTCGGGGGGGCACTCAAAAAGGAGGAGGAAATTTCGCGGGAAGAATAACTTCTTGTCGAAAGTGCGTACCGGGACTTATTCGGAAAGAAGGGAACCCATCAATAACCGGACTAAAGCGTAGAAGGGACTGAGAGCCTCAGAGCGATGCCACCCAGGAAGGTCGCCGATACGAGTTCGCGAACTGCTGTCGGTCGTAAAGGCATAAGGCCCGCCAGGAATGAGCCTCGACGAGACTCTGTAATTCAGGAACCTCTCCACGCAGCACACCCAAAAAGGGGGAAAGAGGCCATGGATCAGTAATAGAGCTAATCCAGGGCCAAAACAAAACGACCAATCACCATCGAAGACACATCAGGAAAAGCATTACCTGACGTCCTGGCCATAAATCTTCGTACTTCCAGGTCTCGCCCATCTGGCTTGGCCTGGAGGTCTTTCTCAGAGAGAGGGGGGGGCGCGGTCCTGGGGGGAGGGGCGGAGATAAGAAAAGTTCAACCGCAGAAAGAGGGAAAGAGGAAACCGCGTTCTGGGTTCTAACGGAAGAGTCGGTCCAGAAGAGGAATTCTGAGTAGGGGGCAGGGCGTCCGGTTTTGTTCTTGTGCATCGAAAGTGGGATTCCCCAAAGCAGAGGCGATAGGAAGGGTGGGGAAGGTGACCTTATTCTGCGATGATTTCCGGTGACCTAAAAGTCTTGAAAAAAAGGAACCCATGTGGTCACCACTCCTGATTTGGCGGCCGGCGACCTGTCAAGGCTACCTCTATGCGATTTCACCGACGATGAAGACAAAAAGAGGAACCCGAGTAAACTGACAATCTGAGTTCGCGGGCCTCAGAAAGGAGGGAGGAAAACTAAAACTCGTCTGGCGAGAGGAGTGAATGCCTAACTGCGGGAAATCACGGGGAAGAGAAAGGAAAAAGTTGCTGTGGAACAACACGATGGGGAAAGGGACGAAAATCATTGTTCTCAAATCATGACCAGTTCCGGCCTTCCTCAGAGTTCCCTTAAGAGGGCTTGGTGGGGAGGAAGTTCGAACCAGCGCCCGTTCGAGGTCCGCCCTCTAATGCGCATAAGAAAAAGAAAAAAAATCATAAAACAGGGAAACCTGAGAAAGTGTGGGGGCTTCTCTCAGGAAGACTAAGAAGGCCAAAGCTCAACCTATCTCTGTTATCGACATGTGTCCCATTCTTCGGTAACTCAGGTTTCGCAGGACCTTATAAGAGGATGTGCTCGGGAACGTCTCCTGAAAGCAGCCACACAGTTCTTCAAAGAGGGATTAGTCTTGTGAATCCCATATAAATAGGATTCTACGCTCCGTGGCAGAGAGGGCCAGTCCTAGGGTCTTCCAGCGGGGAACAACACAACCACCTTGTTTTTGGGAAGTCGACGAAGAGTAACACCGAGAAGGGGAGAAGTAGCTTCTCAAGAAAGAAGGTAGAAAGGAATCGAATGTTTTGAAAGAAAGGAATGGTGGTTTTTACTCCAGGCGACCCTGAAGTCTTCGGGAAGAGGCACTAAGAAAAATTCCCCGCCTTGGGGGAGCAATTACTGAATTCCCGAAGGGGAAGAGCCGACACCAAACTCTGTCATAATGTGCTTCAACGGGCAGAGTACATAGAAGGGGGGGTGGTAAAGTGTGGTCCTTTGCTGAATGGACCAATCAAGCGTGGTGTTCCTCCTCAAGGGGAAACAGAAGCACCTTCCAGGAGTTCTCACCGGGATCAACCTCTTCTAAAGAGACCTCGACGAAGAGTTTGTTAGGGTAAGTCGTGAAGGAGGGTCAAAGGGGGGATGGACTGGTAAAAAAAGGGGGGAAACCTTCATTACAATCGGCGGCCCGGGAGGAATCGAGGCAGATCGAGGCGCAGTTGCCACCACAAGAGAGAGTCCTTGTTCACCCACTAAAACATACCAGGGGCCAAAATTCGTGACGACAGCCTCTCCAACGGGAAAATGTTGAACACCCTCTCATGGCAGAAGAGGAGTTGGGCTTCAAACATAAAGGGGACCGGCGTGCTGAATGCTGCTTGTCGAACGTCAAGCGCGGGGGTTCACAAAAGTGTTCTGCTAAAGGGGCAAGCAAAGGCCGCTTCCGCCGTCCATCGACGGCAGCGTCAAGTCTGGGGGGGGGGGGGAGGAGTACGACACCTTTTCTTACGAACACGGTATAGGCGTCGTGAAGGAGGAGAAAACCGGAAAATGCGTTGACACCCAAAGAGGGCGGAGCCTTGACTAACCGGTCCGAGATCAAATTTTTACATGAAAGAACGAGGGGCAGAAGAAGGGACCTCTGAGAAAGGAAATCGGACAAACTGCGCAGACGGCCATCTGAAGAGGCGGAGGCCAGGATCCTGGTGACAAAGGGCAATGGTCTCATACGGGGTATCTCATAAGGGAGGTATAAAGCGAATTTCTTTTTGAGGGCCGTGGGCGGCACGAAAACAAGAAAAAGGCTTTTTCAAAGAAAGAAAACAACCAAAGGAGTTATTCTTAAATAGAAAGAGATGGTCTGAGGACTTTCAGGTTTTAGGTCTGTTAGGAAAAGAAAAAATTCCCTAAAACCCTGCGCGAGTCCCGAAAGGGCGATAAGCCTGTCTGGGAGCCGTGAAGGCGGGACCGTGGGGTCCCTTTCCGCTCAGGGGAGGACCGACTGGCAGTAAAACTTCGGCTCCGGTGCTAGGGGGATTTCTAAGTAGGTGAAGTTAAAAGACTGAAAGAGGAATGTCCCCAAGGTCCGCGTCAAAGGGGAAGAACGGCTCACGAGGGGTCCTGTTTGAAAAAAGCAGGCGGTTACACTCTCGACGAAACGCGTCTGAAAAACAAAGATGAACACGAAAGGTCGGCGAGCACTCAACTACAGAAGGCCGCTATTAAGGAGGAAGGCGGCGCGGCGGGTGCAAAGGGTGAGCCAATCGCGTCGGGGGCCATGAGAAAGACTTTGGAAGAGGAACGAGCTCCTCACGAAAGAGTTTGCGGTACGCTAAGGAGGGGAGACCTGAGAAAAAGAGGGGGGAAGGGTGCACAGGTTAGGCAATTGGGGTTGAGGGTCTGAAAAAGGAGCCAGGTCGCTTGCCGCGGTGGTATGGGTGGAGGGGAAAGAGGTACGCGCTCTTTTTTGGAACTGGAAAGAGGAACCTGTCGCCCGGATTCGCATCGGGACTACATTCATTAGGGGTGAGGGACAGAGGTGCTCGTGGTTAACAAAGGACGGAAAGAAAACCACGACCGGATTGGGACGAGTCTCTTCGCCGAGACCGGTGATCCTGACCGGTTGGGGGGGGGGGGGGACAGGTTTATGGGCAGAAAAAAACCAAAATGTCTTTTCCCCGGCTAAGACCTTAAGAACCAAACACATCCGATTCCTCTTTCTTTGAAGCACAGCGGGTTTCGTCGTGATCTGGGGGGGCAGGGGAGATCTGGAATTCAGGCACGATAGACACTGAGCTGTGACCTGTGTCTTCGCCGAGAACAGGAAGAAGCATACTCTTGCTGGTCAACACGTGGAGGGGGGAAACATCGAGGTCGATGAGTCGAGAAGCAATCTAAAAAGGCGAGGGGGTTGACTAATCAGGACTTCGAGGGCTCAAAACCGGTGGCGCTCTGGGTTCAACAGAGGAAAAGCAAGGCTTCTTGGGGCCAGCGGAAAGTGGCTTGGAAGTGATGATAGTGAAACTAAGGACCAGAGGGACCTTAAGAGTTCGCTTGAGAAGAAGGACCAAACCTTCTTGAGGTCGCGAAATAAGCTCCTACGGAGGGGGAGCTCAAAAAGAGGAAAGGCACGACTCACGGGGGGAAGGCCACAGGAGCTCAACGCGCTCTTCGAGGTGGGGAAGACGATGAGTATCTTAGCGCGACTAAAATTTCAGTCTACTTGCCGGGTTACAGGGGGGGAGGGGGAGTTCCTGGAGATTCGAGGAGGTTAAGTCTCCGCGGAAAGGCGAGAGGTTTGGGACGAATACGCAAACAAGACAGAACTAGTGTCCACTAGGAGAAAGAACCGTGTAGTGAAGTGGTCGAGCAGGTCGAACCATGTCAAGGAGAAAAGATGGGTGGTAAAAAAACTCACAATTTGAGACAAGGCTTGAGCAAGCGGGGGGAGGGTCATGGGCAAGAACGTTGGGACGGAGGTTTTCGTTACCTCGACTTTTATAAAGCAAGAGAACCAGTTTCGTAGTATGGGCGATGGGAGCAACGACCAAGTCATCTGTCCGGGGAGAAGTAACGACTTTTCGGCGGTTGTAATTTTTCGCGGCCGGGGCACAAAAATGGAGAAAAGTGCGTTTGTTGACCATGGCCTGGGTTGACGAAGATTAGAGGAAGGGAAATCAGAAGGCGCTTGCTTTAAAGGCAACCTGAAGGAGCGAAGGTTTTTCGTTCGGAAAGAAGTAGGAAAGAACACAACGACTCGGACACAGGACTCATGGCGGAAAGGAAAACCGGGACTCTGTCCGCCTGGACGGCAGACGAGCCTCGACTGAGGGAAAAAATCTGATTGGACGCCGCGACGGAAAATAGCATCGCAGACCGCGACTATTCACTCCAACCAGTCCAATTAGGAAGAGGTCCATGGTTCTCAAAGATAAATAGGCTTTGGCACCTTAAGGGGCGTTCCGAGGTGATGAATGTGGTCTTATCGGGGTGGGGGTTTTTGGTTGGAGTTTAATTACTTTCTCTCTTCAGCGTCATGGCCGATGGTGCAAGTGGGGGGGGGGTGTCGGGTCTTGGCTCTTCAATTTCAATCGCCGGGTGGCCTCTAAAATGTATGTAAAGAAGGATGCGGAGGCTACAAACAGACGCGGAGTAACTCTGAGAGTGCTATGTAGGGGGGCCAGCGAGAATTCGAGAACATAAACGTCGACGCAGGGACTTGTCACGGGGGGAGGTCATGCAAAGGGGGAAGGAGGAACTAAGCCAAAAGGGGGAGACAAGGACTGTGATTGAGGGAGCTGAGAAGAAAGGGGGGTCGGGTGAACTTACTCGAAGGACGACGAAAAACTCCAGAAAATACTGAGAAAAGCTACCAAAGGGGAAGATTTTATGGGTGATGAATGCGCTGATTAACCGGGGGCTCGGGGTTACTGGCCTCATAAGTAGACTTGAGTTGTTCGCTACTAAAAACGGAACTTGAACTCGCAGTTTTTTTTTGGACGACCGCGGGGAAAAGCGTGGGAAGGAAGGGGGCGGCAGCGAATGGGGAGGGGGGCTCTCTCGCCTTTCGGCCCCGGGCACAAATACGGAACCAGACTAAGGTCTCCGAAAAGCTAGGGCCTGACCGTCCAATATCCCAGACGTATATGCAAAGACGATCTACCCGTCCAAAAGGGGGGGAGAGAAAAAGGGGGGTATCGCTTGAGGAAGCTGCATGGTGCCGTAAGGAGGGGGGGGCTAAAGGTCTGGGGGTTTGGCGGGAGGAAAATGACAATAATATACCATCTTGGTGAGGCACTGAGTTGGTGGGGGAAACGGAGTAAAAGATATTCAACCATGGAAAGGCGACCGTGGAAACACCCCCACGAAAAAAAAACTAAATGGGAAATAAGGGAATCAAGGTGGTCTGCATCGGGGGGGAGGTTCGGAGGAAAAAAGGACGTCAACAGTATTCGCAAAGCCGCAAAGGCGTAAAGTTCCGTAGGACAACCAAGGCGCCAAGAGCTTTAAGACGCCGATACCCAAGGCCTTCGGACTAAAAATCAACCACGTCTCAGGGAAAGGATCAGAAACATAGTCTTCTTAAAGGAGCTAGGAGAAACTGGAATAGGATGAACTCCTGAGTCCTCAGAAAAAGGGGTTGGTCGGGGTCTGGC
>Ga0179591_1269933_pt1 | contig 16063 bp, 14 predicted proteins | sample CZOMad2_1_08_16f_FD_182891 | JGI IMG/M metagenome (GOLD analysis project Ga0179591, IMG submission 182891) | Vadose zone soil fungal communities from Angelo Coast Range Reserve, California, USA - CZOMad2_1_08_16fungal (PacBio error correction) | ecosystem: Environmental > Terrestrial > Soil >...
TCCATGGGGAGAACAGCTCGACTAACCTCTTACAAGTCACCCCAGCCGAATCGCTTAAAGGAGTAGGAAAAAAACACAAAACTAAATCTTTCCTCACGATCAGCTCACAGTATCGATCTTCTCAGACGAAATAGCCACTGCTGATCTGATCCAGGATGGGAAGAAAGGCGTGCAGGTAAGCAAATTCTTCCAAACACAGCACGATGCCTATCCGAGATACGGGGGGGAAAAAAAAAGCCTCTTGATTGAGTAGACATGGCGGGTCGTGATACGGTCCGTAACGGATTCGAGAGTTCACCGTCAGGGTGGTAAGGAAAATCGCATGGGATCGAAAAGCCGCCCTGGTTTAGCAAGAGGGTGGTGTCTATCACTGGGCGCATCGGCATGATTCTTTCCGAAAGAGGCCAGAGGGGCAATTATTAACCTTGGTATAAAAAAATTCTGACAGAAAACGGGAAACAGGGAGTTTGGCGCATGATCTCTCGCAAAGCACACAAGTAAAAAAAGGTGTCTCTTCCCACTACGATCATAGCAAGACGGTTAACAAGGGTGCGTCTAGACTCGGCACCGATTCTGTCCAGAACTACGGCATACCGAATAAAGAAAGAAAAGACTACAAGACTACAGAGACTAACCAAGGCAACTCCTGGGGCCACGGACGAGCTATTGCATTATACCAGGGGGAACACACGAAATAAGCAGAACAAGAAAAATTGAAAATACAGACCATCAGTCTCAGGGAGATAGAACGGGGGTATCCGGCAGAAAGATGACCATAGAGAGCACTAGGGCGGACCCCCCCTCATATGCGAAATGTATTTTGCTTCGCCTAACTTTGATCATGTCGGTTTACCAGAGGGGGGTACTGCTCCCAAAGACTCGTATACACTCAGGTTCTATCGGGGCTATCCTCTCTGGAGAAAAACAGCAAAACGTTACAAGTAGTCTCATCGAGAGGGACAGAAAAGTAGCAATTGACTCCAACCAAAAAAGAAGGGAGGGGGGGGGTAAGCGGAAGTGCGGAACAGGGTGTGGAGGTCGGACGTGAAGCCCAGAATGGGGAGGAGGTGAGGGGGGTCAGAATTAAACTAGTGGCGAGTTAAACGGTTCGTTTGAAAAAGCGGAACGACGTACTAGAGACACTCAGCTGCATTTCATCACTGACCAACGACGAGCGAGGGCGTAAAATCTCTGGGGGAGAATTTTCCCGAAAAAAGGCGAAAGAGAGGAAAGTGGGACCCAAGAAGGGTTTCACGTTCTCTCTCAAACTCCACACGTAGCCTATAAAAAAAAGGGGAAGCAAGACAGGGGGGGCGAGCCGTTTCCAAAGATAAAAACGGTAATGGGCTATGGAAAACAGAAAGGACAGAAGTCGTGAGGGAGCCAAAAGAACGACGATACGCCCTGCGTATAGCAGGTAGAGGGAAACATTGCCAGGGATTGACTAGAGATCCTTCTAGAGTATTAAGACACCATCCTTGGGGGTCGCGGGGGCGGGGCGAGTGCAAAGCGGTGGGGAAATTGAGTTTCCGCGGAAAGTCTACTGGAAACGAGTCAAGGGGGAGGACCACGATACTCTCGGACGGACACGAGGGGAAAGAGAAGGGTAAGAAAGGAATCGGGAGTTTTCAGACGTTAAACTCAGAGGGAACCAGCTAACCTTCCAATCTAAGCGGAGTAAGTGCTAGAATCACTTGGCAGCGCCGCGGCGTTATGTCAGAAGTCGGCGGCATAGGCTGAACAGGTGGAAGTTGGCCTGGTTTGTTCGCCCAGCGAACTTCATGGAGCGCGTAGGACAAATAAGCATTAGTGAAAAAAAGGGGCGTTGTCGGGTCGCGACAAAAACCCCTGGACACGATAGGACCCAGACAGGCTCATGAAACAGTCCAAACATCTGTGCAAAAGACAGAAGTTACTCGTCGAATAAAGTACTACTCTATAATCTGCAAAAAGAATGCAGTTCTCTAACGAGTGACGGATCAACGATCGAATCCAGGCCGACGTAAAGACGAAGCAAGAGCGAACGACGAAGGACAGGCCGCTGTAGATCCTATGTCCAATCTACTAACCCTCTAGGTTTAAAAAAAAAAGCAACGCACTAAACCGACGGACGTGCGCAACGAGGCTAAAACGACCGATAAGCGTAACTGTATTAACGCGTGGGGCAAGAGCGTGAGCGGTGGGGAAAAGGACGAGGGAACGAACCATACGATTCCGTGGAAGAGTCTTCGCTCTTTAGTTCGGGAAAAGACTTCCGGGGGGGGGAGAGACAGATGACTGGGGAGCAGTAGAGCGCCCCGTCAAGAGAGAAAACCATCGGAGTTCCTTGCCTAGGGGTACCAAGGAAAACCGGCCTGGCGGTCAATCTGGTTTTCGGGACCGGGAAAAGGGGGTGGGTGCGTGCGTGCCAAGGGTCCTCGGGGTAGAAAGAGAACATTCGGGGGTATTTTGACAAAGGGGAGACCACCAAAAGAACACCAACAACATAATGAAGGACATAGGACAGCCCTAGCTTCTAACATGCGTGTATAACGCAAGGGCCGGGTCAGGAGAGATGGGGTGACAGGAGGAAAGGGAAGAGAGGGGGTAATCTCTAAAAAACACCCACAAATGATTCGGGGGGAAAAGGGAGGAAAGAAAGCCCAACTACGACGGGCCAGGGGAAAAAAGAACTCCGACCCGGTTCCTGGGGGGGTCACAGCACGCAATGGGTCTAATTAAAGTGAAAACGAAAGCAGCCCGGTACACGGTCGTTGGGGAGGTCGCAGGACTGCCCGTTATCTCATTAGGCGGCGCGCACGCGAACCGACGCGACACCTGCGGCAACGAAACAACAGACCGGAAAAACGACCTCAGGAGGCGGCCAAATAGAACTTATAAGAAGGAGGGGGAGGATTGTAAACGGGGGGAGACAAGAACAAAGACACAGGTCGTCGGACTCCAAACGGACCGGGGGGGCAGGGGCGGACTCCTTGCGTCAATCTGATGGAGGGGGGTGGTCCAAATATCTACCTTAACAAAAAAAAGGATGACGCTACCCGAAAAAAGAGGCAGATACACGCGAATGAGTCAGGAGGGTTTTGATCAACTTCTATATTGCTTTGGTGCGCAAAATACGTTGCTATTGTCCCGGAAAAAACCATACTCGGAGAAAAAAAAGCAGATAGCTCCGTAAGCTCATTGAGTCGACGTCTAGGAAAGACCATACAGCGGGGAACGGATGAAAGCGAAAAATTCGGTTCTAGTCACAAAAAAAAAAGAAAAAAACGAGAAAACAGGTGCCCGACAAAAAAGAAAAACAGAAAAAAAAAAAAAAACAAGCCCAACAAACGCAAACCAAAAGAAGCGACAAAAACAACAACGAACGGGACGGATTGTCAACACTCGAGCCTCAACCACGCGCCGAGCCCCCTACCAGAACAGGATCTTTAGAATAGGGTGCACTGAGAGACTACTCAGGCTGGCCTCTTCAGGTGTGCTGGAGAGAAAACGAATCTAAACTAACTGAAGACACCGGGAAATCTATTTAGGAAGCGCGGGATTAACTAAGTACAGACGACAGAGCCGGTCTCACTCTAAGGGGACCATGGCATCGTTCTAAATAGGGGGGGGAAAAACATAACCAGGACAAAGATAAAGACTCGGCTCGTCCTCAACAACCGGGGAAGAACTCAGACAAATTAAATACTGCGAGGAGGCACGAAAAAACGCAAGCTTCTCAAAGTCCGTCCCTGCTACGAAAGGGAAGGGAAGGAAAAGGGAAGCGTTGGACCACATTTACATTCCCGAACGCTCATCGGCCGGAAAAGGGGGTGACAAGATACTGCTAAGCCATTTGAATACTAACCTATTAAGATGTACTAGCGCACGACATCAATCAGGGTTAAGAGAGGCGTACCAGACTGCAACGGGTCAGTTCAGTTGGAAGAAAGGTAGAACGGTTGAAAAATATCCCTCGAAAAATCGAAAGTGGGGGAAGAAAACGTCGGTCTTCTCCTACTGAACGTGTGTTTTGATCCAACTGCGTTCCTGACACTCCATGACAGTTCTCACTGTGGCTTCTCTCCACGACTCAAGACAAAGAGGGGGGGACAATAGAAACCCGAAGGGTACGTAAACAGGAAAAGCGGCAAAAAAAAAGGGAGGGGAGCTTCCAGGATAACCTAAGGGGGTTGCGCCACGGTTATTGTATCGATAACTGAAAAAGGAGTGGGCAATCTGAGACAGCAAGTCGGGGCAACGTCTAAGCCTGCGAAGCATCGACAAGAAGGGTTCGGCTCTGCCTCTCTTTCTGGCTAGAGATAAACCAACACGTCTGCTGCCGAGGTGCAATCGGCGTCAGAACGAAACAAAAACCTGAGGCACAGCAGCCAGAACGAAAATCAGACAGCGCTTCTGCCATTCGGGAAGACTACCCAACAGCCTCTAATACAATACCCCCCGCAAAGTAAGGAAAAATTTTTAGTGGTTTTTTTTTTTTATGTATGACTTTTTGGTTTTTTTTTTTATAAAAGGGCCTGTTCTCGCTCTATCTCAGAACATGATGAGGTGGTGTGATGGAGCCTCGTCGTAATCTTCAATGCGATACCTTTAAAACTACCTAAAAGGCGGAAAAAACAAGAGCGAACGGGATGAGTCGAGAAACCCCGCAAAGGGGTAAGCTGGGGTCGGTAACGTCTTCAATCTCCGGGGGAGTAATCAAATAGTGTGGTCGGGATCAGGGGGAGTTATAGCCGAAGACAGACATCGGTCTAAAAAATTTAAACTTCTTTTGGGAGGGATAGGGAAAGGGGGGGTGGGGGGATCGAAGACAGAGAGGAGCTATAACGGGGGAAGGTTGAGGTGCTTAGGTTACGCCTCGGACTTTTCTCGGTCATAGCGGATGCGGATAGGAAGGGGAACGAAGAGGGCCGATACTGCGACCGACCCATTGAAGCAGGGGGCTAAGAGTAGCTCGATCAACACTTATTTAAGATAAAAGAGGAGGAAATACAAGCAAAAGAAGGGCAGTGTGCGGGGAAGAAATGAGGACCGGGCGTCGGTGCCTATACCGGGGACATCAATACCGCATCCGCGATATACTCCTTCCACCGTGGCCGAGGCGACAAGACGAAAAAGACAACCCCGAAGGACACCGGATGCTAATGGGGCAGGCTATCCCCAACATCGAGATCCAAAACAAAACAAGAGGAAATAGCACGCGGACCCGGCCCGATACCAGGAGAGAAGAAATAGTCACCAAAGAAGTCGAGAGAAGAGCGTCACACCGAAAAAACTGGACACTCTGTTGCTGTGTTCTTCGGGACAAGGAAGATCCGGGGGGGGGTTTGGGCAAAGGGGGAGGAAGCGAAGGCTGACGGTCGCTAGGTGCGAGCGTCCGGGAATTAGGGAAAAAAGCCGGACGCCTCGAGGTCAACTTAGGGTGGCTAGAAGAAAACCCGAATCGGCGGGCAGGGTCGACGGTGCAGGGGCTGAAACGGCGAGCGGGGACTTGCACAAGCGAAAGATGTAAGAGAGGGCCGAAAAGGAGAAATCCTACTATTTACGCTGGGGGGGGGGGGAGAGTGTCTGACGGGGGGAAACAGAAGATCGCTGGCTATCGAGTTCAACAGGAACGGGTTTCCCTGTCATCGGCGGCTATCACATGTGAGACTCCTGTGCAGATTTGACGGCAAAAGGGGGAGCGCCGGGAAAGTGGACACGGAAGGGTCAGGAAATAATTGAGAAAATCAATCACACGGACCCTAAAGATTCAGGTTCGGGTCTGCACGCCGGCAAAAAAAAAAGAGTACTAAAGAGGGGCGAAAAGGGAGAGGTCAGGAGTTACCTCTCTACATGGGGCAAGGATAGGGCCAATACTCCGAAGCACAATGTATGGGGGCAAGTAAAAGTACAGGACCCGTCACGGTTCACCATCGAAGGGGGCTAGGAGCAAGGAAGAACATTGGGCCACCCCGGCGGCAATCGCTAAGGGAAAGACAAGCTTACTGATTCGGGGGGGATCGGGAATGTGCCGGGTGTAGAAAAGAATGAAGACTTATTGAGGTCTTGCGGTCGGCACTCAGTGACGTATCTGGCTGGTTTGTCAGAATACGAATCCGAACTAAGAAGGCGAACAAAAGACGCGCCGGTAGTCTTACGATTTCCTCACGAAGAGAAAAAAAGAGTCTCGGGGGCGGAGTATATTCTTCTCTAAACCCTTGACGTGCTCGAGGTGCTCTACCGAAGTGAAAGAAGATCATCAGAGAGTAAAAAAGTCCTCAACTTCCCCCGCGCCAGAGAGGATGGGGGGGGTTGGTGGTGGCGTCGGACCGCGAAACTCTGTCGCCGAATAAATTGCCGGAGCCCCGGAGCAAAAGAAAATTCGTGCGAGGAACAGACAGACAAAAGAAAAGCTGGGTCGGTTGTTCACATACTCCGACCCGAGAGAGGAAACACGGTACTGGACTCGGGGGCCGAGGACAAGATTTAAGTGGGGAATTGATGCGAGAATACCCCCTAATTGCCCGAAGGCTAAAAGGGGAGGAGGGGGTGCGAGTCTTGGCATTTCGTAAGGAAAAAGAAAGAAAGATTTTGGCGGTTTGGGAGGTCGCGAAAATAATGAAAAAGGAATGAATAAGTTTAGAAGGGGGTAAAGAAGGCAGCAGTTTTCAAAGGATGTTGTCGAGGAAAACAAAGAGGTGGCTTTTGTCAGGTGGGCCATGGGAGACGTCAGATCGAAAATTAAATAGGTTACTAAGGAATACAACCAACGATGAGGACAAGAGGCAGCCACCCTGGGAAGCTCAATTCGGGGGTGTTAAAGACGGAAAGGGAAAAGGGGTTCGTCCGAAAAAAGAGGGGGGAGCTATCATAAAACAACTTATTAGGTGCATGTGAAAAGAGAGAGAGAAACACTCCAGACGCTTACGAACAAAAGCACGCGGGGGGGTAAGGGTTTCAAAAAGCATTGCAAGCAGGGGAGGGTCGGTCAAAAGGACTTCCGGGGGGGGTGCGGCGAGGGCCCATCATACTAGGGTCGGGAGAAAACCGCGAACAAGGGGGGGCAGCCTACCACTCCCCGGGGGAAAACAGAAAAGGGACACCCCGAAGCCTTGGATTGAAAAATGGATCCGCGAAAAGTGGGGAAGAGAAGTGGGCTGGCGGTGGGAGCGCCAACAAAGCCCGGAGGTAATCGCAAAACTACCGCGCTACGCCTGCAGTAGACTAGGGGAATCTATTGGAGGCGAAATGAAAGGGGCACACAAACTGTACGAAAAGAGTTGCCGCTGACCTCAAGCAGCTTGACTACGATCGTGGGGACAGGTTATCAAAAGAAAGGGTGCTGTGTGGCGAAAGACTACACAGGGGGGCTCTTGGGAGCCCAATCCGGCAAGTAGAAAAAGCGAAGCGGCAGAGGGGGGACGTCGACGTCTTCCTTGGGAGTCTGTAGGGAAGGAGGATAGGAACTTAGGGGGTCGGGGCACCGCGAATCGGAAGGGGGGACTAGAGCTAGTTTTCATCCATCAGAAATAAATATGATGGGGAGTCACTGTTATCTTCTATAACGCCGAGCTGGAAGAAGATGTCAATTCTCGGTCGAAAAAACCTACGCGGGGACTCCGTAAGGCCGTCGTCCTTCGCACCTCAATAAACCATAAGGTATGAGGCCGCAACCAAGAACATTCAACGGGACTTATCGAGAAAAAATAGACAGGGGGGGAGGGAATCGGGAGTCAACCGTGGTCATGGCCGAGAACTCAAAGAAAAAAACTCAGAGGGTTTACTTTACGTCGGGGACAACCCTGGGGGAGCGAGGCTACCCTCATCAAAAAGCAGTTTTCTGCAGATACTTGAAAGGACCGTTGAGGGGAAAAGGGGATACGTGTTGAATCAGAGAACAGAAGCAAGAAATGTTCGAACACAGATGCATTATATCCTGCACCGGAGTGACACGTCTGGGCATACCCACAGGAAGAAGACTGTTCTGAGAAGGGGTCGGTGCCAATAACAACCTCCATCAAGCTCTGACACGGTGAGGGGTAGCCACTCTTCGGGTACAAGTTCGACTTCTCCCGTCAGAGGCAACGTCGAGGCATGGGAGGAGCGAAAGAATGAACCAGGGGCTTTGGAACGCTGGGGCTCGAGAATTAATTAGCAAAGTGACGCCACTAGCGGGATAGTCGGCGTAAGATCAGTGCTTCAGATCGCGTACAAGTACGTACCATGATGTGGAAAGAACCCTAGACGAAAGACCTGGTCCAAATCTACCCGCAAAAGCCGGAGTGTCGGCAGCTTCTCCACCCACAACAACATTGGGATACCTTAACCCGGCGGGCAGAAATATCTTCTACGACGATACCCGGGAGAAACGAAAATCCTTGGCCCTACGGCAACCAGCGACACGGCGTCCGACGGAAAAAACCAGCAGGGAAGGAAAAAAGAAGGGCCCTCGGGGGGGGACTCATAAAGACTCTCTAGGTGGTGTAGACGGGGGGCGGGATCTGGGAAAAAGGGGAGATACTTCCGACGCGTGGACGAGGAAATGGGGCAACGTCGTTGTGTTGATCCTTGGGGACTCAAACGCAGCCCGCGCAAGGAAGGGAAAAGATTCGTGTAGGATGGTACGAGGCTGCTGGGAGGGGAATTCAAAGAAAGGCGGGTATGTCATAGTATACCCGAACGGGCACGAGTCATTCGAAGGGGGAAAAAGTGGAACAGTATTTTGCCTCGAGCTCTATCCCAAAAAAAAGAGTAAGAATCTAGGGGGATATCCATCAACCTCAGTTCAAGGGTCGGTCAAGACTAGGCCAAAAGGGAGATAACCTTCCTACAGAAATCCTCCTAAACGATAATACTCTCCAAAGGAAGTAACACCCCATCAAACCGACGTGCTAAAACGAAGCTCGGGCGACGGGGGGGAAGAGGAAAAAAAATCGATAAAGGAAACATAAGTGAATGCTCGAGAGCTCGGCCGTCCGGAGAACATAGGGAAGAAAGAAAAGCGCAACTACAGAGAGCTCGGTAGGGAAAAAGCAACCTGAGATTCCTATCGCTTAAAAGGGAGGGGTTTCGGCAGGAAGAGGGGGCTCCAGTCGGGTTCATTGCTTCTAAACCATCACGGCTTGCGGGGGGAAAGGGGGCGATCGTGAGGGAAGAAATAGAGAAAGGCCTCCGTTCGTACCCCCTATCGGGGGGGGTCTAAGCTGCTTGGGGGGAGCGCTATGGCCAAGTATTCGAATTTTGGCCGGAGGGAAGGCAGGCGGAGCTCCGGTCGCCAGACTACTCGTGGTAGAGATCAGAAAGGGGCGGGACTGAACCGCTGCCGACATTAGAGGAAAAAAGACGAATTTCTGACTGTTTGGACGAAGGAGGAGGGGAGATAGCGGGACCCCGGACATTTTAACACTGCTATACTCCTCACCGTTTAAGCCTCAGAAGGGGAAGGAACTATCTTGACCGTTCCACCCAAGGTACAAAGGGAGGGTCTAGGTCAAACTGTGTCTCTCTTTGAGTAAGCACCGTGAAGAAACGGATGGGCCTTACAGGTTCCGGAAAGCCGGCATATACGGGGATAAAAGAATTGGGACTAACCTCTAGGGTCCCGCCGGTAGGGGGGGAGGTCCCCACCGGGGGCGACAGAGGGTTAAACCAACTTCTGGCATCGTTCGCCACTTGAATGGGGGCGCATCGTTTAAAAAGTCCGCTTTTTCCGCCGAATGCAGCCAAAGGTGAAAAAAAGCGACTGAGGGAAAAGTCACGACTAATGCCCACGGGTAAAACGGTCTCATGCCTTGGTGGCTCCGGGGCGTAACCATTCAGAATACTTTGGTACTTTCCTTTTTTGTCGCACTCGAAGACAGGCAGGGGTAGCGGGGGCTTCTCGTTCCGAGTACGGGGAGGGGGGACGGTTCCGTCCTAAAGTGCTCAAGTCACTCAGAAGGGCGAAACTCCTCTTAGAGAGTAAACTAGTAATAAACACGCCCCGGAAGGAAGTCTGAGGAAAAAAAGGCAAGGATATAAAAGTCTCGAGACCTGAATCGCGTCTCTAACAGGGGAGTTGGCCAGGAGATCACTCCTCGATCGGGGAAAAGGCAGGAAATCGAGTCAAAACCTCCATGCGCGGAATCGGAGAAAAAGCTGTCGCCAGGGCAGAGAAAGGAGGAAAAAAAGGGACATCCAAGAACTCACTACTCTCTTTTGGATCACGCCAAGACTGAAAAAACTGGCTGGTCCGCGGGGGGGAGGAGGGAATAGATAGGTGGTCAGGGGAAGAATCTCGGAAAGCGTCAAAGTGCGAATAATTCTTATGCTAATTTAAGGTGGCGTAGTACATAAGGCGGTAGAATTCGCATAACGAAAAACAAAGAACTTCGAGAGCCGATAGGGGTAACGGAACCGTCGCAGGGGTCAGCGGGGGGGGAAAAAAAAGGAAAAGTGGGGTGTTGGGGCGTTAATTGTGCCCTGTCGCGGGAAGCATCTCCTACTTCGACGTTGCGCTTCGACCAACAAAGAAGGGAAGGAAACTTCATCACCTGATCGCAAGTGAGGGGGTAAAGAAAAAAGAACGGTGAAGGTTCGAGACTCTATTGGTGGATATATATCTTAAAAAAAAAAAACGAGGGAGGGAAAGGAATATCCACACCCTCAGGCTAGGAACAGGACTCCGTCGGGGGCCTTCGGTCACACCATGGGGGGGTTTTGGTGTTTTTTGGGGGGGGGGGTTGGTGGGTTTTTGCGATCGGTATGGCCAGGGAAGTAGTCGTGGGGGGGGATCAAGGCTGCAACGCGCCGGACATAGAAGAGAAAATCAACAAAAAAAAAAAAAAAAAAAAAAAAAAAAAAAAAAAAAAAGGAAAAAAATCCAGTGCCAACTAAAACACCCACTCGTGGGCCGAAGACACCGCCTAACACTCCAGGGACGCGCCCTCATGAACACGCAAGTTCTCTCGTGAGCGGACGCCCCCATTCGTTAGTAATAGGGTGGACTAAAACTTCAAAAAGAACTGGCTTAGCCAGGGGAGGCTGTTTGGTGACTCGAAAGAAAACTTGCAACAAAGAAAGTACATCTTCCCCTCATACCCATCACGTTCCCGCTGATAGTGTCGAAAGCAGAGGGTATAAAACTCGTCAAAGTATTGACTTTATTTCTAAGCAAATGGGATTTTTAGAAAATTCAAGATAAAGTTCTAAAATCTGGCGCGATGACGGAGAGAACCGATTGGACTACGTCGATTCATTGCGATATAGTGGAGTTAGCTAAACTTCCTTGAAAAAAGGTCTCACCTATATCTGCAAGGTACATCCATTGGAAGTGCATAAACTCCCGGGGAACTCTTACGTGTGGGAAGACTCGGTAGGAAAGCCTTCCAGACTCTATCTGTAGCCCTCTCGTGCAGGCGGAAGTGAGAGAAGGGAAAAAAAGGGACATAAGACGCCAGCGTCAATCAACGGACCGCGACCATGAGAAGGTAAGGGGGGGGACACCAACAAAAAAAGTGCCAGTCCACCGGATACCTGACAAGATCAGGAGTCAGATAAAAATATCTCCGGAAAGTTTGGGCACGTGGGGCCTTAACTAGCAGCGGGAATAAGGAAACTCGATGGTGAAGGAGAAGGACGGAATGATCCAGTCGGAACCAGAAGAGGGTGAAGAAAGGCGGAGAGGGGACCTAGATGGTTCACCAGGATCACCTCTCCCGACTCCACGAGAGGGAACCGCTAGATCTCCTGCCAGCGATCACTCGTGTGCAGAACAGAAAACGCCGTGACCAGATGTTAATCCTCCACCGAGCATAAAAGGAGTGAACGAACCGCGAAAATAAGTAAAAGGGAAGGGGGCGCAGGGAGAAGGCAAAATTGTCTGCGAGGGGGGATATTATATAACGTGGAAAACAGGGAGGTCACTCGGGAGCTCCGAAACGATGATGCTGGGCGCAACAGAAGTCGCGACGCGAGATCCTTTCTAGAGTCAGGAGAAAAAGCTGAGTACAAATCAAAAGTGCCCACCGCGAGACCGAAACAGAAACCCGTCTAAAGCACAGAGAGCGGGAGGACGTCGCTGACAAACAATCGTTTTCGCACGCGCTAGCTCGGGATAGTAAGTCTCGAGAGAGAAAATGCGCTCTGAGGTGGTCGACTAACCTGAAACACGAGACAGAAAGGCAGGGAGATCAGAAACCCATGGTGGGGGGTGGGCTATGCGAATGACTAGAGTCTTCCTAGTTGTTGGGACGCCTATTCTAGCGAGTTAAGGAAGATGGTCTGGTTTTTTTGGATTGTTAGAAGAACTGCCGAAGAGATATCATTTCAAGTTTTGGGGGAAAGGTCTTTTGTTTAACTCCTCGCCCAGCGCCGTCAGGGGAGAGGGGGGTTGAGGTTCTTAGTAAAAGCAAAACCTTGGCCTCGGAGGTGGGATGCGATATTCCTGTTAAAGGGCTGGAAATGATTGAAAAAGCACAAAATTGGGAAGATGGAAATACTTATCTCTCAAACAAAAAAGGGAGGGAAAAAAGAAGAAATTCAGATAAACCCTCCTGGGCAAAGGGGGCGGGAAAAAAAAAGGCCAGAAATACATGGACGAATCCGAAAAACCAATCCCAGGCCTGTGAGGCGTACCAGACGAAACAACGAAAAATAGACAGAAAGGCCTTCGAGGAGAAAAAACCAAAAAAGCGGGGGGAAAATCCCAAATACTGTTCTCGCCAGAATCTTCAGGCCGTACGGCTCCATCGTCCCGAGAAACTCAGAAATAAATAGAGGGAAACGTCTGACCCCCAACTACGAGGCTGGTTGGCGGAGAAGGGTAGTTGATTGGTGACAAGATCAAAATCTACCCGGGGTGGCATGTTCCGGACAGCCCTGCTACAGCGCATGCGATCGTCGAAAGAGATTAACCAAGGGACACGGCGGAAGTGAAGCACGGGTAGGGGGTTTGGGGTCGGACGACGGAATCCCGATTCAAAGTGCCGGGGGGAGGGAAATTTGACGTGCGGGAGGACTAGCGGGGGGCGGCAACGAGGGGGAGAAAAAAAGGGCTAATCGAACCAGAAACCACGGAAAAGAGTAGGAACTATTTGAAGGGGCCGAACCGAGCGGGAGACTAGGATTCCCCCCTCAAATTTAAAGTGGCTGATCTCCTCACAACGGTGATCCCAGACAGTGCGGAGAAAAAAAGGCCGCACCGTTTCACTTGCGGGGTCGAGGGGGAAAAAAGTACGGGATTTGAGGGGGTCTCATGTAAACAATGCAAAGTTCTCGGTCTTCACGCCGGAAGACAAGCATAGACTGACACGGTTTATACAAGGAATCGATTTCCAGTTACGGCGGTCGAGGGTCCAAGGAGAGAATAGTGTGTGGGAACACGAATCTTCCCCCCAGGCACGTCAACAGCGACTCCCGTGCGCTCGAAGTAACGGTCATAGCTCAAGGTCAAAGAGAAGGCTGGGAGAAAACTCGTGAGACCTAACGAGCCTGGCAGTAGGTTCCTGTATCTCGTATTCATTCATCTCCGTGGGGTGAAGGTGGAAGGGGGGAGACTGGACTCATTGTCTGAGGTAGGTACGAGGGAGGGGAGATCTTCTACTTGGGGGAGTTCGGTAGAGAAAGGCCTTCCCCATTCTACCGCCGACTGTCGTAGAGGACGAAGGGGGAAAGGTCGTCGGGAAGACGAGATTGCTCTTTCTGCGATAAGAATCCTAAAGCGAAAAAAAATTGCAGAAATCGCGGTGGGGCTAAAGTGGTCTCTATCAAGAAGAGGATCTTCCTCGACGTCCGAAGGGGGGCCTCGCCGTCGGGGACGCAGGCTCTGGCGCACAGATGGGAAGAGAAGAGCAACCGAATATTCACTCCAAACGTAAATAATTTACCTAGCTCCGACCGAGAGGGGAAGGTACATGTGTCTGGGTCATGATGGTGGGTTCCTAGAGGGGCTTTGAACCAATCCGAGGAGAAAGGAGAAAAGTATCGCGCGGAGACGTGGCCGTCAGGGGGAACGAGGTGGGGTGTGAATTGCGCGACCAAACGCGAACGATCCCTTCGCGTAGAGTTCTAGGGTAAGAGAACTTCTTAAAGGGGGTGAAAATTGGGGAGAAGTACACTATTGGGTCCGTGGAGGGGGAAGGGCGGGGCTCTAAAAAGACTTCTATCAAGGACTACACTGACGAACACAAAAAACGAAGTGACGGGACTGCTGAAGTCAACGCGGGAGGGGATGGTCTGGTGAACTCCGTCAACCGCGGAGAGGGGAAAGCAGAGTGTGGTATGGAAGAACTCTCACCAGAAAAAACCTGGTAAATAGAGATATATACACACCCAGGAAGTGGCTCTCCCAAACTACTCTCCGAGGGCCCTGAGGTCACCACACTCGATTGAAAAAGCAAGGTGCTTAAGGCAGGTTAAGTATTAGGTTGGTGGTCTTCATTAATGACAGGCGCCGACGGTTGAAAAAAAAAAGATTTCAAACTCACTACCACTAAGGGTTCTTCTCCTCCCCTCCGGAGCCCAGAACCGGGTTAAAGTAAAAGGTCCAGGCATAATTTGGGAGGGGGAGAAATGGGGAAAAGGCCCGACACAGCATGTTCTTAAAAAACGGGACTCAGGGGGTCCCCTCAGGACTCTCCGACCTTATTTCACTTGGACGAATTTTCCGCGTAGCCGGCCACCGAGAAGATGAAAGCGAAAACTAACCATAAGAAGCATTTTAAGCAAATACGGTGAGCAACAAGCGTGAGTTAGGCGCACGCAAAGGGTTGCGCGGCCGCAAAAGCCTTGAGGAAGGCTCGAGAAGACAGGGGCGATCGTCCAGTAAAGGCGAGGCAGGTCGAGAGCAGAAGGAGAATCTCTCTGCGGGATGATAAAAATCCGTTTTCCAGAGCCAGCTTAGTCGGAGCCCATAACTCTCGTGGGAGGCCGGCAGTAGGAAACGTAAAAAGGAGAGACGGAACTCCTAGGCTGGTACTCCTCGCTTTAAAAGCTCGTCATGCGACCGGGGGAACCGAAACAGACCTAAGCTCCCTCAAAGGGGGCAGTCGGAAAGGGCTCATAGGGCACCCTGCACTTTCCCAAAACTATGCCATCGGAGAAAAGGAAACTAATTCGGGGAGTTTGGGAAGGGTGTGTCATGACAGCAATGATACTAAATTCAGGAGGTACGGAGCCGGAGTACACAGGAACTAAGGTATCTGCAATAAGCGTTGCAGGAAAAGAGGCGACATTTGGACAAAGGCGGGGACGTCCCAAACAGCGCTCGGGCACCTCTCCACGCGAGAACGAGAGGGGATAAACCTCATATAGACTGCCCGGCATATGCACGGACTGAAAAAAAAGGACCCCACCATTCGGAAACGTGAAAGGCACTCCACTACTATCACCTCACTTGTGGCAAGCGAAAAAGGAGTAAACAGGGAAGCTCGGAAAATTAGGCAACGTTCTGGGGGCGGAGAAAACTGGGAAAAATTGGAAACGTGATTTTCAAAAAAAAGGAAAAAATCTCGCAGACGAGTGCCACACTGTACTCCCTCGATCCAGAGACTCCGGAGGGGGGAAGGGGCGAGGGCCATACGGGGAAAGGAAACTAGTACCGGGAGTCTCCTATGTGAACGACACGAGACCGCAAGAACAAACGAGACCGCTGTCCTAAGCTTGAAAAAGTCGGGGGGAAAAAAAAACACCCGAATTTGGAGAACGAGGAAACTAAAAAACCTCTTGAATCGGGATCTTCTCGACGAGCAAGAAACGGAAACGGGTAGGCTCAGACTGGCACAGTAAGCCAGTCGTCAAGGAAACCCAGGAATGATTAAGGCCGCATCTGGAGTCCCGGTGTTTCCTCAGCTCTCGGGTAGGAGAGATGGTCGGATCGGGGGGATGGGCACCGAGGGGCCGACGCGTCAGGTATCGGCCTTCATTGTTGGTTATGACTCAGGGGTTTTTGGCGAACTCCGCCGCAAAGAGGAAAAAGAGGTGAAACTTTGTGAAGTCTGGGAGACTCGGACCGTGGGGGAGGAAGAGGGAGGAAAAGGGCGGTGATTCCGAGAGAAAACTTGTGAAGTCGAATGACCAAAATTGAAAAGTTCTCAAAAAATGT
>Ga0179591_1271908_pt1 | contig 16061 bp, 15 predicted proteins | sample CZOMad2_1_08_16f_FD_182891 | JGI IMG/M metagenome (GOLD analysis project Ga0179591, IMG submission 182891) | Vadose zone soil fungal communities from Angelo Coast Range Reserve, California, USA - CZOMad2_1_08_16fungal (PacBio error correction) | ecosystem: Environmental > Terrestrial > Soil >...
CCGGTAGTGTGAGAAGGAAAGGGGAAAGTGGAGAGCTGAAGGACGGTTTGGTTGAAGCAAAACTAAGGAGGCGGGTGAAACAAGAGCCGGGATGAGTCGCGACGGCGAGTTAAGCAATCCGGAAGGGAAAGCGGAGGGTCGAATCTGCCGAAACTTAACCGAAAATCTTCCCCATTAAGATGAAAGGGAACTCCGCCCTAAAGAGGGTTACGCCAGTCGACCCTGAGACGGAAGCTGGAGCAGAGGGGAGTCTTTGAAGGGGTCGAGAAAGGAGGTGGGAGCTTAAAAAAGCCGGCCCAGAAAAAGGGGGCGAAGGCGCCATGTTGACGAAGGGGGGTTACAGCCCGAGGCGGTCGCCTAATCTGGGGATGTACGGATCGGGAAAAAAAGAAAACCTAACAAAAAAAAACCAAGAAACCAACAAAAAAAGAGAGACACCAAACGGGGGGGGGGGGGGGGGGGGTGGGGGGGGGGGGGGGGTAGGGTCTTCTTTCTTTATTGAAGGGGGAAAGCTCTGCTCGAAAGGCAGGGAGGGGACTTTCCCACTATAGGAATGATTAGAGCTGCTAGTCTAGTGGAAAACGTCCATCTAAGAGGTCTTATGAATATGAGAAACGATGGGAAAGGGGCCCTCTGCATCTCAAGAGTATTGAAGAGAAAAGAAATTCACGACGGACCCTGGGGAGTTTGCCTATATCAAGGCTGTTGGAGAGGGATCGGTGGGGATGAGAGAAGACATTCGGGAAAGACTCTAGCCGGAGTAAAGATTGAAGGTTTAGGGGAGTCGAGAGGAAAGAACTCCTCCGCTTCATCAGAGGGTCAAACACCGGATGGAGTATGTCAATGAAGGTTTGGGGAAGGGAGCTTTGATCGGAGGGGAGACATGTTTAGATTACCCTGTTGAGTGAAAAGGGAGGGGACGAAAGTCGGGGGGGGAATCAGGAAGTCTGGGGGGGACGAAGCCAAAAGTTATGGACGCAAGAGCAGCGAGAGTTAGCCAGAGCGGCCTGCTATATGACTTGGCCGGCGTTAGGGAACCTCTGCCTAAGGAAGGGAGAACTAAGCTGTCGGGCGCTAAAATCACCACCTATCCAAAAAAGCTCCTGCTTGCCGGGGGGAGAAGGAAAGACGCTCGTACAAGGGAAGACCATTGAAGAGGGGACCAAAAGGGAAAGCGCAGATACTCGTTGAAAAACGACCGTCTTCCGTGACCTAGAGACTGAACTGGAGGCAGAACCGTCTTAAAAACACAGCTGTCTAGAAGTCCCTCCCAGGAAAAGATGCCGGGTGAACAAAAAGGTAGGGTCACCGTTCCGGCCAACACCAAATTGTCAGCCTCCTGCTGCCGAGATTGAAAATGGTCAGATCCGAGGTGAAGATTCTGTCAGACCTAGTAAAGTGACGACGAACAAGTAACGCCTTACAACCGACTTCTGCTGTTAGCGCCACTCGGTTAAACTCACGCACCGAACGACTAAGGGACAAATCAAGTAGAGCCTGGCTTCAATTCCCTAGAAAAGGGTCGGCGATGAAGAATGCGAGGAGTTGATACCGGGAAAGTGAGTGTCCGGCACTTCTAGGGGGGAGAAGGCGCAGGAGGATCCCAGTCTCAAAAGGGATCGGTCAAAAAACAGTTTTCCTGAAAACGCAATCGGGAGTGATCTTCGAGGGGGTCAGGGGTATAGTCGAAGGTTCCAATTGAGGGGTTGCCAGTCGATCTTGCACGGGGCCAAGTCCGGCACGAGCAAGAAGGGAGACATGACAGGGTTTACTGGAAGTCCGCTGTAGGGTGGGCTGGGGATAAACTCCGCGAGTCAATAGTTGACATAAAGATCGCGAACAGGCAGGGGGGGGGGCTTCTGGGAGAAGAGGGTTGCGTCACAATAAGGAAGTACGTTCCTGGTAGAGAAAATGGCCAATGAACGATCGAGAGGAAAAACCTTGAAAAGGAAGAGGACCCTTTACCTGGGGGGGAACACGGGATGGAACAATCGCTTGATCTTAGAGGGAGGGACAAACGAGAAAACTGTACTGGGGGGGGAAACGAAGACAGAATACTGGCTTGAGATAGAATGACAAGTCGAAACAGAAGAGGTGAAGGCTTGACGAATGAGAAAAAAGGGACTTAAACATCTTTTCAGATTTCCTAAAAGACTCATCCTTACTGGGCCGGCAACTCTCTCGCACGAAACGATTTACATCCTATAGTCGTTAAGTCCTAGCTAGGACCACATGAACGAATCGTCAGGTGAAAAATCCTAGAGAAGGTTCTTTAACGGCGTCTCGGGTTATTCTGTGTAAAAGAATCACAGGGCAAGGCGGGGGGGAAAAGAGAGATCGTTGTAAGGGGGGGGGAACAAAGTGCTATCAATATTCTTGAAGTCAAAAAAACACGTAAGCGGTCGGAGAAATTCAGAATTCACAAAAGTCGAACGCTTAGAAAAAGGGATTTTTCCCGGCATTTAACTCTGGAAATGGTGTTCCGTTATGAAGGAAAGCGGGGGGTACACTGGGGGGTGTTTCAAGCAGTTCTGACCGGGAAAAGGATCGCGACGGAATCAACATACTGCAAGGGGTTACTCCGGCGGAGGGCCCTGGGGGGGGGGGCTCTCTCACTTTCGACAAGGAACAGAGATACTTCGTGATCTGCAATCCTGGGGAGATAGAATGTTTTTGATCGTTTTATGGAGAAGGAGCACGCGGGCCGACTCCAGGTTAACGAAAGGGTACAGCCAAATAACAGAAGCTGACCCCTTAACTCCGGACAACTGGAGGACTAAACTCGAAAAGAAAAGATCAGGGAAGAAAATCATTTCTTATGAACAGGGGGGATGAACTAAATGATCACCACCGAGGGTGCACGCCGAATGGGAGCATCACATTGGCCCGCAATGGTCTCTATAAGGCTCACGTCCACATAGGCGAACAAAAAATTTGAAAAGTGAGAAAAAAAGGGGGGGGGGTAAAAAAATTTGTGGGGGGGTTTTTTGTTTGGACGGGGCTCCCAAAAAAGGGCTTGGGACGGGCGTCTCAGGTAATATCGTAAAATAACCCGAACTTCTGATGTACCAAGGAGAAGGTATTTAGGAATGTCAGAGGGCCCCATAAAAAAAAGATACCTCTCCCAGCCTCAGAAAGCTGGCCATCGTCTTCAGAAAAAAGTGGAGTCGTAAGATCAGGAATACAAGGAGTCTTCCGGAAGAACGAGTTCGAGAGGTAAAGGAAAGAAAACCAAGGGGGGGGGGCGCCTTGTATAGGGGGATCGAACCGCGCTCCGGGGAGGCCTCGGTGGGCAAGAAAAAACCGTCACAGTATAGACAGCGAGGGGAGCCAGAAGCCTCACTCGAAAGGGACGACCTATCCTGCCCAGAAGTAGGGGGAGAGAAGAGTCTCAAATCCCGAGAAAAAACAAGGCTCCAAACATGGGAGACTTTGCAGGCCTTAACGGCCTTGGGGGGGTTGTTTGTTCATAACTCTCGCAAAACTAACGGACTCAAAGCTCATGCGCCTAGGAAGGGAGAAAAAGACGGCCGGGGGAAGATTCCATCTAAATTTCGTTACGGAGGCTAAAAGAGGAGGGAGTGAACGCTTTCAGGGCCCGGGGGGCATTGTGCGGTAATCTACGAGGGGAAAATAGCCGTCCGTAGTCAGAAAAAAGAAAGAAATCGGTTCAAACAGCATACGAAGGAGAGCGGTCCAAAAAAAAAGTACTCCTCACTACAGAGGGAACTCGAGGAAGGCTCAAGAAAACTGGCAGTAAGGGACAAAAATTTGAGTAAAAGAAGAGAAATACTCAAAGGGGGAGGGTTCGATCGTAGAGCCCGTGTAGGCAGGTAGGAGGGGGGGGGGTTGTGGAAAAGTGCGACTTGTCGTAGAGGTTGTTAAAGAGTCCGGATTCGTGATCATTGATACGAGCTAGAGAATCAGCTCTAGGTCCGTCTAAGAACGAAAGGGGGACAGTGGCTGTCCCCCTAGTAAAGCAGGTGGGCCACATTCAACTCAATTCAGACCTTTGAAGGGTGAAGCCTGGTTAACTGGTCTTCAGGGGGAGAAAAGGCAAAAGTTCTGCTCTGCCTTTTGAATCCGTCTTGCTCGTGGAAAAGCCGGCCAAAACCGGGACGAAGAAACGTCCTACCAAGTCGACCTGGAAAGCCTTGCGCGCGCACGGATGAATAAGAAGGGGGACAAGAGTGAAGGTCTGGTTAAGGAAGCTGGGGAAGTAGATAGTGTAGGGTCTGCTTTAGTATGAACCCATATCGAAAAACAGGGGAACTTCTGTCTTACCAAGATACCGGAGCGTCTGGCGAAAATCGGTGGGAATCCAGCGCAGCTTTTCTCTAAAGAAATGGAGTTCTAAGAAAGTTGTGGTCCCCCCGGAAAGTTGCAAAAGAACAAAAGACCTTCAAGAGAAAGTCTGATGTGGGGAAGGCCATCTTGATGAGTCTATTACTGGGGATGAGGTTGGCAGGAAGGAAGACATGCGGACAAGTCAGGGGGGAAAAATTTCTTCCATCCGTGAGGAAGTCTGAATCGAGATGAAAAAAAAGCTACCTTCTTGAAGGAAATGGGTAAACACGTCACACCTTTACTTAAGAGAAGGAGGGGGAAGGAAATCGTTATCATAGATTTAAAAATGTTGGGGGGGGGGGTAAAAAAAAAAAAAAAAAACTCTGGGGAGTCTTTTCTTCACTCCAGGGAAGTCTTCATAGGAGCGGGGGACGGACTATCGCTTTTGGGTCAGGGATGGGCCTCTCCCTTCTTCGGGTATGGAACCCAAGTGAGGGCCGGCGTCGGATTGTTAAAGCTGCAGGGGTTAGGGCGGGAGGTTAGGAAGGGAAACTGAGGTACGATGGAGCTCCTCGAGTCGCGCGAGCCACTAATCCCCGAAGCCACACCTCTCGGAAGGGAAAAAGGAGGAAAAATTAGACCGCACGAGAGACTCTCAGCAATGTCGGGGGGCTGCGATAAAAACCGTGCCCGCGCCAAGGCGAGAGGAAAACTCAAGGAATCGTGAGGGAGGAAGGGGTCTGATCTACTGAAATAAATGCAAAACAAACGGCGGTAAAAGAGAAGTCACATCGGGAAGGGGGAAAAAAAATTCCTACCGGGATGGAAGGGCCACCGGCACCATCCTTTCATACGAGCGAGGAAAGGGGGAATTGTAATAATCCTCGGTAGGGGCCGCCGCGTAATTCGGAATCTGGACTCAAAACCTTTGAAAAGGGAACAACTGACTCGAGGAGGGCAGGAACCGAACCCGAAGTCCGTTGACCGTTCTCGAAAGCAAAATCCGCAGGTAAACTGACCGAGCTGCAGGGCGGGGGGGGGGTCACGTCATCAAAGGGGGAACGTTCGAGATTACTGTAAAAACCTAGCGAAAGGGTATACTCGGTACCGTAGCTATGTGCGGGCCGGACAGGTTAGATGTCCAGTCTCAAAAATTAAAAGGCACCGATTCAGGACGACGGTGGGAGAAGGAGTCTCATACTCTGGAGGGGTTCTTTCGGGCGGGGGGGGGCGGGGGGTAGGCGGAGGACCCGAGTTCCCCGCCGGTATTCGGGGGACCGTGAGAAAAGAGGGGTCGCGTCCGCTCTGCATCAAGAATCAGGGGTGCCTGACACGGTGGAACGGAAAAAAACTTCGGAAGGTTCTGTCGGCGGGAAGCCGAGCGCAGGGGGGGGACATGACAAGGAAGCAGAGGCTAGAAACAGGTTATCATGGCTGCTGTGAAAGCTTGGTCCATTCAAAAAAGAAAATCGGCAATGCAGTTCCTGGGGTATCTCGGGGGCTTTCATGTTACTAATGGGACAGACGCGGCTATAAAAAAACAAACATAAACATCGGACGAGAGTGAAACTTTCGCAAGAGTGAAAAGGGGCGTGAAGGGGGGAAATGGCGAAAAAACTGGGGGGGCTAAGAAAAACGAAGACGACTGGAACGCTGTCTACGAAAAACCATGAAAGTCGCAGCATAAACAACTCGAGTTCGGGGAAGGGGGGAAGGGAGGGAACGGGGAAAAAAGGGGAGTCACGAGTAAGGCATGAAAAGACACCGAAAATGACATAGCAGACTCGGCATACTATCGCCGGAGCTATATACTCAGGGACAATGCGGTCACCGTAGACTCTAAGAACGCAGGGGGGCCAGTAACACAAGCCGCAATCTAGGGGGCGGGACAACGAGGCTCGGATAAAGGACACGGTCAAAGTCAGGAATGGCCAATAGGATAGCTGCTGGTGGCGGGTCAAAGAGGCATTCGAAGGACAAGAGAGAATTAACTATTGAACTATAAGGGCGAGACGGAAAGAAATGTAAAGACTGAGCACTGAGGGAAGGGAACTTTTGATGGAAGGAAACACGGTTAAAAGGTACATGGGGGGCAAAGGGAGATGTAACTGGTAGGATATTCATAGCTGGTAAGCCGGGAGTCCGGGAACAGGGAGAAAGAGGAGGAGGAGGAGGGGGGGGGGGAAGGGGGTGGGAGGTGGGGAGGGGGGGGGGCCTTCTGCGACGGTCTCTCACGGGAAACTCCACTAAGTTCTTCTTGGGCCCGGTGTTGGGGGGGCTCTCTCACTTTACCAGGGGTCTTTACTTGGCGCTCGGAGGGGAGGCAGGGGAAATCATTTTATCGAAAGGGTTTAATCGTGATTGCTTCTCTACGCCGGACGGGGGCAGCAGAAAGCGAGGAGAAAAGGAAACCCATAAAAACAGCTGACAAAGAGCCAGAGACTTGAGTCTCTCTGAGGCTAGCAGTATGCTTTCAAACTGATATTGCCGAAATCCATCACCCAGGACCTGCAAAACACGCCGCACTAACGTCATTCATCACGAGTGAAAGCAAGAAAGGGCGCTCATCCATCGACAAAGTCCACCTCCTAAACGTACGGGGCGACCGTCGAAGCGGGAGGGAAGGGACAGGGCGTCTCGAAAGAGCGATCAGAATCCAATGCCCTGAGACCGGTGGACGACACGGGGCGTGAGGTCCGCCTGTTGGAAAAGACGCCCCATGAGAATCCCAAGCAATCGACTCTCCTCTTTGGACAGATCCCTTCGCAACAGCAAGGGGACGGCGGGGCTTAAGCAGAAGTCTCGGGCAAGGATGAACAGAAAGAGTCGATTCGGGGAGGAAGCAGAAAACACGGTCCTGGACTTAAACTCTATCGCCCTCTCGCAATTGGCCGCCCGCATCGGGGGAAGCCCGCAGGACTGAAAGGAAAGGGACACGTGACACTCATACCAACAAAAAAAATCTGTTCCTACTACCGCCCAACTTCACGGGTGAGACAGAAGGCTGCCTGAAGACATTAGCTCAAAGTAAAAAAAGTGGTTAAAGGGGTCGCCAACGGTGATCAGGGAGGGTCGGGTTCCCCGGGGGTAGAAGAACGCTCGACAAATTAAAGAAGAGCAACTGACCCAAGAGGAGATCCTACGATTGGACTCCGGATCAAAACACCTCGTAACGTTGTCGGTGAATTCTTGGGAAAAAGGTCGGGGAACGTCGTGACGGGAGGCTATTTCTTATCGACAGGGAGGCGTGTAGTATCCTCGCCGTCGAAGAGGCTCACGAGCCGGATGTTTCAAAAAACCGAATACGAAAGTCGAAGGCGCCACAAAAACTGACTATCATGGGAAAGGAATTAGGAGGCGCAACTAAAAACGGTCGTATTAGCTCTCTCAAAAAAGGAAAATGATCTAATACGCCCGTTGTGGGACTCATCCTAGATATAGCAAAAGATAGAAGGGTTGGGGGGGTTGTTGGGATAGACTTCTAGTCGGTTGGCTTAAGGTGAGCTCAGAATCGGGGGAGAAATCGAGGTAACTAAGAGCATCAAGACAGGGTCACGCAATCGAACCCAGCAGGAAGGAGTCCCATCAATCTGGTAGCTCCCCGTCAGTTAAAAGGGGGAAGGAGGTCGTAAAAACACGAGCTGATCGGCGAGAGCGTGCGATTTGGGAACGTGGGAGCGATCCAAGCTTTGAGGCGTAGAAACACGCCGGCCCCAAAAAAAGAACCACTCTACCAGGCGCCATTGTTACTCCGGGCTTAGGGGGGAAGGGAAGAAGCGAGCTTCCTTGAACGGATGTCCAACGCAAGGGGGAGTTTCTCACGGAGGAGGCCCCGGAAAATCCCAGGATGAGGAAGGGGGCCTGCACGGGCCCAGTGGCGGGACCGGAGGGCGGGAAGGTCTAATCGCGGGAACGAGGATAAGGCTTGTTCTTAACATCACCGCGTCAAAATAGGGGGGTTGACCCGGCATGGGGGACCGCACTTCGTGCTACGAGATAACCTTCTCGCCTTTCAGGGGGGGGGGGAAAAAATAAAGGGGCCTAGGTAAGACCTGGGGGGCGAGTATCGGGGGATAGAAGAAATAAAAAAACAGCCATTCGCCGGGTCGTCAAGTCAGTTCAGGGGGGGAAGTCTGAAAGAGCAGAGAGCCCGTTCGCATCGCTTCGAGGCTCCAAGTTAAGTGCAAGACGACACGTGTATGGTCCTTTCTGGACTGCGCCCATCGGAGACCGAAGGGGCTTCCTCCCGTTATCGCGTAGGGGGGAGAAATTGGGACGAAAGATCCGTGTTTTCCACCGCCCTGTTTATCTCTGATCAGGAGGGAGAAGGGGGGGGGTCAGGCCCATCGGAAGAGCTGCTTTTGCTGTCTTTATGTGATGATGCGGGAAAATGGGAAAAGTGACGATCTAGCCCGTAGCGCGGAGTCCCAGCCACGAAAACAAAAAATTAAAGGATAAAAAGGAACAGATAATCACTACGAGAAGAGGAAAAACCGCAGGCCCTTTCGTCCATTTATCCGCCCCAAAGGGGAAACGACATGGCTCCGGCCGTAAGAAAGCTGGTATCGCCTATCGAAGGACCCTGGACGGGGAGATGCAAAGAAAACAATATCCCGAAATCGGAAAGGGGGTGACAAAAAGGGAAAGGTTCACCCCGTTCCTGGCCACGAACGTTCATGCAGCCGGCGCCGAGGCGGGAAGAACGTGAGGAGATCTAGTTAACTACGAGTAACTTAGGAACAGGAGTTGCCTACGAACCGTAAAAACAAGGGTACCCACTCCGCGAGATTCTTTTACCCTACAATAAGCGCTCAGGGTGGGGGGACCGTGCTAGGCACCTCTAACTAACAGGCCTTTCCCGCCCCTGCTGCACGGGGTTTTCCCGCCTCTGACCCTAATTTTTTATTCCTGAGAAGGGGGGGAAAATAAAGGCTCGGAGTTGAATCACGTCCGGCCGAGCGAATTGGACGTTCAAATTTCAGGAGAAAAAGAGGTGATGGAAATGGGCAAAAAACCACGGACGCGAAGAAAGGGTGTGCTCCTTGAGTCTCGAACAATCTTTATTTGGGCTGCGCGACTTTTGCCTTTTTAGTCGATAACCCCGTCGTTCTTACGGGAAAAAATCGTTGTTCAGGAGGATAGACACGATCAACCCGAGGGGAAATCGTGCCTAACGGGGTAGCGGACGTTCGCTTTTTTTTGAGGGCGGAGCCGAGCGAGGGCGGGGACCATGGGGGCGTACAGCCAAATCGCCGGACCATTACAAAAGGGTTAGAACATGCTTGAGACCGGGGGGAAAAATAACGGGCCAGAGTTGACCGTGGAGATCGTCCTTCAGGAAATGGCCGTACGCGGCGAGAGGGATCCGCCCCGCACAAGCAATCTGTGACTTGACACGCCGTTCATGCACGAGGGGCCGTCTTCGGGTGGTCTAGGAAAAATCAGAAAAAGGGGTCAAACTAATAAGTACTGGAAAGACCTCGAACTCGGTCCGGGAAAAACATGCACGTCGCAGGGACATCCCGATTGGGAGTCTGCAGGAGGGAGGCGAACCCCTACAAAGGGCGGGGCGGCATCCTGACTCGTAAAAGACATAGGGAGACTTCAACTCGAATAGAATACCGATGAGAAACGAAAAACTTTCACCGGGGGGTGTGCTACGAACCCCCGGGGGACTCATTGAACAGATCGTCCAGAAAGGAGTTACCTAGTCTCGTTCAAAAAGGCTGTCAACACGGGGGAAATTATGGGTGTACCATCAGAGCGTGTCTGGTCACGGTGTTCAGTGCCGGAAAGAGGCTAATGACGCTTATTAAATCAGAAAAATGAAAGGAAGAATGCACTTCAGCGAAGAAAAGTCTTAAATCGGGAAAGTGACGTCCGGCCACGGTACAGGATTGTGTCAAGTAGAAGGGACAGGGGCGGGAATAAAAAAGGGTTGAAGACCGAGGGACAGATACAACTGGTTGATCGCGAAGAAAAAGAAAGAGAAGAAGAAGTTAGGACGACGCCTGGCGAGGGAAGGGGGGGGGGTGAAGAAAAGGTACTAACTGGCGTTTTAAGAGACAAGAATCGCCAATCCTTTTGCAAGAGAATTTGGTTTGAGGTGGATAGGGAAAGAAAGCTCTACGGAGCGTGCGCTACAGTCTAATACGCAGAGGATAGCGTCCCCCTCGCACCAAGGAGCCCCGCAGCTTCCCTGCTGAAAACTGACTGACGCCGGGACCTACAACGCTCGTCCTCTAAGAAATCATGGAGGGTCAAACACGGAGAAAAAGAAAACGAAGCCGGGCTGCCAGCCACGATAGTCACTAGTTTCAACACAGAATCTATAAAAATAAAACGTAAAAGCACTTCTGAAAGGAACTTAACGGCTACGCGGAGCGATGGCCAAAAGGGCGGCTAAGATCGATTAACCATAAAGGCTAAATGGGGAACAAGGTCGGACCACTTAAAAAGACATCGCAAGGTAAAAAATCGCCAACGTAATCGCGTCGTAAAAAGCTTGAAGCTATCGGCACTCAAGAAAGTCAGGGAAGGGTATAGGAAATCAGCAAACGCACGTGAAAGGACAAAGGCAGGGACATGACTATGTCGGGGGAGGGCAAGCAAACATCGTTGGGAACGGGAAAAACCGTCTAAAACCCTCCTGGTCCCCAGTATTGCCGCCGCCGAACAGTAGAGCAGATCCCCTAAGGAATCATACCGACCACGATCGGGGTTGTCGAGCCTCAGCCTTAACGATCGAAAAAAGAGAACTGGAACGGCGTCATCAAAGAGACTCAGGCTTCAAACATTTTAGGCCTGGTAAGTTCCTGGGCTCGCTCTTGGGTTGAAGAGGTTTGTTCATAAGCGCGAAAAGATGGAACACTGCCAATAGCATCAGTCCTCACCAAGAGACCTGGGGACTCTCTTCACCCGCGTTCAAGGGCTTAGTTACTGTGGGACCCGAGATCTTGTATCTCGCACGGTGACTGGGGAAGCGGGACCGAAGGACGAATGAAGAGGGAGACAGAAAATCGCGATCAATGCCTACCCTCCAACCTTAAATTTTTCAAACAGGAACCGGGGGAAAAAAAAAAAAAAAAGAAAGAGGCCCATAACAAAAAAAAAAAAAAAAAAAAAAAAAAACAAACACGACGGGAAGCAGGCTGTTCTCAATCGATCGGAAGGGCTCCACTCCCGGTCTGTCTCGCTCTCCAAACAGAGGATTAGGAACTAGAAGAAGACGTTGGCGCCTTCCGAAGACCAGAGTGAGGCGCTCAGGCGTTTGTGGGCGCGAGACGGTTGAAAACAGCGGAACGGGGGGGGAAAGCGTGAGCTTCAGGTGCACGTGAGAGAAGGTCAAAAAAACCATCTCAATCAGAGAGGAGTACGACAATCGCCACGCACAACGCACGGCTTCCCGAGGGTGTATCAAATCTAACGTCCCGTTGTGACGAGGGTAAGCGGTAAGAAAGTCAGGAAGCGGATAGACGACTGCTGCGTTTGGCCGTGGTCGCGCTTAGTTGAAAGGGTGTAAACAGCCGGTTCAAAAACCTCCCGGGAACGGCCGGAACAGGTCGCCCAGTGGGACAAGGCTCGCTCTGGATTAGATCTGTCAGATCGTTGAAGAGATTGGGTGAAGTTCTACAAAGAATGCTTGTATGAGGTGAGGCAGAACGTGGGGGCCCCAGATATTCTCTCCTGGCCTAGGGGGGCCCATACGTCGGGCACCGGTATAGGGCGAAATCAAGGTTTACGTCCATCTCTGGGGGGGGCTTTCTGATGAGAACCAGGGGGGAGTCTCTCGTTAATTCAAGCCATTGCGAGCAGGGCTGACGAAAGGCTTCCTACTTAAAAGTCGAAGAGAGGGGGGGAAATGAAGTGGTGGGATGAGGGGGGGGAGAATGGTGTGGGAAGGGAAAAAGGGGAGAGGAATAGAATTTTCCTGACTATGGCCATGGCATTCGAAGTTCCTTTGGAGATGGGTAAGAATTTAAATTCAGGTAACCTACGCTCAGGTTCTTCAGTTATCCGGTTTTCACGTTGAGAGTATGAGAGGAGGAGGGGGGGAAAAAAAGAAACGTCTGCAGAAGTCGGGTAAGACTGTAGCCCCGGGAGAGGACTAATGCATGTGGGGTACGTGAAGTGAAGTCTGGAAAAAGGGGACTAGGGATGATCCTTGGGAGGTGAACCAGGGCCGTCATAGTGAGTGGAGGTCGGACGCATCAACGTGGGGGGCCATCTCCAGACTAGAGCGCCGGTCTTGTGGAGTCGCCATTCTGCCGCTCTGCAGCTGGTTCGATGAGTGGCGAGTCAGGATGGGGGGGATCGTTAGGAAACGCTGCCCGCTCTCTCGCTCAGAGAACCTGCCAACACCTTCCTGCGAAACTAGTGCACGTATCAGACGAACGCCTCTTCCACGAGAAATGGGTCTTCAGGGCTGCCCCACCGGGAACGGGGCTCCGGCCAATCGGGGGCACTTCCTTGCCGTTACATGTCAGAGAGCGCCATGTGTCCAAAAGGAACCCACAAACTGCTTATCCTATCGCAGGGTCACCAACTGGGGGGGCACCAGTTACAGGTTACACCGTGAAGAAGGAACCTCTTTCAGGCCACGGCGCAGGGAATGGACAATAGTAATAAGGCAGGGCTACGGGAAGTGCGGAATGGATGGGGCGACGACCCCGGAAAAAGACAGAAGGAAATAAAGGGTAAAACGAGCCGGGGTACCGTTAGGGACCGGCAAAGGGATCATCACACGCCACCAGGGGATTCCGAGGGGTTCAAGTCTACCTATAAAGGTGGTGAGGGATAAGGGGACCGCCTTCTTAGGGGGGAGAAAATCTTTCCGGGATATGAGAAGTTGCCTGGGTCCATGGCAGTATGATCCTGGAATGCTGAAGGCCCGTCGGCACCTACTCGTTGAAGCAGGGGTTCGCCTTCGTAAACTACAATCGGTATGTTATTATGCTGAGCGGTCCTGGGTATAACGAACCTGTGGAAAGAGGGAGAGGGTCATTCTGGAATCCGGGGGGTTTTTCGTAAATCTTCAAGAAGAATGGGAATCGTGACAGTTTAACCAGGAGTAAGGATTGTCAGGGGGGGGTCGCGGGACGAGCAGAGTAAGGCAGAAAAACAAAGACAAAAGTAGGAATGAGGAGGGGGGGAAAAAAACTGCTTTAGTACCGCTGATTGTGCGCCGTCGGGGACCAAAGGAAAAGAAGGGCAGGACCACGTGACTGGGAAGAGTGCCTTGAGGCCCTTCAAAAAAAACGGCTCCGCATCGAACCACGACAAAGTACGTCACGTACAAAGGTGGCTAACTCTTGGAGCGGCTATGAAATCGCATAACGGGGGGAACCAGGGGGGAAGACACGAAGACCGACGGAACTACGGTCATAGACCAGGAACGGCTAAGAACACTTTGAATTGTATCGACGATGAAACCGCGGAGGCGACCGTCCGAGGTAAGGGACTACGTTAAATATCATCCTAAACGTCGGAGAGGACGGGGGGAACGATAAAAACCAAAACAAAGTCACATTCATCTCAATGCCCAAGCTCTGGATAACGGGGAACAGGTCATCTACGGTACCGTCGTCGAGTCTGGGGGTGACGCTCACAAGGTAAAACTTCTTCTGTGGGGAAAAAGAAGAGGGGAAGGCTTTTGTGCAAAACTGGGGGGCCTGAGAGAAGATTCTGGAAATCCGCGGATTAACAAGTAACTTAAAAAGTGCAAAACACAGCGGCGCCGGCGGAGAACGGGGAGACGGTGGGAAAACAATGAACCGTGAAAGGGGGGGCAACTTGAGGTGCGGGTCGGGATCGGTCAAACACGCCGGGTTGTCACTGCCAGTGCCTGACCGGGAGGGAATAGGCGTACTCGCCGCAGTAGGGGCAAGAAAAAAAGCGGCTCTTATTTAGGGGGGTGTTGGGCCGGAACGCACTGGAAAGGGCTTAGGGCTTTACGCGGGGGATTCAGGTGATCCGGCAAGGCCGGGGAAGAGGCTTGGGGTTAAGGAAGGGGGTGTGATCTCGACTACTCGGAGCTCCAGTCGTAATGGAAAGACGAAGGGCACCGCCCCGACAAGAAAAAGGTTACCCGCTGCCGGGAAGAGAAGGAGGACTCACAGCTCGCGACTCGAAGGAGAAAAAGACATGGGGGCTGGCAAACAGGAAACGTCCGGGGAAATAAACTAGCAGACTACGACTTCAACGGGCGGCAAAAAAATTGGTGAATCACTAGTTTCATCCTAAGAGGGAGTCTAGAAAGCTCACGTCCAACATGCAGAAAAGAAGACGGAATTTGACGCCAGGAAGAAGCTATAGAAGGAGTTCAGGAAAAGATCGATCAAAAAAAACCTAACATGACGACAGGCGAAGGGATTTGGAAGGCCTCATCGCCCCAGATACATCGCAAATGGAAAAAGAATCACGCGACCAAAGAGGATGCGAAAACAAAAGTACTTTACGGGGGGTATCTCGGAAAAGGACTAACGGGCCTTCAAAATCCTTACCGATTTAAAAGACTCTAGGAAAAAGACGTCTCCTGGACGGCAGGGGGGAGTCAAAGAACGAGAAGTACTGAAAATCTTGAAAAAAGGGAACGGGAAGACAGTTCCGGTCTCAGAAAGACCGAAAAGAATAGAGTTCAGGGACTATAGCCCAGACCTTACGATCTGAAAAAAAGAAACGAGGTCCACAGAGAGAGGGAGGCCACTGGGCCGAGGGGAAAAATCGTTGATTGGAAGAGGGTTTCAATACTCACAAATCCGGGGAGGAGTAAAAACTGGAAGAAAAAAAGAACGTCCGAGCCAAGATCTCCGGTTACGAAAGATTAACACCCCTTAGGAGGCGTGAATCAGTGACCGTATTATTCAGGAATCCGCTTTCCGGAGGAGGATAGGGAGACATCCGATGATTCTATGGGTTAAATTCGCCGGCAAAGAAAGGAAATACATCGCTGGGTAAAAAAAAAGGAAGTCCAGAAATTCGAGCAGTACCACACAAAAGGGGAACGAAGACAGTCCAGATAAAATTCTCGACTCACCGGGGGGTTTATTCTCTCAAAAAAAAAGGGAATAAATAAGCAAGGGGGAGTGTTCTTCACCTGCGAGGACCTATTGTGAGGTAGGAGGTCATCTTTTTTGGCCGCCTCGACTTCGTGAATTCGGGGGGTAAGGCTTTAGTGAGCTCTCAATGATATCTAAGGAGGGGTGACTCATAGTCTCTCGGGAGTAACGCTCGCCAGACCAGTTACCGGGGCAGCGGCTCTCAGAGGGTATGCTCCACGCCGTCATGGAGAGTGTGAAGCGGTGTAAAAAATCGGCGAGAGGATGAAGTTGATTGTCGGTGGTAATAAGGGAGGGGATCTAGACCAAAGGCCCAGCCCCGCGATAAAAGTCAAACATGTTGACGCCTGCTAAAAGGGGAGGACCGCCCCGAACATCTATCGGTCCTAATACGAGGGGAGGGGAAGGAGCGGGAACGCGATCTGAGGGGAGATGTTAGGCGAAGGGATAAAAAAAGCGGGATCTCTGTCCGGAGAGGGACCCACGAGGGCTTACAGGAGACGTGATCATGGGGGCGGTCCATTCTCCTCTTATCTGACAGAAAAAGGAATAGGTCAAGGTTCCCGGGATTTCAAACCGAGCAAGGGCTTCTTACGAGTAAAATTAGTAACGGTTTTACTTAGAAAGAAAGAAAGGGCCATAGCGAAATTGGGGAGAGTTATCTGGCGATGATGAAATGCGGGAAAAGCCTCGCCGTGGTGAAAGGCAAGGCAAGGG
>Ga0179591_1425998_pt1 | contig 16058 bp, 19 predicted proteins | sample CZOMad2_1_08_16f_FD_182891 | JGI IMG/M metagenome (GOLD analysis project Ga0179591, IMG submission 182891) | Vadose zone soil fungal communities from Angelo Coast Range Reserve, California, USA - CZOMad2_1_08_16fungal (PacBio error correction) | ecosystem: Environmental > Terrestrial > Soil >...
TTGTCGTAACAGTTATTTAAATCTTCCTAGGGGAGAAAAAAGAGGAGAGTCTCGATTTACCACGCTCTTGGCTCAGGAGGGAGAGGAGGGGGAATACGGACTTACTAATTCTAACTAATCACAGATTTTTTCAATTACAACCAACGAAGAGGGGAAAGGGAGGGGAGGGGAAAAGTCCCCTCTTAACTCCTAGAACTTCAAAAAAAAAGAAGGAAACTTATATGCCGAGGGAAAAACAATTGCGAATGTCCACAACCATAAAAAAACCTGACGAGGGGAAGAAATCTAACTTGGAATGTTACTCACGATAAAGGGGGGGAAAGGAGGAAAGATTTTCCACCCTGAAGTAGAAATGAAGGGGGGGGAGAGAAAGCTGCTTCCGTGGGGAGCGCGACTCCATCTCTTTACACCAAAGGGAAACCGAAAAGGGTTTTGTCTTGTTTCGTCGTCGCGCGGAAAGAAAAAAAAAGGGGGGGGGGGAACCCACTGCACTTCGTCTCATTTCGTTTGGCCTGACGAGGGAAGAGGGCTAAAGGTCTTTCGCGACACCCTAGTTCTTCACTTCCCATGAGAAAGAGAAGGCTTTACCCTTTCTCGATTCCGGATGCCTGTGGGGGAAAAATGGAGGAGGGGAGTGAACAATCTTGTCTCTTTGAACGCGGGAGGAAGGAGGAGACAACCTTCTTTCACTCCCGTCCGAGAGGAAGGGGAGAGAAAGGGTAAATTCATCCGCTATCTCTTCTAGACCGAAAATAGAAAAAAAAAGCGACAAGCTTTAGTCCCTCACCGAAGCGGTGGGAAAGAAAAAGGAAGGGGGAAGGAACCCTTATCATTTCCGTACGGAAAAGAAAAAAGGAAGTCAACCTCCTTAACGAGCAACCGTGAAAGAGAAAAAAGATCAAATCGCGTCAATCCGGGCTCGTCTTTGGGGCGCAATCAAAAAGGGAAGGAAAAAAAGGATTTCGCGCCTTTTGTGATTTTTCCCTACGTCATACCGCACGTTATCTTGAAGGGGGAAGAGGGGGGGGAATGGGTTATTTCTTCCTTTCAAATTACTTTTGGAGGAAGGAGAAGAGGAACCGTTTTAATCCTTTGGGATTGGGGAGGGGGGAAGAGAAAAGGGGTAAGGGATCACCTTCGGCGAACGATACATTCGGGGAGGGGGGGGAGAAAGAAAAGACGCTCTTCTCCTATCTGCATGGCAGATGAGGGGGGGGGGGGAGATCGAGATCCTCTTTAACAATCTTTCTCCATTTCGGGGGGGAGAGAAGAGGGTCAGCATCTACAAAGGGAAAGGGGGAGGGGGAGGGGGGAGCGCTTCCTCTTCCACTCAGCCTTCATAATAAGAGAGAGGAAGGAAAGAATTCATCCATCCTCCTATACATCACCGTCGGAGAAGAAAATCGGTCTTCGCTGTGATTTCTCGATCTTAGTAAAAGGCTCTTATAATTGAGCGATCGCAAGGGGGGAAAAAAAAAGGGAAGTAAGAGATAGAACTTCTAAGTATGAACGCCGGTGTCGTGAAGAGGGAAAAAAAGGGGAAAAAGAAAAAAAGGGAGAGACTTTGCCATATATGCTCCAGCTCGGAAGGGGGGGAGAAAGGGAAAGTAATTCATCCTTCTTTCTATCGGTTGGGGTAAGGGGGGGAGGAAAAAAAAGGGGGGAAGAGCTCTTAGCCGATGCTCTTACTCTTGTGTCTACGCATGTTACTGGAGGGGGGGAAAAAGAGGGGGGGAGTCTAGCAAACCCCCACGACATTTTTCTTTTGGGATAGACCTAGGGGAAAAGGGAGGCGCTCGACTCCAACTTATATACTATCGACTTTCTGCCTAAAGGGAAAAAGAGGGAGTTGGGGGGCCAAGGCGTTGGCCATAAGAATAATCATCCGGCTGTGCGAGTCATCAAAAAAGAGAAAGGGAAAGAGCAACAAAGTATATCTATCTATCAGTGTCAACACCGTCCAGGAGAAAAAAATAAGCGAACATTATCATCTTTCCTCAAACGTCCTTTGCTCGGGAAAAGAGAGGAAGGGGGGGGAGCGTGCCCGTCGCACTATGCCGGGTACGAGGAAAAGAAAAAAGAGCAGATGCTCCGTTATTTCATTGTCATCCTCTTTTCCCAATAAGAAGGGGGAAGAAAAAAAAAAAAAGAAAAATGGCAACACACTGTTGAAGAATTGCATTCTTTCCGGATCGATTGGAAAGGAAAAGGAAGAAAGGAAGCCCAAAAGAGCCTCCTAAGTTGAATGCGTATTATCTGTATTAAACCTGATGGCGGAGGGGGAGAGAAAAAAGGCCGGTCACCTCCGCTCAGGTTTAATCCAGATAATCCGCAGCAAAAAAAAGAAAAGGGGGGGAAAAGAGTAAAATCGACTCTCCCGTTCGCCTCGCCAACTCTTCCCAATCGATCAAGGAACAGGGGGGGGGGGAAAAGTTTGTAGTTGAATGCTACGGCGGATCCAAGTTTTGACTTACGAAAGAAAAAGAAAGGGAAAGAAAACAGCAGACGCTTCTTTGGGCAATCTGCCTGATCTTTTGCGGATCATGTGAGGAGGAGAAGGAAAAGGCGCTCCAAAATGACCGAACCATTTACTTTCTCGGCACCCCGGCTTTGATGTCCCTATTATCCTGTTCTATGAAGGGGGGGGGGGAGCAACCGAAGGGGGGAGGAAGGGGGGAGGGGGGGGTGGAAGGGCTGTGGATAGCCTCTTTTTTTATCGTGTTGAATGGAAAAGAAGGAAAAAAAAAAATAAAGTGTGCCAAAAAGCGCCAGCTGCTGTGCCAGGGGAGGGGGGGAGAGAGCCGTTTTAGTCGAGCGCCCGTACATTGTAAACCCAGGAAAAAAAGAAGTTGCCTTTACTCGCACATAGTCCTCATCCAGCAAAGGGGGGGGAGATTTAGCAAACTCCGTTCCATTTCCTTTTCGTAACGGAAAAAAAAGAGACGACCAAGAATTCCTTCGTCGCTAAGACCTCTGAAGGGGAAAGGAAATAAGCATTATGACTTCCGGTTCTAATTTCGCGGGAAAGGGGAAAAAAAAAAGGGGAATCAGGAGTGACTGCAATTTTCAGCCCTTCCTGTGGGGAGAAAAAAAGAGAAGCCAACGCCTCTCTAATGGTCCTAAAGCGTTGTAGAGATCTTCGACTTCGGGAAAGAAAAAGAAGGATAAGAAGGCCGCGCAGGTCTGGCTCGCACCTCCGATCGCCAAGAAAAAAGAGAGGAAAAGGGGATAATCCTCTCGACGGATGTCATCAGTTCCGGGAGGGAAATCATTACCTCCGTTCCTCGTCGCATGACGAGAAAAAAAGAGTAAGTCAGTGCCAACACATCTCATTTTTCTATGCGGAAAAAAAAAGGGGAGCCCGCATTGTTCACGAGGAACGTCGATGCGACCAAAAAGAGAGAAAAAGGAAAGGAACGGCGCGAGCGTCTCGATCTCGGTTTGGGCCCAAAAAAAAAAAAAGGATGGGCGCCTACCGTTGATCAGGACCTTTACAACCGTGGGGGGGCAAGCCCATTCCCAAGCTTCCACCGTACTATCTGCGAACAGGGGGACATCCAAACTTAATTTGACTGGCCGAACTAACAAACTGTCAAAAGAGAGAGAAAAATCAAGTCCAGATAAAAAGGACGGTATCGCTGGACCACATCCAGGAAAAGGAAGGGGTTGATCTCCCCTATTCCTGCGGAGGGGGGAGGAAGAAAAAAGTGGCTCGATCTTTATATCTTTCGAGCCTGGAAGGGAAAGGAAAGGTTTGATCTTTCATGGGGGAGAAAGGGGCCGCGGAAGAAAGGGATCATCGATCGTTTTCCGTCACCGGGGAAAAACCGTCTTTCGGTTTCAAGGGGAAGAAGAAGGAAGAGTTGCCTTTCTCTCCTCTATATTTATTAGGGACATTGTAAACGCTTCCCTCCCCGAAGAAAACGGGACGTGCAATCATGTGGAGTGAGAAGGGAGAGGGGGAAAACCCCGCGTTCACCGCTGACAAAAAAAGAGGGTAGGGGAGCGGTTCGTCAACCAACATTCGATCCTAATCTAGAAAGAGAAAAAGGAAGGGATCGATCCATCCCCTGTTATATCCTGCTCATGCATTGCCTTGGGAAAAAGCTGCTCTCTTTAAACTCCTCCATATGCGTATGGAAGAAGGGGGGGGGAAGGGTGATTAAATCTCGTTGATGTTCGGGAAAGAAAAAAGAGAAGGCGGTTCTTTTCTCCCTTCTTGAGCAAGGGGGAAGAGAAAAGCTCACCTTATTATTATTTTTCTACTAATTCTCCACCCAAAGGAGGGAAAGGACGAAAAATTCCCTTCCCTTTCTCGTAAGAAGGGAAGGGGAGGGAAAGGGAAAGGTAACGTCATGTTTTTTTCTGTGTTGTGAGAAAGGGAAAAAAAGAAAAAAGCGGCCATTTCCCTTAAGGAGGGGAGGGAGGGGCTCAATCTGTCTTTTTGGAAGTTCTATTAGTTCAGGGGGGGAGGGGGACTGACCCGCAATTTTGGTTACCTCTAGGGGGGGTTTTCCTCTGACCAATCTGTGGAGGGGGGGGGAAAGGGAGAAGAAGGAAAGATTGCATGCGCCCGATCTTGTCCCCCTGGGGAGAGGGAAGAGGAAAAAGACTCCTCCCTTTACTGACCTTTTGTCTAAAAGAAAAAAAAGGATTGAGGAAAAGAGAGATATGTTATTTCCTTCGTGATACACAAGGGGGGGAGGAAAGGGAGGAGGAAGAAACAAGCGCAGTTAACCAAGCTCCGGGAAAGAATTGAAAAATTTCTTCTTCTGGAGGAGTACTTACTAATTAGAAAAGGGGAATGACAACCAAAACGAAGAGGAGAGGGCAACGGCATCACAGGGGGTGAGGGGGGAAAGATAAAGACTAGAACTTCCAAGAAGAAAGGGGCATCTCAAACCGAGGGAAAAGAGTGAAACTCCTATTTTGAAAAGGGGAAACAGAAAAAAACCTTACTATTTAATGCAATCAGAAGAAGAAAGGATCTTCAATTGAATGGGAGGAAGTTCCCTTTCCTCGTTTCTCGGGGAGGGGGTGAGCATTCGTCCTACATCTCATCTCCGTTATCTGAGAGAAAAAGCCTTGCTAAGAGAGGTGAGACTCTGTTTTAATTTTTTCTTCGCGAGGGAAAAAAAAAAAAGGTCAAACATCACCCACTGCCACTGCGGGAGGGGGGGAAGAAATCGATTCTGAGCGTTTCCCCGGAAGGAGGAGAAAGAAAAAAGGCGCAAGGCCATGCATAGCAGCTATCACGCAAGAAAAGGAGGTAAAGTCTTTACCTTTCTAGATTCAGGGAAAAAGGGGGGGAGGGACGCTCAAATACAACACTGGAAAAGGGGGACGTGTAACTCTTTTCGGACCTATACTGGAAAGAAAAGAAGGAACGTCTATCGGACTTGAAAGGGAAAATAGGGAGAAAAGGGAGGTCATCCCTATTCAGGAGGAAAACCCCTAGCCTTCTTGAGGGAGAAAGTACACTCAATCTTTTGTCTCCTTTCACATTTTCCAGACGATTATTCCCCGGATCAAGGAAGACATACCTCTCTACTAGAAGGAGAAGCAACCCTTGAACGAGGGAAGAAGAATGACGCCATGCTCGAACTTAGAAAAGGGAAAGAAGGGCTCTCTTGGGGAAGGGAGGAATACCTCGTGTCCGATCCTCAAGAGGAAAAAGGGGAAGGGGGTCCGACTCCTACCGCACGTTGAAGGGGAGAAGTTGCAAAGAATTCTTTTTACAGTGGGGGGGGGGGGGGGAAAAGGACGTTTTGATTATCTTCGAAAAGGGGGGAAGATAGCTTACCGGGGGGAAAAGGGAGTGGGTCTTTCGTCTGCTCTCTGTTTGGGAAAGGGGGTTTAAACGGTCAGGAGGGAAAAGAAAAGACAGGCTGACGTGGGAGAAAACAGAGATCAAAACGCTCGTCTCCGAGCGCAGGGGGGGAAAAAGGCTAGAGGGGCCCATCGACTTCCCCTTCGTGAACAAGGAAAAAGGTGTGGAGTTTCGCCTGCTCGAGGAGTTCAGAAGAGGGGGGGGTTGTCCCTGAATTTAACGGCGCAAAAAAGGAAAAAGGCATCAATAAGATTCATTCGACGAGGAGGACCTCCCCCTAATTCATAAGAAAAAAACACCGGGAGGGGCCTTGTCAATCCCTCAACGCGTAAAAGAAGGAAAGAAGGAGGGGGGGATCTCATTACTGAGAGGGAGGAAGGAGAGTTTAGCTATCTCAATTTTCCTAAAGGAAGAAGGGAAAGGGGGGGAAATTAGATAGTCTTTCCGTTATAATTATTGAAGAAGGGGAAAGGGGGTACAACAGGAGTGGGGGGAAAAAAAAAAACCGTTATATGACTTTCCATATTATGAGAAAAAGAGGTTTTGCGGTCTGAAAAGGCTTCTAACCGGACTTCATGCCGGAGGGGGGAGTTGTTATTTGTCAGGGGGGAGGGGGGGAAGTTTTCCTCTCTCTTGAGAAAGAAACTCGTTGTCGCCCAGAAAGGGGATGGGGTTGTCCTCTGTACGAAAGGCTTTTGAGAAAAAAACAACCAACTACATTTTTCTTTGGGGGGGGAGGGGGGGGGGCGAGTCAATGTCAAATGGGTGTACACGGAAGAAAGGGGGGAAGGTAAAAGACTTCTTCTCTCGCCAGACTCTATGCGGAAGAAAGGAGGGAAGAAGACAGATGTGCTATTCATCAACGAAAAAAAAGAACCAATTCAAACAATATTAGATCTAGAAAAAAAGCCCTTTTGCAGTACCTCAACAAGCTAACTTATCATCTGGCCATCAAACGAAGGAAAAAAAAAATTGTTCGTTGAAAAGAGATGAGCCTGTTACTACTCCATTAAAAGGAAAAAAAAGCTTGGACCAAATAACGGTCTGCTCCGGGGAGATTAATTTGTATCCGCTTCCTTCAACTACAAACTTGCAAAAAAAAAAGGCAGTCGTTTCCGGGATCGAGGGGAAAAAAAGGGGGGGTCGAGGCAACCTCGAATGAAAAAACCTCCCGACTTTTAATGCCGATTAAAGAAAGGGAGGGTATTTTCCTCACTCTCTAGAACCACCTTATTAGGAGAAAGAGAGAGAGAGAAAAAAAAAGAACTCATGTTTAATAATCCAGATAATCCGGCATTCAACTCTAGGAGGGGGAAAAGGGGGGGTCGCGTAAGGCTATTTATGCCTCGACTAAAAAGAAAGATCCAAGGGGATCCGGAACTACTGCCATTCTTCAACATGTTGTGGTTTGCAGGGAAAGAAGATCCAAAGTTTTTGGACTTTCCTCATCATTCGGAAGAGGGGGGGGGAGAAGGCTTTGTTCCATCTGCCTTAGCTTTGAGGGGGGGGAAGGGGGACACCTTCAATCGTTCGCCGGCGAAAGAAGGGGGGGAAGGGGGCTGGCCACCGAGGGTTTGATGTCCCTACTTACCTGTTCGGAAGGGGAGCTTCACCGTGAACTTTGTGGGAAAGAAAATCGATCAAAAATTTTTTCCTCTTTTGTGAGAGGGGTGGTTTCTTCTGCTCTCTATTTGGGAAGAGGTTCTTCCGATCTCACGAGGGGAGGAGTGAAAAATCTTTTCAAAAATCGCTCAGCTTTGCTGCAGAGAGAGGGAGGAAAGCGTATCTCCTTTGACGGAGTCAGCCCATTTTTCCCTTTACTCGACAGAGGAGAGAAAAAGAAAAAGGGAAAGGAGGGACGCAAACGCCGTTCCATTGCAGGGGGAAAGAAAGAGAAGAAGAACATGAACCAATAGTTCCTCGCCGAGGAGGAGATCCTGGTAGTAGAGCGGAATCGCACATCAAAAAAGGGGGAGGAAGGAGGTTGAATTTCCAAAATTGAATAAATCCCGCAAACAGAGAGAAATCTCACGGAGTTAACTTCAAATTGGAAAAAAGAGAGAAGGCGTTCACTCCCTTATAAGGAAAAAGGGAAGGAGACTGTCGTCACCTTTCTATCTCTCAATGAGGAAAAAGGTCTTCTCTCACTAAAGAACGTCGCATCCCCTCTAATATTTTTAACGAGGGGACGGGGGAAAATCGCTAACTTTTAATTCATCAGGGGAGAGGGGCGGAGTCATGACCCCGTTTCCTCTTTCTCATTCCTCTTATGGGAGGAGAGAGGAGAAGCGCGCCGTTACATTCTGGCCAACAGAGGAGGGGAAAAGAATGAACTCGATCAGCGCCACCTCAATTTCTCCCTCATTGGAGGTCGATTCGACCAAAAAAAAATCCCCTGCTCTCTGCTCGAGAGGAGAGAAGAGAAAGGGGGAACACTTCATCCGGAAGGGAGAAGAAGGGCTTTAAAACCTTTTTTCTCCAACCTAGAGCAGAAGAAAAGGGACAACCGGTGACTATCTTCTACCGGGGAGGGGAAGGATAGAATCCAAACGTAAATTTACTGGCCTAACAAAAAAAGAAAAGAAAGACCGATCAACTCCTATAACTTTCTTTATTCGTCGGGAGAAAGGAAAAGAATTTTTTATCCTAAAATAGGAAGGGTGGCTTCGCCCCAATCTAGCCCGGATGACGCGAGAGGGGAGAATAGAGGCTCTCTCTCGTTCAGGGGGTGGGGACATTTCTTTTTTTCATTGGCGGGGAAAGGGAAAGTGTCTCGGCAATGATCCGTGGATCCTCGCCGTTTTAAGGGGGGAAAAGGGCCCACGCTTCGGGGGGGAGAAAAGAGTGTATATCCACTCAAGCCTGCTCCTGTGTGTAAGGGAGAGAGGAATTCCCATTTTAGACGGGGGGAGAAAAAAAAAAAAAGGATGGAACGTTTCCAATCCTTTTTCTGAAGAAGAAGGGAAGAGACACCCCCCGTCGACGAAGCGGGAAAAAACCCTTCCTCCCATATCTTTGTAGGGGGGGGGGGACCAAAAACCTAGGTCTCAGGGTAGAAGGGCCCTTGTAGGAAGAGTTTCTCGATCCCATCCCGTTTGAGAGAAGAAAGCACCTCTTTTTTCTCTAAACGGGCGCGCGGTAACTCTTCCATAAATCTATGTAAAGCAAAGAAATATCTCCTTGCCGGTGATGGGGGGGAGTGTCTGTGGAGAAAAAAAAGTCCAACATAGTCTCTATTTCCGAAGGGAAGAAGGATCACTTTCTCTCTCCCTTCTCTTATTGGAGGAAAAAGGAAAAAGGAGGCCTTGTCGTTTGTGTCAAATCCGAAAGGGAAAGGGCGAGAATATTCAGTTTTCTTAGTTTCCGATGAAGGGATAAGGGAAGGTCTGGTTGTGATACATTCGAGGGGGGAGAAGGGTCGAATTCTTTCTTGTGTTAAGAGGGGGAAGGGGGGTCTATTCTTTCAGATTTACTGAAGAATCCCTGTCGCAAAGGAAGAAGAACTCTTCGTTTTGGGTTGTCCTCTGGCACCATCTGGGAGGGGGGGAAAAGGGGGGAAAGAAGAAATTCCAATGAAAGATTGGAAGGAAAAAAAAAAAATGCGATTTTTTCTTAGTTCTCATATTATCGAGGAAAAAAGAGGGAGAAAGAACCGAGGACCTCACATCCTCTCAACAACAAGAAGGGGGGCTTTAGACAAAATGTTGTCGTAACTGGGTGGTTAGGAAAGAGGAAAGAGAAGGAGAGGGAAGGGACCAAGCTCGGGCGCATGAAAAAGGGAATGGAATTTCGGCGGAAGGATGCAATGTCCACTTACTGTAATTCTCAAAGAAAAAGGTGTTCAGCTTACACCCCAAAAAAAGAAAAAGGGGGGGGAGCTTAGAGTTTAGCAGAGTACGGCCCTCTGTCCATAAGCTCCCTCCGAAAGGAGAGGAAGAAACGGTATCATAGGGAGAAGAAATACTTACTATATGCCCGATTTTTTCCAAGAATGTTCGAAGGGGCCAACCCTCATCCCCCCCTGAAGAATCGACACTACTCCAACTATGGGAAGGGTAATTTCCTCACGAGGTAGGATCTTGAAAATAAAGGGGGGTAAACCCTTCCCTTTCCTCACTGGAGGGGGTTTTCTCCTTGGAAGAGTCATCGTCTCTTGCTGCTCTCCGAGACTCTGTTTCCCGCGCTGTTTCTAAAGAGGAGCGATTCGCAGCTCTGTTGTATTTGGGTAGGGGAGGGGAGGAAAGGAAGGGGAACATCAAACCGGCCACGTCTCTCCATTTCTCGGAGGGGAAAAAAGGGGGGGAAAAAGTGACTCCGCAAGGGCTTTCTCGACAAAAGGAAAAGGCTGAGCCGCTATCACCTGTCTGGCTCTAGAACTTCGAGAAAGAAAAGGTGGTGCCTAACCGTCAATACACTATCTTGATCTGGAGGGGGGAAAAAGAAGGGAGCGGACCGATACGTGTCTCCTCCAACCGCTTGAAGGGAAAAAGAGGGAGTGTTGAGCCTTCTAACAATGTAATTCATCCCTCTCTAGGAGACACACAGAGCCGTGCTTGAGGGGGAAGGGAAAGAAGAATCTTTATTCCCTGAAAAGGAAGAGCTTTCACAATTTTCGGGAAAAGAGGGGGTAGTGTCCTATACTCTCAATAACAATCTACTTTCAAGCCCCTGGGGGAGGGCTCTCTATCTCTATTACAGTCTATCCCATCTCTTCACTATAAGGGAAGGGTTGTTTTCTCATGCCCACACCTCAAGATAGTAGTAAAAACTGCTCCTAATTTCGCGAAAGGGGGGAAAAAGAGGGCAGATCTGGATTTTGATCTTTTTATGCTATTTCAACTGAGGGGGGACAGCCAGTCAAATTACGTTTTTATGATCTTCGAATGAAAGAGAGAAAGGGATATTTTTATTGTGGTCTTTCTTCTGGCTCGAGGGGGGGAAGGATCACCGGTCGGCGAACATACCATGCTTGGAAGGGGAAAGGATTGATCTCTCGTCTCCGTATCTCATGGAAGAGAGGGGGAGAATACAATCGTTGGTGTTCCTCATCGACTTCCTCGTGAACATGGGGAAAAGAAAAGATATGCATCATCTCAAATTTATAATATGTTGGGGAAGGGGAAAAAAAGCGTCACTCAGCTCGTCCTCAATAAGCGGCATGCGACTAGTAAGAAAGATGAGACTCCTATGACATCCACCCTCTATATTATTTCCCATGAAGGGAAGAGGAGGGGGGGCGGGGATTTCGCGATTAGTTCGCGCAGAAAGAAAAAAAAAAAAGGGAAAAGGAGCAAGGGGCCGAAGTCTGATACATAACTCTCGAGTCAAAAGCTGGGGGGATGAGTTAACTCCGTGCTTGAAGATGTACAACAGGAAGTTTTGAAAAGGAAAAAAAAGGAAAGAACTCCTATCCTCTTCGGTTTTTCTTTCAAAGGAGGGGGAAGGATTTGTCGATCTTTTGTTATTTTCTCTTGGGGAAGAAAAAAAAAGTTGAGATTCTTATCCGATCGATGGTCGCCCTTTTCCGGGAAAGGGAAAGAAGAACTGTGAACTTCTTTTGAGGGAGAGAGACCCACCAACGACAGTTTTCGTTGGATTAGAAAGGAGAGAGGGAAGGTAAAGTTCTCTCTACTCCCCCTTCTAATACGATAGAATGGAGGAGAAAGGACAAAGAGAAAAAAAAACTGAGCTGCTTTTTTTTCCCAGGAGGGGGAAGAGAAAAGAAGAGTCATCAACACCTGATAAACACATAGCGCTAAAGAAAAAAAAAAGGAGAAAAAAAAGATCCAGAATTGTCAACACCTTCCGGGGAAAGGAAGAGGAAAAGGATCATCTGTCCCTCAAACGCCTTTTGCCGGCAGGAAAATTGAGAGCCCCGGCGCACTATTTCCTTTACGAAGAAGGGAAGAGAAGCTTGGCCAGAAGCTGGTCTGCGAAGGGGAAAGGGGAAAAGGAAAAATCAGGAAACTTCCAAAACTTTTTATCCCCTCTTCGAGAAGAGGAAGAATGGCAGTCTTTCCTGGAGAGGGGGGGAAATCGACATAACTCTCTTCCGCTACCGAAAGGAAAGAAAGTCTTGATTAAACCTTATCTTATTTTACTCATCTCGAGAAAAAAAAAAAATGAGCGACCCTCTCTCTCCATTTTTAATAAAAAAATAAGGAAGGAAGTTCGGTCGCGTAATTCTATTTATCCTCTGACTCTCCCGGGAGGGAAGAGAGGGAAAAAATAATCCTCCCTTACCTAAGAGAAGGTTGTGTTGTTCAATTTTTTATTGAGATCTAAGAGGGGAAGGGAAAATTGTGCACATAGGCTTACAATTAATCCTTCTCAGACCCAAAGGATGAGGGGGGAAGGATCATGTTAATGGCTTTCGTAACCGGAGAAAAAGTGTCCAAAAGGAACGAAACCATTTCCTTGCTCTCAACCGGAGGGGAAAGAGAGTATGTTGTTTGATTTCCTGCCACTGAAGAAAGGGGAGGGGGAACCGGATATATCTCCTCTTTTGGGGAGGGCGATGCCCTGTTTTTATCGGTGTTGATGAAAAGAAAAAAAAAGGGCAGCTCAGCTGCTGCCTTCATCTCTCTGGCCGAGGAGAAGAAAAGGAAGAAGGGAAAGGGGGAAACCCATTGGGGGGGAGAAAAGGCACTCCACTGTCGTTGGTTGGTTGAGCTCTTCTTCGAAAAAGCAGGGAAGGGGGAAAAAGACTCCAGACATTAACATGGTCTACAATATCTCGGAGGAAGAAAAGGGATAGAAGCTCACATACCATACCAACCGAGATGAAAGGAAGGGGGCAACTTTAATGACGGAAAGAAAAACAAAATGGCAATTCTATCACGTATTGACTTCAACGGGGGGGAAAAGGGAAGACCAAGTGGCTTGTGTTCACGAGAAAAAGGGGGAAAAGGTATGACCTAAAATCGGGGATATATCTTCCTACTTCTTCACCAGCTCAATCCTAAAAGGCCGCGCAGGTCTGCGGAGAAGAAAAGGGAAAAAAAGAATAGGTACGCGTGAGGAGGAGGAAATTGGGCGGATGATGATTAGCGGCTTCATGAGACCAAGAGATTGCTGCCGAGCGCCGTACATGCAGTCCAACATAGGAGAAGGGGGGGGAAGTCCTCGAGCAGCTCCACGCGCAATGGCGCCCGAGGGGGGAAAAAAAACTGGAGAAAATTTCCTCACAACTATCTTCTCATTCTCTCGGACAGAAGAAGAGAAACCGCCACCCACGTCACTGTCTTGGAAAAAAAAAAATAAAAAATTGGTCGCCAACCTATATCATACGCCCGAAAAAGAAAAGAGACGGACCTTTTTTCGTTCAGGAAGGAAAGGGGGTCAACTAACTACAAACTGTCACCGAATTTTCACTACGAAAAAGGGAAAAAAAGGCGTCGGGGACTCCACACCCTAAACGGGAAGGAAGAGAAAAAAGGGTGGTACCTCTATTCATTCTTCTTTTCTTTTTTGGAGGAGGGGAAAAGGGAAACGCGATCCTGGCTATTATTTCGAGCATTGAGGAGAGAAAAAAGACGGGGCTTCTTTTTTTCAGCTAGGAAGTATTTCCTCTTCTCGGCAAGGGAAAGAGAAAAAGAGGGAAAAAAAAGAAGACCTTTTTCCCTCGACCAAAAGAGGGAGGGGGGGAAAGTGTGCTATCCACCAAATTCCCTGGAGGGGGGGAAGGAAAGATAATTAATTCCATTGTATAAAGACTTCCTTCCCCGCCAACGAGAGGAAGAGGGGGGGTGAGACCTTATCTTTCCTCCCCGCGTTCAAAAAAAGAGGGGGAAAAACGCCATATCGTTGTCTTCTTATCTTTTCTTCAACAAAAGGGGGGAGAAGAAGAAAGCCCTTAAAAAGAAAAGTTATATCTTCTCATGAAGGGAACACCTCGGTTGTCCGCGAAAAGACTCAAAGGATGCAGGCCAACTAAATTATCTCCGTGGAAGGGGGGAAGGAAGGTTCTTTCCTCTCGCGGGAAGGAAAAAAAAAGGCTCATCTTGAGCAAGTTCCCGAGAATGGGAGGAGAGTGTCGACGAATGCTCCCACCAAGTTTTCCTTGCCTGTTTGAAAAAGGAAGGGTATCGTGAGTAACATTCCAGGGAAAGGGGGGAAAAATTGAGTCATCTTCAGGTTTTTTGGGGAGGGGAATACGATTTGGCCACCTCGGAGGGGGGTGAGGTTTGCAGATGAATTTCTCTCTGGAGGGGGGGGGGGGGAGGGGGAATTGAGTTCACCTCAATTTTGTTTACCTCTACGAGTAGGGGGGGGGGGGAGGGGGAAGTAAGTTTAATTTTGCCACCTAATTCAGAAGAAATTCATGAAAAAGAGAAGGGAAAAAAAAGGATTGGGAGTATGTTTCTCATATTTAGCCTGAGGAAAGAGGGAAAACCTTTTGTCTCCCGAGTACTCACATCTCTCGAAAAGGGTTATGGAGCGGGATACAAAGGTGTAGTAAATTGATTAAAAATCCCCCCGGAAAGGAGAGAAGCTTCATTGACCAAGAAAAAGGAAAAAGCAATCTTTCTTAATTGAGGAGGAAGGTTACACTTATTACAATTCTCACCTAAGCACATATTTGGGAAGAGGAAAGAAAAAAAAAGATCGGGGAGGGACAGGGATTCTTCCCGTCCCTCTGAAATAATAGAACTTCAAAACTAACAGATAGACGGAAGGAAAAAAGCGGTGGCCAACTCCTATATTGCGATGTCTCACCAAAAAAGAGAAAACAACTGGATCTTCCACTTGAAGGTAGAAAGAAAAGGAAGGGGGGCCACACGTCTAAGTCCGAACTTCTTTTTTTTGAGAAAGGAAGAACGGTGAGCGCTACGCCATCCTCGTTTACACCTTGAGAGAGGGGTGAGGGCCTAGCGGCCAAGAACCTCACCTCTATTTCCATCACAAAAGGCAAACGCGATCATTCTTTGTGAAAAAGAAAAGAATTGAACTCGCAAGGGCTTTCTCTACACCAGGAGGGGATCAAGTCCATGCAAATTATCATAGGGGATTTCTTGCTCTATACCTTCGGGGAGCCGTCTTTGAAGGAAAGGGGAGGAAACCTCTCCTGTTTTTTCCTAACCTCTCACATACAAAGGAAAGGAAAATATTGGCTCGTGTTAACTCTTTGCGGGAAAGGGGAGAACACTCCACCTTCTTGGAAGAAAAAAAAGAAAAAAAGAATTGGTTTTCTTGCTCCTTCCCTAAAAGGGACTATCTCTTCTATACCGACACAAAAAGATCTCCACGCTCGACAATCTTTAGGAAAGGAAAAAGGGGGGCCGTGTTCACCATTTTCCTTAAAAACGAAAGGAGGGAAAAAAAGATTCGGGACTCTTTCATACCTGAAGGGAGAAATGAACTAATCAACCTTGGAAGAGAAAGAAAAGGTATATTACTATTCTCGGATCTCTCCAGAGAGGAGGGGGACTTGTCTCTCTGGGCGGGAATCCAACAACCGTCAAATAATCATTCCTAGGGGAGGGGGATCCCTATTTCCTCTCTCTTTGGGGGGGGGGGGAAGACGAACTTTAAATCTTATTTTTTAATAGGGGGGGGAAGAGCGGTGGACAGTTTGTTAGGGAGGAAAGAGTTTGGAGGATCTTCTAATGAACGAAAAGGTCTCGATCAGTGAAAGGGGGGGGGAAGATCGGTTTGGCGACCCACTTTTAAGGTCCTGTAGAAAAAAAAGAATGCGTCTTCCCACACCTATATCTATACGCCTAGAGGGAAGGGCATTTCATATCTTTCTAAGGGGGGGCGAGTCGCTGTCCTCTTTAGCAATGCGGGGAGAAAAGGGGAAAAAAAGGAAGGAGGTCAGCATCGACAAATTGAGAATATTTTGGCACTGAATGTAGGAGGAAAAAAGGAAGAAAAAGAAAACTGGACATGCAATAATGCATTCTACGATTAACTTGTAGGGGGGAAAAAGAAGAGACATAGAGGACAGCACCCGTCGAGAGTATCCTCCATTCCTTTTCCTATCCCGCACGCGGAAAGAAAAAAGGAAAGTGAGGGGGCGCTCAGAACTGCTCGGCCTTTTATAATTGAGAGAGAGCGCAAGGTGCCGTAATTCGCGAGAAGAAAAAAGGGCAAAAAGATGAGTGACCTTACATTCTTTAAAAGAATGGGGGGGGTACCAACATTAAGAGGGGTTACTTTGCCAGTCAAGAAAAGAGAATGATGCTCCTAGCCTCTCGTTTTGCGGGGAGGCAAGGCGAACCGTAAG
>Ga0179591_1240723_pt1 | contig 16057 bp, 15 predicted proteins | sample CZOMad2_1_08_16f_FD_182891 | JGI IMG/M metagenome (GOLD analysis project Ga0179591, IMG submission 182891) | Vadose zone soil fungal communities from Angelo Coast Range Reserve, California, USA - CZOMad2_1_08_16fungal (PacBio error correction) | ecosystem: Environmental > Terrestrial > Soil >...
TCTCGGATCTGGGGCTGAGGGATCGGATACGGCTGGAGAGAAGGTGAATAGGATTCACCGGATAGGGTGGACAGAAGGAACAGCAAGCCTTACCCCAAGTTATCGGGGCGGAGGGATTTGAAAGGCACCGAACTGACCTAACGGGGAAGGGACGCATCGGGAAAGCTTAGCACAAGGGGTGGTCATCAGATCCTTCACATCCTGAGAGATGAAGCTCACGGGAGTTGAGAAAAGAGGGTACGGCACCGGGCGCCGCAGAGAGGTACAAGAAAAAGAATCTGGATCAGGCGGTAAATTGCGATCGGCGAGACGAGTCCAGATCCCAAAAAGACGGGGGAACTCTGTCCTCGAGGGGGAGAGGAAACCGGGTATGCAGGGAACAAGGACGTTCGAGGCGAAAGATGGGGGGCCGATCTAAAAAAATAGATCCCAGAGGGGAAGAATATCGATCGGGCGAGTTGGGGAACTAAATTCGCCACGCAGAAAAGGGACCATAAAATAGAGAAGTGGCGCAAATCCCAGCTTCGCGGAATAGAGAAGAAGCTGGCTCAAAATGCGGGGGAAACCGAAGAAATGGCGGAAATTACAGAGGGGGGGTATCTGTGAGAAAGGGACTTTAGAAAAGGAAAGGCCCCCTCCTGACCGAAATCTAGTCAGACCGACATTGATTGGGGGGCGCTGACTGGAATTTAAATAGTGGGGATGGCTCAGGGGGCCCCGAAGAGCGCCTTAGGCCTTAAAAAAAAACAACAAAAAAAAAAATGAGAAAGAAAAATAAGGAAGCCGGGCAACATGCTCTAAATTAAAAAGGGGGGAAAATCGCAAATCAAGGCCCCAGGAATCAACTAAAAAAAAAAAACAATTCCCAGTTAAAAAAATGGGGGCCAAATCTCTAACTCGTTCAGGGGGAAGGGCACATAGGAACAACATCGTACATTAACACGGGGAGGAGAAAACACCAGATAAAGAAAAAGAACCTCAAAGGGAGGAGGGGGGGGCCAAATGCGAAAACCACGCAAAAAATCGGACGCAGACCATGGTCGACTCAAAAGGAAAGAAATGAGGGACTAAAAGGAAGAGGGAAGAGGGGGACTCGAAACCAACGCGCCGACGCAGAGAGATAGCTGGATCGGTCATCGACTTAACAATCTGAGAGGAAGATAAGGGATTCCCGGACCGCAAGAGCCGGTAAAAAAACGTGACAGGTAATCAGGGGATCGTAGCTTCTTCAGGAAATCTAAATAGGAAAGAAGATAAGAGAGAGGGGGAGACTACTGGCGCAGGGAAAAGAGGGAATGATAAAGGCAAATCTGCCAAGGCGAACGCTTCTCGTAAAAAATAAGGGGGGATAGCCAGAGGGGGGCAGCGGGCCGAGAGGCCTTCAAAAAGGTCGAGGAGAGAATGAAAGGAATCTAAAAGCTGAACCTGCGCCGGTTAAAGAAAAAAGAAGACAGGAGGAGGAAAACCAACATGAGAGTGCGATGGGGAAAGACTCGAGAAAAGCCGGCAAAATTCACAGCAATGCACCCAAAAAAAAGAAACGCATGGAGGACCGGGGCTAAAAACAGTTAAAAATAGGAGGGAGACGGGAATCGCTTGGGGGAGGGCAATAAGAACAAACTACAGAGAAATGGAGGGAAGGACGGTCCTGGAATCTCTCATCTGAGCGATTTTACAAAAGGAGGGACAGAAAGGCTAAGGGAGGAGAGACATTCCCAAACCGCGCCTTGCTGCCCCAACTTAGTGGTGCTGCCGTCTTTCCGGACGAGGAACGCGGAAGGCCCTGGCTAAAATACATGATACAGCTTCAAAGAAGAAAAAGATCGGCTCCGTCTGAGTTAGAAAGCCCTGTTATAATCGCCTAAAATCGAGGTGGAAGGTGAAGGAAGAAAAAAGAAAAATGGCCAGGCGTTCCAAAATGAAGCAGGCAAAAGCCAAAAATCTGAGTAAGGACGATACCGGGGATAGGGTTTTTCGTCCAGTGGGCCGGGAGGAAGAGGAGAAGAAGAGTCGTAATCGGGGGGATCGGTTACTTCGAGAGAGTACTACATCAGCGAAAAAAAATAAAGGGTTGGACTACGGAGCGTTCACATTCAAAGGGGGGGAATCGAGGGAAAACGTGAAAGCTATCACCATAGCAGAAAAAGTCACAGGAGATGGAAATTTACGGGAAATCTATCAAGGGAGAGGAGCGATCCAAGCGCGTCCGGCAGGAAAACCGGATACATCGTGACTTGGGAAGCAGTAAATGACAGAACGTCACACGAAGCGGAGAGGGGATGGCCACAAAGTCGACGGCTAACGTCACCGAAAGTGAAAGAAGGAAAAGAGTACGGCCGCCAAAAGACGCCCCAAGAGCCATATGAAAAGACAGGACGCCTCAAAGGACAGAACGGCAAGTCCCGGGTGGGCTGAGAGACGAGTGGGGGTCGGGAGAAGGCGACGCTTTGGAAAAACGACTGCCGGGAACGCGGAAACATTCTCGGCCGACCACCGCTGACAGGGGGGACCCGTGAGGCGGTCAGAGCCAACTGGACGATGGCGAGGAAGTTCGGAGGAGTAAACGAACGCTCGCCTACAGCAATCTGGAAGGAAAAAAGGAGAGCTGTTGGATGGTTTATGATCAGGAAAAGCTGTGCGTCCGAGCGCGAAATATCCAGGAAAGGAAGAAAAAAGCCTTTGGGATGGCAAGCCGATTCCAGTAATGAGATGGGAGCGCTCTAAAGGAAAGGTGGTTCGCTCAATCAGATAAAAGGGCACTCATAGGGCCCGTACGGCACGGGGAAATTTGGGGCTCGCACTAACTATAAAACGAAGAGGAGAGCAGGATCGTCGGATATATTGGGGGTGTCGGGAGAAACGCGAGTCGTGGGACCGAACCGTTCAGAGAAAGTGGAGTCGGCGTAGTCACGGGGACGCGACGGGTGCTCGATGGCGGGGATGGAATGCGATCTCGACCAAAAGGAACGCATCAAAAAAGTAGCTCTAAGTCGTTAGGAAGCAACAAAAAAAATTTTTTGAAACTTTAGAGACCCAGCCCTCAAAGGAAGTGCGCCGATCAAAAACTAAGGTCCCAGCGGCGGCTCCGCAACTCTCAAAAAAGAAAACGACGCGCGCTAAAAAAAGACGGTCGTAGGAAAGGAAAGTCTAAAAACTGAATTGGGGAAAGGGCCTCGGGGGCGTAAGAAACTTCCAGCATCCGCATCAGGAAAGCAAGAGCACAGTTAAACAAAACATCAGAAGGGCATGCACACGGTCGGAAGGGACTAAAATTTCGCGCGCACCCCATGGGGAACAAGACCAGTTCCCTGAGTAACCGCCGCAGGCTAAGAAGCAGAAAAGGCTCACGAAGAAAACAAAACGGATACCAGAAAGGGAAGGAGTTATGTGGCGTGTCTTGACGGAAGTCTCTAAACAAGAATGGGGGGGGACGCAAAGAAGGGAAAAGGAAGAAGGGGGGCGGCCATCGCTGCATTCACAGAAGGGGGGAACAGTCGCGGTTTAACAAAAAACCCACAACAAAAACCAAAAACACACCCACACAAAAAAAAAAACAAAAAAAAAAAAACAGAAAACCAACCACAAAAAAAAAAAAAAAAAAAAACGGGTGGAAGACGGGGGTGTTGGCCAAGACGCAGAGGGGAGGGGGAATGAGAACGCTATCGTCCTCGGATCTTTTCATTGAAGAAGGACAAGAAAGGAACCTGCAAACCATGTCAGAAAGCGGTGGAAAGAAGTAGGGAAAGGAATTACTATGCTGCATTCTGTAGGACGTGGGAAAAAAATCAACACAATCGAATTGCCATAGGGACAACTAAAACCTTAGAGGGGGTCGCCGAGCGTTGACGGAGGTTACAAGACAACGAACTTTCTCTCCTACTGCTACGGACAAAAAAGAACGGGGAGCTCCGAAGAAAATACCAGAAAAAAACAGAATAATGAACTCGACGAACCACAGGGACAAGCAAATTTAAACGACAATCAGGAGTGTCTCTGGAAGCGCAGGCGGAAACTACAGCACAACGTGACACGCGCCTAATCGGTTGAGGGGAAGGAAAGAATCAGCAAAAAAGACGCTAGCAGTGCTCTGGAATGCCGGAGGGGCAAGCCCGGCTTTGGGAAGGACCGTATCGAAACAGGACGAAGGGATGTACGAACCATGCGTCGGCGGTGGACCCTCTCAAAAAAAAGGCAAACACTGGCTCGTGCGAACGCGGCGCATCCCAGCCTGGCGACAGAAGCGACCAGAAAATCATCACAGGCAGCATGATGACAGATGAAGCGAGGCAAACAACCGAGCTCAGAAGGGGGCAACGCATAACAACGACATAGCCGACTGGGCCAGTTGACTGAAGACCACCGCAGCCCTCCTGCGCAGAAATCAAAAATGCCGAGCCGGGTTGACACGTGAGTCCTCAACAAATTCGGCGATGAACAACGAGAGGGACCGGGGGGCGTATTAACGACGGGCACGGGGGGGGTCGCTGATGCGCAACCAGCAGTCGGAAGTGGCCCGGCCAGCGTCAACGAGTAAAAGTTGAAGGCTCTCGGGGGGAGGATCTAGGCAATGAAAGGCAGGGGGACATTCACTAAAGAAAAATCTCGGGGGGGAATGAACAAGACAATACATGGATCCTCTCTCGAGCAGAAAACTTCTTAGCCTCGAGAGAAAAAAACGAGCGGCAGCGGGTCAACTGACGCGCAGGGAGGACAGGGGGGTACGCCAGTCGTCTAGGAAAGAAGCGAATCGACGGCACATGCCCGGAAACTCGATCAGACAAGTGGAAAGGAGGGCCGTGGAGTCAGGAAGGAGAGCACGAACACAAATCGGACCGAGAATCTAAACAGGGAGGTCGGGATGCCGGGAATAGTCATGGTTATAGTAGGGCAAAAAAACGGCGGCGCGGGACGACTAAAAGCTCAAATTTGGGAAGAGAAAAGGCGTGAACGATGCTCAACGGGGAAAGGGCTAAATATGAGGGCCAAAATCGGAGAACGGGGAAAAGGCCAAGTCCGTGAGTGAAACCAACCGAGAAGGGGTTGCATTGGGCAAAGGAGGGAGGAAGCTCTCCATTCTCTAACACCGGGAGAAAAGAAGGCACAGGGGATTCTAACCAGACGAGTTCAAAAGGAATGCACAACGCGCGAAATTGGCGCGCGACTCTGGAGAAGCGAACCAAAGCTAAAAAGGTCACGGAATTGTTCTGGACGTAAAGTAAAAAAGAGGGGGGGCATCGGATGATCGATGATTGGGTGACTCATTCAGGTCGAACAAAACAAATGGTGCCCCGGTCAGAAAAAAGAGGCAACAAGCGACTTAAAAAGCAGCGAGTTTCATTCTTGCTCGGGGCGCAGTTAAAAAAGGAAAAAGAAAGCTGACATGGAAGTTGAAGAATCACAAAAAGGGGACCAGGACGAAAATCGCCAAAAAATCGCCGAAAGAAAGGTGGGACCCGTCGCCCCGAACAAAGACGCGAAAAAAACAAAGTACCAAAGCCCAGCGCGAAAGACTCCTCGCGGGAGTGCAAAGCCAAAGGACTTCGGAGGAGTGGAGGGAAGGAAGATAAAGACCAAATCGAATTGGAGACGAAGCCGAGGGGGCGCCCGGTGAGAGGATCAGTGTGTACGAGAAACTCGAACTTAAGATAAGCAAAAAAAAAAAGATGAGGACAGAAAAGAAACTGTGTCAAGGGAAGGTCTGAAAGGAGGAAACACCAGTTAGAGCTTCAACCGAAAGGGAAATTCGACACAACTTTATTTGGATGGAAGAGAAAGGAGAAAAGCACCAAAAACTCGGGCGGAAGCTAGCAGTCCGCCCGTCGCACAACTCCATCGAAAACGGGCCTTTGGGTGGGGAATGGTGTTCGACGACTTACGGTCTGGGACAAAAAAGAACTTGACTGTGAGAGAGGGTCGACGGCTCGGCCATGCGGGCCATTGTTCCACCATGCAGTACGTACGAGAACACTGTCAACGTCGAGCCGAGAATATGGTTGAAAAATGCAAGAGAAGTAAACGACCGCGCTGGTCGTGTCAGGAAGGAAGTGGTTCATGCCGGGTTAGACCGGGGCACACATGGTGGGGGGGAGAAGAAAGCAGGAGGGAAAAAACAAAATAAATTGCTCGTATGTCGAGGGGAAAGCTAGGCTGCGGACGTGGGTCCGTCACCAAAAAAAAATTTCACGGGAGTAGATCAAAGGAAGTGGCCGTAGAAAAAGAGAAAAGCTCAGTAGTCGAGGATGTGATGTACCGCTGGACTAGGAACCCGGCCGGTCGAAAAAAAAGTAAAAAATGTCCCATAGGAGGGAGGGAGAAAGGAGAAAAATGAACGGGACACAAAAGTGGAAGGACAAACCGGGCGTAAACCAAGGGATCTTTGGTAACCGGACATCTCAAGGAGTGCGAGAGGGGGAGGACGGGAACTGTTGCAAAAAAGCCCGCGGGGGAAAAGACAGGAGGCGAAGGCGAGATTAACTCGTGACTTTCTCGGAAAGAAACCCAACCGTGCGAAGAAAAATTCGATGCACCATTAAGATCCAGAGAAAAAAGGACTCCTGTGATATTACAAGGGGAAAAAGGGGGAGCGAGAGAATTAATGGACCGAAGAAAGACCAGTGCGAATGTCACAAAAGGGAGAGAATTTTCGAAAAAAAAAGGCGCGCCTTTGAACCGTAGATCAAAAATGATTTGATCGGACTACTACGTCACCTAGACTGGAGCGAGGGGCGTTGCCGCGTGGGCACGGCATTGGAATATAGATATGAAGGCGGGAGGCAAGAAGGAGAGCGCGAGCGCAGTGGGAGGCCGTTCAGGTCAGACTGGATCCTTAGCAATACTCGAAAAGCCTTGAGTGACGCCCGAAACAAAAGGGCTCGCCGAAGAAAAAGAAGAGGGACAACCTAAAGCCTTGAACAGACTTAGGAGGGGAGAAACGAGTTTTGCGCATTACAAGGAATGAGGTCCGCCATTACGGACCGGAAAAGGAAGCGGACAAGAGACGACAGGGAGAGCGAGTTTACGACGGGCAAAAAATACGCTGCCCTCGATAGGGGAATTGCCACTGTAGGGACGACGGAGGGGCGCGGTAAAAATTCATTAAGGGTAAGGTGGGCATTTTCGGGGGGGGAAAATCTTTGCCCCAAAAAGCTGAAGAAGAGGGTGTGGAAGAGAAATGAAAATCGGAAGACATAGAAGAGCCGAGCAGCGCGTAAATTGACAGGAAGGTCTGATCCGGCTGAGAAGCCAAAGGAGCGAGAGACTACAAAAGAGTGCGGAATGAGTAGGCCTCGAGAGGAACACGCCGGGAAAAGCGGTGAGTACAGACATAGACGGGATGAACAGCTGCAGGTGCCGGAGATCACAATGCACCAAAAGACCGCAAGGAACGAAGAGGCAGCTCGAGCTTCGCTGGAGGATGAGAAAGAGAAAAACCTCACTGGAGCGCTTGTCAGACTTTGTGTGAAGGCGCTGTTCTCCATCAGCGCAAGGGAAGGGGCCAAGAACACGTACGGAGGGGGAAAAGCCGGCACATTTCAGCTTGGAAGAAAAGGGTGCGGAGGAAAAGGGTTATTTATATGGCGGGAACGCGAAATATGGGGCGCTGGGGCACCCGTTTAACACGTCGAGGCAGGATGTAGGGAGACGCGCAGAAATTAGTCGATGGGAAAGAAAAGCAGCACAAAGGTGGGGGTCAGTGGTGAAAAGGGAAGATCAGGTGCTATTGATGAGGAATGAACAGCAAAGCAAAAAGAAAAGAGTAATAAAAGAAAAAGAGTAAAAAGAAAAGGGACTCGTCGGCGCCCTTAGGGGCAAGGGGGGTTAAGGGGGGGAACCACTCAATCAAATGAGGGGCAAAAAAAAGCGGAAAATCTATATCTGGTAAAAGGCACATGGACCGCATGGGGAGTCGCGATGTGTAAGGAAAAAAAAAAAAAAGCAAGGAACCCGGAAAAGGGAACAGTATGAGGAAGAGGATGAAACGCAAGTAAAAGAACCGGGGCGTCTTTCTACTTGGGAAAGGAAAACGCAATGGACCACCGACAAGCATCAAGTTGAACCGAGCTGGCCTGGATGGGAGCAGGGGGATAATCCGCGGGCTTGCGGAGCGGGAACAAGGAAAGTATTTTAGGAGAAGGGGGAAGGAGTTAAACTGAGAGGGGTGACCAGTGGCCGGGAAAAGGGAGGCCAGGAAATTACAAAAAATCCGACCTTACATGACCTGAAACTAAAAGGACTGCGGGAATCTGGCCGTCTGAGTGCGAAAAGGCTGAAGGGTTGTATCCATGGCAAAGGAGGGACCTCAGTAAAGGTGCAGAGGCAGATTGAAACTACCCTGAGGTCGGCAAAACGGCGAGTCGCGGTCGTCGGCAAGAGTCGAACGGGGGAGCAACGAGGGGAAATAGTGGAAGGGTATCCGTGGAAAGCCATGGGGGGAAGGAGGAGGCCGCCGAAAGCAGGCAAGACAGAGGGGTGGTGGTTTGTTAAAAAAATCACTAACAGAACGAGAAAAAAAGAGGGGTTTTGCGATCGCGGAAGCTAGAATGGAAGCTCAAGCCTCCAGTCGAAGCCATCCTTAGAAACAAAAAGGAAAGGCCGCTAAGCCCCTACAGATACTTTGGAAATTACGACGTAGTCCAAACAAAAGGGGAGAGAGTCAAGCAGAAATACGGAGAAAAAGCGCATGCGCTCCATGAGATTGAAAGGGGGGAGAGCCAATTTGCCAGCAGGGACAAAAAACGGGAAAAATCAATTGGGACGAGAGGGGAAGGTGGTAAGGGGTAGAAACTACGACGATGAAGGAATCTACCGACCTCTTCGTGGCGGAAACAGAGAGAGGCGAGAGGGGAAAAACTCCAAAAGCGAGTTCCAAGAGGAATACAATTTGACGGGAGCAAATGAAACGAAGCACAAGTCACAAAACGACGAACCGTCCAACAAAGATCAAAAAAGGAATCCCAGAAAAGGGGGCGACGTAGGCCGACGACGGATCGTAAACGCTAAAGAAAGGGACGGGGAAACAGGAAGACCGGGAAAGGAGGTCCCCAGGCATCCGGTGGGTCCGAAAGAACCAAAAACTAAATATTCGGTTAAAAAAGGTCGGATTCCGGCCGAGGTGTGCCGATCCACAGCAGGGAAGAAATTAAAAGGAATAGTGAACAAAATCGTCAAAGCCAACCTGACTTGGCCGTTGGAAAGGGGAGAGTGAAACGGCTTCAGTGGAGGCTACGAATGACTGGTTGGCGGGAAGGGGTATCAGAACGTTGAACGAAGAGGGGGAAACCTTGGGGAGGGGGTGGGTTTAAAAGCCGGTACCAAATGAAACGAAAGAGGCGGAGAGAAGGGAGGAGAAATGCACTTCCACTTCACTGGGAGGCGGTAAAGAAGGCAACTGGGGCTAGGGAAGACTACGAAGAAAGGACCGGTGAAACACAAGGACAAAGACTACTTTGGACAGCAGGTGATCTCGCAAGCTCGCCGATGCCAAAAAGATAGAAATAGCAGCTCGAAAGCCGACCATAGGTAGAGAAGTGAAACGTCGTATTCGGGAAGGGGGGAATGGGGGGGCCAGAGACGACGATCAACTTAGAGACTAAGAATCCTTTACCACTGGTTAACAGAACAACTCCTAGAAGGTCTAGGGACGGAATAGATAGATCCGTTCTCTGAGTCAGCGGGGCTTTTCTGCAAGGAAGAAAATGTTTTTAGACTGTAAAACAGACGGGAACGGGCGTGGGTCTACCGCCGGTCGCAGGATCCCCGGGAGGAGACACGGCGCCCTCTTCCACGAAATGGGAACGTCAATGCATTGTATAACGGGATCCTTAAGACTAGCCGGAAGCCCGCAGGCCAATATATCGACACCACCCAGCAGGTAGGGGAGGGGGGCACATTCTCGAGCAATGAGGAGAAATTCGAAGGCGTCGCGTCTTTAAAGAGGGGGAAGAAAAAAATGCGGAACAGCCGTCGGCTGGCGAAGAGAAAGGGTCCGCGGCTAGGTCACCAACGGAGGGATCGAGCTTGTCCTCTACCCTCACAACAAGCAATTGCTAGAAAAGGGAGGAATGGGAGGACAAAAAAGAACAAGGGGCTCCATGCTCTGTTGGTTTTTGGGGGGAAGGACTGGCGTTGGAGGAACGAGGGAAAGACGGTTCGCTAGGACGAAAGGAGAAACCGAAGTGGGGGAGAAGAATTGACCCGGGAATGCCCAAAGGCGAAGGGGAGGGGGGAGGGTGAGATGATGAAAAGCAAGGCACAAATCGAAGGTGGCCTCGCGGAAGCTTTCGAGGGCCGCGCCAGTGGGACAGAGGGGGAGAATCGAGTCGATCAACCAAGCGAGGAGAATCCTAAAAGGTGAAAATAATGGGGAGACGAGTTCACGGCCGCATGCGCAAGCCTAGCTTCAGCAAACTCTTGGAACTCGAACAAGATGGCACGAAGCTGAGAAGCCGCGGACTATCCAAACCATCGGATAAAAGAGGTCCTCTCTTGAGGGCGAGGGCGGGGGAGAAGGGGGAAAGGCAGTAACGTACCTTTAGGGGGAGGACTAGAACAGAGAAAAAAGGATAAAAACTCGGAGAGGGGAAAGGGTTGGCATCAACAAAAGCTGGGGCCAAAAGCAGGAGGAAGAAGGCCATCAAGGGGGAGGGCAACAGCAGAAGACACAAGGAGGGGAGAGCTAAAGCTGGCGGGACAGAGTGCACCCCCGAAATCCTGGTCGAGGAAACTTGACAGAGGGTGCTATTCTCCCTTTGAGGGGGAGGACGATGGAGGAAGCAGGAAAAAACCAACGCCTTAACGAATATCGAGTTAAAAAAACCAGCGGGGCAACATCCGATGCGCCGGGAGGGACTGAGTCAGAGAGGGGGGAAGGGATGAAGGAACCGAAATCGGGGCGAAGGGTGCCGAGTAAAATAAAAAACACAGGAGAAAGAGGAAAAAGGATATATTGAATCGTCAAAGGAGACGATCCGGTGGACAGGAGCTCAAGCACACCTTGAATCAGCATCAGGGGAAAACAAAAAATCCATGAAGGCTCCATGGACATAGAACGCCTCGGTAATCTTGGCATTTGCATGATACGAAAAAAGGGGACATTACCTTCCGACCGATCAAAATTTAAACTAAAAGAAGGAGGATTGTTCAAAGCAAGGAGAAGCCAAAGGCGTCAAGCCGCCTGAAGCGGGGAGGAAGGATGAAACTTCTCAAGGAAAAAAGAGGGCGTACGTCTAGTGGATGAAGACTCGGGAGGGCAAAAAAACCGCCGATAGCGCAGCTCTATCGATTGGAGAAGAGAGTAAAAGGCCAAGAGGGAGTAGCATAGGAACATGCACTGCTCGTCCGGGCTCGACATCTAAAACAGGCCCGAGGATCTGTGGAGCGGAAAGGAGGGAGCCCTTTAAGAGGCGGGACCGGGACGATCAAGATCTTTAGGTCGAAGCATAGAGTCTCGGAACCATAGCGAGAAAGGGGCTTCAAGTTCGAACCAGCCGGATCGCGCTCGGCTCTAAAACCCATTGGGAAAAGCATCTCGATCGCGCAAGGCCGGAAAAAAGGGGCAAGTCTATAAGGCAGTTCAGGAAAGAAGACGACCGCAACGATCCCTCCGGGGGGCACGGCGGACGAGAGGGAAAGTTTCTAAAAATAGGGCGCGGCCATCGCCGAGAGGAAAATCCGTGAGAACAGTTAGCCACGCACAGCCGAGAAAAACAACAGAAAGAAGGGGGAGGAAGAGGGTGCGCCAGGGCCATCAAAAAAGGAAGGGGATCCCCGCGAGGGCATTATGAAAGAGGACCCTCGCGGACAAACCTACGAATCGTAATTCCAGATAGGGCGACTGAGAAAGCTCGACACGTGGAAAAGCAATGGTCAGAGAACGCAACGCGACTCTAACAAAAACAGAATGGAGACCAGCCTGCTGAAATACAAAACATGCCTGGTGGGATTCGGGAAGGCGCTCGGCCTCAAAAGGAAGCCCATTTCTCACCAGGCCATGGAAGGGAACCGGGGGAAAAGGCGCAAACCGGAGCCGAAGGGGAAAAAGACGACATGCAAAAAAAAGGGGACCAGGTCTCAGTCTAATGGACTAGGGGATTAAGGAAACATAACAATGGCCGAGGTCACCCGCCGTCGAATAAAACCGGCAACGGGCTCGATGCCAGAAGCAAGGGATCCGGGAAGGGGGCGGGGAAAAAGGGTACCTGCTTAAAGACGAAAAAAGACGAGCGGAGTTGCCAGGCACTAGAAGACAATCTACATAAGCGCCAGCCATGGGGAAGTGGAGACTAGCAAAGTGGCGAAAAATACGGGAGGGATGGGGTCAGGGAGGGAAGTATAGAAAAACCCTCCATACAAAGGGACACCCTGACGAGGGAAGACCTGGGGAAACAGGGAGAGAAGTCTAGTATAGGGGGAATATCTCTTCAGACAAAACGGACGACAAGGATCACGTATCAAGGACGGTAGTCCAACGCGGGAAAAAAAACGAGACAAAAGAGCGGTTTCCACATTTGAGTCATACGTCGGGAGGAAACACTCCGTCGCCAATCGGCAAAGTGAGGAGACGCCGAAACAAAGAATGGGAGTAGCAAGAAAAAATACGCCGTTCATCTTGGACTCACATGACAAAAGACACATCAGGTTGTTGGACGGTATAAACGTTGGGGTGGAGAAATACATCGGAAAAGGGAGGGGGAGAGAAATACTCTGCCAGGGACCCAAAAAAAGAAAGAGCGTAGGCGAAAGAACCCCGGCATCCCGGGTGGGGGGACAGAAGTTCAGTCAGAACACGGAGAATGAGGGACGCGGGAAAGTAATCGATCAAAGGACGCGAGGCCTAAAAAAAAAGACGGGAGGCATTCAGTCGATGGAGATTTTGGACGGATTCGTTTTAGGGCCGTGGGGAGGAAGCGTTTATGACGGCAAAGAGGAACGGAGGAGCATGGCTAAGAGAGGGGAAGGCAAGATTCGCTCAGTGAAATTAAGGCGAGAGAGGGTTCAGAGTCTTCGCAGAGGGGAGGGAAAAGGGTCCACGCTAGAATCTGAGGGGGAAGTCTACCAACATTGGGCTGAAACGCGAATCGCACGCTGGCTATGAAGAGGGAGGTATAAGGAAGGCGGCGGAACGAGAGAGGGTAGGTGGACCGGAGGGGACTGTGAAGAAACTATAGATCGGCGGCCGCCCGAGGGGCTCAGAGGTGGGTCACGTCGATGGAGGGAAATTCTCTCTCGCGCAAGAGGGACCAAAGCAGGAGGCCTATCGAGAATTCGGTTATTCACAAAGAACGCTGTGGGGGCGTAAGGGGCTGGAGGGAACCTTCTCGGGAGGAAAAGGCGCCCAATCATCGCAAGGGCAGGACACAAAAGAAATCAACGAAGCGCGAAGCGCGATCAGGGGGACCGTTCTTTCGGAGTAAAATGCAGGCCTCAACCTGATTTGAGCATTGGAGAATGGGATACTAAACGAAGCAGGGTCCGATAAGAAGGCCCTCCCAATCATTTAAATCGAGCATGAACGAACGGAGAGGACTCATAAGCGACACGAGCTGGCATTTGCACAGAAATTCAACGGGGTAAACTCGAAGCTAAACCACACAGATGCTAAGCAGCAAAAATGAAAGATTATCAAAAAACTATGCCGATGAAATTTCAAAGGATTTAATTTTTTCACCAGTGGGGTATTCTAGGGTGACTCCAAAAGGAAAACAACGGTCGTATCATTGCTCTTTCAGAGATGGAAGTTAAAATCCAAGCCGCGTGAGTTGGGTCATCTTGAGGGGACATGGAAAAAAAAACGGGCTAAGTCCCTACTCGGAGAAGAGAAGAGTACGATTTCGCTCATGGGGAGGCACCTAAATTGATTGCAGTTGGGGGGGGGGTGAAAGCTTCCCGAAAACAAGGCGAGCACTCGCGTTGAGTGACGAATGGGCAAATAGAACTAGACCAGTTAAGATCTGATGATTGAAGTAAAGCATCACACGCAAAGGATCACAGAAAACTTGAAAAAAGGAGAGCGCACGGGAAGGCGGCGACAACACGCCTAAAAATTCTCGACGGAAGAGCGACCACACTAAGGCACGGAAAATAAGCAGACCCTCGGGAGTCAATAGAAGCACAGCACAGCCTCGCTGAAAGGGAAGAAAGGCGAGCAATAACAAGCGGACCGGGTACCGAGAGAACAATCAGTACGTTGGGGAGCGGGCAAAAGGCGAAGAAAGCGACATAAAAACGCTCAAAAAAATAACGCGCGCGACATTGATGAGGGTGACTTAATCTCATCATCACGGAAACCGGACGAGCATCGAGCTCAGATGCGTTCGGGCGAATGGGCCGGGCAGGGGAGTTGACTTCAGGCACAGCAAGCGGGAGCAGGAACGAAACAAAGGGGTGTACTCTCAGCGCAGGGCCTTCTGGGGCCCAGTCTCGAGAGAAGCAGGTGCAGAGAAACATCGGGGGAGACGGGTTAAAAGCAACGAGGAGACACGAACGTACGCAGAAAAAGAAACAGGGCTCTGTCGCGCTGCTCTACGAGCTAAAAACGAGCAGCATCAAGGGGGGGAAAAAGCATCAAACAAAAAAGAAAGACGCCAACGTTAACCTTGAGGATACCGAAAAAAACCGCGCGCAAAGCACATCAGGCAACCCTAAGATGGTGACTGCAACGGAAAACTCCGCGCGAAGGGACTGGTGCGGAGAGTAAAGCGCTCCTGGGAGGCTCAGGAAAAGGCGATTTTCTCGGAAAATATCGGGGAGATTCTCACACTAGGGAGTACAAAGAAGGAAATTCGGGCAGTCCCGGCGAACAGGGAGGAAAGAGGGAGGTATACGGAAAAAGCTGTTCTTTTAGAGGAGGCAAAAAGGCTGGTCAGCGTAGGAAGAGGAACGAAAAAGTGATAAGCTCTGGGGGCAGGACCAGCACAAACGACCCAAAAGGCGAGGACGCTCTATCGGCTACAATTTCAGACACAGCTGCATGAAAAAATCAGAGCAAAGGGGGGCAGTCTGATCTGGACCGAAGGAAACTCCCCAAATCAGAATGAGGATCGTAAATTTATGTTCATTAAGTCACTCAAAAGCAATGCAGAGGCGTTGATCGAGGCAAAGAGGAGAACGAAATAACGAAACCGGTTCGGAAAGGGATGACTTCTCTGCGAGAACGAGGCAAAGGCGACAATAATAGAAATCACTAGGTCGGTATAAGGATCGGAAGGGGGGCAAAGCATTTGTTATTCGAACGGGAGGCAGACGGAAAAATAAAAAGCGGTCAAAGCTTGTGGGTAGAAGAACGCGGCCGAAGAACATTAGCACCCGCTTCAACGGGACTCTAAACACATCTGCGGCCTCAAAGCCATATAAACCCGGAAAGCCGGTCAGGGGGAGGGACGCAACATCATCCGTATTTGAAGGACCGAAGGCAAATGCAGTCTACATTCTCAAAAGAACACAAGGACGCATCACAGGGGGGAAAGGTAAGGGGAATTCGGCAGACGTCCGGCAAGAGGAAGGAAAGCACCACGACAAATTGCAAACAAGGAGGGGAAAAACGCAACAATCTCGGCATCGGGCGACATTGGGGTAGGTGGTGAGAAAGGTACCCAAAGAACAGAGGGGAATCTGACAAAATCTCGAGCACGGGTTGGGAGAGGAAGGAGTATTAGGGTAACAAAAAACAACAGTTATGTGGGCCCGGCATAACCCCGGCATGCAACCAGCGCGCGCTTAACGACCAGGGGAGGTTAAGGAGATCGCAAGCTTCCATCGGGAAAAAAGGTAGAAGAAAGGAAAAGCGGACCTTTCGGACGGTCATCCGGGGGGCCAAGGAAAACAGGTGAAGAACGAAAAAGAGAACCGCAAGTTTGAACTGCGGTGAGACAAATCAGTCTGTCGACTAACGGAAACTGGTAAACCTCGTGGGGATCGCTGAGTTAGAAAGTAATGCTCATCGCCTTCAAATCCGAAGGGGGAGCGGGGCGGTTTCAAAAAAAACGCCAAGAGGATGGATACGAGCAACTGTCGCTTTTAAAAAGCGGAGGGGGAATCAAAAGACACCTTAACCGAACAA
>Ga0179591_1324358_pt1 | contig 16056 bp, 19 predicted proteins | sample CZOMad2_1_08_16f_FD_182891 | JGI IMG/M metagenome (GOLD analysis project Ga0179591, IMG submission 182891) | Vadose zone soil fungal communities from Angelo Coast Range Reserve, California, USA - CZOMad2_1_08_16fungal (PacBio error correction) | ecosystem: Environmental > Terrestrial > Soil >...
ATTTATTCTCGTGTTTGATGAGAAAAGGAAAACCGTCATTCCAAGAGCAGGGGAAGAGGGGAAAAAGGAACAGTAGTTGAAGATTTCGCATCCAAGCCCCCGTGGAGAAGGGCGGGTCGTCCGACCAGCTCATTCACTACGTTTATCATTTTGGAAAAGAAAGATTATCCTCGTCGACGGAAGGGGGGGGGATAAAGAAGTTTGAAGAAGAAGAAGGGAAGGGAGCCGCCCAGCGACGCCGGGTCCGACGAGAATTGAAACTCCTTCTACGGCCATCCTGAGGTCACCAGAAAAAAGGGGAAGTAACACTTTAAGTCGTCAATGAGGAAACGAGGGGGGGAGGGAGGGGCGATCGTCCAAAACAGAAAGGAGGGTTTGCGCGACCGGAAATCGGGGGGCCCTTGACTGTTAACTTTTAGCGATTGCTGCAAGGGGGTCACGTTCAGCCGGTCCATCGAAAGAGAAAATCCTTCTGAGTTGGGGAGGGGGGGAGTTTAAGAGCCCTGAACTCAGAGGAGTCTCCTAGTCCGAGGGGGAAAACGTTTGGCTATTAATTTGAAGAAGGGGTAAAAAAAGAAGTTTCTACGACTTAAGAGGGGGGAAGAAAATCCTGACGACCACAAAAAATTCTTTTTCTCCGATGGCAGGGGAAAGAATCTCGCCCGTAGAGAAAAAAGGGACCGGGCTTCGTGAAACACGGAGAGAAAAGGGGATGAAACCACCAATGTCTTCTTCGGAACTGCGCCCTGGGAGAAACAAGGAAGTTTCCCAAACTATGGGAGGGAGGGATGAAGACGATGTTCAGGAAAAAAACTCCGCCCTCTCAAGGAGAGGGGTCTGAGTTCACATAATGACGAATCTTCATCCTCGATCGTTCAGGAAAGGAGGTGTGAACCATCTCCAGGGAAGAAGAACGTCCTTTAGCAAGAATCAGCGGGGTCTTCCCGGCCGTCGATTGCGGAAAGGAAAAAGCAATAAACTGCAAAAGTAGAAAGAGGAAGGTGAGTCAGCGCTATTTGTCAGGAGGTCATGGTCGGATCCATAGAAAAGGAAAAGATCCTTCTGTCGCGGTGCTTTCTTCTCAAGCAGACGAAAGAGAAGAAGACATATTACTAGGAAAGGGGGAAGGTAAGCGATTAATTCCCTACGATGTGGAAGGGGGGGATAAGCGGATTGGGGGGATTGGCGGGGCCGTATCTTGACCTGGACTACTGTCAGTCGTCTACCATAGAAAGGGGGGTCTTCACCCGGGGGAGGGTCAACGACCAGGAGGGAGAAGTCCGACTAAATGGGGCTGTTCCTTACTTTCAAACTTCTTTCGCCGAAAGAAAAGGGGGAAAAGTGGGTGTTTCCTTAAGTAATTTGAAAAGGAGAAAGGGAAGAAAGGAAGGTCATTCAAGCCGTGGAGAAGGGGGGGGAAAGGGGAACATCACGTCACCTCAGCGAAAAAGAAAGAACTTTCATACTCTTTTTGGGGGCCATTCTTCGTCACTGAGCAGGGGAGGAAAAAAAGGTGACAACTGCTCTTTAAAGGGAAAGGGATAAAGAGAGAAGAGGACTCCACTCACTAAAAGGGGTGTTTCGCGACCTTGATTCTTGGTGGGGAGCCTGGTCAAGGTTGCCGACACGTTCACTCTCAAAAGTTGCCGGCCGGGAAGAAGAGGGGTAGCGACTCCTTTCAGACTGAGGTCGAAAAAAAAAAAGAGAGGGAAAGCCCTTCTGACAAAGAAAAAGTCCTCTCCAACAACACAACTTAGGAGGAAGGGTTGGCGGAGTTCTTCAAGAAGGGGAGCTCCTCGTTCAATCCCGCGTGTAGGAAAGGAAAAAAGGGGGAAAGTCCATGGCGTCGCGAAAGAGGGAGAGAGGAAGGGCGGCCGGACAAATTTTGAGCGGGGAAAAAGGGAAAACGATCAGCGCTCAACACCACGGACGAGGGCCCTAAAATGCTTAGCGAGGAAAAATGAAAAAAAGCTCTTGCGGGAAGGAAGGAGACCGTTGTCACCGTTTCGGGGAAAAGGAGAAGAGAGGGGAACCAGCGTTTAAACTGGGAAAGTTAAAGACTTGCTCTGACTGCATGTGAACCGTCCCGCTCCATTTAGAAGGCCAGTTCTTTGCGTACGGAAAGAAAAATGGGGGGGGGAAAAAAAGAAGGAAACCCCCTGTGGAGGAAACACGAAGTGAACGTCAGACCATCCCCATTAGGTCTGTAGAACTCCCTTGGAGGGGTTTGACCAAAGGGGGGAAGACCCAGGGGGGAAACATAGTGGGGACTCTGATCATAGGCGGGGAAGAAGGCCCTGTCCCTCCTCCGGAAGCGCCTTCGCCTCAACCATCCTGCACATCCTCCGGGGGGGAAAAAAAGGACCCTGTCGGAGAAGATGGAGTCGGGCGGAGAGGGATAGAGAGCCTCCCGGCAAGGGGAAGAGGAACAAGGATCGCGTCTATGGAAAGCTGAAATGAGAGAGAAAACTTTTCTAGTGGGGAAAGGAGGAAAGGGAGGGGGGAGATTTAAAGGAAATGGCAATCTAACGGCATGGGGGAAACCCGCTCTGCTCATTACGCTTCGTTAAAAGAAGGAGATTTCTATTTTGAGAAAATAAAAGAAAGAGCTTAGAGGGAGAGGATTGAAATTCCTTCGAGGGATGAAAATATGGGTCTCCTGGCGATATTTCAAGGGTGGGAAGGGAAAAAAAATCGTCTTGCAGAATTGAGGAAAAAGGGGAAAATTCCTGGGGGTGGAGAGAGCAGGTCCGAATTACCGGGGGAAGTTTGCCGGGACCCCTATCTCCACCTTTTCACCGAAGCCGGGGAGGGACACGGGAGACGGGGGGGCCGTCTCCGGAAAACCCGTCCTCTCGACTAAAAAGAAGGGAGGGGGGATGTGTTCGTCAGATGGAGGGGGTAAAGGAGGCGGAAAGAGGGCCTGAAGGGTAAAAAGACGTCGCAATTTGGGTAATAGGGATGGAAGAAACTTGCTCGGCGTCCAAGGAGAGAAGAAGAAAAGAAAAGAATCTCAGAGTGGAGGGGAGGTCGATGGCACGTCCTGAGAAAAAACCGACGCAGCCAGCTCATTACAATTTCACCTTCAGTGGGAAAGGGGAAAAAAGGTGTTCCGGGCGCTTGGATAGAAACCGATTTGCGCGATGGTTACGGGGAAACACTATTCAGTAACTCATTTCCCAAAAAAAGAAGGGTCAATCTGGGGGGGAGGGGCGGGACAGAGGGGGGGGGAATTTCCGTTCTAAGAGGAGGAAAGAAGAAAATAGTGTCGGGCTTACACGAAGGGAGAGGAGAATCTACGAGAAAAAAAGAAGTGAAAAAGGGGAGGTAGAGGCTCCTTAGAAAGGAGCAGATGGAATACTCCCAAAAAGTCCACCGGAGTAATTATCTTGTCGTCTAGTAGTAAAAGCATCTCCACGAGAGAGGAAAATGAAGAGGTAAAGAAGGTCCGAGGGAGGGAAACGGCTTCTTTCCGGCCAGCGGGTGGTCAGTACTCTGAATACATCTATCCCTCACACAACAAAGGAGGAGAAAGGGGGGAGTAGTCGGTGAATACCCAGGGTAATCCTTCAGGAAAAGGGGGGGGGACGTATCGAGCCCTTCGGAAGTAGCACTGACTCTGTCTCTTGAAGGAGGGACTATCGAAGAAAAAAGAAGGGAGCATTTGGCGAGAGAGGGAGATTCTCCCGGCGGAGGGGGAGGAGGACACGGTTGAAGCTCGCTCGAGCCTGCCAGAACCGGGTCACGAAAAAAAAGGGGGGAAGAAAGTACTCCTCCAGAGGGGTAGCGTCAACCTGATTGTCCCTCAAAGGAAAACGTTTAAGAGTCGTCTGAGGAGGGGGGCCTGGAGTTCATGAGAGGGGGAGAGAGAACAGGCCATCCCGCGGAAAGAGGGTTGAGGGGAACGAACCTCCTAACTTTTCCGCCAGGGAAGGGGATGGGAAGAGATGCTGCCGAGGGCGGGGGGGAAAGAAAGTGCACGCCTGTGGAAAGGGAAAGGGAATCGTACGATTTTGTTCTGTGAGTTTCTTTGAATAGAGAAGGGGGAGAAAGAGAGAAGTATTCCCTCTTAAAAAGGCGAAAGTAAGGTGGGGAAAAAGAGGAGGAATTGTCTACTCCTTATGGAAGCACGACCAAGCCAACCGCGTCAGTCGGAGGAAGGGGCCCTCATGAAGGGGGGAAAAGTAGAGTTTCAAGGGGGGGGAAAGAGAATTCGGGAACCACGGGAGGAGGCGGGAAACCATATGCGAGTCTTACCTGCGCCGGGTAATCACCCAGGAAGGGGAGGGGAGGGAGGAGACCTTCTAGAAGGGGAAAAAAACGCTGCTACTCTCGCCCGAATATAAATAAGGCTCCTGAATTTTTTTCCCCCCAAAAAAGAAAGGAATCCGACGATCGTCTAAAAAAAAGGTTCACAAAAAGAAAAAGCAGCGGCGACATAAGCAAAGGGAAAGGATCGCGCGTCTTCTGTCCCCGGCCCGTCGATGAGACGGGAAAAGAGCAATCACGATCAGTAGAAAAGAAAGAAAGGGGGGAGGAGAGAGGAAGTTGAAGGGAAGAGGGCGGAGACCTTAAACTTTAGCACCTCTGTCCGGTGGCGTTCAAAGAAAAGAAGGAAAAGCAGGATTACTCACGACCAGGGGGCCGGTAAAGGAAAAGAAGGGGGATTGGAGGGATTTGGAAGAGAAAGAGGCCGGGGCGGACCGGGACTAAGGCCGCAAGAGACAGATTGGGCGGTTTTCGCACACGTTTTTGCGTAGAAGAAAAAGGGAGGTCTTCGCATTGAAGAAAGAAAGGGGGGGGGGGTCTACTGGAAAAGGAGGAGGGAAAGGACACTCACGTGGGGAAAATCCTCTGGGGGCCTCAATTGGGCTCATTTCACCGAAACGAAAGATGGGTGTTGTTAGAGGGAAGTGGAAGAGAAGAAAAAAAAACTTCGCTAGGGAAACGTGAAAGGAAGGGGGACAGTCCGTCTTCACTGGGAGGAGGGTTGAAAACTCTCTGGGGGTTCAACTTTAACGTGAGAAAAGAAAAAAAAAAAGAAGGAAGAAAAGCCCTCCCGAGACGCATGTTGAGAGAAGGGGAGGGGTTTTGTCCGAGGAGGGGAGAAGAGGGCCGAAGCGGGCACTCTCAAAAGGGGAGGAAAAGAAATAGGTCTAGGCGTCCCTTGTCCCTATGAGTTTAAACCTTAGGGGAGAGAACTCTTGACTACCACTCCCTAAAAGGGAGAGAAAAAAAAAAAAAGAGAAGTATGAAAAGAGAGAAGAAGGGGGAGGGGAGTCAAGAAGGGAGCTTCCTCTTTCTAAAGTCAAGGGAGGGGAGAAGAAGTCCTGAAAATTTCTTCTCTAAAACGCTCTCTCGGGGAGGAAAATTTGATCTTTACCGCGTAGGAAAAAAGAAGAAAGGAAATGAAGAGAGCACACAAGCATCAGAAAAAGGTAGCGGAAGGGCCGTGGCGTACCTCGGAGAGAGGGGTAGTTTTAACTAGCTTTTTCACCTGGAAAGGGAGAATGCCTACTACTGCACCGAGTGAAAACGTACCTTTCAAGGGGGAGAGATAGTGCGCTGTAGTGACTTTATGGTTAAAAAAAAGCACATGAGCCACGCTTTTCCCCTCCTGCCACGTTTTCCCAGGGAAAAGTATATTCCCCGACGGGAAAGGAAAAAAAAAACCAAGGGTTCTTGACGAAAAGAAAAAGTCAGACCAGCCCAGGGAGGGAAGAACGCCAGGGAGGTTTTGACCTCCGACGAAACTGTTGAAAGGGGAAAACATCGAGGGGGAGATCACATCATTCTTCCATAAGGCAAGGGGAGGAACTCCGGAAAACGCCCGTCAGAAAAACGACTGAATCCTGCACATCCTTCGGTCATTGAAAAGACAACAAAAAAAAACAACACTGGTCGTTTTAAGCTGTCGGCGGGCGCTGAGTAGGATGCTTCGACTCCTCAAGAAAGAGGGGAGGAAGAACGCGTCTATGGATCCGACAAAGAAAAGCGCAAACTTTTCTCTTTTATTTCTACTGCCTCGTGATGAAGGGAAGAAGAGTATCGGCGGCAATCGACGGCAGGGAAAGAGAAGGGGAGGAGAAAGAGGGTCAGTCGCCGCTTCTCTGGGAAATGAGACGAATCTCGTATCAGATTCTCTGAAGGAGGAAAAAAGGGAGGAGACATTCAACAATGAGGAAGGGAGGGGAGAGGGTGCAGCGGCGGGGGTGAAGAGGAGGAGGTGCGCATCGCCTAGTCGGGAGGTTACTGGCTCATTTCCAGAAGCCGCATCTGTTGGGGGAAGAGAGGAAAACGTTTTCCCGAAGGAAGAAAGAAAAAGAGAAAAAACGTGCAGAGAGAAGAAAAAGAACGGGTCGACGAACTGCCAGGGGGAATCCGTGGTTGAAGTCCATGAAATCTTCGAACATTCGGCCGAAGGAAATTCTTCGCCAACGTTGGGGATAGAGTCTGCGCGGGAGGAAAAGAGGACAAAACAACAGAATAAGGACGAGTTCGTTCGGGGTCTATAGGGAGGAAGGAGTTCACGTACCAACGCGAAGAGAGAACATCGCTACAAGGGAAAAAAAGAAGGGCCACATTTTCGTGTCTCGGGTGCGGGAGAAAAATACCCTAGTTTCGCGATGGGAAAGAGGATTGAACTCCAGGTCCCGAAGGCAAGAAAGAAGACTTTCAACTGGGAAAGGTGGCGGACCATTACCGGTCCGTTCGAAAGGCTTGGATGTAAGGAGGAAAGAGGAACCGCGTCGCTGCGTCTATCGAAAAGAAAAAAAAAGGCGGGAACGGAACGTCGCCGAGAGATCGGCGAGGGGAATGCAGTATCCCCTTCTTGAAGGAACAGAGAGTCCTCCATTCTCCCGCGCGAGGAGGAGAAGAAGAACGTGCCTCGATACGGACGAAGAGGGAAGGAGGAGGGACCTGGGGGGAAGGATCACCTACTCGAATAAGAAACCCAAAAAGGTATTATTCTTCAAATCATAATTTATTCGTATGTCTGGAAAAGCACTCAAGGTCCGCCGGCAGGCCAAGAGCAAGTAGGGGCCCGTCTTTAACGATTTGGGAGGAAGAAAGAGGGGAGCCTGCTGTACCAGGAAAAAAAAACGCCCGCGAAGTTCACTACTTTTATCAATGGTTGGGCGGAAGAGGAGACTCTCTACGTCCGCATCGAAAAAGAAAGGTAGAGGAAGAGAGGCCCTCCAGCGAAGCAGGGGGGGGGGGAAGGGAAAAAGGAAAGGGACTTCCATCGCCTTCCTAACGGAATAGAGGGAAATGTCCCCACCGACTACGTCCCACTTTAACGTCTGAAAAGGGAGGGAAATTTATTTTGAAGAGAGGGGTCGGAGGGGGAAGAGAGAGCCAATCGGGTTTTCAGGCGAAAAAACGCGAAACTTTTGATCCCTTTCCCTTGAAAGGTGAAAAAAAGAGAGGGGATGAAGAGACATTCTACGTGGGGAAAAAAAGGGAAAGGGAGAAGAGACTATCGACACGAAAGAGAGGGGGGGTCTTTGGCGTTTCAAAAAGTTGTACTATCTCCCTTTACTCCTAGAAGGAAAAGGGCCCCTCTTCCCAACGTTGGAGGGAAAAAGGGGAAAAGGATTCCTAATTTGGCTACGGAAGGAGGGAGAAATCCTTACCTACCCCATCAAACAGAGGGAAAAAAAAGCAGATTCAGGGCCTCTCATATGCTCTCCGTCCCTGCGTTTCAAAAGGAGGAGGGAAAAAAACCTTTTTCAGAGAAAAGGGAAAAAAATGAGGAGTCGGAAAGGGAAAAAGACAGGACGTTTGCCAACTCTGAGAAAGGGGGGTACCAAGACATTGGCTTTAAACACTCGCTGAAAAGAAGAAAAAACAGTCTCTTTGAAGACGGAGAAGGGGAAAAAGAAAAGAAAATACTCTGAAGTCACCGGAGGAGAGAAAATTATTGGTCACATCGACATCTCCGCTGCGAAACAGAAGCAAAAGAAGAAAATCTCGCGGCGGAGGAAGAGAGAAGGAAAGAATACTTTAAGCGCAATGACAGAGGAGAGAAAAGGGGGGGGTGTCGGCGCTCTTATTTTCATGAGGGAGAAAGGGATATACGTCTCCTTGATCACTCCTTCTTTCCGGTGCTTGGCGGCTCGGAAAAGAAGAACAGAGGAGACACAATTGGGACGTAAAGATAGGGGAAGGGGGGAAGGGGAGTTGTTTTGAAGGGAAAAATCTTTCTGTTCAGGGGAAAATTTCACGACGTGGCCGCAGAAACTCTACCATCGAGGGAAAAGGTGGTGTTCACCGGGGGGGGAGGGGCTGTCAACTCCACGTTGCAGGGGGGGGAATAAAAATTTGTCTGGTCTTACTTTCACCTTCTGTTCGCAAAAAAAGGGGGAAAAGGTTGGGGGGCCTTACTTCCGGGGAAGAATGAAGGGGAGATTTCACGAGACGGAAGACCTTGTGCGAATGTTACGGGAAGGGGGAAAACTCTACAGAGGAACTATTCCTGCTAAGGGGAACTTTCATTTTCACGCTGGAAGGCTTCTCACTGGAAGATAGGGAAAAAAAAGGATAGTTACAACGTGAAAAGGGAGAGAAAGAAGCTTACGCCACGCCCTCAGAGGAAGATTTAGTGCTTTTTGTGCGAGCTTATCGTCTTGCTAGAAAAGAGAAAATTTTTTCCGGCCTAGAATGAGAAGGGGGAAAAGAAGAAAGGGAAGAATTATTGTCGAAAACCGTACAAAGAAAAGGGAAGCAAAGACTGACGACCCTCCGCACCCCTATCTAGAGCCAAAAAAAAGTATTTGGGAAAAATACTAGAGATCGGGTTCTTATTTTTCGTCAAGAAGGTGAAAAAGAGGGGACAGTGGAAGGGGGTTCTGACCTCATGCAGGGCCAAAAGGAGTCTCGAAACGCTGGAGAGGGTAGGGGGAGCAGGGGAACATTTTGAGCGTGTACCTGAGGGAGAAAAAGAAAGAAGCCGCGCAAACCACTCCTCAATTCCGCTAACATGAAAAAAGGGGTCGCGGCTTCTCTTGAGAGAAGAGAAGTGGGTCCCCTGTTGACGATGGACAGTAAGAAGACAAAACTGGCACACGTGGAAAAGAAAAACCACCAACTTTAAAAACAAAAAAAAAAAAAGAAAGGAGAGTCTCTTTTCTCTTAGTGAAGTTAATTGATTATCCTCCAGAAAGGAGAAAAGGGAAGGCCATTCTGCGTGCACATGGCCAATTTCGCGTAAGGAAAAAAAGTATCCACCTTGTTGCCGGGAACTGTCCGTCAGCCCCTAATGTGAAAAAGGGAGGTTCCTCGGCAATGGAGAAGAAAAGGGGGAGGTGAAACCTCCGACGAAAAAGGGGAAGAAAGATTGCCCATACGGGTGGGGAAAGAATAAAATTTGCGGACATTCTTCCCGTCCCGCCTCCGGAACCAGAAAAAAAGGGAAAAACATCCCCGCCAATCCGTCTTTCATGAAGAATGTTAAAAAAACGGACACCAAGGGAAGGAGGGAGTTCGGGCGGCTTATACGGATAAGTAGGTCCGACAAAAAACTGACATAATTCGGATCCATTTATACGCTCTAGGAAAAGGAAAAGAAGAAAGAAATCCTGAAATATAAAAGAAGGAGGGACACACGTTGCTCTTGTGGAAGAAAAAAAGGTTAAGTTCTCGAAGCAATCGTACTGCATGTACGAGAGGAAGAGAAAGGGGGAGGTCTGCCGGGGGAGGAGGGGGTGAAAAATACGTAGTTAGAGACACTTTCATATTCTCTTGATGTTAAATTCCGTCAGCCGTCATGGGGAGGGAGGCGCGAGTTCAAAGAGGGGGGGCAGAAAAAGAGGACTTGCTCAAAGACGGGGGGGGGAAGGGGGACAGAGTTGGCCACGTCTTTGGGGAAGGAAAAAATGACAGCCGAGCTTTGGTGGTTGCCGAGAAAGGAGGGAAACCGTGTTTGGGAAAAAAAAAACTAGGGAAAAGGAAAAGAGACGGCGCGCGAGGGAAAACCCAGGAACTTCTCAACTACCTTTCCCGGGGGAAAGAGGGATTTTGAAGTCAAGGAATAGAGGAAGTCGTGCCGAAGGGGGGAAAATCCACGGGGAAAACTTGGTCATATGAACCCTCTCGAAGGAAAGGGAGGAGTCAAAGGCGCTCTTCAAACCGACAAAAGAGAAAGAGTTCTTGGCGATCGTGGCACCGGAGGGGGACAAAGTCTCAAGTCGGCCATGCCATCTCTAAACAATTTCAAAAAGAATGGCTTTCCACATTTGCGGAGAGGGTAGCGAAAAGGGAATTGTCGCTATTGGAAGAAAAGAATCCCATTCAGGACACTCCATTCCCTGAATTTTACGAGAACTGGGGGAAAAAAGTGGGGAAAAACTCTTCGGGGGGAGGGGAAAGGTGTGAAAGAGGGAAAATGAGACAGAGACATGAGTCGTCGTACCCGGCGTAGATGAAAAATAGAAAGCTCTCATTCAAGAAAAGGGAAAAATGCGGTGAGAGAGGAGATCTTCGATGGGAAAGTAGGAACAAAATGATCACCGAGGTGAAGATGGGGGGAGGACGTCCCCGCGAAAAAAAGCCTGCCTAAAGACTTCCTCTTACTTCAAACTTCTCGGAGGAGGAAATGGTTTTAATTATAACCCGAAAAGAGAAAAGCAAAAGCCACTTAGGAGGAGTAAAAAGAAAGGAGATGAGAGTCTGTTGATCCTTCACAAGGTAAAGAGAACATAACTAGTTCCTTATATATTCCTTCTTTACTATGAAGAAAAAGAACAGAGAGTTTATCCTGCGGGAAAGAGAAAAAGAGAAGTAACTCTTGTATAGGGGGGGATTCCTCGCCGATTCTTCCTCGGAAAAAATCGAAATCCTTTTTATGCTCGCGGAAAATCCAGCGACCCTTTTCCGACGAAAAAGGAGAATGAAATACCAGCCTGCGACGGGGGGGGAGAGGGGGGGGAGGGGACCGCCACCTACGCGTTCCCAAGGGAAAAGATGGGAAAACTTCTGGACCGATTTTCCTGAATCTTGGAAAAAGGAGCGCCAATCGGGTTTGGAAAAGAGAGACTAAACTGTGGAAAAGGGGTGAGGTGAACTGGGGAAATGCTGACTACGTGTCTACTAAAAAAAAAAGGGAAAGACGTTTCCATCGAAGAAAAGGAAAAGAGAAGGGGTTTTTCTTGGGGGGGAGAGGGGAGGGGGAAGATCGCCTTGACTCCGAGAAGTCTCCTATCCGAAGAAAAAAAGGGGCTACTAAGGTGAATGAAAAATTCTTCCGAGGGGACGCCTGCTGGTGAAGGACACAAGGGACTTCCTCCCACACACCCTCTTCATTCTCAAAGAACGCGCAGGATCTCTAACGGAGAGTGCGTGAACATCTGTGGCCTCCTGGAAAAAAGGGCGGCAACCACCAGAGGGGGGAGGGAAGAAAAAAGGGTAATCACCCCGTACTTGGAAAAAGGAAGACGACAGAAAAGTTCGCTTTTCAAGCCTCTGGGAAAAAAAAGAGCTGCAACTCGCGGCAAGGGAAAGTAAAGAGGTGAATTACGGAGAAGGGGGAGGAAGAAAAAAGCAGGAGGCTAATAGCTTCTCGGGACCTCCTTAATTTTTCACCGAAGAAGAAGCGTCTACAGAAGAGGAGAAGGAGCGCGCTTCGTCAAAGGCCAGGGGAGGCCGAGACGGGAATAGCAAGAAATAAAAGCAAGAAGTGTTCGGCAGGCTTATTTTCAGGATTCTGAAACCATAGGAAAGCAGGGAGCATCCGGCTGTAGGTGAGAAAGAGAAAAAAATCAGCCGCGACTACATATTACGAAAAAAAACCGTAAGGCGGCCCGACTTGATTTTTCAGGGATGGTTTTGAAGTCTCAGGCGGATCGGGGGAGGGGGAAGGGAGGGACCTGTTACGACTGGACCGCAAGAAGGAATAGTCTACCAGCGGGAGAAAAAAGGGAGGGAAAACGTTTTCGTCAGGAGGAAAAAAAACAGGATCTTCTCATTTCTGTAACTAATGGTCTTGGAGGGAAAAAAAGCCTTGCCCACCCCACGAAGGAAAAAGCGGGGTTTTCCTGAACGGCGGGAGGGAGAGGGGACAGGGCACGCCGAACTGTCATTTCAGAACGTGAGAGGGAACGGAAAGAAATTCACTCACGCACTATCGCTACGGGAACGTTCAGTTGAAAAAAGGAGGAAGGAGTCCACTGTAAGCAGAGGGAAGGAAAGGGGGACCAAACGGAGCGGGAAGGGAAAACGCCCGCACGAAGAAAAACCCGACGCGGGCGTCTTACTTGATCTTGTTTTTGCTCGCTATCGTTCAGGGGAAAAGAAGCTTTCACGCTCAAAATTTGCCGAAAACCGAGAGTGGAGCCTACTCCCGGTGACGGAAAAGGGGTCACGCGGAATTCGAACTATTATTCTCCCTGGTAGGGAAAAAGACGACAGCACCTCTCTCTCAACAAAAAACAAACTTAGTATTAGGGGGAGGGGGGAGTCCATAATGGGCGCCGAGTTAGAAGTAGGAAGAGAAGATAGGAAGTTCCAAGGGCGGTCAGAAAAGAGAGAGGAGGGGGCCGGCCAATTTTTGAGCTGTGACCGATAAAGGATGTACTATCATCGAGTCCACACCACTCCTCAGTCCGCGAAAAAGGGAGGGGATTACGCTTCGAGCTGGGGAGAAAAGAGAGGGAAAGCTAGCCGTTTGTCAGGAGGGGGAAAGGGAGGGGGGCTCAAGTGCTACTACTGAAAAGAGAAATTCACAGCGCTCTTTTGGGGCGTCTTATTGACGTTATTTTCAAAAGGAGAAAGTCTTCCTTCCCATTTACTTCTTGCAGGGGAAAGGAGTGGTCCCCGACGGAAGAAAAACGTGGTTCCAGGCCGGCGCCCAGAATTTTAAAGGAAGGAAGAATTCAGTTCCTTCACTGGCGAAGACGCAAGGAAGGGGGGGGGAAGGAGAAAGTTGCCGACACAAGGGTGCAATCGATTGGCGCGTATCAAGGAGAAACCGCCCCGTCCAGGCTTTCCCGCTCCTGGATCCTGCCTTAGCCTTCCCTCCACCATCAAATCTTCGGAGGAAAAGAAGGGAAAAAGTTACCGGCCCACTGTTCTGAGGTATAAAGGTAAAGGAAAAAGGGATGAGTTATTCTTAGATCCTCACTCAACCGGCCAGAAGGAAGAACGTCTATGGAGAAAAAAAGAGGAAAAAGACCTTAAAATCAGAAAGAGAAGGAAAGATTGGATTTCTACTGCTTGAGGGGAAAGGACTTAGCTCAAGCGACGGCATTTACTTACGCCTCTCTAGGGAGAGAGTCTGTCGCCGCGGAGATTGGAAAGAAAATTATTTCGAGACAGAGGGAGAAGAGTCGCTTCTGTGAAATTCAGGAAAAAGAAAATTCAAGAGTTCTCTTGATCTCTTTGGCCGCGTCTTGTTTGAAAGGGAAGGAACGTTTCGCATCGACAGAGTGGAAAGGGGGAAATTACCGGGAGGGGGGCGCGGTCCGAAGTCCGAGAAAGGGTGGGGCCTCCCAGCTCTACACCGGGGAGAAGAGTTCACCTGATGTAAGGGAAATAGAGAAGTCGCGGAAAAAGGGGGGCGCGGCCCCTGCATCAGGAGGAAAAAAAAAGGAATAACTTGGTTGGTCGTCAATTATTTTGAATTCCAGGGAAAAAAATTTCCGAAGGGGACCAAAATTCCGGAGAAAGTGGGAAGAGGGACCTCGGCTCGAGAGAACGGGCAAGCTTCTCTCTTAAACTACACGAAATCGACGAGTTGTGTCGAAGAGGATAAAGGAGGGAACTTGAACAAGGAGGGGGAAACATTCGCTACATGGAACGAATTCTAAAGGTCTTCGGCTTTCTGGATCCCAACCCAGTGGGCAAGAAGGACGGTCTAAAAAGATTCGAACTCCAGGAATTCCTAAGACTACGGGAGTTTGGGGGGAGACGTCGGTTCGGGGAACAGAAGCCTCGATTCCGGAGGAAAGGGGGTTGACCGAATGCTTCTTCTTACCCTTCTGAAGAGGGGGGAGGAGTACGAAGCGAGAAGAAAAGGGAGGAGATGAGGAAGGGGGGAGAGGAGAATCGGCTATTGAATAAAAACAAGTCACAGTCTTTCATTATCTTTTCGGAAGGAACGAATTCTCCACGCGCGAGGAGGACAAAAAGGGGAAAGAGGCCTCTCTAAGGCAAGAGGGGGGGGGGATCTTTTCCTTCCCTTCTGACTGGGGAATCACCTACCTCGAATACAGCTCTCTCACAACAACAAAAGAGAAAGTGTATTCTATTCGGTTTATAAGAAAAAAAAGGGGAAAAATAGCGTTGCCGTCGAAGGGGGAGGGGGGGAGGGGGCTCCTCGCGCTTGGAAAGATCTCCGACCGCTCCTTCACGACGGTGAGAAAAAATGGGGGGCTATTCTCCAAGGGGGGGGGGAAAAGGGGGATTAGAAAGCTTCGACGGAACGAGAGGGGGGGGGGGACCGCCTTTTGAAAAACCCCCCCCCCCCCAACCCCACAACCCCCAACCCACCTCAAAACCCCCCCCCCCGCCCCCCACCACCCCCCCCCCCCCCCCAACACAAGGGAGAGGTCGCGCACGAAAAACTAGACGATCTACTTCAACATCCATCTTCAACGTAATCTAGGGGGGGTCCCTCCACCGACGAGGAACAAGTAAAAGATGAGGAAAAAAGTTCTTACCGGGGAGGAAGGGGGGGTCGAATCGCCCGTCCCATCTGAGGAAAAAGGGTCGGGGCGTACTCTCACGCGCCGAAAGGGGACTGGAAGGGGGACTTTGTGTGCGATGGAAAATGAGAATTGCGAAGGGTGGGAAGAGAACGGTGCCATCGAGAAGATAGGTCTTGTTATCTTTTCTTTGAGAGCGCCCTTGAAAAGTCCTAGGAAAAACTTGGAGGAAGGGGGTCCCCTTCTTCCGAAGGTCAGAACTAAAAACATTACTTCACAATCTGACGAAAAGAAGGAGGAAAGGAGGAGGGAAAGGGGGCCTCGCAGAGAGAAGAGACCGGAAGCTTTGCCTTCAAAAGGTCTATATTGGACGGCAAAAAAAAAAAGAGGAGGAAAGGTCCCCGGGTAAGCAAAGGCCAACATGTCGATTCGCACGGGAGAGAGCCCGGAAACACTCTTCGTGCAACGCTCGCCGCGCAAAGGAAAGGAAAAGACTTTCACAGAAGCGAAGAGAAGAAGAGGAGAGGAGAGGGGGGAAGTAGTTTTCACCATCGACAAAAAAAAAACGAAATACTTCCTTGAGTCAATCCTAAAAGGAGATTTCTCCTGATACTGGAAAAGAGCAAGAAAAAAAAAGGGGGAAAGAAGACATAGCAACAGGGGGGTGGGGAAGAGGGATGTCAGGATTCTCGGAGGGAAGGACATATACTCTTCTCCTTTAAAGGGGAAGGTCTTTCTGCTCTAAAAAGCCGAAAAGAAAAGAAAGAGGAAAAGAACTACCATGGGAACGGTAAGAGGGAGGGAGGACGTATGTGCGGATGTGGGAAGTCTCAGGCGGATCTGCGTTTCCTGAAGTCGGTACCTTTACGACGGCCGCACGAAAATCGCGAAAAAAGAGAAGGAAAAAAGGGGGGAGGAACAGTTGAGGAAAAGGGAAAATCCACGGGCTTCTGCCGAAGGACACGAAGGGCTTGTCTGACTTTCCCTTCGTGGCCGTCAGGAAAAAAAGGGGGGTTTTTCCTTACGGCGGGGGAATACTAAATGGGGCTCAGGGCACGAGAAGGAGACGTGATGGAGTTTACGGTGAAAGAAAGGACCAGCTCCAGATACTAACGTTAAAACTTTTCCTCTTGTGTCCATTCGTCGGAGGGGGGAGAAAAAGAGAAACGGTGACCAACGGCGAGGTAAAAAGGAAAAAGAGCAGGAGAAGCCACTCCCTCCCCAAGAAGGAGGGGTGAGGGGGGAGTGGTGTTTCTCTAGGGGGAAGGGGCTTAGTGGGGGCCTACTCGTTCAAACGCTCAATTTCCTCCTCTACCTGAAAAAGGGATAAAGGAAAGGGGGGGCCTGACTTAGGTGTAGAAAAGAAAAGGGAGGGGGAAAAAAGGAGGATCTCCCCTTCTGAAAAAAGAAAAAG
>Ga0179591_1278007_pt1 | contig 16053 bp, 19 predicted proteins | sample CZOMad2_1_08_16f_FD_182891 | JGI IMG/M metagenome (GOLD analysis project Ga0179591, IMG submission 182891) | Vadose zone soil fungal communities from Angelo Coast Range Reserve, California, USA - CZOMad2_1_08_16fungal (PacBio error correction) | ecosystem: Environmental > Terrestrial > Soil >...
GCTACTATACTACGCGTATTAAGGGCAAAAAAGAAACGCTCGAATGTAGGTGGAAGGCCCTGAAGATCGCAGATCCTGACAAGGCGCATGAAGGAATTAATCTGAAATCATAAGTTGCTCAATCGGGGGGGGGGAGGGAAGAAAAGGGTGGATTTTAGCACCGGAGAAAAGAAAGTGAAAAAGAAAAGGGAGAAGCAGGAAATTTTATACTACGGAAAAACTACACAAAAGGGCTTCCGCGTGCCAATAAAGATTAAGGACGTCAAAACTGGAAGAAGCCATATTAGGCGGGGTTTGGAGGGGGACGACCAGGGGGACCCGCGAGTTTCAAGTTTCAAAAAAGAGAAAACTCGTTATTGGAATCGCAAAAAAAGAAATCCCAATCACTGAAAAGGGGGGGAGAATTCAATAGGGGTGCGTGGACCGGAGGAAAGTACAAACTGGGGTGGGGGCGGAATAAAATCCCACTCGACGAGAGTTAGGGTTGACCACCCTACGGTCATCTTTCCTGGCAATTAATTAAGGACGCTGCAATCGTGGAAACTGAACACCGAAAGGCGGTAACTCAGACACGGGCGGAGACACAGGAAACAGTGTTACTTACAAGGCAAGGAATTAAGTGCGTGGAACGGCAAACTCAAGCGGGAAGGGTAAGAAGGGCAAAAGTTGCGGGGGAAAACATTCCAAGTGACCTGGTGCTGGGTGAAACACTTCCGACGACGATACATTTTGAAGGACGTAACAGAGTTGGGGGGGGAAGAGGGGGGGGCGAGGCGCCTAGAGGGCGCGCAAAGGGCCAAGGAAAAAATGTTCTTTGAGGGGTATTAGATAACACTGTGTTCAGTGGCGACGAAGAAAAACCACACCCAAAGGAAAGGAAAGTGGTTCGAGCTGTTCAGAACGCCAACAGATTTTGACGTAGGGGCAGGGTCAGAGCTTCATTCGGGTCAGCACAGGGGAACCTAAGAATGTGAATAAAAGGAAATTAGGAGGGATTTCTTCGTCAAAAACAAAAAGTAATCGGGGCAACCGAAACGGCGCAGGGGGAAAATGGCACCGAGAAAAAGAAACAAAATTCTTTAACCCAACGCCTTCGAGCAGGAGGGTTTTGAAAAAATCGCAGCTGACAAAAGAAAAATGAGGACAATTAACTAAATAAAGTTCAGTTTCAGGGGTTCGGTGGGTTAAGGAAACCATGCAAGGGGTGATCACCCACAGAAAGAGGTAAAGGAGGCCGAAATCGAATCCCCTTGTTCCAGGATGGAAGGCATAAAGAAAAAGTGTTGAAAGGCCAGACAAGGAGGAAAACGGCCACAGAAGGCAAGGAGATCTACACGTTGGGGAGGGTAAACAAGAAGATTGTTTTTCCGGAGGGTGGGGAGAATAAAAGGTGGAGGTGGTGGTGTGTAAAATCAGAAGAAAAGCGCAGGAACTGTAACAACAAGATTAATCCTGGGTGGGGGGAGACGTCTTGCGGAATTTCCACACTGGTAGGGGTTAGTTTCTTCAATGGGGCAGAGAAAGGACAATTAGATGACGGGAGGACACGTCAAAAGGAAAAACAAGAGAAGACGAGCACACCAAAAAAGATCCCTAGAGGAATCGCTTGGAAAAAAAGCCCGTTACAGAGGCGGCAACAGAACGGCCCTTCCACGCGGCCACGGATTAGGGGGAAAAATCCAATCTCTAAGGCCGGGAAGGACGGGAAAGGTTAGTTTCAAGCGGCGCAGACATACCCACCAAAACAAAAAAATCATCCAGAGGCATGTTTAAGTTTTACAGGGAGTTGCTAATCTGGGAAGGGGGGCGAGTAAAAAGGTAGTAAAAAAAAAGGGCAGACCCAGCATGATTTTCAAAAGACACCAACAATCCACTATCTCAATGGAAGTATTTAACGCGGAATGACTAGATGATGAACAAGCCTCATGAAAAAAAAGTCGGCACTGGGGCTTCACGCAAGGAAAGAGGTGTTGGACCAGCTTGGGCGGAGAGGACCAAGGAAAAGGAGCGGAAAAAAATTCGGTCCCACTATACTACTTGGGGTTAGAAAAAAGACGACACTTGGGGGGGGGACTATCGCCATGGCGGGAAGGAAATCATAAGAACAAGGACAAGCCAGGTCAGGCCAAAAAATACCGAATGTTTAGCGCCGACGAATGCGGGTGTGTCAGCGTGTGAAAAGGAGACCTTTACAGTATAAGAAAATGTCCGTCAATCTGGTGGGGGGAAAAAAAGGGATTAGTGGAAAACAAACAGGTTTCCTGAAAAGAAGCGCTCTAAGGGGCAATTATCGAGAAAAAAACAAAAGGAAGAGAAAAAAGAGATAAAAAGATCCTGGTAGAGACAAGGAGGAATGCATGTTTTGTCAAGAAATCAAAAAAAAAACAGCTGCGGTGACAGCAAAGAAAAGTTGATTTCCGAGCCCGAACAAAGAACACACGGACGGGTCCGTCAAGGGGAACAAAAAACTCACAACTGCGGAGCCTTGGGGGCGACCCGGAATTGTCCTTGGAGATTGGGGGGGGGTCGAGACCGAGCTAGCCCATTTTCCGAGGGACGGCGGTGCGACCCCCTCGGATCCAATGATGGCCGGGGGCAGAGAATTGCGTTGACCTAAAAACTCAAACGACTCAACACCCACCGCGTCCTCCCCCATCAAGACTCGACGAAACGACTCAGTGGGTCAAGGGGCATCCGTGAGTCAATTGCGGGCAGAAGGCTCCGTAAAAAGAAAAGAGGAATTTAACTAAGCGGAGCGATTAAAAAAAAATCGTTAGGGAGGGAAATCGAAAAACGAGGAACAAGGGAACCACCCATTAAATTGCCTTGTAGAATCCTCCTTTCAACAATAATCACCCGAGGAAAGTCACCATGCAAAGAGTATTCCATCGTTGAGCCTTCGCAAGCCGGGAAAGAAAAACGACACCTGACAAAAAAAAACCGCCAACACACACAACCACAACACAAACTCGTACGCCCTGCGCCGAGAACCGACCGGCAATCACGCTTGACTGCGAAGCAACGTTTAACGGCCGATGACTCCGCCGGATGTCGTCGGTTAAAGGCTCGAGGAAAAAACTTTCAAGATCAGTGGTTCTTCGTTCTTCTTGGGAAGCGATGCTTTTGACCGTAAGCTGAAAAAGGACTCAAGGTTGAAAGAGGGCACACCCAAACGCACGCGAGAATCCACCTGTCCTCGGATAACCCACTGCTAGGAGGGCAGGGGGGGAAGAGTAGAACGCGATTCAAAAACCACTTCTGAACTTACAAAACTTTTCCGACCGACAAAATAACTCAGCGCAATCTCCTGATCGAAAATCGCAAAGGGTCGTCACGACGCACTTATGTTTCGCTCCGGTGCTCTGGGGAACGCAGCAGAAGCTCTGCTCCTAAACCATGCAGACAGGGGGGAGGGAAAGCTGCTGTTACAGGGGGAAAGAACAAACGATGTCGCCTCCATTGGCATGGGGAATTCAACTCCAAAAGAGGTCTCGAAGTTTCAGGTATACACCTTAAGAAGTTAAAAGTTGCGCGCGGGCACGAAGGATTTCCAGAATGAACCCTACGGGTGGGTATATACTCACGGAACGGGGGAAGATGGGAGGCGTCTGGGGAAAGGAGGTCATGGGATCAACCCGATCATTCGCTCGTCTAGAGACGGAAATCCTCAGAACTCAAAGCATTCGTAACTCTGGAAGTTGGGGAAACGCCAAAGGGCTCATCCAACTGGAAAACTCGCCGCAAAAAGAAAAAAATGACGTGATTGATGCAGGCGACAGAGAGAAAAAGAAAAGAAGACACGGTTCCGTGCAGAAATGGCCGATCTCTCTTTATAGCGTAAACTAAGGGGATCAAACCTGAAAAGCAAAGTGTAGGGACCAGATACGCGGAAAAGAATACTCGCTAGTGAAAAATCATTCAAGAAGCGAGGCGTCGTGAAATCAAGGTTAAAAGCCTTGTGGGCATCCAGCACGTAAGCAAAAAAGCGGGCAGTTTGCCAGTCCACGAAAGGGGAGCCCTTACCCCGGGTCCTGGGGGGGTAAGACCATGATGGAACAAGACTTTCAAAGAAAAGCAATAGAGGGAAGCAAGACGGATAGGACCAGGCAAGAAAGAAAATGTGAACCAAACCAACGGATAAGGATTCTTTGAAGTTTGTGAAGGAAAAGCCATCAGAAAGGAATCTCCGAATTCCCGGGGAAGAAAAAAAGAGACGGGCCACTTTCGTGAAGGTCTCTGTATCGTAGAATCTGGGGGCATCGAGAGCGTCCTGTCAGTACAAACATCCGCGGGGGAAGGAGAAGAAACTCCCAACTGTAACGAGACATGCTCCCTTGACCGTCCTTGAGAAGGCGCAGGGATCCCAGCCATTGGGACGTAGTTAAACTTCCTACCCAGTGGCCTTGGCAGGGGGATGAGATAAAGTACACTGGAAAAGCCGGACAAGATCCAATCCCACCCTATTGCGCAGACATGGTCAGATAATGCGGCCGCGGTGTCGTCTAGCAGGAAGAAGGGAAGTTCTCAAATAAGTCAAGCCGAATGCCGTAGTAAAGGAGCGCGCTAGAAACAAAAACGGAGAGGATCTACTTTACTAAGCTTTATGCAACAAGGGGGAAGATCGAATTATGGTGAGAATGCACCTGAGAGCAGCGATCCGCACAAGGCAAGGTCGCATTGACAAAAAAAAAGGACTTTGAATGTCATGGTGGGGATGGGGGAGGCCAGAAAAAGTGACGGAATGAGGTAAAGGCCTAAAGGACACAAAGACGCGCGGAATAAATAAGGCCCAATTGACTGGGAAAAAATTGCATAAGGACGGAACTGGCGGCAGAAAAAAAGGGCGTTGGCGTTGTAAACGGCGAAAAAAAGGGAAAGGGCAAACTCGTGGGGCACCAAGAAAAACCAGCATGAGCTCACTGTGGGAAACGCGAAATGGAAATGTTTTTTCTGCCAGAGGAGGGAATTCATCGTACACCAGGGAAGCGGGGGTTAAAACAATCCAACGAGCGCTAGTCAAGCAACTTTACGTTAGAGGAAAGGGGACAAAAAGAATGAACTGGCTGCCATCGATGACCGGGAAAAAAAAAAACAGAGGTTCGCGGGAACACCAAGGGTAAAAAGGCTAGGACGGTGAGGTTGGACGCCGCTGAACCGCGGGAAGGTGTTCTGTAGGCAAAAGAAGGCAAACACCCGGGTCACGGACGCACTGGTTGAAGACGGCGGGAACAAAGAGGGTTTTTTGGTATAGATGGCATTGCTCTCGCTGAGCGCCCGTTGAAGCACAAAATTGTGGAAGGTGGATAAGTCGGGGGCATGCGAAAAAAGCAACAAGGAGGAATTGGCGGTGGGGGAGAAAAATGCAGGAAAGCCAAACAAGAAAAACAGTTTGGAGGAGGAAAGGGGGACCAAGTATCTTATTCACGCACTGGCCTACAAAGAAAGTAAAAAAAATATCTGCGTTTATCCTGCAAAGACCGCCAGAAAAGGGAAAAGACAGTAAAGGAAAAGACGAAAGAAAAAACAACTGCTCGATTTGAGAAACCTCGTATTAGAAGGGGGAATTTGAAATAAATGATCCGCGAAAAGATTAAAAAGGAGCAATGGGGAAAAGCCGGCGGCAGTCCTGGGTTCGGTGGGGAGGGGGAAAGGCCATGGGCGAATACAAAAAGTCACGGGCTGGTGGAAAAGGCGGGAGCACCATATCTGAAAGGCCACAGGGGGGAAAAGGTTTAATTTTCCTTAGGGGCAAATGTGCGGACCGAAGGAGGAAAAAAAAGGCAAAAAAGAAACACGTCTTGGAGAGTGGAGGAAAAGAACCGGAGGAAAGTATTTTTGCGGCAGGGGGGTGGCGAGGCTTTTTATTGGGGGTGTTAGAAAAGAAGTTAAAAACTGGCAACCGGCCGATGATATCACGTGGGGGTCGAATTCACCTTTCTTAAGGAGGCAGCTCGTTGGGGCCGTTACGGTAAGGTTGTCAAGGGGCATAAATAAGAAGGGAGACGCTGGGAAGGGACGGAGAAAGCAAACATTAAAAAACACGCCGCGCACAAGAAAAAAAGGGATCTTGGAAGGTGAAGGGGCAAGAACGTGGCGCTTGAACGAACCAGCCAGGCGGGAAGCGAGCAACGGAAAGAGGCAAGCGAAGCAAGGGTAAGGGTTATCCCGAGGGCGCAGTCACGGAAAAAAAAACGACCCGCAGACAAGGGGAACAACGTGGTTCAGAAGGGGGGCGGCCACTACAAAGGAAGGCATGTGGAGGAAAAAGATGTACGAAATCTGTATGGATTCGAAAGCAAGGAATATGAGGAAAAGACTGTCAAACCGTAAATTCCCCGAAGCAAACCGGGGGAAATCGTACTAGCTCCATAGGGAACGGTAACGCTGTAGGGATGAGAACGAAGATATTACTGACACCGACCAGGGACGACGGGGGTAACCACCTTCATGGGGAACTGTTTCTTAAAAGGGATGGAAAGCAGTGTACCGCGGGGGCTTTGTAAAACAGGTCCAAGGGGGGCGGAAAAAACGCCCATCACAAGAGAAGAATCTGTGTCTCCAACGACAATAAAAACGGAACGGTCGTAGGGTCTCCGTGTATGCTGTCTTAAGGAATGGCCTACCTCCTTGCAGGTGGGAAAAGAAATGCGTGCGTTCAAGTGGGGAAAAAAAAAAAACAGTGTGTGGGGGTGTGAGAGTGGGTGAAAAGGGTGAACGCGGGCGGTTTTTTTGGACGATCTTGTGTGTGCGTGATGAGGAGCGTGTGTGAGCGTGTGCCTGGAAAGGGGGGGGGGGGTACGTCGGTGTCGGTTTTTGTTGGTTTTGGGGGGGTGTGTTGCTGGTGCGCGGGTCGCGCGGTGTGGGCGTCAGAGCGAAAACGCTCGAGCTTCGGCAAACTGGACGGCTCTCTGCGTCGTGACAAAAAAGAGGAGGAGGCGGTCGCTCACGAGAAGGCTGGGGCGGAAAAAGGCTGTTTTTCCCTCACTCATCAAGGAAAAACAGAGAAGAAATAGGGGGAGAACTGGTAAGTTCGACTCCACGCTGAAACCAAAACCCGGTCTACGTAAGCCCGCGCAACAATAGAAGGGGGCCGACCGGAATGGGGTACTTGGCTGCATAAACTCCAGGAGAAATTCCGTGAGCGGTCGGAGACCAAAGAACGTCCGGATGGCGAGGGTGGGAAACTTCAGGTTTTTGCCTGGTCCAATCGGAACCACGACACGCGGTAATAAACAGCCCGTTCAACCCGTGAACAGGACATGTCCAGGGGATCAGTCTGGACAATTGAGGGTCAAAAGTCGTCTTGATCATAAGAGGAAGGGAGGACCCTCTGCGCGCGGGGACCGGCGTCGAAAAGGGGGCGCAAAGAAAAAATGGATCGCGGTACATGTATCCTCACATTCACGGGAAGGCCTGCTGCAGCATAAGTTTCTAAAACCCTCGTCACCTGAAACAGGAAAATTCAAAAAGTTGAAAAATGAAAACAGAGAATACTCCACCGGGCAACAGGGGGTCAAAAGGAGCGATTTTGCTCGGCAAGACATAATAAACGGGCTCCTCGGGAGAAGCTCGCCGGAAAATCCGAAGGAGACTCCAGCCGGTGAACATAAACGGGGGGACGAGATGAGAAAGGCCAGATAACTGGTTCTGTGTGCGCGTGTCCGAAGGGAGTTAAAGGGGGGAAAGGTCGGGTCAGCTCACTTGAAGGGGGAGACCCCGAAAACCAAGTACAAAACGCGAGGGAATTCCCCGAAATGTATCGAAACTCATACGGCCGGGCCAGGGGAGAAAACCCCACAGACCACTGCAGGCGAAAACCGAAGAAATACGAAGGGGGGAAGGTTTGTCGCTCCCCTTTTCGCCCAAGAAAAGGCTTGTGGAAGGTTTCCTAATGTATGCAAGAACACTAGAGGCAATGGAGGAAACCTCCTGAACAATTTGGAGGTTGAGGTGGTTTTCTCAAGCCCTAATCAACAAACGTGAGGTGGGGCGCAAAATGGCATGGTTCATTACTCCACCGGAAACCCAAAGACGAAAGGCGCATACAAAAGGTCAAGAAGTATCTTGGGTAAAAAAAAAAGATCCTCAAATCTGATTCCCAAAAAGAGCTGTTGGGGCCGCGCGGGGGACACTGCGCCGTGGCCCCGGGCATACGCTTATCAGGTTAATGATAATCCGCCAGAGAGAAACATGTATGTGTAATTAAGGTTTGAACAGCGGCGACCTGCCGCTCCCGGGAAGAGGGACACTACAAACCTGGAAATGTGTGTCGGACGCGCAAACAGATCGAACAAAACGGGGTTCACTCCCCTTGCAAGGCGTGACGGGAGGTCGGAAACTTGGGAGCGGTAAGACCGACTAAAACCCCAGAGCGTTCGGCAATGGGCGCGCAAGAGAGCGCATGCGTAAAAAAAGGGGGGCCAGGAGTAAAAAAAACCCCAAAACCCCCGCACCACACCACCCCCCCAACCCCCAACCAAAAAAACCACCCAACCACAACAACCCCCAAACAAAAACCACACCCCCCCCCCAAAAACCCAAAGAAAACAAAGGGAGAGAGGAATGAAAGCACAAAGGCCCTGTAATGTTTTTCCCACCTGGTGCTCCCTCCCTACTCACCAAGGCAGGGAAGGAAAAAAAGGAATAGATGCTTGGTAATCGAAAAGTGGTTGCCTGGGGGGGGGGAAAGAACGAGGGTACCATAGGTTTGACGCTGTGGCGGCATAAAAAACGAGGTGAGAAAGAGAAAGGGCTCCATGTCCAAAGGACCTCACAGAGGCCACACCAGTCTCCTAGGGGTGGATTTGAAGGCGCCAAGGGTAATGTCTAATCACGGCAAAAGTAGTGGCCACGGGCCAGAGGTCACCACCTTATGATGTTCTTTCGGTTCCCTGCTCCAATAAAAGGAGTTCGACTCAGTGGTTCAACACTTGTTTAGCCTCGATACAACGAAAAAAGCCCAAACAAACTCATGGCATTGCCGTAAGTCATCGAAGGAAAAATGAGGAAAAAACAGTGGGACTGGGGATAAAGCGCGTCTTCGGCAAATTCCGGGTGCCGTTCTGGAAAATCGCGCTGAATCCTCCGGCCCCATGCACCTGAAAATCCCCCCCTTAAGGGCGCAAGTCTGAAAAAGATATGCGACTCCTTGTCATTCGCTCTAGGTGGGGGGGGGGGGGGGGGGGGGGGGGGGGGGGCGTTAGGGCCTTCTCCCATAATTGAGACGGCACTGGGGTGGAGGAGTAGAAAAATTAGTATCGAGAGGATCACCCAACCGGGGAGAGATCTACTATTACTACGGAGTATGAACAGCCGCTCGAAGGAAGGGGGGAAAAAAAAAGTGCAAAGGAAAACCGCGCAGACCGAAAAATAGCATTATGCTGATCAGAAAGGACTTGCGCAAGCAGGGTGGGGATTGGGAAACGGCAGAGGAGCGCCGGGGAAGTGGGGAAGGCGAAAAAAAGGGGAAAGGAACAACGAATGGGACGAGACTACTCTCCGGTAGACTACGCAAACCAAGGATATCTAAATTGCCCTCTCTAAATGGGCTTTACTTCCTGCAAGTAAACCCAGGAGTAGGGGCTTGTCTGTTGGGGGGGGAAATGCCGTATACATCTATTTCAAAATTTAGGAAATGTTAGACATTCGAAAAACCCATATAAATAACCGGGGGTTGAACAAACGTTTAACAAAGTTTCTTCCTGGAGGGAGAGATAGAAACTTTTCTTAAATTTTAACAAAAAAAAAGGACAGGGATCGGGACGTGCATCACCGTGAAGGGAATAGTGACGGCATTCTACAGATAGTTACTTCGTGGGCAATTTACCTGCATCTCAAGGCAGGGGGGGACAAACAGATACGTAGAAAGAAAATGGGGGAATTACAATCGGGGAGTGATACGTGTCGGTTGGGAAAACCCCTGCAAAAAACCAAGGTCTACTTCTGGGGGAGCAAAGAGGGACATTACCGGACCTGGTGAGGGGGGTAAGGACTATCAGAAATTGGAAAAGGAAGAAAAAGGCGTTGGGGATATATGGGATAGCTCTCTCCGGCGCGCCAAGTTGCCTAGGCAAAGTTCACATACCTGGTGAGGACGAAGCACTGGCATTGCGAGATAACGAAAGTAGACCGGCAGTGCGGTGGAGCTGTTTGCGCGCCGCCAACAAAGAATTTTTCTTAGGGGGAAGGGAAAAAGGGAGTTCAGCACGGGCTACAAAGAAGGACACCGTAATGAAAGGAGCGGAGTTAGGCTTCACCGAAAAAGCGTCATCGAAAAGGAAAGGGAGGTGGAAAGTAACAGCGCGCAAATACAAAACTGAGAGAGGGTCCCGTCTGAGCAAAAGTGGAAGGTTGAAGAACAGGCCGCGGAGGGGGAAGATAGGAGAAAGGTTGTCTTGAACGCTTCGGCATGGGGTAGTTGATGGGGAAAGAAACAAGGCGGTGGACTAAAAGAAAGACTAATTTCGGAGGGGAAAAACCAGATAAGCGAATTGTTCCGAGGGGATGAGATAAGAAGGGTAAAGGGGGGGAGGCGGGGTCAGACAATACAAGCCCAATAATGCCTGAAGCTGGGGCGGAGTAAATAAGGCCTTGAGGAGGATGGTGGGGCTGGGGTGACGAATGCCAGTGTGGAGGTGGTGGGGGGTATAATAAAAGGTAAAATAAATTTAACCCTTAACCTGAACAATTAGGAGACTTGTGAGAAGGAAGTCAATTCCAGCAGAGTTAAGACCGGGGGGAGGGGTAAATCGTCAAAGGGATCAGCTGCAAGCTCAAGTCAGGGCATCGCGAAAGTTGAGACACTGCCGCTCAACCATAACCAGGATCAGGGATTTCAGAGACCGCGGGACAAGTCCAGCCGTAGGGGAGAAATCATCGGCAAAGACCGGAACGCGGCACTCGGAACAAAGGAGTATGTTTGTAATCGCCGAGGCGCAGAAAAAACAGAGACCATTCAGCAGGAAGGGGACGGGTTCAAGGAGAGTCCTCAACTATAAAAAAACCCTCCAAAAAATAAGCAGGAATGTGTAAGGGGGGGACGACCTAAGAGTCCGAAGAAAGGGAAGGAAAGACACTCCCAAGTCTTAGGCAAACGAAAGGGCCAGTTACCTAAAAAGACGCAACCAGCGGAGAAGTCACTGTAAAAGGACCGCTGTTATAAAGCCCGAACATTGAAGACTGACAACGAACTAAATGGGCACTGAAGGAACGAGGGGGGGGTATACCGGGAGGGAGTGGTCATCTATGACCAGTAAAACAATGCGTCGGACCCAAAAAACAAAGACAAGGGGTGGGTCGAAAGCCTGGACTCAGACAAAGAACTTGGGACATCTCAGTCTTGGGGGAAAGAATCTTAAAAGGAAGTCGGCCACAAGGAGAACGAAAATGATGTGGAAGCGATGACCGGGGAAGGTGTTGTTGATAGCGTGGGACGAAGACAGTTAATCACTTCTGGAGGGCACGGGACACGGAGAAAAAAGGGGAATGTGAGATACACTTTGCCGAACATTGTCCATCAAAAAAAGACACGGCAGCGGGAGCTCGAGCAACAACAAAAAGTTAAGGAAAAGAGGAGAAGCTAAAAGACAGGAAGCCTACAAGAGCGCGGCTTGAGGAAAGGGTCACTTTTTTCCTAAACAATTCCACCATCGGGAAGACGTGAAATCACGGTGAAGACCTGTACGGGATTAGGCCCAACAGACAACACAAAGTACCGGTCATTACGGACAAAACATGATCGGAATTGTGCCGACCCGGAATGGGGGAACATTGGGGATGGTCCATCCCTGTGGCGAAGCAGCCCAGGTTCCGTGTAGACGGACCATACCGTCGTAGAAAGGGAAGTTATGGGGCAGCGCATTCGTGTTTGACAGGGAAGATCGACCAAAACGGGAACCCCCGACGTTGAAAAACGGGGACAGAAGAGGTGTATCCATTCAATGGCTGTCTCATGCTCAGAACGAGGAAGGGTTTAAAGGCATCTGAGAGTCGCACGGAGGTTGGTAAACCTTTCTGCAAAGCGTGGGGGGACAAAGGTTCACTTCAAGGACTGTCCAAAAATTTCAGAAAAATACCGATCAACGGGAAACAATGCCTTCGAGAAGGGGTGAAAGTTGGCGTCGCCGCCTGGAACAAAAAATACCTTGTCCTGCCGCAGGGAGGCTGGGAGGCAACCGCTGATAACATAATCCCTGCTCTGAAAGCAGGAAGGGAGGAATGATCTCCTCGCTGTGGAGGGGCGGCGGAGAGAAAAAAGGAAAACGAAATCAAGGAATGGGATGGCAAAAGCAGTGCAGTCGCAGTGGCAGGGCCCTCTCTGACTGGTAAACTGATCATAGATATCCCGTGGAAGATCTAACATGACCACCCCCCAACCGCCCTCGAGTGGATTCATCCTACAAAGGCCTAGAGAAACAGGATCCTCACGGAAGTCCTAATGAGAGCTGGATTCAAAACACTAAAAAGGGGAATAAGCCACCCCCCGCCACAAGCAGACTATATTTTGTGAACAAACCCAGGGAAAAAAAAAACAAGGATAGGGGTCCGTTTGAAGAACGGGGTCTAAAACAAGGGAAAATTTCCGGCAATTTATATTCATAAATACCGGAAAAAACTGATCTTGTTTAAGACCAACATCAAAAGGAGAATCCTGTGCATGGTTTAAGTCACTCCACCGAAAAAAGGAAACTGCTCAAGATCAAAGGGGTCCTCCTGCGGGGGAAGCGTGAAGGGATTTAAATGGACCAAACTTCTGCTCAGACGACGTGTATAATCAGCCGTTGGATTTACGCGCGGTGAATTTTCACTGCGCCGTTACAGACGATACGCCGAAGGAAGGCTAAAAAGGAATCATTCTGATTATAACGGAAGGTAGTTAGCCCAGCTGAACGCCGCGAGCCGTGACAAAAACGAAGAAAATGGGGAAGTGTGGCGGAGGCGCAACAAAGATCGAACACCGCAAGGACTTGCCGGTGGACTGAATTGGATCAAACACCACTGAGCTGTAATAAAGCCAAACAAATGCCGGAAAGGGGGAGGGAGCCATCAGAAGCAATGATAACAACAAGGTTCCGGAAGTCTAAAAATCGTCTTCCCTTGGACCAACTCAGGAAAAATGGTTAAGGCACTTTGCCTCAAACACGTCAAAAAAATGGGCCGTCCAACAGAACCGGGGGGGGGGAGCATACATCTTAAAAAACTTGGTAAGGGGGGGAAGAAAGATGTGGACCGCCTTGCGGCGGGGCGAAGTCATCTATTTCAGCCCATTCGGATATTTCTACGATGAACCTGATCTTAACGCTCACAAAAGTGTGGATGGAAAAAAGGAATAGCGCGAGTGGAGTGGTTGAATCCGCAATACAGAGGGTACGGAATCTAAGACGTCAAAAGGTGCCAGTCGCACCCCCGTTGAAGTGGAGGGGTTCAGGGAGCAGGTTTCGACCAGAACTAGGGTCAAAAAGTGAAAAGGGGGAATGTATCGTCGATACAACGAAAACGCATCATAAAAATCGCAAGCATGCCGGCAGGGAATCGGGGTATGTCGCGGAAAAGGGAGCCACACTTGTTCGGAGTAGAAACGAGGGGAAAAGGGGTCACGGGTCCTTGTCAGGGGCGTTATCGCAACAAGGGGGCCCCTGCCCTCTGCGCTGGAGAAAAAGTCCCCACCATGGAAGAGAGACGAGAAGCCTGGAGAGGGGCGGATTACAGCTGCGCGAAGCTGAAAGACTCCGAGCGTCACTTGGTGGGGCCAAAGAAAGTAGTATAGGGGGAATCGACAACAACCCGGAAGGGGAAAGGAAGCTGAGAAAGGAAATACGCTATTATGTCAACACGGCCAGAGAAGTATTTGAAAAAGGATGCGCCGCAGAAGAAAAACAACGGCAGCAGGGACGCCCTCTTACTAGTGGGGGGCGGCAAGACAGTGGGGCATTGGAGCAGATTCCGAGGAAGGAAAAGGCAACAAAGGGGCCGACACGGAAGGGACTCAACAAAGCGACTTTAGAAACACGGAACCCAATCTGGCTGGAGACAAGGCAGCAGCCAGACCGAGGAAATCCGCACTGTTCTTCATGAAGCCAGGTACGCTGGAGGACTGGGGACGAAAGTAACCAGCGATTGAAAAGGGGCAAAGTTGACAGGCGAAAAAACCAGAGTCAAGGACCTACTGAAAAGCTGGTGGTTGCAGCGTGGCCAGGGGAAACTTCATCCTGGGTGACAGAAACAAGAGGGGAGAAGGGGAAACCTCTCTATATAGCCTTTGAGCCGTGTCGTCATTCTTAGCAAGGTTAAAAAAGATTCGGCTGGCTGAGAAAGGGGGACCGATCAGCCGCAAGCGGCTCAAATCCAGTCTTCTAAAAAAGGACAAGGTTTGATACAAGTGCTTAGCGGTTGGACGGGCAACAAAAAAAAACGCGGGTACGTGGGCTGTAGAAAAATGGGAAGGAGAACAGGGTGAGGTCACGGACGAATCGATCGGAAAAAGTCATGTAAGAGATGTCGAGTCCAAGGAGAGTCGGTCTCGCCCTGGCAACTTTAAAAGGGGCGGGTGCGATAACAATCAATGGAAGGGGTCGGAACATCAATCCCGCGGACGGGAGGATTGCGGGGGTAACAGAGAGCAAAACGTCTGAGACACGCAAAACACAATGGGGAATCGGGATTTCCCAGGATCGGAAGGGCGTGGAAAAAAAAACAACTATAGGTAACGGAAAAATGAGAGACAAGGCGGATTTATGCCTTCAAAAAGGGGGAATGCAGTCTTCCCTTTTAAACGAGGAAGTCGGACAAATTACCGAAAAATACAAACTCTTGATACCACTCCTTGAAGGAGATAAATTGCCGAGTCCAGGGGCAAAAAATAAGGATGAGGGGTTCTGAAGGGAAGGACGGCAGTTCCTGGTTTCATGGGGGGTTGTGATGCAAGTGGGACGCAATATCACAAACCAGGGAGTGGACCGGAACAACGACGGGCACGCAACATTTCAGGAGGAACAGGCGCAATACTACATGTCGGTGGATGGAGGGCAGCAACGGATTAAACGTCCAATAATCCTTCCTTAGGGGTTACGGGGTATCCAGGCTGACTGAAGTATGGGTGCAGCGGGTGGTTCTTGCCAAAAAGTGTGGGAGGTGGGTTGGCGTTTTATCAGAAGAGCTAGTATTCACCACGGTAAAGAGTCATTGTGGAGGGACCTGGAGGGCGAAAAAAGTTCGGGACCTGGGGGGTGGTGGCCAGGGGAAGAGAGTCACGGGAGACGCTGAGAAAAAAGACTGGCATCGGGGCAATCACTCGACACACCCAAACCTCATTCCATCTGACGAAAAGGATCGCCCGGGACCTACTGCCAAAAAACGCGGGTTAAAGCACCCCTTCACTTCTGCGAAACGTCCAAACTGCTGCAGGTTGACCCCTCATCAGAACCAGCGGATCAGTACGGTAGTTGGGAGGACTCCAACCGTAAACTTTCAAACCTCGTCAGAAGAAATGGGGGGGGGGATACTGGATCTCTTTGGGGGAAAACGAATCTGGTCAAGGGGCAGGGGGGGGAAATTGGAGACGCAAACGCTGAGAACCGGAGAATGGATTTCCCCCACAGAACGAAGAAGGACCCGAAAAAAGGTAGCAAGCCTTCAAGGAGTTGAAATGAAACGACGATTCTAAACGCAAAGTTCGACGGAACACTTCAATGTCGGAAAAGTCTTCAAATAAAACCGGAACGGGGGTGTACTTCATTGCGTCGAAGGACCCGGTAAAAAGGGACTCCGACCCCGGCGAAAACAGCAAATTCCCTCAATTCAGGGCCACCAATAGACGCATAAAACTCGGAACTGAGACCGCCATTTTGGGGGGGGGAAATACTCGCGAAAAACACACGACCAAAGGCGCCGATCAAAGGTAAACCGTAAACAGGACCTGTTACTGTGGTGCACAGCTGGATGTCGAAGACCTTCAACAGTATCCTTGGAGATGTCCCCCGCACAGGGTCCTGGTGGAATTTATGAGAGGAAAAAGAAAATTTCCTCAGACGCACCTCATATCGCTCCGGCAGCGGG
>Ga0179591_1357522_pt1 | contig 16050 bp, 17 predicted proteins | sample CZOMad2_1_08_16f_FD_182891 | JGI IMG/M metagenome (GOLD analysis project Ga0179591, IMG submission 182891) | Vadose zone soil fungal communities from Angelo Coast Range Reserve, California, USA - CZOMad2_1_08_16fungal (PacBio error correction) | ecosystem: Environmental > Terrestrial > Soil >...
AAGCCAGACTTCATCCACAAGACGCAATTTTGCACCTATATAATAAGAAGTCGAATAAAATTACTAATTGGAAAGGAATTTGCGCGACATGGCGCTTCTTGCGTTTCAGGGCCGCGCGCAAGAAAGGCGAAGCACTATCCTAATCTCAGGCTCAGGGAGCTAAGGGAGATAATTGAAATTCAAACTTGGGCAGCGGGGCCATCCTGCTCGATCAAAATGAAGCGGACCGACTGATATCACGGGCTTTCTTTAGTGCTGGCAGCTATCTCGTAATCACGAGCGAATAGAGGTGTCATTCTGCAATAACAGCACATGGAAAACGGGGCTTGGGGCGACCACTTACGCTTCCTTTCCGCTCTATAAAAGGGCGGGGAGGCCGGAAAGAGGAACTGCGTCCAAACGTCCGTGAACGGTAGCGCCTCTACCGTCGGGAATGGAAGAACTCTCAGGAACCAGGGAGGACGCCCAGAGGGAAAGGAGTGAAGAATGAATCGAGTCGGGGGAAACTCCAGAGCGTCGCGCTGCCACACGAAGTCAGGTAAAACGTTTGTTGGGAGAGGGCGCAAGTCAAGGGGGGGGGAAACGGCATAGTACTCACATCGCTGTCTTCACGAATGGGCCACTTAGGTCAAGGGATACGCCTCTGAAGTCAATCTTTCAGGATAACTTATTGGAGAAGGTTTTGAATTGAGAGCGTTGCTCATCTCGGTCGGCGTAGGGTTCGAAAACACAGCAATTTGGGAGAAGGGAAAGGAGTTTCAGTTAGGGCGAAGAAGGGCGATAAGCAGGTCTAGGTCCACTAATTGGGAATGAAAGGCTGAAAAGGTTTGAAGGCTTCCCTGTTCCTGGGCTAAAGCCTTTCACTTAAACCTCTGTGGAGAAAGGAAAGCACTCTATACAAGCTTTTGTCCGGGGGTATTTCATCATCAGCAAAAATTCAACAAGGGAGTAGGGGGGGGCGGAAGAAAAAAAGGTAGTACTGTCCCTCAGCGCGGGCTGGAAACACAGTTAAGAACAGGCAAACCGACGGGCACCGTGCTCGGGTCTTCAAACTGGGTTGTCCGATGCTTTTCACTGTCGTAGGGGATGCAAGAGCCGCCTCTTTAACACCTTTCTCAGAAGGTCTTCCACCTTCAGAATAGAAACACAGGCGATTGAGCGAGCGGGTGGCCTTGTGCCATTTACAATTTTCATTTACCGGGTGCCGACAAAGGTTAGAAAAATGATTCATGGGCTCTTAATACCAGGTAATCTAACTATCATGAACGGCGAAGAGGAGTTCATCAGCGGGGCGGGGGAGAGGGGGAGGAGGGGGGAGCAGTGGTTAACCTCGGCCTAGTAATGGTAGCATCGGGAATCTGCTGTCGAAAGAGGGAGTGGAATGCTAATGCATTCTTAGACTAACTGCAACACTAACAGGGTTGTCCAAATTTGCGCAAAATGTCGCACCCTTAGATCTACGGAAGGAAGGATATCGGGGGAGGGAAGCCGCTCTTAAATTTGGCACCCGATTGGTTACACGTCAATGGAGGGGGGTGGAGACGCCGCGTACATGCCTTAGTAAGAACGAGGAAAGTGACGGAGGGGTTTAGAGATACAGACCGCCGTCTGTGACCAAAACTTCTGGGGCGGATGGGAAGTTGCAAGCGCTACCTCGGGTCGATTCTACTATATAACTGGGGGGATCTCAGATTGGATCTACAGCTACTCGGTGGCCACGTGGCGGGGGAGTGGGGGTCTTCATCCCGTTCTAAAACACTAATTGTTCTCGAGTTGGGTAGAAACGCTCTCCCTATGAGTAGGGGACATCAACGAGCGTCATGGTACGCGGCTTGTCCGGTTTCGCATCCTTTGGCTGTGCGTCTTACATATTTCATACGTCACTGGAAAAAAAGGACACCTAGTCTACTTATTTCATTTTTCAGGCTCTTGTCTGTCGTCAGTTTCCTTAATTTTTTCCCCACTGAGAGAACGGCTGTCGATTGCCCCCGGTGATTCATAAGGGCTAATCGCAATAGAGAGAGGAAAAAAGGAAGAAAGCTGGAAAAAAATTGTACTTCCATCCATGGTCGCCTCATTCGTGAACGGTGGGGGGGGAGAATTCTCAAGAAGAACGAAGCGAAACCGTCGATCAAAAATCACATCATAGGATTGATCTCGTTTCAAATCTCGGTGTTTACTCATTCGATCGGCCGGCAGTGGGTAAGAGAACGGGACTAAGCACCGAGGTCAAATACAAGATTCTCAAGACGGTCTTAAATTTGAAAACTGAAAGGATGTGAAAAAAAACCACGTAGGTACCCGCAATTTGGGCTCAGTGCCCGCTTTTTGGATCGCTTTGAGACAAGGAGGAATCGTCTTTGCTTAACAGGGGGGTCAACTACCCCGCGAAGACTCCCATCATATGCCGTGAAAAAGACTGAAGAAAGGGGGGGGGATGATCGTTCGAAAGATCATCCGTCTTATCAGTTGGAATACCTGACACCACCAAGCAACGGAGACGAAAAGGCAGCGGAAATGGAAGAGGTGCCCCCAGCCGCCGACCGCCTCGGTTCGCCTCGGGCGCGAAGTCACTGAAGAGATAGCGTATGGCAAGGAATGTCCTCGAATGTTCCGAGAATCGAGAGCTCGGGTACAACTAGGAGAGGAGGTCACGCCGGAGGAAGACGACCAGGAAAGGAAGAAGACATAAAGATGGAGTTGGGCTCTTACTTCAGAGCTGTACTGTCATCGTCTTTTACTCAACAAGCGAACGGTCTACAGAAGAAGAGAGAAAGGGGGGGGGTGAAGGGAAAGCAAAAGTACCAGGGGCTGTCTTTTCGAAAGGTTGCCTTCCAGGACCAAAAAAGAATGGGTAACGCATCAAAGCAGAGAGCTCAGAAAAAGGAGAAGAAAAAAGGAGAGAGGCGGGGGTGATTCAATTAAAGGTAGTTCGCTATACACAAAAGCAGTCTACCCACCACCTTGGAGTGAAAGGGGTTAACCGCACGGGAGGGTCTCAGAGAGAACTAAAAGGGAAGGGGGGGAATCCCGAGCTCTCTACCCGAACCTCTTCCTGTTCAACGAGCTACCAGCTTCTCTTCAGGGAAGATCAGAGAGGAGAAGTTAAAATAAAGAGACCAGAGGGTAGAGAGAGAAGGATGCTCGGGGTTCACGAGGATAAATAGCGGGATCAGGTTGGACTTTAGCATCCCCAGAAGTTACATCACGCTAGTGTTAACTAGGCGGTCGGTCAGGGGGAAGGGGAACAGGAAGAAGGGGGAAAGAGTCGGAGAAGGAGAAGGTTGTAGTTGTCAAGCGCGATGCATTAAGAAAAAATTAGGCTTTTTCCTGGGAGTAGTGAGACTGCGATACAGGCGGAGGAAAGCTAATGGGGAGACCGAAGGTGACTCAATCCTTATAAAGAAAACACCTTTCTCTCTCCCGGCGGTCTATCTTGGCTGTCTCCTGGAAGGTCCAGTGTAATTGACGCTGGGGGCAGACGCGGTCGGAGGGACATGGGGTTAGAGAACTCTCCCGCCGCCAAGCTTCACACCGAAGAGGCACGAGCAGGCTTACGGGGAGGGAAGGCGCTGAACGGAGATAGAAGACGGTGGAGGAGGGGGAACGCCCTAACCTTGAGAAATCTCGGCCTGTAGAGAATCTCCTAATGGGCTGCATCGGGCCTGGGAGGGAAAGAGAGTTGAGAGGGCTAGTCTGAGGCCACGTTCACGATATAGATGGCAGGACAGTCCTTACGTCACGCGTAGCTATCCAGCCCTAAGTTAGGCCGATGGGGGAATAGAGTGAAAAGGGGGGGATCTTCCTGTGTGACTTCGCCGGCACAAGCAACGGCATGAGTATTTGAGGAAAGATAGAGAGAAGTCAAGGAGAGGAGGAGGCTTTTCGGGGCCTTCAGCGACTTTAGAGGAAAGTTTAATACGCTTTTTCATTGGTGACTGGGTGAGGTAGAGAGGAGTGCTACAGGACCCGGGCTCCAGTTGTTAGGGTTCTCGATTTAATGCATATAAAGAGTGAAAAGGAAAGACGTCTTCCGGGGCGCCTCTACCCTCAAGCTTACTCCTTTCATAAAGGAAAAGTCAGGTAATCTTCTCTCATAAGACGGAACAGTACGAGAGCAAGGGTCAAGAGGTTACCACCGGCTATATCATTACCCTAACTGAAGAGCTGCATCGGGGCAAGGGGGGGGGGCAGGGGGGGGGAAAAAGGGACAAGTTTCAAAACTCGGCGTCGTGGGAAGACTAGAGACTAGAGAGGTCAAGTCCCTTTTATGTGCGGGTGCCGGGAGGTCCGGAAGAGGCGCCTAGATGGGGCTCTTATCCGTTCCCTTTATCAGGGAAACGAAAAAACTCAGGAGGAAAAAACACTGGCTTCTCGGGTGTTTCGGTCTCGGTAAAAATAGGAATTTTTGAACTATAAAGGGAAAGGCCTTGAGCTTGGAACCTGGGCTTGGGAGAACCGGTCCGGCACTTTCCACTTGGCCCAAACAGACGTTAAGCGACAACGGGGGGAGGGGGGTTTGTCGAGAGGAAAGGGTCCTACATATCTCTTCCAGATGTCACGCTTGTGAGAGTATCGGGGGGAAGAAAAAGGAGCAGAAGGGAGGGTCAATGGCTCCTCCTCTAAGGCTATTGCATTCTTATGGGCATGGTTCCCAGGGAGAACGCGGACGGCGGAAGAAAAAGACTTAGAGGAGCCGCAGGCCCTCGTTGTGAATCAGGAGAAAGTAGAGGAGCAGCGTGACTACTAGATAGGGAGTCTACGGGCCGGATTGTCACTAGAAGGTCAGAGGGGGAAAAACGAAAACAGCAGAGAAACTGGTCATTAAAGAACAGGGCACCAATTACAAACTCGTTCTTCCCTTTTGCTAAGAGAGAGCGGCATGCAAGAAGGGTGCAGTGAGGTGAGGTCTATCGACCGTCCTGTCAACTATAAAGGCTTCAACGGTTCGGGGGAAAGAAAGGGCCGGAAGAGGAAGCAAAGGGCTCTCTTTGCCGCCGCAGGTTGTCTGAGAGAAGAAGGATAGAAGGACGGGCAGACCTCCTCTTTCGGGGACCGCTACCGGTACACCATCACCTTTGCGAGCTGGGGTCTTATTATGAAGCTCTCCAAGCGTTGGAGAAAGAAATCTAAGGAAAGGGGGGGGGGCTACGAAGTGATCAATCTAGGTCTTAGAGCCTTCTGCGAGAATTTCCATACTTTCGACGTCGTACCATCTCATTAGGGAGAAGCTCGTATAGGGGGATCGGCAGAGGGGGGCCTAACATCTTTCGGCATAGCTAGGAGCAACCTAAAGCTCTTAAACTGCCCTCACGACTCGCCGTCAATGTGAGTATTTTGAGGTAGGGGAAAAGCTGGAAGGGGGGGGGGATACGGCTGAGAGAAGGAGATCGCCCGAAGATAACCATCCTGCGTTTTTCTCACGTTCTCTTTGGGGAGCGAGCAGAGCGCGAAAGGAAGAAAGGGCGCGACAGAGAGGGGAAGGCATTAGAGGAGGAGAAGGGACTTCCTCGGGATTCATTATTTCTGCAGCTCAAATAATCGTTAATCCCGCGCCAAATTCCTTGAACAAGGAATAATTAATTCTGTGCGAGAAGGCGGCGGATATTGGTGGAACCAGGGCTGGGGGGGGATTTCAATTGGATCGTCGGAAGCTCATTAAGTTTATCTCAACAACAACAACTTGATAGAGAATCTATATCTAAAAACCGGAGAGGAAAGAGAACAGCCTCAACAAGGACGGCAATTGGGGCACAAGAAAATAAAAAGACGTATAGGAAAGCAAGAAAAAAAAGGGAATACGTACTGTTTGGAGACGGCGCGACTAAAAACTCTTTTCTTTCCTTCACTTTCGGACAGCGCTTAAAGCGAACGAAGCCAAACCGGCAATCTCGGGGAAGAAAAAAAAAGAACGGGGAGCCGCGGAGGGATCGTCTGAAAGTTGGTTCAGCCCCCTTCGCGTCCACAATTCTAATTTACCTCAACATATCAAAGGAGGCTATGGTAGAGGGAGGAAGGAGGGTCACGAAAGTCTACCTTCGCTTGATTCTCAAGACCCATTTACTCGGGGGATGGCCTCGTTGAGAGACCAGGGAAATCATTCAGGGGAGAAGGACTATCTAAGGTAGTGGCTGGGCTCTAGAAGTGAGGCTCCTTGAGAGGAGCGTGAAGGAAAGGAGGGAGGAGGATAGGGGGCACAGGGGTAGGCCATGTGTAGCGGCGTTTAAGATGTCTTTCAGAAGATATGTCGCGCGGGTAACGAAAAGAACGAGGGAAAAAGGGGGGGTGTTGGGGTTCTCTCTCAAGGAAAACCTGCGAAAGGCGTACGTTCCTATCTCTATCTTTCAAGTAGGAGGAGGAGAAAAAGAGAGGGGAGGTACCTCAAAAAAACTCGCTTGCCCTGCTTGCCTGGTCAAACGGTTTTCTTTAGCGATCGATAAGAGGTGGGTTCGATCTGGGGAAGAACAGAGAAGAATTTTAAAACAAGGGGGAAGGGACGGGGGGGGGGAGATCTGAGGCGAAAACCAGTTAACTCTGCATCTATTTTTTCCTGATTGGGACTTAAGCGAGGCTGGGTAAGGGCAGTCAGGAGGAATCAAGAAAGGGAATTGTCTATTCCGTTCAATTCTCTAAATAAAGGATCTTTGGGAATAGGGGAGAAAGAGGCAGAGAAGGAGGCTGAATTTTCATTGTAGATTACCCTGACCCTAGGGTAGTTAAAATTAAAATCAGGCCATTTCAGAAGAGAGGAGGGGAGGGTTGGGAAATTGCAACATGGGAACTTCTTCACATTGAATGACACCAGCATGAAAGTCCTCTTTCACGTCTATGATTGAGGAACACAGAGGCAGAAACAAAAGATACATGATGCTACATAAGTGTATTTGCCAGGGAGTGTGCATTCCTTTTCGAGCACACCAGTGAAATAAGAAAAGAGCAACGGGGGAAGAAGAAAAGTCCGAAAGTAAAGGATGCAGAAGCTTGTCCTTCCCCGAGGTTCTGGAACGGACCAGAATGGGGGGGGCCGCCGAGGACTCGTTCGTCTAGTAAATCGCCACGTCAGAGGGGCTACCAGTGGGGGGGAAGGAGTGAATGATGGAGAAGAAGAAAGGAACTAAAAAAATGGTTTGACACCCAGATAACGTACTAGCTCAAAAGGAGATAGGGAGGGGGGACTGAACGGGTACATGGGGCCCCGGTGCGACATTTGATGGGGATCGAAAAGTACAAGGAAAGGGAGGAGGAGGGATTAAAATGAAGGACGTAGGGTCTCTATGCATCAGAGCAGAGGGAGGGGACGGTAAAATGATTTAGACTTCTTCACTTTCCAACCCGAAACCACCCAACCCCCCGTCTGGGGGGGTGAGAAGAAGTAGGAGAGAAGAGAGGATTCGGAGCACCTAAGACCTGTGAACCTTCCTTATAAAGAAAAAGCATCGGGAGGATGGGGGTTCAGGCCAGATCGGTATCCCCTAAGCCGGCATCTTCCAGGGGGTAAAGGCCTGGAGACGCAAGAGGGAAAGAAAGGGCAAAACGGAAGACATCGATTCGCCAACCAAAGGGAGAAGGAAAGTGCCGGGGGGTGCCGGCTAAGCGAGATCCGTCAGGTCTCCTAGTCTTAAGAAGGACTCTCTCGGGGTTATGGAGAGGGAGAGAGCAAAGCTCAGGAAGGAGGCCGGGGCGCACATTCTTCAATCGACTGACTTCGAAAGAAGGGGGGGGTTTCTGGGGAAACTAACACGACGTACCTCTCAGAACTCAAGAGGAAGACCGTCCATACGAAGCCTAAGATAGGGGGCTCATCGGGGGGAAGAAGGAATCCGTCAGGGATATGTCTAGCTCCTCCCACTAGAAGGAAAGGGGCCTTTAAAAGGGAAGGCTTCGACCTCCCCGAGAGACAAGATCGAGGAGATGGCATCCAGCCGCTTGCGCTGTCTGCAACTCTCCTTATCATCTGAGGGGAGGGGGATGCGAGCCCCATCCTCCGGGGGACATCGAGAGAGGTCAAGAAGTGTAAACTTCCGTAATTCCTGTTCCTGAATCTCAAAACCTATCGGGGAAGAAAGGCCAGAAAAAGGACAAGAAACATTCACAACCTGATTAACAGGGGGGCCACGCACGAAGGGGGCCCAGCATCGCGATACCGCCGTGATCGCTGAAAAAGAGGCTCCTCGTAAAACTTTTCTCAAACGGGGGGGGGGGGACAAAAGGGGAGCAGCGGATAAAGGAGATAATCGATCGCTTACGGGCCGCGGCAGCCTTCCTATCGAAAGGAGAATAAAGCCGAAGAGGTGAAACGCGACTTGATTCGTCAGCGAGCGCTGGCGATCGTTTTCACCCTCAACTGACTAAAAGAGAGAGAGGAGAGGGGAGAACAAAGTTAGATAGTTGTTTTCGGCGGGCAATTCCTCTTTTGTGTGTTTCGGGCAAAAGAAACTGGAGTGAAGGGCATCTAGATCAAAAAAAAAACAGATAGGAAAAAAAAGATTGATGCGAGAATGGTGGGGGGGGGCATCTCAACTACACAAAGCCCAAGGGAAGAGAACGCCACAAAGAAAGTCGATGAAAAGGGAGGCCAAGAATCTCTCTCTGTACGCGGCACCAAACACACCACGACCAAAACCCTTGTGATTGGGGCGGCCCGGGTATGCGGCTGAGAGGGGGGGGGGGGGGGCCGGGAGGCGCGGGTCGAGGGGGTCGGTCCTAGCGGGGGGGGGCGCTGGGGGAAGCCTTCGGGGCTTCCATGGGGGGGGGGGTGGGTTCGAGCGGGAGTCTCGGTTCCTCCTCTTGGGGGGGGTTGGCGGCTTTGATGATAATGTGGGGCTGGGGGTTGCTTGGTCAGGATAGCGCGACGGTGGGAGGAGTGGGGGTGGGGCATGGCTGGCTGTGCGGGGGGTAGACGATACTCTAACGGATTGTCGGAGAGGGGGCTGGTGAAGTGGGGGGGGGAGAGAAGGAGGGATAGGACGGTTGGGACCTCAGTGATCTCCGAATAGCGGGGGATGAGTGAGTGCAAATCCGGTGGTTTAGTCGTTTAGCCGGGAAGACGAGAGCTACTGAGGGGTCATGGGTATTCACGCAATGTATGGGGCGTCATGCTGTCGTGCCGGGGGTAGTAGTAGGTTCGCTTCTGTCTTTCGATGTCCTGAGGACGTGAGAGGAGGTGGGGTAAGGGGGTGGCTGGGGGTCACTGGTGGTGGGCAGACAAGAGTTCGCAGGGGAGAGGCGTCGGGGCGGGGGAGGCGGAAGCGATTTTGTCCTCACCGTGAGGGGGCTCTTGCTGGGGCGAGTGGGGGGTCTCGGGGGGGGGGGGGGGGGGGGGGCGGGTGTTCAGCGTTGAGGACTCATATCAAATCTCAAGTTTACAGGAAATTATGGGGGCTTAAGTGGTAAGGAAGGGAAATTGCGAGAGAGGAAGCTTCTGACGTTTGAGAGGGAGACCGCAGCTGAACGGCTTAGCCGGCTTTCGGAGACTGATCAATGGATTCATTTCGCGGTGGGTTCAGGGGAGAATGGCAGTTCAGAGGTAAGGGAGGTGGGTGCACGAGTGACTGACTCGAGTTCTTCTCTGAACAGGGTCCTTCGGTGTCCTTCTTCAAGAAATGAAAGAAGAATCCGTAGAAAAAGGTTAGGGGGTTTTCACGAAACTTCTCTCCTGCTTGTTCTTGGGTTACACTTAGGGCAACCAAGGGCCTCTCAAGGAGGCGAGGCCAGGGGGGGTGAATGGAAATAAAAGCGCCCGGGGAGGCTGTGCGCGTGGTTAATGTTTGGCTAAAGGTATCCATGTAATACAACTGGTAAAGAGAGAGTGCAAAAGTCCGCCGGGAGCTTTACGTCCGCTGATACTGGTAATTGAAAAAACTTCCCCGTTCATCGTGGGGGGTCGCAGAAATGACGGGGGAGGAGAATCTGGTCCGCGGCTACTTGGACGTCTTTCACAGTCGTCTTAAAGCAGCGGAGGGGGATCCTAAGTCGGGCCAAAACTAGTCAGGGGTCAGAGGGTGGAGTCTAAGGAACTCCTGGAAGCTGGGGCGAAGGAGTCTTTGCTACCCTCGCACTCCGGAAATGAAATCTAAAATTCCAGACGAATGGGCGTAGCCGGATGAAGAGGTCTCGCATCATATGGCCTCCTGAGGGGGCCATGAACGATAGAAACGCGGAAGGAAAAGGCCTAGAGGCAGCATCGAGGCATTTACTCGCCTTTTCACCGGCGGAGACGAAAAGCATAAATGAAAAAATGTAAAGAGCGGGCATTTACCGCTCCTAGACTCGCGATCTTGGTTTCTCCGCGGAACAGGACCTGTCTGGATGGGGAAGAGGAAGGATAGAGAATCCAGCCACTACGATCAGCGTCACTTTATGCGTCCTCTACGTCTATGAGAGAGAGGGGGTGAGCCTACTGAAAGAACGCTAATCCGGCGGAGCAGGATTCTTCTCTTGAAAATGGCCTTGCAAAGAAAAAAGAACGGGAAGGCGGGGAGGCTGAGCACGGTGAGCACAGTGGGCGATTGCCCAAAAGCCAAGGGGCCCGAAGGGGGGGGTCCCTGGGGGTTGGTGGGGGAAAAGGCACGGGGGGGAGAGAGAGAGAAAGAAAAAAGAAGAGAAGAGGGGAGTTAAACTAGTCATAAGATTAATGCGCCGGAACAATCACCTCCTAGCAAAGAAAATTAGTAGAAGGGGGGGGGTGGGGGGGCACAGGACAGAAGGAGAAGATCCGAAAAGGAGAATTATCCGAACGCCGTGTCATCAAGCATCTCATGCTGGAGGAGTTGCGCAGACGACCAAGTGCTAGGAACGAGCGCGATCCTTCATAAGCCTCGAAGAACCATCTCCTTCATCATACGAAATCGGAAATCTATCCGGGAGGAAACCCGTTTTCGTCGATGCAGATCAGAGCACCACCGTTGTGGCCTTATTGGCTCTCACTTGCTCGCCGTCAACTTCTCCGAGGAGAGGTGGCAACCGTGCGGAAGCAATATGAGAAGCTCATACGGGAAGAAACGAGAGGAGGGAATCTAAAAGATTGGGCTCGCCTCAGTCCTACTGTCCTGTTCGAAAGCGGCGCTTCAGGGGATGGACTACGACGGAGAGAAAAAGAAAAACGGCTGGTTGTGGTCGCTTCCGGAAGCCCTATCTTTCGAAAAAGGGCAAGAGAAAGAGGGGGGGTAATTCAAACTGCAGGCTTTAGAAGGAGATGGAGGATAGACCTGGTGACGGGGAGAGGAATCACATGGGTCGAGGAAAAGGGATGAAAAGGGGAAGGAGAGACACTCTTCTCGACTTTACGTAAACCTAAATCTGGATAGAGAGAAAGAAGGAAAATGCGGGCGTAACTGGCAAGAACCGAGCCCGGTTTGATTTCTTTGTGGATTAACTTGTAACTTTAGAAAAAAAACGCCAGGTGCCAGGGCTCGAAAGAAACGACCAGCAAGAACTACTTGAGGGACATTTCCCTTTATCTGGTCTTTTTTCTGGGAGAGAGGGGGAGGGAGAAGTCGCCGAAAGGAAAGCAGAAGAAGCCTAAATAAAAAAAGATGGAGTAGAACGAGAATTCCCTCTCTGAGGGTCTCGATGTAGAATCTTAGAATCTTAAATGTAGAAGAGAGAAGCCTTACAAATAATGCAGGAGTTCGAGAAATAGAGTTTAGGGGAGAAATTTCAGAGGGGGGGAAGGTTTATGATTCTCTCTCATTTCCTGTCTTCTCAAAAAATTGTAAATATATATAAGGAAATAGAGGACTACTAGACCGCACTCAAAAAGTACATAAAAGGGAGACGCAGAACGGGGGAGAAAAAAGAACTTACTGGGTTAAGATGGAGATTAGCGCGACTGCTCTTCTTCCGCTCTTAATCAAGCTACTCTCTAAATAAGAAGAATATGAAATGAAGGAAAAAAGAGAAAGAGGAAGGGAAAGACGAGGGCGGAGAGAAGAGGGCGACCTGTGGGTCACTCCAACCTCTCTGGCCATGCCTGCATCATCGATACCTTATCGTTTTCTTTAGGTCGCGTGAAGAAATAAAACGACCGTAAAACTAGAAAGAGGTTGAATTGTCATACAGTCAATTACGCAGGAGGGGTCGCGGGGAACAAGGGTCCTCCTTAGGGAAGCCCTAAAGATTTGGGTGTTCCTCGACAAAAGAAGAGGCGACTGGGGCTTCTAGTCTCCTTCTTTAATGAAGCTAAAGTGAGGTCGCCCGCCCTTTAACTCCCAATTACGCAGAATGTTTAAAAGACTTTTCGGGAAAAAAAAAAAACAGAGAGGTTCAAAAGGAGGACAAATACAATTCTAGTGACCAGGTGTTGTTCATCGGATCTGGGTCACCTTCATTAAATCTTACGGCAAGCGTCGAGCTAAAGTAGCCGCGAACATACTAAAAGTGAGAAGGGCACCAGGCGAAGCTCTTCTTCCTTTCAGGGGGGTCAGGAGGACACCAGAAAAATGTTTTCAGAGGTAAAAAAAAAAGGAGAAGAGAAGAGGTGTTTAGTCTCTATGTCGCGGCACGACATATAATACACTCTTCCGTGCTCAGGAATATGTAAAACAAGGGGAGCGAGGAGGGGAATCTGGGGGGTGGAACAGGGAAAACAATTGCTGGTGCGTAAAAAAGCTTTCAATTAGGGGGGAGGAGCTCGAGTGAGGGGAAGGGAGGGGGAAAGTCCTGCTAACTCACAGCGCCCTGCTTCCCTGTCTCGACGGAGGAGCCAGGTAGACAGGAAGGGGAAGGAGGGTACTAAGTCAACGGGCTTACCCAGGCCATCACTCCCTGACGGGCGATTGCTCAGGGGGGGGGTAGGGAGCTGGGTTGCACGTAGAGGTCAAAATTGGGAAGCACCTCTATTTAAAGAGATGTCGAGATCGAGTCTCCCGTTCCGATGACCCACGCATCTCTATCAGGGGGACTGGTGCAAAGGAAAGGGAAGGGAAGGGGAAAAACCGGAAAGGAGAAGAACCCGACATTCCATTCCCGAAGTAAAGAGCACCGCCCTGAGAACTCTGCGGAAGGAGGGGGGACGGACAGGAACAGGACTCCATCGTTCTTCTATGGCATCCCTCCCTCCTCAGGAGAAGGAAAGGTTAGCAGAGAAAACGAAAGGGAAAAGGAGAGAAAACAACACAGAAGAGGGCGTTTTACAGATTCGCACAATGCCACATCGCGCGCTCTAGTGGATTCGTTCAAGGAGAAAGGACTGTAACAGGGTCAGGAAAGGGAAAGACCGGGGGCGAAGGCAAGTTGAGTCGAATCTCCGTACATTGTAATTCTGCGTAAAACGAGCTATGTGAAAGAAGGGTAAGAATACTGCAGAACTGGGGGGAGGGGGGTGGAAGTAGGGGAAACGGGAGTAATTCATCTGGCTACTTCTCTCGCTCCCGTCAGGGAACTTTATTGGGAAATAAAGAAGAAGGATGCGAAAGGTAGAATTCGACGAGGGGAAGAGAGCCTCGAGGAACTTAGAAAAAGTCCTTTGAAAGACTTAGGAAAAATCAAAACAATCGGAGCGATTGGACGGCGAAATCTTTCGCCGGGGGGGGGAGAAACGCACGGAGGTCGGTGACGTTGTAGGCCGCGAGGACGCCATATTAAATACAGGAAGACCGAGCGACAGAAGTCTCAACGGGCGTTTGGTGGTTAACGAGGCAGGAGGGAGAAGCCGTCAGGCATTCTACTCTAATAGCGAGCGCCCCGAAATGGGGGAGGGAGGGTCGAAGAGAGAAAAAGCGATAGAGGAAGCGAATAAGAGCAGAAGGGGCTATTCCTCCATCCGCATCTCCTCTCACGCTGGGGTGAGGGTCGAGAAAGACTCAACCGTAGACAATTGAGCGCGTCGCGCTCCTAAGCGTCCTCATTGATCCATAGGGGGGAGAAGAGCGGGCAGGAAGGAAAGGGAAGATCATCCTCGAGGTCTGAGACCTTTATCCACCACGCGACCCTTTAGCCGCCTTTTAGGGCCGGCGGCCAACTCTGAGAAAGCATAGTGGGAGGAGGATCATCCCTCTTTGTTGCTTCTTCAGCTTCGTTAAACTTGGACTAGACGAAAAAGAGAGAAGGCACTTGTATGGAGAGCGCAATCAGATTCATATTATTTGGGGGACATGGGAGGAACTAGATCGGGGAATAAAGGAACATCAAAGATTAAAAGATGCTCTGCACATTCTTCGGAAAAAGCAAGCAGCCTGACGGAAAAGGGACAGACAGGGAGCGCGGGGGTAAAAATGGGGAAAAGGGGATTCAATAGGGGGGGAAGGGACTCTGCTCGTCTCCCTGACGGGTTGGTTTCAACCTGGAGATATCGCGGGAAGGAACCGAGGAGTAAGAAAAGAAAGAAGGGGGGAGGAAGAAAAAGGCTTCCCATGACCCTGCACGAGCTGGGAAGGTTACTTCTTCAGCTACTTGGACTTCAGAGAGATAGGGGGTAAACAAGCGACAATGGGAGGAGAATCTATCGAGTTAACTGATGGCCTTTTTTGTGGGGAACCGTACTGAGCTTGGGGTGTAGTGGGGGGAGCCAACGAAGGACTTGTTCTTCTGTCAAAGGGGGGTCCGACCCGAGAAAAAGGGAAAGTTGGACTAATAGTAGGGAATATATATGGGGAGATAGATAGTCTTTCCTCTGCATCCAACAACCCAACTGGGGAACTGTTAAGAAGAAACAAAAGGGTAAAAAGTTAGAAGGGGGAGGGAAGAACACGAGAGGATCTCCTGCGGTCATACTTTGTTGCCCCCATCTCTACCTACGAGAGGGATAGGGGGAGGAAAAAGTAAGAGAGCGAGTAAGGAAAGATCTGAAGCTCTTGGCCGCGTCCCCCCCCTTGTGACCGGGAGAGGGGCAGCTCTAAAAAAGAAAGGGAGCATGGTTGGGGGTGGAAAAACAGGAGGGGGGTGTAGCAGTGCCTTCCACAATGTACAGGACAAGGACTGTATGAAGAGGGGAGGAAGGGGCGGACTTACCAATTAAGTGCCACTCACTTTCTGACTTGTTCTTTTCATAGGGTTTTCAAATCTGAGTGGAAAAAAAGAAAGGAAAAAAGAAGGAAAGGACTTGGAACGAGTGTATGGGCGCTAGATATACGTGCGGCGTCGTTTCCGGAGAGGAAGAAAAAAGAACGGGGCGGAGGGAAGAAGAGATACATCTCCGTCTGCGCCCTCTGTCAGGTTTAAACTGTGGGATGGAGAGGGACAGGGGGGAAAGGGACTTTGGGGCTCGGCGTATTCTTAGTTGATCCAGATCAAGAATTACGGGGAGCGGGGACTACCTGCTCCACCCGATAAACACTATACGATGAATTGGGATGAAGGGAAGAAAAGATGAACACTGGGGGAAGGGGCGGCGTACCCCGAACCAGTGTTCTCCACGGGTAATGGAGAGGGGTAGAAGGAAGACATGGGTGACACGTCTCTCGGCAATCCTCGCTTTTCGATTTCCATAGAAATAAAGGGGGTCCCCTAGAAAGGATACTAAGAGAGAGGGCCAGAATGAAGTACTTCAGAAAGGGCCGAGCCAAACGGTCTGGGCGGGAGCTTTGGGGGAAGAATTCTCAGTGAATGCGGGCTCAGGCTATGCACGAGCTAAACAGCAAGCTTAACTTAATCTCCGGTGCTGCATAGCTCTTCAGAAGCTGACGATGAAGTGGTAGGGGGGGAGAGAGGAGAATACTGGGGAGAAATTCTTCATCCGGCGCTTCCTCCTCTTCATCATGTTCTCTAGGAGAACAGAATTGAGGAGGAGCGCGAAGGGAAAGAAGCTCTCAATAGAATGGAAGCCTTCTCCTTAGCTCTACGCTTCTCTTCCATCTTCATACTTTCCTCCTATCCGGAAAGTACGGCGTAATCAAGGGAACCTAGAAGGAAAGTCGCAAACTGGCATCGAATTACCCGGGGAAGTCGCCGTTACCCTGCCTCTCTCCCAGAGATCTGGGGGGGTGCGGGAAAAGTGGTGAGAAAAAGCTCACCAGCCACTGGATTTGGCCGTGAAATGTACTCATCTGATCAGTGCCCAATACTTGAGCCAGCAAGGCGGTGGGGGGGAGGAAGGAAGAGAGCGGGAAGGAT
>Ga0179591_1277980_pt1 | contig 16048 bp, 11 predicted proteins | sample CZOMad2_1_08_16f_FD_182891 | JGI IMG/M metagenome (GOLD analysis project Ga0179591, IMG submission 182891) | Vadose zone soil fungal communities from Angelo Coast Range Reserve, California, USA - CZOMad2_1_08_16fungal (PacBio error correction) | ecosystem: Environmental > Terrestrial > Soil >...
AGCGCGACGGAAGGTTAACCAGCATTTAATCAAGGTAGTTTTGAAAGCAGGAGAAAAAAAGCGTTGGCGGTTTCGTTCGGTTTCGTCGACGAGGAACGAAGGTGCGGGGCAGGAGACTTTAGCTCACAGCACCTTGGGGAGCCATAAAATTGCATTAACCAATGCAAAGGCAGAGACATTACCTCTTATGGGGCAGGGGGAGAAAAAGTAGAGGAGAGATAAAAACGAACCAGCCCGGTCACGTTGAGTAAAAATAAACAACCCACCTGGGGGAACACCGATTAAACTCCAAACGGTCTATCCAGGGAATTGGGGGAATATGGGAGAAGGGAACCCACGAGATAACCTGATTACTCAACGGGTTCCAAAGAAAAGGAACCGCCAATCAAATGAACATCAAACGCTTAATGATGCCGTTACCCAAGCACCGTCTTAAGCCGGGGGGCAAAAAAAAAAAGAAGATCACCTCTGCCGCGCAGTCTGCTAGCCAAGACTGTCCATGAATAAAGACGAAGTCCATCAGCGCCGCCCGAGAGAATGCGGAGACACGTAAAAAAGATTTCCTAACCCAGCTTTCGAAAGAAGGCCCGCGGTAAAAAAAAAAAAAAGAGACCTCGTTCTAATCCAAAACCAAAGCCAGGAGGGGAAGAAATAGGGAAACAAATCGACCCAACGGAATAAAAGGGACAAACACCATTAGGTCACTCTCTTCAAGGTCGACAATCGACACGGATAACTGTTTCGTCGGGACCGTGGGGTTTTTCCCGGCGCAGGAGTTGTACGCGCCACCGGTCCTTGGGGGGACATCAATGGGTTCTTCTGGAGGAACGGGAATAGAGGAAAGAGAGCAGCCGAAAGGGCGTTTTTGGAAGCGTCAAAAAGTACCTCACTTTCCACATCAGGCAGGGGGGAAAGATCTACTCACGATATCCCCCGTGGGGGGATGAACCCACAAAAGCCAGATCCTGAAAAGCTATCTCGAAAAGGCAACACAGGTTAAAGCTTCCTTCAATACTGAAAATGACGTGGTTGCAATAACGGATAATAAGCTACCAGTCGTTGCGAAAGGAAAAAAACCCCAACAACAAAAACCAAAAAACCCCGGAAGGGACACAATGAGCGGGATAGAGAATTAACCAGGCCGATGTCGTACTTCCAAACAAATCTTCCAGTGTGTGAGTCCTCAATGCGCCGCGCACGACCTACAGGAAAAAAAAATCCCTACGCACCAACCGTCATGAGGTTGTATCAAAAAAAGTGGAAAGGCACCAAAACAAACTCCGAAAGAGAGAATTAAGGAAGGTGAAAGATCAAGCTCCCTGAGAAGTTTCTCCCCCGAAAAAACGACGCTCTCCGGAAGGCGCCAAAATAAGGGAAAAAAAAAATAACCTTGAACTGTTAATCACGCTTGGGAAGTTCAGTTGCGGAAGTTAAAAGCCCCAGGTGCCGAAACAAAAACACCATCCTAAATACATCCACGGTGAGCAGGGGAAGGGAAAATTAGAAGCAAAAAGGCCCTATCACCTCCCTCAAAGAACGACGACGGGCATATGTAATGGCAGACCCACAAGAGTATCTCGGATCTTTCCAAAATCGCGATGAAACTTGAGAGAGAGGGACGGTCTGGTTTCGGTTTGTCGGAGGGCCTCCAATCTCCCTGGAAGGAGAAAGCGCACCCGTAAGCATGGGGAAAAAGAGCTATACCAGTTCGAAACCCCTTCTTTGAAAGTAAAACGCGAATCCAGCCGACGAAGGCTTTTTGGAAAAGAAAAAATCTTTCCACCACATCGCCATCAATCAGGAAAAGAAGTTAGCCGACGAGGGATCACCAGAACAGAGATGCCAGTTAAGAAAAGTCTACGCTTAACCAGCATAGAAGAGTGCCCTCTGGTTCCCTCCCACAAACAAAAAAAAAAAAAAGTAAACGGATCAACATCTCCGGCCGCGAAAGAACAAAAGGAACAAAGGGGGAATCACGATCCGGGAACTCCGCACGGTGGAAAAGATAAGAACTAAAAAGTGGCACGATCAATGTATTAGTCACGTAATGCCAAAAGACTCGGTCCAACCGGTGGCAGAGACATGAGGTAGAACTTAGAGCTGCGCAGGAAAAAACTCCAGGCAAAGCTGCTGACCGAAGCACCGAGGGGGAACAACCGGGCGTTTTTTACCTGTAATCTAGGGAACAGGGGAGAAAAACGGACAGGCCAATCGCAATGTCCCCATCCCAGATTCATCTGACAAAGGGTCATCCCTCTTCTCCTTACCTCAAAACCAGAACCGAAGAACGGTCAGGGGACTTATCCATGTATTTAAAACATGATCGGGCGCTGCCGAAAAATTTGCAGGGGGTGCACGTCAATGGAAGGCTTCACAAGAGGCAAACTCGCGCAGAGGGTCTGAGAAAATTTGGGAAGGGAGAAATGGTGTGGCGGAAAGGGAAAATCGGGGGTAACCTAACAACCAGAAAGTGAGGGGGGGGAGTAAACCAGCCTGCTTGGTGTGAAGAATTAAGTGATTGAAAAAAAAAAGAAGAAAATTGTCGCGCTGGGGAAAAACAGTCACGCAAGGGGGGACGTCGCAAGAAAGACTATTTCAATCAGGGGTAGGGGGGCGCGTTCTGAAGGAGGGGGGAGATCGACACAAAAAACCGGGAGGAAGAAAGATGCGCCTCGCGAGCCCTATGCCACTCTGACAAATGGGGAAGGCTTTGAACACCGACAGCCTTGTAAGAAAAGGTTTGCACCCGGGAAGATCGTCCTTCCTATCAAGATGTAACGCTTTCTCGGAACAGATCAACAAGCAAAAGGGGAATTTTGACGGGGGGAAAAAAACGCCTTATGGTTCAACCATTCGTTCAGCTGGGGTAAAAAAAAAGACAAGGATCTTGGAGGAGTCTGCGTCTCAAACCTAACACCTCGGGAAACGATGAGGGCGTCCCTTTCATGCAAAATGGCCGTGACCAAGATCCACGTCCCTAGTTTAAGAAGAACTGGGGGAGCAATCAATGCCACTTTGTTTTTGATGGGGGGCCAGGAAAATCCAAGACCGTGTCAGGCCAAGGCTCAAAGTTGACAGACCAAAAGAGTAGGGAAAAAAAACACGCTGGTCTGATGCGAATCGAAGCCTGTGGGGGCAGCCAAAGCCGCCAGATGAGAAAGAGGGGGGGGGGGCAGTTGTGAAGAACTAAGATAGCACTCAAAAGGAAGGGAGGAGAATCACCCTAGACATCTCCTATCCAAGAAGGAGAAAAGAAAAATTGGGTTCGAGAAGGATGGTTGAAGGCGTTGAAAAACGCAATCGGGGTGAGGGGTGAAACTTTCTGGGTGTGGAAAAGCAAGGGAAAGACATCAGGTTGGTTTTGTATGGCAAAACCAGCGATTCGCATAAGAAAAAAAGCGGTCGAGCAAAACGGCCTCTTTACTGGGGAAAAATGGGAAGTGATGGCATAAAGTCGGGGTGGGTTACTGTTGGGCAACCAATGGGTGAAAAAAGACGCACTTTCGGGCCCTCGGGAAGAAAGACTGGCTAAAAGGGCAGAGAGAAGCGCCGACTTAGCGGGAGCAAAAAAAAGGGGAGGGGGGACCCTTGAACATCTCCTAAACTACAGATCGGCAACAAAGAACCTCTGTCTCTCTACCAAATGCCCGGGAAAGGGATTGTAGAAATGGTCAAGGAGAAAAACGGGGGGGGAATCTCCTCGGAAAAGCATATACCGGCTTTACTTCAAGAGGGCTAAGTAGACCTGGGACCGAGGTGGGGCCAGCGACGCCGCTTAGCATCGGCACGGAAAATGAGTTCCTTGGGACGATCACGTTGTGGAATCAAAAGGTCAAACATCAGACAAGAAAGGGGGAAGAAGATGCAAATCGGACCTTTGCCCAGAGGATCCACCGTGCGGGAACGTAAAAAAAAAAGTGATGACTTGGAGGAGGGATAGAAGAAAAAGAGACAAGCAAAGGCAGTTTTTGAGCCCGACAGGGGGTGTTTAGTTTAAAACATGGAAAAGGAAGGAAGACACATCAACCAAATTTGACAGGAGAGACGAGGGGGGGGAGGTCGAAAACCTTATCCAGAACTGCCGCAAATAGAGGGGAAGGGCCGGCCATCGGGGCCAATATCAGGTCAGGGGGGGGGGGACCGTACCCAATCAAACCGCTCGGTGCAGGGGGGGAAAAGTCCCCGCAACTCGCTTCAAGTGTCTAAGAGAAGAGGAAGGAGAAGCCGCGCCCGGCCTCCGGGAAAAGGGGTTAAAAAAAAAACGTATCCCTTAAACGCGCGGGGGAAGGGGGGGCTTTCGCAATCTTGACCTTATATGAAAACTGCCGACGAAGCTCGAAAACGAAATGGAGCTCCCCGTTGTAAAAGCCTGAACGGGCATTCCAGAGAGGGAGCAGGGGTCACAATTTAGTATCACGTGACGAGAAGACGGAGAAGCGAGGCGCAAGGGGGAAAGCCTCACTTCAGGAAGAAAGGCCGGGCTGGTTAGAGAAAGTGTCATTGCAACCATAAAGTAAACTCTTAGCACATCCGGGAAGTGAGGGAGGACGTGTGTCTACACTACAATGAACTGTCAGCTTTTCCTCAGAGGGGGAGGGACGGAGGAGTGAGGAGAGGGGGGGGAGAAAGTAGAGGGGGGACTCATCAACCTTCCTATCGATGCGGGAAGAAAAAGAGGGAGCTGGTACAGCCTAGAGCTGAAGGGGGGCCCGCAGTTCTCTCCGAAAAATCACTCGAGGAAGGGAGACGTCCCACTCCGCTTCGCCTGAACGGAGACGACGGCGAGAAAAAAGAGGGGAAAGGGGGAGACTGACCATGACCCCGTCTTCTTAGAGAGGTCGGAAAAAAGAGAGGACTGCCCCACCATACTAATCAAACACTTCTCAAAGGGGGTTGGGGGGAGTTTCTAAGGGGGGGAGTTGAAAGTCGGCAAAACTGATCTGAAAGCCATGGGGGAAGAATGCCTTCGGAAAACTCGCCTTCTGGCTCGGGGGACGCGGAAGGAACGCAGGTGGCCCAAAAATAGAATGAAGGGGAAAACGAGAATGGGGGGGAATATATAGCCGCCATCTGGTTTGACAAACCGGGACAGCAGGGGGTCTCGGGGGTGAAGGGGAAGGCAAGGACGACATGTGGGGCTCCCTTCAACAACAGGGGGGGTATCTCGAAGGAGCCGGAGAGAGAAGAGTGGTAAGGACGCTAGGAAGGAGGAGGGAGGGGGAGACGAAGGGTGAAAAAGGGGGTCTATTCAGAGGAGCGGCCGATCTACCGTGCGCACTGGGGTCCTTCTTTTTGGTTTGTTCTTCGAAAGGAACCGACTTCCCAGGGGCTTCAGAGTGAGAAAAGACCTCGGGTAACCGATGGAAAAAACCAAAAAAGGGAACTTTTTCTTTTCTCGAAGAATTGCCACGCATCAATTTAATGGAGTTAACAGTGATGGTAGAGTAATCTTCGAGGAGAAAAAGGGAAACGCTTAATTCGCTGCCCGGGGACGACGAAAAAAGGGGGAAAAAAGCTCACTTTCACATCGAGAGAAAAGCCGCGCAACTTGCACAAGAACGAGAAAACCCAGAGGGGGGGACGAATCGAACCTTCTTTGCAGAACTCCGTGAGCGAGGGGAAAACAAGTTGTCAAACGGACTTCCAATAGTTCGAAGGGTAAGAGCTGGAACGACGGGTGCAGGATCGGTGGGGGAAGAGGCGGGGAGAAAAACTTGAAAGAAACATCCTGTCGTTTGAAGGAAAAAAAAGAGGCGGCGCCTACGCTGCCCTTCCTGCTTGAGAAAAAAGGCATTGAGAGGGGGGGGAACACTCGGTTGAAATTCAAACCCGGGCGCGAAGGAAAAACGAAGATAGCCTGAGATGGTCTCCCTGTTACGGACGCCGCGCCCGGGAAAAAAAAGGAAGAGGTTTTTTCCCTGCCTAACAGAGTGAATCACGCCATCTGCCAAAGAGGAGGACCCCCAGTGGGAGGAGTGCGGAAAAAATAAGAGGGAAAACATAGTGGACTCAATGGGACTCTCGGTGACTCGGGAGAATTCCCTCCGTATACTCGAAAAAAACCCCGCGCCCCGGGATCGGTGGAAAGGGGAGGTTTGCCAATCGGCGCCCTTCACTGAACGAGTTCGGTTTGATCAGGAGGGGGGCCGGAAATTGCGGCCAGCACGGGAAATTTGACGCGGAATGGGAGAGGACGAAAGCCACGGCTTAAAGTAAATGAAAGGATGGCCGCACCAAAGAAAAAACAGGACCCTGCCTCGCACCTTCCTTCGTCGACGACTAAGCGCAAAGGGAGGGGCGCTCAAGACAAATCTGCTGGGGCGGTTGACCGGTGACAAAAGAGATCGATTCTCTCAACAAACAAAACAAAAAAAAAAAAAAGAGGGGGGAATACAAAAGCTCGGCGCCTTCCGATCAAGGGGGGTCAAGGGTGCGACCCATCGTGCCTTGCTGGGTCGTCGTGCTCGAAAAAAAGGAAGAACGTTTGGGAAAAAGGCCGGCATTTCCAAGAACAGAGGTGGGGGTGCAGAAAAGTTTAGGGTTCCACTTTTACGCAGGAAAAAGGGAAAGCGACCGCGAAATTTTCAATTTCGTCAAAGAAAAGAGCAAGAGAGAGAAAACCGAAACTTTGGGGGAACTTTTGAAAGCAGGAAAGGAATAAAACACACCTTCACACCTACACTGAAGCCAACCTTCGTGGGGGGGGGACGAGCATTACTGGGAATCTGGGTAAAAAGAAGGGGCCCCAGGAAAAAATAGAAAAGAAGTAATCAACGGGTAAGGGAACTGACCCTCTTGGGAAAAATCCCGACAGATGCTAGCGGGAAAAGCAGAAAAAGAAGCCGTCCGTAGCCTTAAAAACACTAATTTCTCGCGAAGCAAGTAGAGTCCGTTCCAGGCGAAGACCACCTACTAAAATGATTTAAAAAACAGGACTCCAGCCTCGCTCCACTCACGAGAGAAAAAAGAAGCCCTTTCACCCCTGGGCACTCAGACGAGCGGACAACGAGAGGAGAAATACGTTTTGGCGAGGAAACGCAAAACAGGGAGGGCAAAACAGAGAAGTACTCGTCCAAAACCCAGAAACCAGTCGTGAACCGAAAAAATTCCTACCAAGAAAAAGGGGTAAAAAAGGTCAGTGACAAGGGGGGGGGGAACCAAGAAGGAACGGAAGTGTTTCGAAGTCCCCTGTATTGGTTCCGCTCACGGGGGTCGTCGTGTTCTGCCCCGAGCAGCAAGTAGCGAGCAGGGAAAGGGACGATTTGGCAAAAAATCTTTGAACAGGAAGGCCGGGACCGAAGAATCACATGGAAATGCGAAGAGAGAAGAATAGGCAGACCGCCAAAGGGAAAGACCATAAATCACATCTCCATTGAAAAGGAGTGCGCAAAGAACAGGGGAAAAATAAAGTTGGGGGGGAGATTCCTTACCGTCAAGAAAGGAAAGACCAAGCAATTCTGTCGTGCAGAAAGAAAAAACAAAAAAACCCCCGAAGAAGAAATGAGAAGGAGAAAAAATACAGGAAAAGTCGGTAGAAAAAAAGAAAATCCCTTTTTATTCTATCGCCCATCGAAGCGGGTCTTCACCCTGACCAAAGGAAAAACACAAAAGGACAACCCTTTCGGTGGGGTAATCAACAGGGGAAACCATCGGAATGAATCGGATCCAATTTCTCGGAAGGCCGTCGGCAAACGGGGAGGGGGGAAAGGAAAACACGAAACCGACAAGGAACGTAAATGAAGAAAGGGAAAGCAATTCAGTAACACAAACCCGACTGGAAAAAGCAAAAAAGCTTGAAGTGATGGTTAACGAGAAGGGGGGGAAACCCAGGTCGGAAACCGCCACCAAAAGAAAAAAAAAGGGAGACTGATGCGGAAAATTTCACTTGGAGGATGGGAAAGAGTGACGATCACCGATACCACTCCGAAAACGTAAAGGGTCCGAAGGCTCGCCCAAGAAAAATGAAGCGCCATCCAAAATAACGTGAAGGAAGAAGGGCGTGAGTTTGTCTGAAAAGGTCTTGGACAACCTCACCAAAATAAATCGCAAAACTAAACAACAACATCTAACAAGGGGAAACCCCTCCTTTTATAAACACGCAGGAAAAAAACGGCTTTGAATCTAAAAGATCCTTCGAAACACAAACCTTCCCGCTGGACGAAAGATCCTCCCTTGATACGAGGGTCCCAGCAGGAAGAAGTGCGGTAGCACCAAAGGCATGAAAAAAACCCCGGCTTCACGTTGGAATAAAGAGTGTCAAAAAGGGGGAAAAAAAAGGAGTACAGATCAACTCCTGAGCCTCCTAACCAAATCTTCAGCTAAACAAGGGAGAGGATAGCGTAACAACAGGAGCCAAAGCCAATGAAAAAACACTTTGGGGGAAAAGGCAGAACGCATGGGGGGGGATACGTCCAGGAGCGGCCCCCCTCCTGTTTCAGAAAAAAAAAGAAAAAATGAGGTTATCATCAGGGGCGCGTCAGGATCATATTCAAAAATCGTGTCTCACGCCACACACAGCAGGCCCCCGTCGTTTGGGTAAAACAGGAAATACCTAGGGCCACCGGGACGCAGAACCAGAGACTCCCCCGGCCCTATCAAGAAGTTCGATATAAAAGTGCAGAAGGGTCTGCGACACTTCACCCGGGACCATAGAAAAAAGGTCACGTCCTTAAATGCCACTCGATAGTTTGAACCAAAAGACTGAAACTCTTGGGAAACAAAACGAAGAGTGCACGGAAAAGGTGACCAGAGTGGAGAGAAACATCGCACTCTCGAAACGGGGATGAGATGTGATGTGGGGGAGGGAATGGTCACCGAACTGTGTTCAAAAAAAAAGGCGGGGGTTGAACCCTAAAAAACCGATTGAGGGAGTTCAAAAAAATCAAGAAACTTGTCCTATAAGTTGAACATCCCCCTATGAAAGAAAGGAAGTCAGACCAAAAGGCCACGCGTGTGGACCAGGGCAAAGGGCCAAAAAAAGGGGATCACACGCGGAAAGGGGGAAAATATTCGGAAAGGAAAAGGGGGGGGATGCCTTCTTCAGAACGTGCAATACGCGACCTGGCGAGGGAAGGGAAAAAAAAGAGAAGAAGTGATCATCAGAAATCCCCGTGGCCACCTCCTGACCAATCGAGGGGAGAACGGAGTGCCACAGGGAAGAAAACCAAAGAAAGAAGTGCTTCTATCTATTTGGAAAGGTCTCGGCCGAGCAATCAGGCAAGGGACGCTTTTGGGGAAAAGAACGGAAAGGGTTCAGTGGCGAGGGGCGCTTGTACACGACGATACATTTCTAGCTGACCTATCTACCAAATGGGAAAAAAGAAAAAAGCATTCAGGCGGCGGTATCTGAGGACCCAAGTGGAGGGGGGAACATTCGAACTACGATCAGAAACCCTGAAGCCTCACTCCCAAGGTGGAAAAAATGGTTACTCGGCACAAAGAAAAAACCATAGCAGCACATGAACAAAACGCCAAAGGTTCCCTAGCACAAGATAGAACCGCGGAAAGATGATTACAGATCTAGGGGGGATAGTACCCACCAAACGGCCAGGTAGATCCGGGAAGTTGGGGAAAGAACAAGGAGTAAAAAGATAAAAACTAATCGAGACGCTTAAAGCATTGTAAAAGTCGTCGAGCAACAAAAAAAAAAACGGTAAGGAGGAAAAAAGAAAGAAGGGGGTATAGAAGGAGTGCAGGGGGGGCCTCTATCAATGAGTTACCTTTCAAGGAAAGGAATCTCATCAGGAGGGTGTGGGGGGGGGGATAGGGCAAAAGAGGGGAAGCATCATGAAGAGTAACTAAAAACATCGGAAAGGAAGTAAGGGGGGAAAAGTGCAGGGGAGTTCTCAACGGGTTGGGGGGGGACGGGGGGCGAGATAAAAAAGGTTTAGCTTCAAAAAAAGGGAGTGCACCCCTCGGCGTTGAAGATTGAAAAAGGGAAAAAGGTCCCACTACTCCTCCCACCGACTCTTGAAGGAGGGGGGACCTGTTGTGAGCTCTACAAAACAAAATAGAAAAAAGATCAGGGGAAAACGGCCCGAGCAATGAAAATCTAAAGTCAAAAAGTGAAAGGTTGGTATGATCCCTTTACATCAAAGCATCGGGCAAAAAAAAATATCAGTTCTTTAAACAGGACAGGGCGAAAAGTCGAACAAACTTGACCAGTGGAAAACGCAGAAAAAAGGAATAGCCTTCCTTTACCGGGCAGGTCCCTGAAGAAGAAAAACACGTGTCTCAAACGTTCCCATGGAAAAAAAAAAAAAATGAAACGAAATGACTTCAGTCAAGGGAAAAAAACGGACGGTGCCTCCTTGATGGAACTACCCCGTCATAGTTAAGAAGGGGAGGACACGCCGATGTTTGCTCCAAGAAAAAGTAGGGGGGAGGGTCCCAGATGGAGTACGCACGGCAAAAAAGAACTCTGAAACGAAACCAGCTCGCTAAAAGAGGAGAGGTCTGGGCAATACTTTGGGGCGCAACTAGGGGAAAGTGGGGTCAAAAAACGAGAACACGAAAGGGCCAAATAGCGATCTTTCTCAGTCCCCTTCTCGGGGAGGGTGAAGCAAACAAACCCCGCCCGCTCATTAAGGTGGGAAAGAAATCGAAGGAGCTGATCGATCAGGCGAGAAGGCAAAAAAGTGGGGAAACGGTCTCTCTTCCTTATTCCGTCAAAAGAAAGGGGAGCGGGGGGGGGGGCGGTTTTTAGAAAAAATCGGAGGCCGGAGAAGCCGGGCGCAAGCCGCGAGAAAGGAAAGACAATGATCTTCACCGGGAAAGATCATAATACTGCATTGTCCTCATCGACGCCGGGGAACAGCGTGAGGACATAAATGCGAAAAGGGGGGCAGAGAGGAACGGAAAAAAAGTGATCCTCATTTTCTTCGGAACAAACAGTGATCGGTGGGGGAAAAAGGGACCAGCCGTCAACTTCATTAATAATAATCAACTTTGGGTCTCGTGGGGGGAGACATCAAAAGGTCAATGGAATGGGGCTTACTAACGCGGGATGCGGAGTGAAAAGGGGGTGGCAAAAAGAACTTTCACTGCCCTAAAAAGACTTCAAGGAGGAAATCGTCGGGACCAAGAGGGAACTGGGGAATAGAGGAGCCGTGTTCTAGGCGCCTGAAGGAGAAAGCCCGAACTCACAACCATTTGGACAAAAGGGGAGGGGAAGAGCGTTCGAAAGATCAGAGGAAGCATGACGACCTTCTTCTGACGATAATGAGAGGGTATAGGACACACTCACTGGAAGAAAGCTGTAAACCGTACGATGAAAAGGGGACGCCCTTTAAGTGTTTGGGGGAATGTAAAGGAAAAAAGCGGGAAACACTTGTGTTCCTATCTCACCAACGTTCAAGGAAGGATGACGTCTTTGGTTCCCCGCAGGGCCGGCGGACAGGGGCGTCGGGTAGGGCGCCAAAAGGAACGAAGGCGAGCCCCAAAACGGTCGATTGTAAGGAAGTAATAAAAAGAAAGTCAGATGCAACAAAAAAAGTGTGGGGAATCCGGGGGAGACAAAAGCAACGCCGGGGGTCGTTCGTCAGGTCCGCCGGAGAGGGGGACGCGCCGAAGTCAAAACGCCTCGGGGGAGCAAAGGGACACCGAAAAAAAGACCGTGGGGTGAACAGGAAAAGAAAAAGGGGGCCGCTGTGTTTTTTTGGTTCGCACGAAAAAAAGAAGGAGGGGACTTCCACGTGAAACCTCGGTCACTGGGGGGAGGAGAACCAACGGCAGGGGGTCCCGTCCAGGCGCTCCCTGACGATGCGCGCAAGAACTTTGATGATCTCGGGGGGACTGTAGAACTGGAAGAGTCAGGACAGCACTTGTGACCTGCATGAAAAGAAAATCCTACCGTGAAAAAAAGGAAAGGGGAACTTTGCGCGAAATCAGGGGTATCCATCGAGCTGCGTCGGCACCGACAACCAGCCCGTCTACAATTAGGAAAAACAAAAAAACTTCTGAACCGAGGAAAACTCCGTGAGCACGTCAGGGAACGGGTTAAAGAAAAAAAAAAAGGAGTCGTTTTTAATATCTTGGGTCCCGACGTGAAAGGGGGAAATCGTGGGGTTTACGTGCTCTTTCCTGCCCAACGGGAGGGCCGGTTTGGGAGTCGCCAAACGAGCGCGAGCTACAAGAGAATCAGGGCGGGGGGAAAAGGGGGGGAAGGAATCTGGTTTTCTCGACAAGCAATTAGAGATGGGGAGAGCTTCGGTCTCGCCTAACTTATCATGGGATTTGGAGAGGGGGCCTGGAAGGAGAGAGACCCGCGGAGGTAAGGGTTTTGTCCGCCTACTAACGGTGCTTGCTGGAAAGAAGCGGAAAGAAGCGTTGCGATTTCCCTGGCGAGTGGGAGAAAAAAAAAAAAAAAAAAGAAGGTCGTTCCACATAACATTTACCAAGTTGAGTGGGGAAAAAACGGGGGGGGGGAGTGTTATTGTTCTTAGCAATTCCCTCCATTTCCCTGCAAACAACGCGGGGGCGTTGCCTTAGGGTGACAGGGTGGAAGGGGGGGGGAAAAAAAGACGCTCTTCACAAATTAAAAGGTCCTCAGAGGGAAAAGGGGTGCTGTGGTGATGCAAGCAAACTTTCCCATTGCGGGGTCTCTGGGAAACGCACTTCCGGCCACCTTAGTTCCCATGAAAGGTGCGAAAAAAGATGGAAGCTCTCCCTTGGGCCTCGCACTTCAGAGGGGGAGAAGAACGAAAGAACGACGATGTCGGCCCAAAGAAAACCTGTATCTAAAAGAGCCGGGTTACAGCCCGTCGGGAATTCATAGAGAAACAACAACAAAAAAAAGGTGAAAAAAAAAAGATAAGAACGACTGAAGAAGAGTAACCGGCGGAAGAAAGGGGTCAGGTTAGTGGGAGCTCAACTTTAGTGCAGGGCTTTCTTCGCGGGGGGTTTTCGACGATGACGACGGGGTGCGAGGCTAAAAAGGGCTTTTGTTGGGTCTGTCTCATGGGTGGCGGCCCATAAGGAGTGGAAAGGAGGTAGCCGATGCGTAAAGAAACACCGCGAAAGGGGGAAAAAAAAATATCGCTCATAATCTAGCCTCAGACACGCCGAAAAAAAAGAGGTCCCTTTAAGGCGGCCGGATTGTTACAAACACTCCAAACCTGGAAACAGGGGAAGCTAGTGGGCCGAAGCATTACTGGAGGGAGAATAACTCCCGATATAACGCAGGAAAGGACGCTTCAACACGGGCCAAAAATGGAAACGAAAAAAACCTTGAGGAATCCGGGGGCCGTGCATGGGCCGAGGAAAATCAAAAGACGTCCGAGCCGGAAAAAAACCGAGACAGACGGGGAAGGCGCGTTAACCGGTGAAAGGCGTGAAAGAGGGAGATGTCGTCGGGGGGGGCATCTAGGAGAAACCGGCTTGACTAATTGTGAAGCGGAAAAACCAAGATAAATTCACATAATCTACAGACCTAGCGAGTAGAAAAAGGACCTCTTTGGCGAAGCCAAACTCCAGGGGAAGAAAGAGAACCTCCGGAAGTTAACCAAAGTATCAAGGGAACCATGCGTTTGGAAACCGCTCTGGGAAAAGGAAACCTTGCTTGAGGTGACCGGTTGGTCCGCATAATACGTAGTTTTCGAGCACAACCCGGTCCGAGTTGCGGGAGGGAAGGGGTTTTCTTCCGCAGCGCGAGGGAGAGAAGGATCTATTGCTGAGGGGGGCAAGAAAAGTAGTCAGGTAACTCAGGAACAAGTCATTCACGGTGGAAAAAAAAAGTAGATATAGCCATCAGCATCAAAGAGGGGAGAAAAGGGCTCAAACCCCCCTCAATGGGTGAATTAGGGAAGCAAACGGGAAAAAAAAAAATGCCGGTGGTGGGCTCCAAAAAAAAAAAAAAAGGGGACGCCTCGTAATCCCCCACTCCGTGTGTGAGAAGAAGACAAACACAAGAGCTCGCGGGGAAAGATGAGGGAACGGAGATGTAGGGGTTCACATCTCCAGTCGGAGTGAAAATCGCCATCAACGCCTTCTTGGAGGGGAAAAACACTCCCGAAGCAACCACAACAACAAGAGGGACACTGTTTTTTCAAACTTGGGGTCACTCTGCATAAAAAGTCACTTGATTAACTACAATTTCCAGCAAAATAAGCAGCCCGTATGAACCGGACCGGGCGTTGCGCTCGGGAACGAAACTGTCCTCCTTCCTTGGGGGACGGAAGAAAGCATGCGCAACAACGATGTCGGGGAATCATTGAAGGGTGGCATAAAACATCCATTTCGAACGACAAAAACCCACTCTAAAGCGCCTTATCTTCGGACATCCCAGGTCTATTCTGGAACCCATACAACATCGCCTCTCATAAAAGGACAGTTCTATAAGGACGAGCCCCCAAAAGAGGAAGCAGGGGAGTGGGCGGACGGATCAGCGATTAAGCGGGGAAGGCGATGGCTGTGCGGGGGGGGAAAAGTTTGCTTCAAACTCGGATTCACTTCCGAAGTCGCTAGAAAGGGCACACCAGTAAGCAGGATAGAGAGGGAAACAGTGCCCCGAAGGGAAAAAAGTACAGGAAAGAAGAGTCTCCTTGGCTTGGTGATCTTAAAAAAGTAGAAAGGAAGCCACCCAACACTCGATCACTCACCCCGGGGGCCCGAAAGGGGGGGAGCAAGGAAAGTAGAGGATGTTAGCCCCCCTCCCTGCGTCCAAAATGAAAGAAAAAAATTGAAGGGGAGGACCCATAGAACAACGATCACTAACTCCGTCACATGAATACAAAAAAAGCCGCTCTAAAAGGAGATTCGTATCACAGAAATCAGTGAGATAAGAAGCAGTTGACAGCGGGGGAACAGATGAGGGGGAAGCCTCATTCTCGGAAGCAAGGGGGGCCACAATATGGGCAAAATTTTCCGTCAACATATAGGGGGCAGAGCAGGCGATCGAAAGTCCACCAAGAAAGAGGCCCGTTGCCCACGAACCGAGGACAAAAAAGGTTACCTGTGGTCTCGCCGCAGAAAGGGACCTCATCAACAGAGAGGATGCGGGACCGATCTCAACGTATGGAGAACTTGGAAGAACGGCACCTGTACCCAGAAAAAAAACTATACTTGGATTGCCTTAGCAAGAATCGGATTGGCACCCAGAGGGCGGGGGGGGGGGCAGATGCTAATATTTCCAAGTCCTTGGGAAAGGAACTCAGGAACTCGCGCCCTACTCAGGCAGGTATGAGAAGGTTGCGGGGGTAATTTTTATTGTCAAAGGCCGACTTGTCCAAAACACGGGGGAAAAAGAAGAAACCCGAAATGAATTTGAGAAAAAGCACCAGGGAAAAAGGGGGAGGTTGCCAAACATTTATGGGGGGGGACCCTAGGAGAGTCCCTCCAAAAGGAGTGAAAAAAAATTAAGAAAAAGGGGGGTGATCCTCGGAAAGGGGACAAAGTAAGGAGACAGGATCCCATTGTGCTGCTGGAAGGGGGGAAGGAATTAAACTTGTGAGAGGAATACAAAAAAAGAAAGGAAAGTTAACCCGGCAAGACGAAAAGGGTGTTCGGACGGAAGGGGAGTCGTCCCCATGGCACATGCGACCAAGGGAGAAAGGCGGCCTATTGAAGTTACATAAGAGTCCTGACCAGAAGGAAAAGGGGAAACGTGCTGGCAGAGAAAAGAAAGCCCATTTCGGGCATTGACCGAGGGTCAGCCTCGGGGGCTTTGTAACGATCAGGGTCTAGCAGAACGCGCCTCAAAAACAAGGGGACCAAAAACGCAGACACCCACACGAGGGCCCAATTCTCGCTGTCTTTAGGGGTCCAGGTGGGGGAGTAAGAGAAGAAAATGACGAAGAGGTAAACGAACGACTGTTAAGCTCAAATCACAAACGGGGGTGGAGATGGTAAGCAGCCAAAAAACCAAAACAGCGAACGTTTCCAAAAGGGTTCACCCAGAAGGCCCAACTCGAAAAAAAAGAAAAAAAGGGGGGAAGGGGGGAACGAGATCCTCATAAATGGGCTAAAAAAAAACACGATTGAACTCCCCTGGTGAAGAACAAGAACGTCAACAACTCAACCGATAGGGGAAAGAGGAACTCTATACCCTAGG
>Ga0179591_1264685_pt1 | contig 16045 bp, 15 predicted proteins | sample CZOMad2_1_08_16f_FD_182891 | JGI IMG/M metagenome (GOLD analysis project Ga0179591, IMG submission 182891) | Vadose zone soil fungal communities from Angelo Coast Range Reserve, California, USA - CZOMad2_1_08_16fungal (PacBio error correction) | ecosystem: Environmental > Terrestrial > Soil >...
GCTACAATGAAAAAACCGGGGCACCCCCCGGCATCGCAACCACAGAACGCCCCGCTCGATCGACGCGGGGAGAGGGAGGCGCTTGAAACGCCGACGAAAATCCCCCTCCCAGACGCGTGTAATCCCAAACAAGGAGAGAAGAGGTCGCCGGGCGTAAAAAGAGAAGATTGCCGAGCGAAACAGAGTGCCTGAGGGGACCAACTTCGCATCACCCACACTGCCCAAGTAGCTCGAGACAGGAGCATGCAAAGAAGCACTAGTAGAGCTCGGCCCTACCGAGGGAAAGAGGGAGCGCTGCGCGAATGTGAGAGAGAGAGCCCCAGAGAAAAACGAAGGGTCCGCGCGAAAGCCATCCATAGAGAGAAGAAAAAGTAGGGTTCTGCGGGTGCGGGGGGAGAGCAAAAAAGGGATCGCGTGCTAGACACCAGGGCTCGTAAGGTCGCCGACACCTAAAAAGAAAATCAGACCTCGGCGTAAAAAAAAATTTCTCACGAGGACTACGTGTGAAACTCAACACGCAGATGGTGTCGAGAGCCGAAAAGAGAGGAGTCAGCGCACACCGCGTCAGCCATCCAATATGAAGAAGAAACAAACAATCTGAGCTCGGGCGGCGGGTCTCGAGACATGAGGGGGGCACCAGAGACACTCGATCGCGGCAAGGACTTGTAGAAAGCAGCGAGGGGGAAGGCGACACGCGCCCCCGGGGGAAAACCAAGGCCTACGAGGCGGGCCAGGCAGACAAGGGAGAACCAGCTTCACTAAACTCAACTTAAAGAGCGCAACGGGGAGACGAGCCGTTGCGCAGAAACCGACTGCGGGATCGTCTTTGAGCTAAGCTCTGCTTAACGGCGACCAAGGGGAAAAGAGCTCGACGAGAGAGGGAGAGGAGCGGCGGCAAGGAGAGAGAAAGAGAATCCTGAAGAGCTTGACTGACAGGACAGTAGGCGCTAGAGAGTCAGGCCTGAGAATTTTACGAGTACTCGGTGAGACATAAATAAGAGGCGGGGATGACCGGGTGTCACACGAAAGAGCGACGAAGCCCGGCCGGAAACCGGACAAGGCACGCGTTTCGACGAGGAACGACTACGAAGAGGAAGAGCGGATCGCAGAGCAGGGTGCGAGATGAGACAAAAAAGGACTACACGTCGCCCCGAGAGCTCGACAGGGAACGGGGGCCGCGATCCGGTTAGAAAAAAGGGTTGAGCTGAAAAAAGAGAAAAGGACGGTCGGGGCGGCCTGGCAGCAAGCTAGAGAGGAAGGGACGATAGAGTCGTCCGAGGGCCAAAAAAAAAAGTCTGCCCGCGTGTCTGCAAAGGGCTGCGACGCAAAGAAGGAAGGGAAAGAAAGCGTAGAGCGCGCACTTAACCGAGATCAGCTCTCAGAAACCGAGAGCTTTACTCAGCGAAAGGGAAGCTGGAAGGAGGGGAGAGGGGGTCCGGCAGAAAAAAAGACTTAACTCGTGAGCGGCGGGGAGAGGGGGTGCATCACCAAAGGGAAGAGCTTGGAAAGACCGTTGACGAAAAAAAAAAACAAGGCAGGACTGAGAGGGTGTTCGCCGACCTCGCCCAGGATCGGGCTACGCGTAAAGAGCGTGGACTAAGAAGCAACGGGAACGAAAGGCCGCGCGAAAGAAGCGCTTCGCTAGGCGAGGCGTCAAGTACAAAGAGGAGGCGTCTCCGCCGTTCGCAGGATTGAAGGTGCACGAGCATTCGTGGAGAGAGCGTCTTAAAAAAAACCGAGAGATGATCTCGAAGGAGACGACCTGGAGGATTGCAGAGTTCGATCAGGGTCGGAAAGAAGGGGGGGACCTCCCAAATAAATGAAAGTATACATTACGTAGGAGTCGACAAGATTCTTAATATGAGGGCTGGATTCTCGGTCGAGCAAAAAACCATCTGCGACAGGCTCGCGAAAAAGAAAACCAGTCGCAGGCGAAAGAGAGAGCGTCTTCATGGAAGGGGGAGGCCTAGATCGAGGAGCCGCCGCGAAGAGACAGCCCTGAAAGAGCGGAGCCGGTGATAGAGAAGAGGGTGAAACAGGTCCTAGGAGAAAGAAAAGAGAAGCCTTATAGGAGAGCAGGGAAGCGGACATACGTCTAGGAGGGGGACCGGGGGAGCAAAAAGAAAAGTATGCGAAACAAGGGAGATCGCGACCCGAACGAAACGTGGCGAAATAGCAGATGAGACTAAAAAATAACACTTCCGAAAGATGGCGGCCGGAAACGGGAAATCGATAAAAAATCTCGACGGCGAGAAAGCGGAATATCCTGCCCATTCGCAAGACTTCCAGCTCCTCGGGGTGCTGCAAGGGGGGCTCTCCCAGGTCGACTTCGTGAGAAGATTGCCAAGGTCATCTGAGAAACAAAAAGAGCCTCTTCCCAGAAAGGGAAGACACGGGAGGAAGAGGAAGTGCCGAATCTCAGAACTTATTGTTGACGGACTTCTGTCCCGGGAGACGGACGAAAGGGAAAACAACAACTCAAGTCGTGAACCGACAATACTTGCACAAGAGAGCGCGATCCCCGATCTGATCGAAGAGGGACATCCTCGAAGAGGGGGATCTGGCTCGCAAGGGGAGATCTTAGTTAGTTCTAGTCGTCTTCGTCTGTCACGAGGGGAAAAAAAGAAACAGAGGAATTTCTACATTAGAAAAGTAATGAAACTGTCCGGAGGAGGGAAGGAAACCCACGCGGCAAGGCAGAAAGCCTGAACCAAGCCTCACAAAGTTAAATCGCGGGTGAGATCATCCACTCGGAAGAAGACGAACTGCGGAAGAGAGGAGGTAACGGAGCCGGAAGAAGCGTCTGACGAACGGAGATGGCACTAGCGGGAGTCCTGAGATGCGAAAGAGGGAGACGCACCTAATATAGAAACGAGAAGAGGCATGAGCGAATAACGAAACAAGCCACGATGGGGCGATACGGGAAGTCGTCTTAAGAAAGAAGAAATATCCACGCCTAAGGGACCTGAGCGCCACAGTTAGTGAACGCACCTTGCGGAAGATCCAGGATGCGATTACTAAGAAAACTGTATCGGCGAAGCGATATTCTAAAGACGGAATAGAAGCACGGACAGTGTGCTCCTCCAAGGGAAGAGGGGAGCGTCACCTTCGCGAAAAAGGGGCGTAACCGTAATAAACGAAAGACGTAAGTTGCCGGCGCGGAAAGAAAAAGATCTTTGCCGCAAAAGAGAGTGGTGGAAGAACCATGTAGATCTGCAAAACGAAACTATCGCATACCAAAGAGGAGGCGGTGGCAGTGAGAATAGTCCGGTGGAAGGGGATGTGCTCGTCAAAGGTCGCAATAGGACGAAAAGCGGTGGATCAAGCTTCAACGAACGAACAAAGAACACGAGTCGTGATAAAAAAAAAAAAAAAAAGAAGCAGGACTGCGCCGGCCGACCACCTTAGCTTCCCCGGGCGACTACAACATACGCTCGAAGGAAGAAACGGAAACGAGGGCTGACGGAGGGAGATAATGAAGATCGTCGCCTACGAGGCTGAATCAAAACCGAGCGAAGAAAGAACCTCCCAAGGGAAATCCCCACGGAGAAGAAAAGGGGGGGCTCGTCTCAGGGAGGTTCGCAGAGTAAGGTACGGCTAATCGGCTCGAAGAAGAAGGCTATTCACGGGGAACAACCGACTTCGACGGGAAAGAGGTCTGCGACAACGGAAGAGGGGAACGTCACCAACAGAAGATTCAGGCGTCAGGAGCGATGTGGAAAGGGGATGCGGAGAAGAACCACTCCTCGGAATGGTAAGTCTAGGAACGTCCTAGAACTCGTCCCGAGCAGGGGATACGGTATCAGTGCTCGGGTGACCGTCTACCAAGCAGTTGCCGTGGAGGAAAAGAGGAACCTCGGAGTGAGGAATTCGGGCCGGAAAGGATAAGGGAACGACTTCTTATCTGGCGAAGAGACTCAACAGAAAAAAAGAGGAGAAAGAGAGAGAGGAGAGTAGCAGTAGGCACGGTCCAAACGCACAACATCATCACTACAGAAAGGGAGGTGCTGTCCACGGGAAAAACTTTGGCAGAGAAAACGAGGCGACCGAATACGCGGAAGAGCCGGGACAGCCAACGTGCGACCGAAAGGAAAACCATGAAGAGAAAGAGAGGAGCCCCGTTCCTCTGAGAGGCACATCCGAAGAAGAAACGCCTGAAGTCGAAGGAAAAAGAGAGGGGGAGACGTTTACTTTCACAGGAAGGAAAAACCGCATCTTGCAAGGAAGAGCGTAACGGAAGATACGTGTCTTCGAGCCAGTGGGGAGAATACCTTAGGAATCGCCGTGGAGAGAGAAACCCCTGCGCGGCAGACGTCTTGAGGGTCCACGTAGATGGGGAGTGTGCCGAGCGGGAGCGTCGGCGAAGGGGGACGCGCCATCATGAAGAACTCGCGCCGGTAGACAAGAAAAAGGGGTCGACAGGTCTCCGAACGCGAAAGAAGGGTGTCGGCAAGATTCAGAGGCGCGAAAGAACGATCTCGTCGTGAAGAGGGTTTTCTGAGCTTGAAAACTGGCGAAAGGGGAGGAAAACACTACCCAAAGGAAGACGCCCCAAAAAAGAATGAACCCACCAGGCAGACTCGGCGGATAGGGGGAGGATCCTCCCCGGAGGGTAAAAGTGGGGACAGACATGACGCTCCCTAGAGCGGCAAAAAAATCGCATCAAGCGAACATACTTTCGGCCCTCGGTCGGGGTTGGCCTTTTGAGAGATCCACTCACCTGCATACGGGAGAAGGAAAAGGGAGGCGTTTCTTAAGGGGAGCATGCATCGGATATGTACTCGATCGACGGGAGCAGGTCGGCCGCGCGCCAGAAGGTCATGGCTCAATTTCTGGAAAAAAAGGCAGAACCTTCGGCGGGTGGGCGAGGAGAGTGCTACGACGAAGATTAGGAAGCAATGGACGGACGGGGGGAATCTGGCCGACGCACGGAGACTCGAAGATGATACTCGGAATCCGACGGCGAGCTCGTGGGCATCAACTAGGAAGCCTCGCTAGGGGGAGCAAGAAGTTCGGCGAAAGGGCAATGCGATAGCTAACCAAAAAGGGAGAAAAACCTTTCAAAGAACTGAATAATGACTCATAAGACAGAACGTCGCTATTGAGGGGTCTTGAAAAAAGTGCTCCGTGGGTGAATGCTCCTGTAATTAAAGGGGAGCCTACCTTCGCAGGAAAGGGAACCTTCTTCTCGCTTAAAAGAACTATCTAGAGCCAGTTAAGCGGCGAGGATTCGAGGAAAAAGGATCCAGAAGTGTCCAAGCTCCTTCCAATTCGTGGGAAAGGGAGCTTCATTAGATTCAAAAACGGGCTGGGGGGGGAAGATCCTGTGCGAAAGTCCTGGAAGAAAGTCCTGGGACACCCCTTCCGGAGGAAGGAGAGCGTCGCGGAAATGAGCGCCATCGAAAATAGGGACAGCGCCGCCTCGTAGACTTATCTGGGAGCAAAAAGGCCCCGCGTTGCCAACATAGGGTGGGCCCCCAATCCCTTGCAGAAAAACTAGGATGAGAGGGGGGAGGAGAAGATGTTCCGGACCTGAGACGAAGGGGCCGGTTCCGAGAATAGGGAAAACGGCTCCATCTGAGGAATCAGACAGGGAGGAGGCCGGGGAGGAGCCAGCGCTTACGAGGGCAGGTACGAGGAGGGACCGATCAAGGTCGCCTAAAGAAGTAGGCCTCCCCAGAACCGCCACAGAATAGAGCACGAGAAAGAGGTGCCTCTATCAGAAAGAATTGGCAGAACGCAATGTCAGACCTGTGTCTCAATGGGGGAAGGAAAAGAGCTCCTCGCCAGGCGGGGGGGAGAAGGAGGCTGGAGCACGCGAGCGAAAAAAGGTAAGGGAAAAGGCGAAGAGACACTCACCAAAACGGCGCTCGCCGGAACGGGGGGGGAGCGCTTCATCTCTATGAAAGAAAGGGGAGAGAGGGAAAGAGACATCATCCGATCTAATCGAAGGAAGAGTAAAGACGGCGAAAAGAGAAGTGGGGGGGCGGCTATCGATCGAAAAGAAAAGAGAAGGAGCGCGATCCTCGAGAAGGTGGGTTCGGCTCGACGGAAGGGCATAGCTCGTGAAAGAGTCAATAATAGATCTATGCGGAGAAGGGGTGTGACCGACGTCGTGATTACGCGAAAAAAAGGGAGAAGCTCGGCCTAAGAAAAGGTCGGCACGAGAGAAAAAGAGGAGCCCGACAGATCCGGAAACACCCGCCGACGTCTAAGATTGAGTTCGGTTGGTCGATTCGTTCAAAAGCAAAGGACTTTCGAACCGCAACGTGGCGGTGGAGAAAGGACCAGGCACTATACTCAGAAAAGTAACGATGCCGCCGGATTGCAGCAGAGAGAGGGAGGGAGGAGCGGCCGGCTCTCGAGGGTTCGGCAGTGCCAGAGGAATGGAGAGAAGTGAGGCCGCTGCACGAGAAGAGTCGTAGTGGCGTGGGGGACCAATCACGTGAAGGACAAAAAAGGGTTCTTCTCCTTCCAACCCGCTGATCGAAGGGGCCGAGCTTGCTGCCGGTGGGACCTCCCGTAAGAATAGTAAAGATCAACGCTCGGCGCACGGGAAAGAAAGCATAAGCAGCGTCGCGTCGAGCTCGCCGGGAGAAGAGGAATCGTTCTGGGGACAAGAACTCGGAAATCAAGGAGCTCGTGACTTCGCCTATGGCGCTCGAGGAGAAGGACCTTTCCCCGAACAAAAAAAACGCCCAGAAAAACGGAGATCCGGCCGATGCTCGAAGTACGCAGGCCTCCCAGCAAGGGGGTCACTATCTCCTCTAGAGAGAAGCTACCGTGAGAGAAAGAAAAGGCGCCGCTCAAAAGACTCTTCTTCAAAGAATAAAGGGGAACCGAGCCCGGTGATCGGACGAACGACAAGAAGGAGCCTTGGTGAGCTTCGAGCTCACCGCAGAGAAGGAGGTCTACGGAAAGGCTCGAAGGAGGAAACTCGCGCAGTGGGGAGGAAAGCTCGTGAGCTGTCGAGGAAAGGGGTCGATCCTGTCAAGGAAAGCCTCGAAGAAACGGTCAACTACCCGAAAGTCAGCGCACTCTGCGCGCCGCGAATCAGGAGAAGCTACCACTAAGAAAAACAAAAAAAGAAGAGAATGCTCGGCTTCAAATGCTCGCTACTCAAGACGCGGTGGGAAGGACGAGCGAATCGGAAAAAAGCCTCGCGGTCCGACAAATCGGCGCCAGGGGACGTTAGAAGGGGTTTAAGACTGAGTTCGATTCGCGATTACGAGGAGAGGAATTGGCATAAGTGCAGAAGATGCGCCGGACGAAAAAGAAGGAGGCGCGAGCTCAAAACCGAGCTGAAGAAGGCCAAAAACAAAGGCGCTACTTGCTCGATCAGAAAAAGAACTCGCGAAAAAAGGAAGCCTGGCGAGGCCGATAGGAGAGATCATGCTATAGAGATGAGACAAGATGCCTGAAGGCGCTACGCTGGGCTGAGAAAAGAGGGCAGGCGATGCAGTAAAAGAATGCGCACTTCGCCATGGGAGAACAGAGGAGAGGGGACTTCGCCGAAGCAAAGGAAGAAAAAGTCGGCGACAGAGAGAAGAGGCGCGCTAAAGCGCCTGGCTGATATGGCCGCGGGAGAAAGAAAAAAGAGCCGAGCATATCTCTCTCAACACCAACAAAAAACTCGTCGACAAGGAGAGCGTCGTCAAAAAAGACAATCGGGCCAGCCATGCGATTTTTGCAGCCATAAGGACGCACAAGAGCGCTAAGTCGGCCGAGCGAGGGAGGCGCCGGGAAACCCCTTTCTTCGTCAAAAAAGTGTATCCCAGGACGAAGAAAGAGGGTCGCCGGGCGTCACGACTGCCTCAGAGAAGAGACAGCCCGCCGCTTCAGGAAAATCAAGCCCATCGCGTGAGCAAGAAGAGAAGACATGAAAGAATCTGGCCTACGCAGCGGAAGTGAGAGCCGCGCGAATGGGGGAAAGCTCGAGCAAGCGAGAGGGTTCGAGAACTCGGGCTCGACGGCCTAAAAAGAGAAATAACGTTCGGCTTGCAAAAATCGAGATCGCGCATTAGAAAAAGGAGGGTACTCGCGCATCGACTCGATAGGAAAAAAAGGCTCACCGGGAGACGAAGTCAAATGGCGCACTCTTGGGTCGAAAAGCGAGCAGTGGGGACGAGCGCCTCAACCTGATAAGGAGATCGGCAAGCAAAGAAAGATCTCGAGTCATCAAAATCCGCGTGAAAAAAATATGCTCAAGTCTGAGCATGTTTGGGGGAAATAGCTAAAGAGACGGAAAGGGCGCCGAGTCCGCTGCCGTGGATCGCCGCCCGTGATCAAAAAAGCTCTCTCCTAGGAAGCGACAGGCAATTCACGCTCCAACGGCAAATCGGCCAACCGTGCAAAAATAGGGGATAGAACATCGCGTTTAGAGGAGGGGGGGGAAAAGCTCGGCTTCAAAAGGAGTACGAAGAAGGAGAAAGATCGGGCGCTATCGGGGAGGCGCAGAATCGAAAGGAGCTTCGACCCTGGGGGCGACAAGCGAGCAAGAGCCTGGCGAGGAGCTCGTGCAAGAAAAAAGCGTCGTATGACAAGGGGGGGGACACCAAACGAAGCAGGCTCGGCGCCTATTTCCTGGGCGAAGGAGGAGAGAAAAAACGATTTGAAAGGGAGAGACCACGCCCGACAACAGCAGATCCGACGAGCGCTGGTAAGAGACTAACTGCTGCCGGACGACGTCTGCAGCGAGGAAAACGGCGAAACACAGGGGAAGGATCCTTTTCGAGGAGACCGTTGACGGGAAAGGTAGGTGAGGGGACTGCGGGCTAGAGAAAGACTTCTTCACGCCGATCAGCAGGACGGGCGGACGGTGAAGAAAAAAGAAGTCTGCCCTCGTGTCGAAGGGGGGGCGTCGACGCAAGACGACGGGAAGGGGAGGGCCTAGTGCAGCGAGATCGATCAGATCAAGGAGATGCCGAATGACCCTCTTGTTGGCCCTTAAGAGCGCTCTTGGAAGAGAGTCCGGCAATCCTTACCGTAGTCGCGGGCGAAAGTCGTGTGGGAAAAGGGGGAAGAGGGGCCCTAGAGCGCGGGTAAGAGGGGAGTATTGCCGTTGAAAAAGAACGCCGTAGACTTCGGAGTGGCCGACCGAACCAGAGGATCCCTGCTCTAAAAAAGAGGTCGAGTCGTGCAGAGGAAAAGGGAAGAGTACGGCGCGACGAGAGATCCCTAAGTCGGTAAGAGGTAAAAAGATCCTAAGCCTCGATCACACACGGACAGGCAGGAAAAAGGAAAACGAGCTCTTTTGCATGCTAGAGAAGATCGAGGATCTCCGAAGGAGGAAAAAAGGATCGGAGCTGGCCCTTGTAGGAGGCGCCGCCCAGAAAAGGTCGCTATTGTCAGACGATGAAGGAATAAAGCCCGCTTCGCTCGTGGTCGAAGAAGGGAAACTGGAGGACTCGGCGATGCAAGGGACTTCGCGGCCAAGAAGGGGAGGATGAGCAGGTCCGCTTGCGGCTGAGATAGAGAAACGCCGCTGTCTACGGAAAGTGCAATGAAAGACTGTGATCCGGGACAATGTCGAGCGTGGCGGACCGACACTTATGCTAGAGGGAAGAAGAGGGAGGGAAACTCTTATGGACGGGAAAAAGGCGGGGTTCGCGATACCGTACCAGGTGCTCGTCAGTCGGACCAGAGGGGAAGGGTCTCTCCAGACAGAAGTCTCCTCTCAACCGAAGACGAACGATGAAGTCCTGGAATCAGGTCGTAAGGACAGAGATTAATGAACGGCACCGAGTAAGGGAGATCATACTTCTGAAAGAAAAGAGACTTAGAGGGGGAGACCCGTCTTCGAAAAATCGAGACGAACTTGCGAAAGATCCTCACCCAGGGAGAGAGGGCTACTTCGTTCAAAATTAACGGATATCCTTAAAATCTGCAAGGGAAGAGTACGAGGCGCTACACGGAGGGCTCTTTCCGAGAGCTGACTAGTGAAATTCGTCCAAAATCTCGAGCCAACAAGCAAAAAAGCCGGGGATGTCAGGGGTCTCGAGAATGAGAAAAGGGGAAGGCGCGACGGGCCCCGATCGGGTCGTCCTCTTCAGAAAAAGTGCTGGATGAGATAGATTAGGCCTTCTTCTCGAGAGAAGTGTAGAGAACAGAGAGAAGACCTCGTCATAAGGAGGAAGGTCTGCGTCGCCCAGGGGGAATTGCGCCAGAGCAGAGCGCATGCAGACGGTAGCCGAACCTCGCGAAAAAAAAAGAGATTTTCTGAGAGAAACACGCAAGAAAGAAGGTGCACCCGTAGGAGGGGAATGCAGATAGAGGCTCCTAACGTCGGAAAGCGAGGCCGTTGATAGAAAGGAACGCCGCAGAGGAAGACGGCATGTGCTCCAGCAAGGGACGGGCCTTACCGAAAAGAAACTTTAACTCCACGGGACGAGGGGCCGCCAGCTAGAGGCCCACCAAAAGGATTACGGCGCCACTCAGTAGGGGCCCAGGTTGCGCCATTTAGAAGCGCGAAGAAGGAACCCGAAAAACCAGCGCAGATGATGTGTCATCGGATCAGAAAACCGCCGAGCGTCTTGTGGCAGGGAGGGGAGGCACTCGAGCAAGCGTAAAATATCTTCGCGGCACGACAAGAAGAGAGTGATGCGGAAGACCAGAACTGAAGAGTGGGCGTCATTTGGGAACCGAGGAGGATGAAACGCCAGAAGGAAAAGAGTCTGACAGACTTTCTCGGGTCAAGGAGGGAGGGCGTCGAGGGCTCGGAAGGTCTGATCGCCATCAATTAGAAAGGCTCAAGAAGGAGAACGGATAGGATAGTGCAGGCCGTCCGCCGCGCAAGGGCCTCCAAAATGAGAGAGCGCTTCCAGGAGGACCTGCAGGAAGGAAAGAAGGGCTACCGGCGACGCATGAGAGGGGACGGGCGCTCTTCTCCGGGAAGAGAAGAACGAGCGGCCACCGCGCAAAGGAAGCAAAAATAAGAGGGCCGCCACAGGATGTCTCTGAGAAAAGGCGAGTGGGGACGTTCTTCTCACACTCGAAGAAGCTAGGAGGATCCAACAAACCTGCTCAAGCAGGACGTATCCCAACGGGCTCGGGTAAGAAAAAAGAGGCAGGCCCGTCTCCTCTCCAGCGGTCAAGGAGGGAGAGAATATGCTTCTAACACCGGGCTCCTATGAATCACTGCTTCCTGGGGTCAGAAGAGGGAAAAGACGCCCGTCCTGGAAAGGACCGCTGGAGGAAGTAGTGCCGTATTCGGGACGCCTCTGGTGTGCGGATACCCGACGCCAAGGATTGGCCGTGGAAAGCAACCAAGACCTAGAGAAGACTCGTCGAAGGTGGAGGGGACACGGAACGTGAAATGATCGGGCGCGAGTAGATATCAACAAAAACAACGGATTCTTAGGGGGGTATGGGGGGGGGGGGGGGCGCCCATCAAGGTAGTCCTTTAGGCCCCAATCAGTCAACGTAGCAGGATCGGGAGAGGGAGCCGACTGCCAGGAAAATGGAGAGCACCAAGGAAAGAGCGGCAGAGCGTCCCGACGAAGACGAAGAGAGTGCCATTACTGGCGAAAAAACATGGAAGTCAGAGAAAACACGAGGAACGGTCACACATCCGCCTCCTTGACATCCGATTCGAAGAAAAGAACTGCCGTGACTGTGAGAAAAAGGGGCCCGACCGGCAGATGGTGAGCAGGCCACGGCGATCGGGCTTCCGTCGGAGAAGATGCTAGACCGTCATCACGACCTCGAATTGCAGCTAGCCCCTTCGAGGACCGAAAGCGGTAGACTAGCGTGACGGATCAGTCGAACGTCGGGAAAAAGAAAAAGAGGGACCGGTCGCCTCCCGAGAGCACGTTATAAAAGAGTTAGTGAGAAGAACGGCGCGCCCGAGGGAAAAGAGGGAGACCTTCCCTTCTGAGAGAGGACCGTCGTTCAGGGGGATAAGACTTGGAAAAGTGCTACGAGAAGACCAACGTACACGAACTATCCACTTCAGAAACGCGAAAACAAGAAACCAATTGCCCTGCAACGAAAGCGGCGGATGAGGGAGGGGAAGGCCGGAGGACTCGACTACATGAACGCCACGCACTGGGCGGCAAGATTCTTTGCATCAGAAAAGAGACCGGACGAAGGGAAAAACCAGATCTTGGTTACGACAATCCACCGACTACGGGGAAAAAAAAAAAGAGGGCGGCGTGCGGCTGAGAATTGACTCGAGAGAGGGAGAGAATTGCCCTCGGAAAAGAACTCATGGCGCAATTTAAGAAAACATACCTTCGGCTTGGGGGGAGGGGGGGGAGGAGAAGGGCGACGACGACCGGTAAAGGAGATTTCGGCGACTGAAATCTCTAATGACGGTCGGGCCTCTGCCAGAGAAAGCTCTTTCTCATCAACGAGGGCTCGGCAAAAAACGTTTCGGCGCCGGGGCTCACCGACGACGGGAAAAAGTCGAAAGCGTGCTCCTTATCCCGATGAAGCAAACAATCGAAGAGACGCGATTGTGAGGGGAAATTGCGCCGTGGAGAAGGAAAGCAAGGGCTGGAATCACAGACAGCGCAAAGACGACGAGTCTTCTTCGCGAGGGAGAAAAAAACGAAGACGGATAAGCAGAACGACAATATCAGCACGCCGGCGAGAGAAGGAATCCAATCGGGGAAAAAGAGTGTGCACGGCAGAGGAGAGGCAGTAGATCCAGAAAGACACGGGTCTGTTGGACTCGAGCACACGATGCCGGAAGAAGTCCGGAACGGATCGTCAGCAAAGAGCAGCTAGCACGTATCGCCAGACGAAGAAACGGCGTCAGCGGGAGCTCGCCGGAGGGGGGGAGAAGTCCCCAAAATGCTAGAACACAAGAGGCAGAAAGGCACGCCCTAGGAAGGAACGCCTTTCTCGAGATGGGAGGAGCCGTGCCGAAGGTGAAGGGGAAGAATGCCTCGACCAGAGCGTCATCCGGAAAAGTGCGGAAAAGGTGAGGAGCCATCCAGGCGAGACCTGCGGCTTGTAGAACAGTCATGCTAGAAAGGATCTGAAAAGCCGGTCACTACCGATCGAGCACGTAGGAACGAAAGAAAGAAGAAACAAACTCTAGCATAAGGAGGGAGAACGCTCGGACCGGGGAAAGAAAATACCGGATCACAGAGAGAGAAGGGACACGTAGACCGGCGATAAGAATCCTCGGACCGCAATAGAAAAGCAATCCTCCCGTCGCTCGCAGGGAAAAGCGCTCATCGAAAAAGGGTGGGGCTCGGCGCTAAACCCGAAATCACACCGATATACGCCGCTTGAGATGTCGACGTCAAGTATAAGAGAGGAGGAATGGCGTTCGCGATTCTGGAGGAGGGACAAGTCCAGCTAAGAAGGGAAAGGTCTAGATCCTCGATCAAAGCCGCGCATTCGAAACGGCGCGGGCGGGCCGTAGCCTGCGAAGTGCTTATCGGGGGAGGAAGCGGAACGTGTACTTTTAAAAAACGAGCGGGGGAAAAAAGAGGAGAATTACTCGGACCGGCTTCGACAAGAGGCCCGACAGATCCGGGCGAGGAGTCGACACCCGACTCCCGCGTTCGGTGGAAAGGGTCGTTCACCTTCAAGAAGCCGAGAGGAAGGTGATGCACGCAAAGATGAAAGAAGCCGCAGACGTAACCTAGTGACCGGAAGAGCGTCGGCAGTCCGTCGGACCACAAACGCTCGCGAATGAACAACAAAAAACGCGAGATGAGAAGATGTCGCGCTGCACTAGAAACTTTGCGTCGGCGAAAAAACGGGAGACACGCGGCAGAAGTGGTTCGAAGCAACGGCAGAAAAAAAGGGTAGAAGGAGCTTGCTGCCAGGAAACGCCCTACGGACGACTCGCCAATCACCGGTCTAGGGCGGAACGGCAAAAAAAAAAAGGAAGGGAACGCGGTCGCGTTCTAGCTCAGGGATTCGTCGATAGAGAAAAAAAAGGAACAGGCTCGTCGCTCTGCGAGGGAGGGTCCCGAAAAACCTCGTCAGGGACACGCTCGCAAGGAAAGCGGGCGAAGCCTGAGAGAAAAAAGTCGAGCAGGGAAAAAGGAAGCGGGGTTCGTGAAAGGAGAGGCGGCCGCAGGATGACCGGGCGAGCGACTAGACCGGCGCCGTCTAGAAAAGGGAGGGAGCGCGTCTTCCCGGAAAAAAAGTCCCGCCGAGAATCGTTCCGCGTCCGTGAAGCCAGCGGCTCCACCGGGACGAGAAAGCGGTAGGAAATCTTGCTCACGGCGACCACCACCCCCAAAAACCAAAAGCTCGAGCTTGAGGCCGAAGCATAGTCGCCGACCGCGATCACTTGGGCAAATCGCGAAAAAGCTACTGGCGCTCCTTCGACCTACCCGAGCAAAGAAGCGCCGCGATAGGGGAGTGGAGCTAAAAGGATAGCCCCGCCCGAGCAGATGAGAGAAAAGGCGTCATTCCAAAGCGGACGGCCAATCGCTCAGAGATCGGAAAGAACAGGAGGGGGGTGACGACTATCCGAGTGCGGCGATCGAACACCAAGAACAAAAAAAAAAAAAAAAAAAAATCTTGCCCAAGGGGGAGGAAGCGGTGAGCCCGAGGTGCAAGAGACGGGGGCGAGAAGAGGAAGGCGAGTACTCTCTCAGGAAAAAAAAAGCGGCGATCGCAGAGCGGCTGAACGAAAAGCCGAACGCTACGGACAAGCCAGCCCGAGCTGAAGAGGGAGACGTGCTTGGCTCGAGCGGGCTCGACGAAAAGGAAACATCCGCCTCTCGCAAAAAGCGAGGCCGAGATAGGAAAAGAAGGCTCTCGGTCAGGAGAGAAAAAAGCGAGGGCGGATGGACGAGGCGACACGGTCTGCGGGAGAAAAGAGAGCAGCATTGGCATTGAAAGAAAGTGCGACTTCGACTGGGAGGAGCTAGGCGAGGACTTCCGACCCAGCCTCGAGTCGACAGACTATCGGGCGAGGTTGATCTGGCCGAAACTCGCTGATTGAGGGAAAAGGAAACGAGAGGGCCGCCTATCAGATCTCTCGAAAAAAAGATAGAGAATCATGCATAGGATAAAAAGAGCGACGGCCCCCGCGGCACAACAGGTCTCCATCGCAGCCACACTCAAAGAGAAAAAAACTGCTCGTAACGCACCCTGGTGGGGAGAAAAGGTAAACCTCGCCGAAGGAAGTGCTCACTGGCGAGTGTAGAAGTCATGCAGAATGCCTCGAGCGCCTAGCGAAAACAAAGAGATTCGGCCATCATCCCTCGAAAAAAGAGCATGCAACATAAAGGGAAAAGCTCGCTCGGCAAGCCCCGTGTAGCGAGCCAAAGTGTCCGCAGCCTCGTCGAGCAAAAAAAGCCTGGTTCCTCTCTTAAAAAATCCCGCGAGAAGACCGGTGAATGGCGCAAGGCGAGCCGCCGGACCACTCTCGAGACGCTGTACTAGGAATAGAAAGTCCGAACCTCTGCTCACCGGACAGAAAGGGCGCACGAGGATCTTGGAACAATCGCGGCGAAGCCTCACCGACGGCAGCGTAGAAATCAGCACAGCCGCGATAGATCAGGGGGGGAAGAAAGAGAGTCCCCTAATACGAAAAAGGGCAAAATATGAGAGTCGGAGAAAAAGTCTCTTCTGATCAATATTAATAGGGTATGTGAGACTGCGCCAGAGATCTCGATCAGGATCGCGGGCAAGCAGCTTCACTCGAAAAAGCGCGAGAGGAGCCAAGTCGAGCCGGAAGATAGCCTCGACCGAGGAGGTTATCTCGAAGACTCCTTCGACTTCCGCTACGTTCGACGAAGAGAAAAGGGGACTCTTCAGGGAAGAAGACTCGCTCCTACGCGAAGCAACGCCTTCTCGTCGAGAGCAATTCGCGGAAAATATGGCTCGTGCAAGGAAGAACGCGGCGTTTATTACCTGTGGGGAAACGAAAAAAGAGGTAGGGAAGCCGGGATAATGTGCGAAGGGTCGAACGAGAAAGGTTCCCGTCGACTCAATCAAGGAGACAAAATAGCGATCGCAGATAAAATCCAGGTGGGGAAGAGAAAAAAACGCGCCTGACTACGAGCGACCGCGGGCCGGCAGAAACGGGTCTAAGGGCCCGCCTATACCTGAAAGGTGACGTACGTAC
>Ga0179591_1252297_pt1 | contig 16044 bp, 13 predicted proteins | sample CZOMad2_1_08_16f_FD_182891 | JGI IMG/M metagenome (GOLD analysis project Ga0179591, IMG submission 182891) | Vadose zone soil fungal communities from Angelo Coast Range Reserve, California, USA - CZOMad2_1_08_16fungal (PacBio error correction) | ecosystem: Environmental > Terrestrial > Soil >...
ATTTCCCGGGCTGATGAATCGGTCTCCCCCAGTCTGAAATTAAGACATGGGCTGGTACAACGGAGAGACATGATCCTAAGCAGGAGGGGGGGGTTACTGTCGTCGCGGTAAAAAGAAACAAAAAAAGAGCTTCCCGATTCCCACAATTTGGGGGGGGAGCTGGTCGAACGGGAACTTGAGTTTTCCACAGACAATGGTATCTCTCCAAAAACGGGGGAGATTACAGCATCTCGGGGTCAATTATGAAATAGCCGAAGAAAACTTCAGTCGCAATTTAAAGAAGAAAGCAAACTTTGAACGAATAAATAGAAGGATTGGGCCGACGGACTTGGAAACAAGACGGACTAAGATAAAGTCTCGCCAGATCCTGTTTAGCCACTAGGGAAAAAAAATGGATGTCATCAGTAGCCTGTAAATAGAACCAGCATCGCCGCGGGGGGAATACGACAATGGATTTTTTCGGGCTTACGGGTCAATCAACCCCCGCCACGTTCTTCTTATCGTGCACGACAGAAGCGAGTCTCCAGCTTCTCCTACTTCCGAGGCTTAAACAAGAGGGGGGATTTAGGGGCTAACCGAGGAAGAAAACTCCGCCTGGACCCACCCACGAAACCCTTACTCGGACGACATGAGCAGTGGGAAAAAAGTGTCCCTCTCGTTTCGGTTCTCTAAATGAGACCTGTCGGCCCCCTTTCATGGGACCCTCGTGAAGTACGCAGAAGAAGCGCGTTCTGTGGGGGTTGGGGCTGGGTCAGCTTCAGATATTCTTCTTGCTCGAGTCGGGATCCATGCATGGGGTTGTGCACCAATTCGGTTTACCGGTGCGTGTCCTTCTGCCTTCTCACAGAAACGTATCATCACGATCTTGTGCTTCTGGACATGTTTCATACTAACACCGGGGGGGTCAATCAATCAAGGCACAGCAAGGAAGCTATTACTGGGGAACGAATAGTTTGGTAAAAGAAGTTATGCAACCGCGTACCCCTCTACCCACGACGGGCATGGCAACCGGGTTTCAACTCCCGGTTAGTTTGCTCCGAGGAATAATGAATCATCAGAATTGATCCAAGGTCCTGAAAAACCCTAACCACACACAAAAAAATGGGTCTCCCCCGACCCCGGACCTCCCGTTTCCCGCTCCCTCCTTACATAATTATTGGTGGTACCTCTTGGCCTTCAGGGATAAACCTTAATGTTGTTTAGTCCCTCATCCTTTTTTGCAGCAGGGGGCTGAGGACGGCCGACCCCTCTCTTGAGAAGGATGCCCTCAAGGAAAAACATGACCGAAAGTCATATGCCTTTTCAATTGTCTCCAATCGAGCAGAAAACCATGTACGCGGGGGCCTCAATACTTTAAAACAGGAGAGCCAGTAAATCCCCATTCAAAATTGTACATAGCGCCAATTCAGACACCAGGAGAGGATGTGGTGGAGACTTTTGGCATGCCATCACAGACGAAGACATCGCCAGGCGAAGAAAAAGTCTGGAGAGAGAATCCTAAAACCTCCCACAGCACCCATTTTAAAGAACAAATTTAAGGTTTCTCTTTGAGGGGATAGGGAGAGAGTCGCACGAAAGTTCCCCAACCAAAGGGATTATCGTATCCAAAAAGAATATGAAAAAAACGCGAGTAACGACCGCCACCATCAACTTCGTGTTTTGCTTTGGGGTCGACAGAGTTGGGGCCTTTCACGCTGTAAGTGCTGAACGGGGAACAGTTCCCATAGACTCTTGCCTGGCGAAGTTTTAACATTGGAGATTCTAAATCTGAGTGGAACTGCTGGTGGGGGGGCGAACAAAAAAGGAAGGAGGCCTGGGTTTACGTATTGAATTGGGTGTGGCATCTGGTTTGGGCGTTTTGGGAAGCATATCAGAAGTCACCGAGCCGACTTTGCTGGAGAAACCCATATAAAATTTCAGGGAATGAAGAAAGGGCGGTGGTTCACGACCATAATTCGAAAATACAATCGTCGACCATGAAATAAAAGATTCCGGGTTGCATATGGAAGGAAGTCAGCCTTTTGGAGACTGGATGGTGTATGAATTACTCCCCCGGCTCACGCAATTGTGAGGGCTGACCGAGGAAAAATACGGTTGTGAAGCAATCGGATGTAGTGGGGGTGGACCCGAGTTGCCCTCCGAATTGTAGATCAAGGGGGGAACCTTTGAGCTCAGAATGAGGAATCCAAATACTGGCGGAAAAGGTACGGCAAGCGGAAAGGGGAAGTTGCTTAATATGAAGGGAAGGGACGCCATGGGGTTTCAGCAAAGGTCTTCAACGGGACGGCTGGCAAAACAAAAACTGGATAGCAATCCGCACTACCCTGCAACACCAATTTGAACACGGTCAGTAAGGGTGTCCAGTTTGTGGGGGGGGGGATCGAGTCGGACGCCTCCTCCGCTCCCCAAGTTTAACCACCCAACCCCACCGTGAGGGGGTTGTGAGTGTGCAGAAGGCATTAAGACACCCAACCGTCAAGCCCGAGATCTTTTGAAGTTTCGGGCGCGTAAGGTTGTCTCAGCTTCTACTGGTGCTGTGACAGACTGTGTGACAGGGGCGGTAGTCTGAGCTTGAAACTATTTCCTAGCTTCTTATGATGGGGTGTCTCTGGCGAACAAAGCCGTGCTAACAGAAATACAACGGGCCCCATGTTATAATTTTTCGTAAAATGTGAAGAGGAATCGAGGTCATGGGGAAGGACCAAACACCATCACCTACAGAGTCGGGTCTTGATCCTACCCAAGGGACAGGGGTATACCTTAAGGCCGGGAAGTACATGGAACCGAAACCGAACAAAAGAAGGGGGAATTTCTGTGTACGGGGGAACGGCCTGATGGGAGAAGCTGGGACGTTGACACCCTTTGAGTGAAAAACGTACGTCGGGAAAGCTCAGTCAGTCAAACACCATTCAGAAAAACCCATATCCAAAATAACGGGAACCCAAGTTACTTTAAAGACATCGGCGGACTTGGGGATTACGACAAACTACTCGCATGCATGGGTGGTCTGAAAAAAAGGGGGCGGAACTGTCTATTCGAAGAGTCGAGGTAGGTTCTCGGAAGGGGGACTGTATACGCGAGAGGGTCCACGCCCCTGACATCAACACAAGTAAACTTGAGAGCACAACCCATAAAGACGCAGTTTGTCACGGGGCGGACAGTAAAGCTCGGGGACGAGTGTGTCGCAATGCGTCCGTGATTCAAACGGAAAGATGTCGAAGAGGACAACGCATTGGGGGGGCGCCGTGGTCCAAGGGGAGAAGACACAAACGGTAGCGCAAGAGGAAAATTGGGGATTCCTGAGAGGCGCAACGGAAAAGGGGGGCTTCTATCCGGAGGACAGGGAAACGAAGTTTTAATAGACGATTCAAAAACGAATACATTAGGGGGGTCTTAGTCGTGTTAGCGTGTAATACTAGGGGGAACGGAACCAGATAAGGAAGAAACTGGGGGGTTTTTCCGGGAAAAGGGTGTTTCTGCAAGAAAATCCGAATGCCACGGAGTAACATGAAAAAGGCCTCCGTAAACAAAAAAGTGTGTGAAGCGGCGGCAGTTGTTATTCGATTTCCGACGCCCTGAGAGTCAAACAATGCACATTCCGCGATGTACTGGCTTTTGCCGTCATTCAGCGGAACTTTTTACAGGTGGGGGAAACTTTAACGTGGATCGCTCCGGGATGGGGCAGATGGGAATGTACGCGGGAGGTCTGGACGCTCCTAACTGTAAACGTCCTCAACACAATGATAAAATCGGCTTTGGTCGATACGGTCAGACAGTGTGCCACGGCGGAGGTCTCATAGGGGGGCCCGGGGAGGCAACCATTTGGCTGAACGAGAAAGTGTGTCCCTCGGACTCAATCAATGTTCAAAGGGCTAGTTGCTTGTCATCCTCATCTAGTAGCCTCAGCAACAAACAAACCACCTTTTAGGAAAGATGAACGATATGACAACGGTCCCTCCACGCTCGTGCCAATTGTACTTGGGCCACACATGGGGGGTTACCTGGGAAGATTGTGGTAGCAGACTGGGTAAGGTGAGGGCGACCGCTGTTTGACTCGTGAAACCCCGTCCTCGTGTAGATTTTGCAAGGGGGACTTTCTGGAGCCAGTACACTTACCAGGGTGACCAAAACGGAACGCCGAGGCGGCGATGATCAAGTTAAAAGTTTCAAAACTCAAAATTGAACAGGCATTAAAAATGGAGAGGCTGAAACGGAGGTTTTCCGGGGGTCACAGGACGAGAGAAATGGGGGACAGCACGCGGGGGGAAACAATGAAATGTGGTAGGGGTAAAATTGTGTGGAGGGTACTAAGGAAGCAAGGTGTGCCGAAGGTAGGAAAAATAGCCTTGGGAATTTGGGGCTGGGTCACCAGTCCGGGCACCCATCAAAAAGTACAACACCCCTCCGAGCACCGTCCGTGGATTAGGAAAATAATAGCGCTCAGGTAAAATCGGTATCAAACGGCCACACTTCGAAGCCCTGCGGGGAAAAATAAGTGCGGTGAGGAATACCCTTCTCGCGAACGGGTGGTTTTTATCACTTGGAAAAAGGAAGAGTACAAAATCCGCGTTTGGTTCGCCAGAAGAAACGGTCATCCCTGATGCCCCATCATCCCGGGGACTTTCATTGTATTCCGTCGCCCCCCCAATGCTTTCAGGGGTGCTCGAAAATACGACTGGCCAGGGGTGGCATCACGCAGTATACAGTGTCAGCGCAAAATCACAGCGCAGATAAATAGAATGTACACTGGGGGCAGGCCCATGACATCCCGATCGTTTTTATAAAAAGCATAAATTCGAAGTCGAGGGGGATGTCACAAAAGATGGTAAGGGTTTGGCGGAAAGGGGGGTCTGGGCCGGCACTGGATAGTCGCGGGAGGAGTTCAACTCAGCAACGGCAGCTCCTAACGCAGGCGCCACAATAAAATGACTTGTGCGTCGCGTCGCAGTTGGCTTACAAAGCGGAAAGGTCGGTAGCTGCGTGGAACTGGCTTGTGACACCCCAGTCCCATATGGGGTAACCTAAAGGGAAGCGATGAAAAGAAAGAAAACCGGTGTGACAGCAGTCACTGTGGGGGGGGAAAAGGCTTTGAAAAAAGTGGGGGGAGAAGCGGAAAAACGAAGACTAGCTGGTCCTGGGGAAATTTCAGCACGACTATCGGGCGCGAAAAAAACACCCCGGGTGCCACATAATGTGACGCAGAAAATAAGATGAGCGCTGCTTGTCCAAAAAGTTGTTAGGGGAACTTCGGGCACCCACCCACCAGAAACGGTGTGTTCAGGTAAGGATTAGGATAGAAACACAAAACACACCACAGACCATCCCTGGAAGTCCGAGGGGGTGCTTTATGGAGTTCTCATAAGGGCCTGGGGAAACAAAAAATGTGACCGCCTTGAACAATTTGGCCAAAAACGTAGCAGCAGGTAAATGTGAAACGGTCCGATACGCTTAAAGTGAACGGAAGTAGGATACTCGTAATCAAACCGGTCTCCTGGGACCTAGAAGTTTAAGGGGGGCAAGCTTCCCAACGAGTTGCGAGGCAACTTTCGGCGTTCAAGAGTTCAACTGTGGGGGGATGACTCTTCTTGAAAATCGGACCACAAGCCTCATGTCGGGCCCAACCCTGTATGATGCCTATCCATAAAACAAAGAAAGGGTGAAGAGTGGGGGGGGCAATAAGAGTTCGTGGGTGGGGAAAATGGGGGCTAAAGTCAGGGGCTTCACAATAGATCATCTCAGGTCTATCGTTCGTCTCGAATCTGGGCATGCTAGGGGGCCTGTCAAGGAATTCAGTTACCGGCCTCGCTACAATCACCGGGGAACAGCCCACTTGCACAAACCTGAAGCGGGAGAAGTTGACGCCAAGCATGACATCGCTAAATCTTCATGTAAAACTCTCAGAAGGATTGTCCTCCTTGGGCAGCGGACTGGTGAAATGACAAGATCTGGGGAAGACAAGAACAGGAATTGTGGGGAGGCACTTGTGGCATAATCTTGCACGCTCCATATTTTGAAAAAACCTGTCATGGAACCTCTGGGAGGAGAACTCTAAAAGTACACTGTGAATGGGACACTCGCCAGGGAAAAATGGAGAGGGTTCTCGGAGCCTAAAATGGGTTGCTGTGAATCAATTCCAGCGTATTCAAAACTAACCCGGTCACAGGAAAAAGGAGCGGACACATGGGGAGATATGGGGGGGGGCACAAGTATATAGGGACGCGCACCCGGGGGAAGGAGTGGAGCGGGGCCTGGTCCTTATGAAAGGGGAAAGGCATACATCGCGGACGGTAGGGGGCAATATCTGGCACCGCAAGCTCGTGCGTGATGATCCAAGAAACCTGAATATCAAAAGGGCCGGTCTAGCAAGACAATAGGAAAAATCGAGGTCCGGAAAGCCAGTTACGGATTTATGCACCGGTGCGAGGGGACGGTCTTCCCGACGCACGGTATTGGTGTTTAGGGGGGGATTTGGCATTCTGCGGAGCCCAAATTTGGATCGACAACACCCCTACCGGACGGGTGACACGAGTTGCGGAACTGCGGAGTGGGAAAAAAGCTTGAGAACTAGACGACTAAAACGAGCCGCTTTGCAGAACTCCTCTCAAGGAAGCTTTCCCGTTGAGGGGTTTCTAAAGAAATGCAGATTTCATTCCCAAACACAAGACACCATGTGATCGGACATAAGCCGTAATAGAGGCAACAGAGGGGTTTCCGAAAAAGTCAGAGGACTTAAGTTACTCACGCGAGGCTGGGCATTTCGACCGCAGGGGGGAAAGTTTTACTGGTTTATCTTTTAATTGAAGTTTGGGGCCTTATTGACCTATGCTTCATGCCGCCCTAATTCAGCATGCCCATCATGGGTCAGGTATTAAAGTAAGCCAGGGTTGTTTCCTGTCGCCAGACTTGGTCTAATCGGGATTTGGAGCGGGGTGTTCGGATGGGGACTAATGTCGAAGTTAGGAATTATTCAGAATCCTGTAAGTCAGGCTCGTCCTTTGGCAGGCGCGGCGGCGGGGCCTTCCCTCCCTCACGGGGCTTAGATTCTTGAAGCTATGGTCATGCGGTTATTTTGAAGACGAGGGGCCGAAGGGATCCGGGCGACCAAAAAAATAGGAAGGAAACTGCGGCAGAAACCCGGTCTCACTCTCCGAATCTTCGTATTCTTCTACCTGTCCTCACAAAGGACTCATTCCATCCTCATCGAATCCTCTTACAGAAACTTTATTCTTGTATCAAATTGGATTGGATGTGGCAGCCTTCGTCTAAATAGAAAAAAAAAGAAACGAGGAAAAAAATGGGGATTATCGAATGGGGCAGAGCCCAAGAAGAAGGGACGGTCAGAGAATTGCGTAATAAGAAGGGGGGATAAACTGGGGGGACAGGCGGATTGTTGGAAACCGGGTTAGGACAGTAAGCGCGTAATGGCGAGGTGTTAGATGGGGATGCGATTGGGAAGCAAAGAAGGCAGTGGGTCGTAAAGGGTCGAAAACTCGCCAATGAAAAGTACCAATACAGACCAGGGAGGGGGCGGGTAGGGGATTGGCCGTGATACACAGAAGAATTCATGTCGGATTTACATTATTCTTCGGGTCTGCCGTATAGTCGATGTTACCTGTGTGAAAAAGAAAAGAGACCGACGGGCCAAATTGGGCGGATGGGAAGAAAAAAATTAATAAAGAACGTGAAAAAAAAAAACTGCTATCACCCACTGAAGGATGCGTGTAGCGCTGATTGGGGCGCTCATCTTCCTTGTTAACCAGTCTGCCCCCGCCGTCTCCGGCATCTCCACCCTTGCTGAGTTGGTCCCCTTCCTACGCTCTCACTTGCTCTGGTGCCTGAGTCGTGCGCCTCGACAAGCTTTTCACGGCATTAAGATCTCTCCGTCGACTCTTGTGATTAAAGGGGAGGTTCTGACAACTGCCTTTGTGTGTCGAGCCCTCCAATGTAAAAGGGACCAAAATAGCGAGTACGTCACGGGATATGGTTTTGAAAGAGGGATTAGGGCACACGCTAAAATACTGAATCAAACTGTGGGAATGTAAGGAGTGTGGGTTGGGGAATAACGTTAAAAACGTCCAATCAAACAAAAACATAGCGGAATGAGAAGACACCGAACCTCGACAGGCAGACACGAAAATCAAGACAGCACAGGGCCTGGCGACAATATGAAAAATGATGCTTGAAGTAGGCCAGGCGTTGGTTTCGAAACAAAAAGACAGTCCTTGTCAGATGATTCAAATAAAAAACGCAGATGGACACGATGTCGACATAGCATTGGTGGAAAAATAATAAAATTGAGTGAAATAGGTCAAATATTCCCCGGGCTTACCCAAATGGCAACAAAGGAGGAGCCGGCAAAGGAGCTATCAAATTGGGGGGGGTTGAAAATAGAAGAAGCCCGACTGCCTAGGAGTTTGTTTGTTCTAAGGTAAGGTTGCATCTATCTGAGTCCACGCTTCATCAAAAGGAAGACGGCTAGAGATAATAATCCCAGGTGTAGACACATGGTAAATTTTGGCAAAGAGGCCTCAGATCGTAGGGCACAGAAAAAAAGTTGATTAAAAAGCTCAGGGGGGTCCCGATAAACGAAACAGAAAAAAATGGAATTATGTGTTGTTTGGCGGTGTGTTTTTTTAGACCGAGTGGTGACGGTAGGAAAGGCGTTGAGGACCCAAGAAGACTTGGGAAGAAAAGTTTCATGGGGGTCTCTACGTGTACATTCGGTAGGAACACAGTGGCAGGATTTTGGCCGGGAGGTGTCACTGGGTAGTTGGCGGAAAGTGATTGGCGCTGGGGTGGCGACGTTGAGGACGCTAGTGATCCACTTACGGGATCATTCAAAACGTGGGGCTAACAGGGGGATAATAAATAGCCAAGGTTAAAAAACCCTAAATGGGAAATCAGGAGGGTACAATTCCCCAATAAAATGTCTTTGTTCAGATAAGCATTATCCAATGGCAAAATAGCTTGGTTGTATATGAATGCAGAATGAACGCAAAGGGGAGACGAAATACGTGCAAAGGGAGGTGGGTGAAAGCGGTGGCCACCGCACCGACTTTCTAGGCAGTTGCACGGTGAGATTCAAGCGGCACCCTACTGGGGCGCCCGACAGCAGTTCCGTCTGACCGGGAACTTGGGGACGATTCTTAGAGGGACATCCTGGTTCAAGGGGGGGTGCCATGGCAAGTTGAAGAAGAGAAATCAAATACCTGCACCCGCCTTTAAAACGCAGTTCAAGTTCTTTCGAAGTGTTTGGTCTCAACCGCTCAGCCAGCTTAAATGGGACATGCCGTTTGTGAGGGGGGCGAGGAAGAAGACCGACACAAAAAAAATGAAAGAAGAGTATGGGTGCGTGGCATCAGGGGTGTCATAAGAGGCGTGGACCGGAAATGCTCTTGGGAGAAGGGGGTGTAGGCAATTCACACGTAACACTGTTTCTAGGGGGGGAGGAGGTGCACCGACTAAACGACTACCTTCGGCGCAATACAAACAAAGAGCCCAGGTCTCGGGAACTGTCAGTGAAGGAGTGAGGGGGAAATTTACGTCTTAATAAGAAAAAATACATCAACTGGGGCGACTTCCCGACGGTTAATTAAAAACAGTGTAAAACTGGCAGTTACATACCGCATCCTCTATAACTTTGGTAAACTGGACTCACGGAGGATGCCAATGTATTTTACCCCGGTAAGAGGAAGCCGCGCTAGATACTACGCTGATGAAAAAAAGAAAATCAAACGACCAAAAGAGGGGGTTTTTAAAAAAAAGATGTTAATCGTCGACAAGGAAGTTTGGGATTATCATCGAGCGGATGCGGTTTAGGAACGTAGAACCACGAGGAGGTCCATGTGAAGGGACCGGAAAGGATATCTGTAACAAGGAAAAAATGGCCTACCGTCTTTGAAAAGCAGAGCATTTCGCGAACTGGGGCGTGCAGACAAATAAGTAATTGCGGACATTGAATCCGGGACCTCGCTTCAAGGTGGGAGAAATCGAACCGGAGTTGGGACACTTCACAAAAGGAAAAACTTTGACTGGGTTATGGAAAGGAAAGCTAACGGAGTGGCGAGAAGGCGGGCGCCAATTGGTTTACCGCTATTCGTGTCGTCGCATAATCAGAAAATTAGTTGTCTATTATGGTTTTATTGGTATCACTGAAAAAGATCAAACCTGGAATAGTTAAATACTGGGGGGTATTTAAATAGATAAACAAGCCTTAAAACAAGATGGCCCAACGGGAAATGGGTCATAGGGGCATTTATCGAAGTGGTAAACCTACCAGGAGGGCACGTAAAACTCCATCAGATGTCCGGGGGAATGCTTAAAATGAAAGGTGTTAACGGTACGGTTATCAGCAGGTACGAGGACATGGGTAAAAGTTAACTAGGTCGCTTTACGTCGAACACTTCCCTGAAAAGAAACCGAACTCCACTAGTCGTTGGTGCGAGGCTGGGGTCGCAACTTACGGAGCTAAAATCAAAGGATGTAAATGGTCAAGGAAAGGGTAAGGGAAAAAAAAAAAGTTGTTAAAATGCACGGCCGAGCGGGGAAATTGGCACAATAAAGCGACAAAAACAAACCAAACAAGGGGAGGGATAGATATCTCCACGGCACTTGAACCAGAAAATGTAAAGCTGGGAGACCGTCGTAAGGAACAAGATTGTGGGGGTTTGGAGCTCCGGGAATGCACGAAACATTAGACAACAAAAGCCGAGGGAAAGATTGGTCGGGTGGGATTCGGGAGGAAGGTAAAGAAAACCATTTACATCAATTAACACATTCGGACTGGTTAGGAAAAACGTAGCGTTCAAACGGGTCCTTGGAACAGTCTACAAAATAATTGCACAGGGAATTGGGTGAACTAAGTCGGAACATAGACATGCAGCCGCGAAACACAAGAAGGTTTAGGCAATGCGGTGATACGTCCTGGATGCGCTTTGGAAACAAAATTGGGGGCAGATATAAGGGCTTTCTTTGTAGGGCGGTGGGAGACCATAGAGAACAACTAGAAGGACGAAGCCTTTGTGAGGCAGACACGCCGACAAATGAGGCGTACCCTGCAGAAACAGTGACTGAGCCAAAAGCGTCAAGAAATAAAACAGCAAAAAAACGAAACTGGTGTGTTACATTGGGGGACGTCGAACACTGCACATGTTGGGGGGCGTTCGACGAAAAAAGGGGGAAAAAAAAAAGATCTAACGAGAATTGTCGATGCCTTGAGAGACGTAGCCCAACAACCACCAGTACGAAGGGGTTGAGCTTAGTGAGGAAGACACGCACATGGTTGGAACTCTAGCCAGTCCGGACCCCCGCCCGTCACATAAAGAAGCGCTGGAATAGGAGGTTGCTGGGGGAGATGTCATGCCCCGCACGTATCGGGCTGTCGGTGTTCGAAAACCCGGTAGTCCTCTGTCGGCCTACGGCACCATCCCTAGTTTTTCGTTTTAGGAGTGGTGGTCTAAAAGGGCACACTGTCGAGGGAGGCAGGTACGATACCTCTCCTGGGGTTCCACGGCACATGCTAATGTGGAGAAAAGAAAATCCTAGTCATTGAGGTCTGTGACCTTTCTTCAGTTTGTTGGCACTTCAAGTTAGTGGCGCCCGGTCGGTTACTGCTTAAACGGCACCGGGGCACAGGGGGGGCAGCCCTGACTTAAAGTAAGCGGAACGGAACGCCTTGGGGGAGCTTTTGAAAGGGGGCGGGGGGAGAGTAAAATATAACCCTATACCGATATTACCGGGAAATTAAAAACCAAAGCATATCAAGAGACAAGTGACCTCCTGTTTAAGAACACAACAGCAAAAACCTCATCGGGAGTCCTTGGTTCCTGGTTTCTGCAAACTCCCAACTCAACATGTGGGGGCGGAGGTCCAGATCCAACATGGGAAAAATGTAAAATGAGGAAGGGGGGGCAGTCTGGGGAGTTGTAATCAGTAACTAAAGAAGGAAGTGTGAAACTGAAACAACAAGTAGAAAGACAGGTAAATAAGAAGCCAGTTGAGAAAGATTATAAGAAAGGATCAGCAGTAGGGGATCCCTTATTCACGGGCAATCACTAGAAAATGAGGGAAAGTGCAACGAATAAGGCCGGAAGGAAACGGATGGTCTCTTGCGTCAATGGGGGGGCGGGAAAATCGGAGACCAACGGCAATGGAGACAAGGGTCTGGGTCTATGCTAATCCCAACTTAATCAAAGTTTTCTCAGTGGGGAGGACGGGCTTCGACCTATTTGGGAAAATTGGGTTTCGTCTTGATACGGGGGAGCATCTCATCGCTCAGAACAGCGTGTGTCGTGACCTCTACTGAACGGTCAAGGAAGTGTTCCTAGATGAAGCAAGGGGGCACGCGGAGCGATAACCAAATACCCCGGCCCGGACCGAGCTTGTGGCACGACGACAGAAAGTCTCTAAAAGCGGGGGCAAAGTCACCAGTAGAAAGCGAGGCGGGGGAATGCCCTTGCACGCCTGACCCTCCTCAAGTAAATAGGTTGAGACTACCCGCCAACAACCCCGTGGGTTTTCTCGGTTGTTCCAGCTTCGGGAAGGAAAAGGCTCAAGATAGGGTTGAAACATCGGGAGCCGAGTTAGATGGCCGAAAGTCACACGTGATAATGTGCGGAATTCGAGGCAAACTAGGAGCATACATTAGGAAACCAGAGCAATTCCATCCCGGGAAGACGACCCCTAGAAAAAAAGTACATATAAGATTCTTACAGGGAGTATTGTCCAGGGGGGATAGACAGGGAAAGAAGAAATTTTTGATTTGGTATGAAAAGTACTGTTACATTATGGTCCACAGGTAAAACTGAACACTCCTTCAGTTTCCTTAGGGGGCGGGCATAACCTTCCGAGCGTTCGGGGGGAAGGGAATGGAGGGGAGGTGAGAGGAGGGAATTGCAATCCGGGCCTTCAAAGACACAATTCACTTGAAAAAAAAAAGCGGCTGAAAAGAGATTGATTCCCAAGGCCACTTGCTGGATGGTGAACGGACGTGGAGGGTCTCGCCCGCTGTAGTTTGGGGGGAGGGGGGGAGTTCTTATAAACATTCAAGGGTATCGCCACCTCAAGGTAGATTCACAGGTCAACACCATGTAGGGGTGGGGCAGCGTAACATCACGAAACGTGGACTAAAACTCCGTCCTAAAGCTCCGGTGGCATAAAACAATTGGAAGGGGTCGGACACCAATCTTAAAATTGCTTCTCACTGTCAGAAAAACCCTGTGTAGCCATACCAATTCTCTCCTAAGGAAATCATTCAACTTGGGGTGTGGGCCTACCTGTGAGCAAGACTTCCTCCAGCAACAAACATAGATTCCTCTCACAGAAATCACTCCCAGTTTTCAGGGACGGTGTTGCTCGTTGCGGGGAAAGATGTCATGCGCTTACAGCTAGCTCGAAATAGAATTCATCAGTCCGTTCTCTTCTGTAAATCAAAAGTGGGGGGGGGCCTTTTTCCGTTCCCTTGAGGGTCAGATGAAAAAACGAGGGGTTGGCAGAAGGGGGGGGGGGGGGTGTGGTGTTTGTGGGGGGGTTTTGTGTTTTTGTTTTGGGGGGTGGGGAGGGGGGGGGGTTGTGGGTGTGGTGGGTGTGGTTGGGATGAGGGGGGTGGGAGGGTGTGAGGTGGGTGGGGGTATGGGGGTTAAGGGTGTTGGATGGGTGAGGGGTGGGTGGGGGTTGTTTCGGGGTGGTGGTGTTTTTGGTGGGGTTTTGTTTTGTGGAGGGGTGATGATGGAGGAGGTCGGGTTGGGTGGTGTGGCGGGGGGGATAGGTGAGTGGTTTGGGGGGTTCCGTGTGTCCAAGACTCTGGGAGGATGGGAAGGGCAGAAGCCAGAAAAATACATCGTCACGGTGGTTATCAACGGCAACGTCAAACCTCAAACTCCAGTGGACGGGTAGTCACGAAGTAGGGGGATGTGAACGACGAAGGTCTTGTGACAAGGGGAGAGGGCGGAAAAAAATGATCATAAGGAATAAAAACAGCTGAATAGACGCCAGGAGTTCACGCGGAAAACCCGGACCGGGAAAATCCGGGAAGGCGTCCGATCAATGTGGATGCACCATAGACCGGTGTCGAATGCATGGGAAATCAACTTGGACGATCTCAGAGAAAAAAACGGGAATCTTAGGTCCCGCTCGAAAGAAGTTGTGCTTCAAGCAAATCATAACCGGCCCCTGTAATACATCCCTTTTCCATCACTGACCTTCGCACCTAATTTGTGGGCAAAGGAGGAAGTTTTTGGCCAAGCCTACCGCCTCCAGCTACGTCGCCACGCGCGGTGTTATGACCGAGTGGCGATTGGTGGGGGATCCATCCGTGTCAAATAAAAGGCTTACGAAAAGGCCCCCGACTCCATACAAAGAAAGAGAAAACCTCTTTTGGGGAGTTAATCCTTGGGGGTGGAACAGTCACACCGATGCACTTGGCGAATACTCGCTTTAAGCGGAGGAATCACTAGACGTCAGTCGGGGAAGACCACGAACATCGATGCGAGAAAAAAGGGGCCAATTGGGAAAGACAAACAAGAACCAACCATGCTAAGAAAAGCTCATGAACATGAGCTTGAGCACAGGGGGCACTTTGAACAGTGAACACACACCCTGGGTGAGTAAAAACAAGTCATAACCATCTTAATGAGTCTGTGAGACCCAAGAAGGGGGCAAAGGCTGGGAAAATATCACAGGAAAGTGTCGGAAAAATCGTGTGCAAGATTAAGGACTGCACTCGGGTATGAGTGGGGGGGGATGGAAGTCATCCGGTTTCCCACGCGGGCAACAAGGGAGACGGCAAACGTTCTCGGGTTAACAAGGTGAGAGGCACGGAGAACGCGAAAAACGGATGGTTGCACTGTGGGGGAGGGGAGGGGGGGTCCCTAAATAAAGCTAAGACGCCGAACCAAGAAAAACCAAAAGGCGATGTAGAGAGCAGACCCTCGCCGGATCCCAGAAAAAGATGTACTGGGTAGATCAATGAACGGCTGAGGAGCCAGTCTGGGTGGAAAGAAAAGAAAATTGTGGTTGTGAGCTCCGAAAAAGACGTAGGGACCATATACATTGCCAAAAAAACCTCCATTCACACGTATGTCGGATTCCTCGGGGGAGAGTGGAAAAAGGCCTGCCTAAAAGAAAGGAACGTGTCCTGGAACCAATAACTGTGTGACTATCCTTCCGAACATTCAGGGTTGGGGGGGGCTTTTCTCCGGGGGGTAAGGTCATAGACAGAAGGGAAAAGTCAGGGACGTCAGCAAACATGTAACAATACAAGAAGAAAAGGAAAAGACCATGAATAACCTGTACTTTTTCCGAGGAGGCTCTTAAGCTTGTAAGGGGAAAAAAAAGGGCAGTACTTCTCAGTAGGCAGGACCGATATACCACAAGCCTCACGCATTAATGAGTTGGGGGGTGGGGTCGTTGGGGTGGGGTCTCCAGAATTGGTAAATTGACACTGCTTTAGTCGGAGGGAAGAAAGAAGGGAATTGGGTGCCTGTATCTTGGAAGTTGGGCCATTCCAAAAATATTGGAAAGCGTTACAAACCCTAAACCCTCTCTTCCTGTGTGGGGCCGTAGGGGCCTGGAGGTTGGATTTTCCATGAGACTGCACCCTCTCCCAGGGTATCGTAAGAGAGACAACATCGGATAGGAGAATGGGGCACTCTATTTGCTGGAATATCGAAACTTTTTACTGTTGCTGTTAACACCAACCCACTCGCGCGATCGGGAAACCCTTCCACCCTCCAGAGTGGTCGGGATGCAGCAACGAAACATTTGACCGGGGGTTTATGGCCAGGGATTAAGGGGTGCATCGACTGGAAATACGACCTAGAGAAAGAATTCTGACTGTGACGATGAACACGCCATTGGAATAGGTCCGTGAATTGAAAAGCAAATTAATACCATACTCGGGAAAGGAACATGACTGCGGAGGGACAAAACGGGGGAAATTGGGGGCGTACTCGTATTTTATGGGATAACCCCAGGGTGTGTAAAAAGGAATTGTTAAAAGTTGTCCGAGGCCAACTTATTAGAAAGAAGGCAACCAGGTTGCTCAGT
>Ga0179591_1355275_pt1 | contig 16044 bp, 17 predicted proteins | sample CZOMad2_1_08_16f_FD_182891 | JGI IMG/M metagenome (GOLD analysis project Ga0179591, IMG submission 182891) | Vadose zone soil fungal communities from Angelo Coast Range Reserve, California, USA - CZOMad2_1_08_16fungal (PacBio error correction) | ecosystem: Environmental > Terrestrial > Soil >...
TAAGAAGCTCTACCGACGCCTCTGGATTCGCATCTTCCGAAGGCGCAAGAGTCGGAAGAGGCGACGAGATCTGCTGTCGCCTCAGACGCGAAAGTGGCGCTCGGCTGTCGCCGATTCGGGTAGCACGCGGGTTCGGGGTCATCGTCGGCCGCGCGAAAAGGCGCTCACTCAACGAAATCAGCGCAAAGAAAAAGTCGAGGGCGTTGAGAGTCACGTTCGGAATCCATTTCAGACCGGAAAAGGCGAACAGGCGGGTCTAGCGTCAAGGCACTCAAAAGGGACTCCTGATGCGGAAGGGCAAGAGGCGACCTCCCAAGAAGAGCAGCTTGGGAGCTACGGTAAGGGACGTCTCGCGGAAGGATGCGGGGCAAGATCGAGAACTTCATAAAAATTCGGTAGAAAAAGGGAACAAGAGGCCGCGCTCGCAGCCGCGGGTGGTCGTGGATCAGGTGCTCGTCACGCCGCTCACGCGCGGGAAGGGGGGGGAGACACTCGGGGGTGTCTCGGTCTGATATGCTGACAAGGGCGGATGGAAACGAATTAGTGAGCGTTCTACAGGGGACCGGGGAAATACGCGCGCTTCCCGTGGGAGGAGGGCTTAGTGATCGCTCTCTCTGCGGAGGGTAGAAAGGGCGACGGAGGGGACGCCTGGGGGAAGCGCGTTTAAGTGCATTCGGCATGGGGGGGGGAACTTCACTCATGCTACGCTGGACGAGACTTGCATCGCGATCCTCTCTCCTAAGCTACTAATAGGCCTCGGTTCGACTTGAGTTTGGTTTCCTAGTCAAAAGAGGCTCTTAAAATTTGACTCTCTTGGCAGCGAGGGTAAATAGGAATGTGTAGCGCCCGAGCCTACACGCGGCGTACCAGGCTCTCCTTCTGGATATAAGACCTTGCGGTACGGAGGCCGGGAGTGCGCCGCCGGGGGTAGATGCCGGGGGTGTCCCATCAGGCTATATACTGCCCTTTCCGAGGAGACGGACAGCAAGGGAAAACACATACCGGTTTAGTTAAGGACTCCATCTTGGTAGGGAGGAGTCTACGATCCCGAGGGGGAAAGCCGGCTCGGGAGGGGCCTCCCTCGAGGACCCTCAGGTAATCTGGGGACCATGGAAGAACGCCGGGCTGGCGAGAGGGGAAGGGCAGACGTAAAATCTTATTTCGTAGAGCGGGCGACGACGGAAGGTGCCAGCGCCTGTGCGCCTGACAGGACGGTAGAAGAAAAGCAGAAAAAAAAAAAACCAAAAACGCCTTCAAACACCCTCGTGAGCCACCTTGCGAGGCGAGCTGGTCGGGGCCTGCCGGGCAACAGATCTCACCAGTGCTCTAACTCGGGGAGCCTTTGGGTGCGTCGCTGCGTACAACGAGCCGTTCCAGAGACACGACGATTTTGCTTTGAATGAGCGGGACGCTCCGAACGGTGCTATGCAAAAAGGACGTGCTGAAGCCGATCACCTACACGGCGAAGACTGGTCTGAGGACTGCACGTCCGGCCTCAAGTTCCGGGAGGCGCTACCGCCGGACCGCAAGCGTCGCCAGGGGGAGTCCGGAGGGGAGTCGTTGTCTATCGAAGCAAGGATGCGCAAGCTGTGTACCTGGAGGGCGGCGCGCTCACGAAGAAAATGTGATCTGCAAGGGGGTGTCTTAGGACCGAGCGTGCGAGGGCTGAGTACGCTCTTGCGCGCTGCATGCGAAGGCTGCTGGATCTGGGAACTCCAGGAAAGCCTCGCTGGGAATTGGCGCTACGGAGTGGTAGGGTCACGATGCTGTGCCCGAACGGGCGAAAGGAAACGACGACAACGAGAAAGGCACGGTCGCGTCATAAACCATGATCCCAATCGCTTGCGGCAGACGGAGGGTTCCGTAACATTCGGGCAGTCTAGAAGGGAGGAGACTGCAACTCGGCAAAGGAAAAACTGCCCGGAATCGAGCGCTGCGGAAACGGGGTTTACGGGACGCACAAACAAAATTCCCGGGATTCCGTACCTTCCTGGGAACCTGGCGTCAGGGAGTGGGCTCAAGGAATCATCTTATCGGGCTCTTCACCGGGGGCATGCTTTTTCTGTTACCCTGCCCGCCTGCATCGCTCCATAGCAAAGCAAATCAGAACGGGCTCATCGCGGTGCTCGACCTCAGAAAAGACCTCTACAAGAACGCGCACTGGCACACCCGTGCTGCTCGAGACTCGCGCGAGGAGAGATGGCAACATGATGGCTCTCACAGAGGAGCGGCGACGGCTCATCTCGTCCAGGACACATAATGCCTCCACCTTGTGACGAACGGGTGACAGACTGGCGGTGATAGGCTCAACCGAGGCGAGCGATTCAAAAAGCGACTCTACTATCTAGGTCTCCGACCTAAAGAGGATCAACAACCTGACCGAAAAAGACGCCTTGCGCGAACGCTCCGCAAAGAGTGCTTCTCGGGGAAAGACTGAACATAAGCAACTTGCCTCCGCACAGAGCGATCTCGCCGCACGGAGCGGGCGACTTGGAATTTTTTATAGCGCTGCGCATAGCAACAAGGAAAGTCAGATCACCGAAAATACAGCCACAGAAATTACCGCATTGAGCACAGCAGAGCGCATGACGCTTTCAAGGCAGACCCGGCTTGCTAGAACCCCACTGACGTTACGAGAGGGAACCAAGCGGAATGCCCGTGAGGGACGATCACCTTCATCTCGGGGCGGCGGGGAGAGGCAGGGGCACACGCGAAAAGTGCTTAAAGGGGTCTTCTTGTTCTGTCGCGGTCGAACGCTGATTCACCTCGGCGGTGACGGTCCCGGTCTACGAGGCCGTTTCTGCATACAAAAAAGGGGGTCTCTGATCGACCTCTGTTAAACCAGTAAGATCAGTCCGAGCACGCCGCCGTACCGTCAGAAAAGTGCACTATATCGCCAGGAAGGGGAGGGGTGTCTCAAGTGGGGCTGCATACGATGGGCGACACCAGAGGAGGGATCAGCGGCTCGAAAAAGCACGAACAAAAGGGTTTCGCAACCTGCTGGAAGGGGAAGAGTTCTTTCTTCGGGGAGGCCGTCGTAAGGGGGTGCGCACTTCTCTAGCTCGCCCTACGTCCGGATGATGGATCTGAAACAGGAGCATGGGAGGCGAGGCGACTCAACTAAGGAGGAGGATGAAAAGAGAGAGGGGGCCTCGAACTCTGCAAAGGAAACTTACTGTTCAATCCATCAAAGGACTGTTCGGCTCTCAACGATTCGCCAGGAACCGGCGACGCAGGAAAAAAAGCTCTTCCATCATGTGCAAGTGCGAAACATTTCGTGGAGCGATATGATGGCAAGAGAAGCGACTCATGGTGTCGCCCCTAGTCTGCACACTCGGTCAAAGAGCAACCACTTACAAGGCAGGGTGTGAGATAGTGACGGTCCGGCGTCCAACTCGTTCCTTAGCTAGTGGAGGGACCAGAGGTCGATCGTAAGGGCTCCTACTTACCACCGCGGCCCGTTTCTGCCGAGAAAGCTCGCACGTAGGCCCGAGCTCCTCGGACGATTTTTATCAATAACGGGTCTACCGACGTCCGGAACTTTACTCCGTCGCAGTGGGAAAGCAGCTATCGTTCCGGACTTTGAGCGTTCTTGGGTCACAAATTTTTCAAGCCTCTGGTGGCGGATCTGGGGGACAAGTACGGGTAAGACGTCTTCCTCTTCCTGGAAGATCCTCTTCTCTCATGGCAGCTTGCTGTTGATTTAAAATTCTTGAGGGCTTTTATCTTGATTGGCAAAGATGGCCGTGCCTTAAAATTCTCGCTGCTATATCTCGATAAACGCACTTCGCCCTCGAGAGGGCGGGGCTATATAAGGCGTTCTCCGTTCTGGGGGGGGCAGTGTCCTGCTCAGGAGAAACTAGACTGGAAGGAGCGACTCGCGCAAGGTCGGCGCAGCGCTTTTTAAGGGGAAGGAGACCTTCTTTCGCAGGAGGGCGTACAACGCGATAGAGGGCAGAGTCGCGTGATGGAGAGAGCTAGTTTTCGCCGGGGGAAAAGCAGCGTGTACGGGGGTCGGAAAAGGTATTGAAACATCCTCTTGGCTGAAGAGGTTCTTGTTAGAGGAGAGGGCTTTTATACGCGACGCGATCCCGGCTAGCATTCAAAGGCGCATAGGCCGTCGCGTCTCGACACGGGCTGCCTGTGAGTTTGGACGGGATTCTTGGGGATAAGGTGGGGATGTTCGAGGCGCGATTGGGAAGGCTAGTTATCTTTCTCGGTTTCCCCACAGTGCTTCTATTGCTTGGCGGAGGTAAACCTCGCCACCCTCCTATACTTGGAGAAAGGTACTCCTATCGGAGACTTATTGATCGGGACGCCGCGGCCTTCGGAGGTCACGGTCATTAAGGGAATCGCATTAATTTCGAAGGGTTTGCTGTCCCTGAAAGTGGCCCATCACTTCCGGCGTTTTGCGCCATTTGCCGGTGCAGAGAACGGCCCCCTAGTCCGTGCAAACTAGGGTACCTCTCCTGAAAGGGCAAGCTAGTCTCGGTGAGGAAGGGATCAGGTTTCTTTAGCGAACGGGGCTGTTGTCGTCGCTGCCTGGCCACAGGCCGACAGCATCCGGCGACCATCCTGCGAAAAAAGAGCGCCGAGCAGTGCTTCGCCAGATCCAGCATCTCGGAGAGCAATGCAGCAGCGAGCAGTATGACTCCTCCACCACGAAAGGGGTCTAGCGAAGGGCAGAGGGCACTCTCACCAGACCTCGCGCGCGCGCTAGAAGAGAGGCCGGTCACAGGTGCACAACTGCTCTCGCTCGTTCGCGGGGGGGGAAAAAAACGACGACCGACGACCAGCTACTCTTTGTGGACTCAACTCGGCGCGAATCGAAGCCCGGGCCATCGAGAAAAGTTCTGTCGCGCCCAGACTCGCCGGGAAGGATTTAATCTTCTTGGAAACGAGGTGGCATAGGCACCGGATTGTAGAGCATAACAACTCTCGACGCTCTGCAGAGGGGCGCGCAGCGTCGGCGCGCTGCAACCACAGAAAGTAGAATCAGGGGTGCTCTGAGTCTCAGAAAAAATCGGACAGAGCTAAAGTTTTTCTCCTTCAGGGACTCTCCCGGAGGTCGAAAATTCCAGGGCCACGGCAGGACGTCTTCGGACTCGTCGGGGGACCTCACGGGTCTTGAGCAAACTTTAAACCTCGCAGTAAAAAACGGCGAAGGATCGCATGAAAAAACCTGTCGTAGGATGTCTTTTGAGGGAGAGCCCTATCGGCAGCCTCTCGTCGCATACGCCAGAGAGGGGCGGTAAGACTGGAACACGTGTCGGCTGTTAACGGGCTGTTTCCTGTACAGAGAGCTCCCCAGAACGGTTCGACCTCGGGCCGACGGGCTGGGGAGGTCAGGCAGAGGAGGCCGGAAACGTTCTCACTCCGCATACCTGAGAAGCCTCAGGAAAGACTCAAGGAGTCGCGATTCCTGGTAGCGATGTCGTGCTCACTGGCGAGAACGCTAGGTCAAGACTGGCGCACAAAGCTATCTCCAAGCCGCGACTTCTAAGGCAATCAGCCACCACGCGAAAAAGTCGAGGGGGGGGAAGGATCTCGGGGAGCGAAGAAAAATGACAAGTGCGATACAGTCGGGGACGCTAAGTCCCACCAAGCACGGACGCGCGGGAGGAGGCACCATTCATACCGTCGTCATTACGGCCTGGGAAAAAAGAAGAAGCTATATAGCAACGGACATGACGACTTTAAGGAAGCGGTCGTTCAACGGATGCCCGTCTCCCTCCGTCGACAAAAATGACAACAGAGGGGAAGAGCACTCCGACCGCGAGGAGAGTGTTCTCAGAAACTTATGGGGGCTAGGGTACGAAGGAAATCACTACCAGCACGAAGGGCCTTCGAGGAACTAAGGGACCGACAAAACCGATTTGAAGATCGCTACCTGGAAGAGGAGACCTAGATGAGAATTCAACGCGATCTTTGGAGGGACATTGCTAGCCGCACATCTTGAGAGGGGTGCGTCTCCGAATTTGATCTCCGAAACGAGATAAAAAAGCATCGTCGGGGGGTGACTTTAAGTCCGAGATCCCCTCAAGCCTGTTCGGGACCCGAAAAGGACTAGCAACGCAGAAGAGCTTGACGACGGGAGATCGGGGGGCACTTTATCGCCCCGAGCGCGGCGACGATGATCGAGGGAGCAAGATCTTCATGCACCTACTCCGGAACGAGCGCCAGAAGAGACACACGGCCGCCGCACGCTGGATGCCTCTACGAAGGGCCGGCTTTCGAGGAGGAAACTTATCGAAGATAAAGAGCGGTCAGGAAGTGCATGACATAAACTAAAAACAACAACGTATTAGGATGGATAGATTAAGAAGCTACCGCGAAGTGGAATCTTTCTTCATCATCAGCGTGAAAGAGACGTCAGGGAGTCCGGGAGACACGATCGTGGGACTGGCGGCCGTTGTCGAGCTGGCTCCTCGGCGGAGAAGGGTCTGGCAACTCGTGCTGATCCTAAAAGGAGCCGATTAGCACTCACCGGAGGGCCGATCTCCCGCTACATTCTCGTAAGTGGGGGACGCGTTGCACGTCAGCGGGGAGCCACGTGGCTACTAGATGCGGAGGCGAGCTGCTTCAAGCTCCACTACTTATTACTATATATAGGAGGCGTTTATAACAAGGGGCTTACACACACCTACGAGCATCGGCCGTGAGATGTACGGCCTTCAGAGCGAGGGGGTGCTGCTCGAAGGGCGAGGTCGCCTTCATCGTCACTTCGGTATCTGGTCGAAAGGGGAGACTCTTCCGGTCCTCGGGTGCAGACGCGTCACGAGGGAGGGTAGTGTATTTCACAAAGCTCTCCTCTGCACGAAGTGCCGGATAACACTCTTAATGAGGGGAGGGTCGGCGTGAAATGCACTGAAGTTTTGTCATCTTCTTAACGGAGGTAGGTTGCAGACTGGGAAAACGACGCTTGACTGTCCGGCTCTTCTAGCTCTCGTTCGGATTCTTTCTCTAGGGGAGACGAGGTCTCTTTGGAGCATTAATCTCGTAGGGGTTCGGCATGTTCTGTGGGTCGGAAAAAGAAGCGAAGCGACGACGCAAGCTACTCCGAACAAGATCCTCGCCTTCTACGTCAAGGTGGCGGGCAGATGGAAAGTCGAGGGGTGTGGATCTCGCTTGTGGAGCCCTCTACATAGCCTTTTACTGCTGCGCCGACATACTTCACGTACCAGGAATCCGCCGAGGAGAGAAATAGGGAAGAGTGACGGGACAGATGACCTGTCCTCCGATGTAGATTCCTCCAGGGGACAGCTTCTAATAAGACAGGTCGCCCTGCCCTGGAATCAAGGCGAGACGGAAAACACTTTCCCAAAGAACGGTGGTCAAGGAGGAACTAGTCCTTATCTACGAGGAGCAGTCGAACCTTCTCGGGGGGGAGAGCCTCCCTACATACTGTACAAGGGGCAGGGGCAGAAAGACGAAGACTGCAGACTAGTGGGGGGCGGAACCGTAACGATAGGATCTCTCCTACAGGTCCTTCATGGAAAAGACTTCTGGGGGTGGTCTCCTTCAGAGGGGACCTCGTAAAGGGAAGAAAACTCAGAGGCTAGCTTTCTGTCCTGCTTCAGGGATCGCGAGATCCCCTTGGGACGCTAGGCTCGTTTTGGGACTATCTGAGAAAGATGCTCGCCTTTCCGGCGCTGTTGCCGAAGTTTGTCTGAGGGTAATCGCCTGTAAGCGTGCCGGGGCCTCTTCACAGAGATGCGATCATGCTCATAGGACTTCCTGGAGAGACTACTGCAATATCGATCAAAAAACGCGGGGGGGCGGCGATGCTCTGCGCGCCGAGAGAGATCCGACTGGTCTTAAAGCGCTTCTGAAATCTCGACTAGGAAGGGGAAAGACAATTTCAACTGAGATATTCACCCGAAAGAGACGAGAGAGGCCTGATTTTTGCGCCATTTGGAGGATCGCCCGAGCTTCGGGGGGCGAGTCATACTCTCTCTGGCTCTGCCTTCTCGCGGCTGGATTTGCAACTGCTGCTCAGGAGCTTGGCGAGATTGGGGACGAGGTGCCCTCAGGGCTGAATCCTAAAGGGGGACGACAACTATAATCACAAGGTGTCCCTCTTGCCTGGGACGACCCTAGAAGAGGAGGAAGAGAGCAGGGAAATTATAGTACGTGAGTTCTTAAAGAGAGGGTACCTTATGCCAAAAACTAGGGGCAAATTTACAACTGCCGGAATGAGATGAAGCTGCGGGAGAGGGTTCATTCAAAAAAAACTCTGAAAAACCTGCGCAGACTGTACCTTCCTGAAAGTGGAGCTGCCGACCGGCACTCGGCGAAAAGCGCAGGCCTCAGCTCAGCGGAGACTTCAGGTCTGAGGCTGGACCCGACGCCGCATCGCTCCATGGGAGGAGAAAGTCACTTACAAGGGGGGGCGTTGCGAAGACAAGAAAATCGAAACCAGCTAGACCACACTGCGTCAGGAGAGACGCGCTCTGGCCAACGGGGCGCGGCAACATTACTGGGGAGACTCACAGGAGGCGGCAATCTAACAAGGACGCAGATCATCTCGAAGCCAACTGCGGATGTTTAAGGAAGTGGCGAAAGAAAAAGCTGGAGGGGATCGGGCCTCGCTAGGAAGAGGACCCGCGACTCGAAATCTATCTTTGGAAAGAAAGGGCAATCAGGTAGGGGCTTCACCAGAGAGGGGCAATTCGAATGCGCGAGTACAGGAAAAGAGCCGTGAGAGCGGTTCAGCGAACACACCCCCCCCCCCCCCCGAAAGACGGAAGGACACGCGAGTCGAACCTGCACGTAGAAAGTGGTCTTTTATCGCAGGATGACGAAGTAGTATAAAGGAGAGGCAGAGCAGCAAGAAGCTCACAGCTCTAGGACGCTCAGAAAATCACAAAGAAAGAAAAAAATTCAGGCCATATCGCATCGTACTCTAGTGAGAAGGAAGAGAGGATGGCGCCGCAGAACGCCCTCTCCGGCCCAGCGTGAAGGGGAACCAGCCGCACGCGAAGCTCGACCAGTAGATGACCGTCACGATGTCTTCTTGTTAAGTCGCGTTCTCCTAACTGGGGACCAAGCAGAGCATGACTGTCCGCTACGGCGATGCATTGCGTAGAAAAGAAACCGTCAAGAGCGCTCGACCTCTTTTTCCCGAATCCTCTCAGGGGGAAGAGACTTTTTCTCCAAAAGACATATCACCTTGAACCCCCCCCAGGGGGGAAGAAGGGGGGTGCTCAACGTGGGTGGAGCACGACTTCCGATTTTCGACACAGAGTCGCTCGTTTGAGAAAGTCGTCTACGCCCACTACGGGGGAGGGGACACGGCTGTCTAACTGAAGAGCATGATCGTCCCGGCGAGGAGGAGGAAAGAAGAGGTGCATCGGGACGATAGGGAGTCTCGTGATGTGATCTGAACATGGGGTTGCGTCGTCTATTCTACACTAAGATCTCAACAACAACAGGAGGATTGATTAACTAAAGGACGTTCTCCTCGGAAAATGCCGCATGGTGAAAGAGAAAGAAGACGACGTCTTGCTCAGTAATCGCACCCTTGAGGCCTGCCTCCTCATCAGCAAGAACTCCCTTCTCTGAGAAAAGGGGGGCGCAAAAGGGCCGTTTCGAAAAGGGCGGGGAGCTACGATTAGAACACCGAATGCGAAAAAGGGGGGGTCGAAATAGCTTTCACGCATCTTCTCACCACTTTCAAGTCCCTTTCGAGTTCAAGGTGAAGGGGTACGGTTCCTCGCAAAGGCTCGTGCCTTAGCGAGGAAAAGAGGGGAAAGAAAGGATACGCTGACCGGCTGGGAGCCGCCAACGGCCTCTGTCCTATCAGGGTAACCTTCAGCCTCGGGAAGAGTGTAGCAGACGGGTCCCAAAGAAAAAGAACCGCACAGGTACGCCGGTCGCCGGTGAACCGCAGGTATCCTTTGAGGGGGGCGACTTTATGGGTGAGGTCAGCCAGGAAGGTAGCTTTTTCCTGCGGTCACGTACGGGCCTCTTGCTCAAAGGTGGACTTCCTTCAAAAGGGGCGCTGCGCTGGCTGCTGGGGGGGTAATGGCTGGTCGAGCATGGGTGAGATGATCTCTAGTGCCTTCATTCTTTGATAGGACGCAGCCGGAGGGCGATAAACTCAAGAGACGCCCGCCTCCGGAGCTGAGGAGGCGAGTTAGTAAAGTTTGGGGAAGTGGCCTCATGGGCTTCAACCTCACGGGGGTGCCTTAAGCAAAAGACTCTCGCAAGGATAGGAGCAGAGGGAAGTCGAAACGGGAGACAGCTTCTACAACGCAGGATCGTCGATTCTCGGGGGGAGGGTCCTCTTCGGGGAGGAGTTTCTCCGAAACTAACAGCCAGCGGAAGTGGGAAGTGCTTAAACATGGCGGCGAGATTATTCAGAACTTCGTCTGAGAAGCGTTCGCCGCATGAATGGGTTCGAGCAGAAAAGTGGGGCCCGCTCAAACTGGGCAGGGTCGAGACGTACGAAAGGACTTCCTGTGCGGTGCGAGCGGGTGCTAGGGGCGTTATATTTCAGAAACGCGCTATCTCGTCGAGTGGCGGCATGGGACAGATGAGGGCTTGAGGAGCCGCCACCTCAACGCCGACTGTTTGAGGAGACGATCCTGAGGCCTTAAAGTAGAGACGTATGCACCCCTTAGTGAACTTTACATTAAACGCAGGAAAAGGTGTGAAGGGGGGGCCATCCCCACAAGTTTACCTGCATCTGAAAACTTCGATGCCAGGGCGTTGGTGGGGGGAGACCCTTTTCCTTGGCAGCATCCGGAACCAGTGCTAGCAAGCGGTGACGTACCCTCCGGAAAGAAAAAAGCGATTCTCGGGTATACCTTATCACGGAACAGTCTCCGTCTAGGTTCGTCGCTTCGGGGGAAGACCGCGGTCTTTCAACTTCTACCGGGCCTTCATCGCCAAAGCAAGGCTCCAGACGAGTGATAGGGAATCCAGAGCTCTGAAGCTGATTCATAAGGGAGAGAAGAGCGGATGAACTTCCGCACCCAACGAAGATGGGGCAGAAGAGGCAAATTGCAGAAACGGAAACGCGGTCGCTTCGCTAATCGGCGTTCAGGTTGCCGTTGCGCATAATCGTCGAGGGAAGAAACGAATGAGCGGACGGGAAAGAAATTTGCGTTTTCTCCTCGAGGCGCCGATCATCTAACGATTTAGCAAGATACTTGTAGGGGTGCTCTCCGCCAGTCGCCGTGATTAAGGACTCGTACAGATAGGGGAGGGACTGGAACTCTAGAGTCTCGAACAAGTCATAATCAACGCGCGGGCAAAACTGAGGCAAAGGAGATAGAGTCGCAGGAGTGCGCTCGCTCGTACGAGATCAAGGTGAGGGGGGGCACGGTAGGAACAGCAGTCGGCAAGAACTCGCAAGACACATGTGCTCATCGGGCTCGTCCGAGTCGATGAGCTGGCACCGGACACCGTCGTAGCGTCTGTCTACAAGAATCGTTTCGGAAGCTCCCTGCGCAGTAAAGACCCTACGGGCTGGGAGGACCCATGGGCTTCCCGGAGGGGGGGGGTCTCTAGCAAGAAGGGAGGAGTACTTCTTCCGGAGTCGCTACTCCATGAATGGGCTTCAGCAGGACACACAGGGGGTGTAACGGGCGTTTCAAGATTCTGAGGGGGAACGATCCAGCAAGTTCGAAGGAGTATTTGATAAGGGCTGGGCCATGGGGGGCATCTACCTACGTAGCTTCTGATAATCACACCGCATACCGTGGTCCTGGGAGAATCCGCAAATGGTACGCGTCGACGTATGTCGACGGCTCTTCAGCTGGGAGGGCGGCGCTGCAAAGCTCCAAAGGACCGGCAGGAAGGGGTCAGCCACCAACGCGTTGACGTTGGGGGGGGAGAAGGGGGGAACACTCGGTGGCTGAATCGCGGGATGACTATCCATGGCTCGGGGCAGTCAGTCGCCGGAAAAGAAGTCAACCAGAAAATTCCGGGCACGGACCGTATGAACAAGGCTCCAAGTCTCAGTAAGCAATAACCGCTAAGGATGAGCGATCACGAAATACGTACTCAGAGTCGACTTTCAAGGGATTCACCGGCGTCCGTCAAAAAGGTGCCAAAATCGTCAGCAAGCAAAGAAGAAAGAAGTCATCGTGTTCGACCTGCACAGCGTGATCGGATCGACGACCGACGATCACGACCAAAAAAAGGGCAGGAGCGAGCTGCGAGGGGGAAAGTGTTTCCGCTCATAAACGAATGTGAAAAGAAGAAAGGCGAACTCAGCACTCCCTTGAAGCGAGCGGAAACCGTCCCATTCGGCCAAGACGACGGCAGGGGCGCCGCCTCTTGGAGAAGAGAGAAGAACTCTCCTAGGCCTTGAAGCCGCTCAAGGGATCGCCGTGAGTCAGAGGTATTCCTCCAAGAGAGCAAACTCGCCAGCTTTGTAGCGTAAAGGGAGGGAGACACGGAGAATCCGGCCTGAAAGATGATCGCGAGAAAATATCTTGGGGCTTTGGGACCCCTACTGCTAGTCTCAAGAGCAAGGTATTCCTCCAGGCACTATCTTGGCGCCTCGAAAGCGACGTCTCTGGAAACTCTTATTCTAGAAAGGCGGTCAGTTAGGAAAGAGAGGATATAAAAAACAAAATTAGGGAGGGTGAAAAAACTATCTCTACCTCGAGGCCTTCTTTCCTCTTCTCAAGGTACCTCTGCTAGAAAAGGGTCGAGTTTGGAGTCGCTCACGTGATGGGAGGGAAGGTGTACTGAGGGACTTGCGGGAACGTCATCGCCGGATTCGAAGGGAAAGGCTCAGGACTACGCGATCATCCGACGAGAGACGGGCGCGAAAACTGCCAAAGCTACATCTCTTCATGGTCGCGGGGGGTGGTCGTAGGGTGTCTTCCTAAGTTCTGCGAGATACCTGCGGGCGAGAGCTTCAAGGATAGGGAGATCTTCTCGCGAGAGCCAATTTCTGGGAACCTCCCAGGGCAGAGGGTTCCCTGGAGGGGACGGGTACGGCAACCACGCTTCTCGTTCAAGGGAGGAGAGAAGGGCTCTCGGGTCATCGTCACATTCGGTAGGACGCGAAGGGAATCTGGCCTAAAGGAGGCTCTGGGATTGGGGGGGGGTGGGTTGTGGGGGGGGGGGGGGGGGGGGGGGGGTTGAGCGCGGCACCGTGAGACGTGCTTGCAAACTCGCGTGCGCGGAACGCTTTAATTCTGCAGGAAAGTATGCTGATGGGGCATCTTGGTCGACTGGAGCCGGTGAGACGACTACGCTTCGGTCGGGGCTCGTCTTGAGCTCTCAGGGAGGAGCGGTAGCTGGAAGGGGGCGAGGGAGCATGGGGGTCTGAGGAAGCGCGGGGATTGCATTCGGGGGGTCTGGTGGTACTCGGCGCCGGACGCTTGCGCGCAGCAGATGGGATGAATACAGCCGCCCACTCTAGAGCGACGCAGCTCAAACGCGTGGTGGATGATACTCGCGGCAGGTCGCTTTGCGCTACTCCGAAGATGGGGACCTCTCCTGGTGAAAAGGTCTCTACAGGGCGACGCTTACAAGCCTAGTCGCTATCGGACTAACTAAGAGACGCGCTTATTAACTTTCGCGGAAGGGGTTGTGTAGACGAAATTGTCAAAAGCGGGGGGGGGATACGAGGTCTCCAGAGGTCGCTCCGAGGGGGAAGGTAAAAACACTTTCCACCCCGGTGTAGTGCAAGAGATACGCCCCATCTGGCCATAAAAAGAAGAGCAAGGAACGCTAGAGACCAACATCTTTACTCCCGGGCATGGCGATCCTGACGGACTCACCACCTCAGGTGGACGATTGGCAAAAAAGTCTGTGGTCCTAAGCAAAGACGGTTTCCATGCGGGGCAGGCTGCGCCTGCAGGGGTACAGGCACGACAAATTGCGAGCTAGGGAGGGGCCGCCTTCTTCATGACCTCAATCTAACATAAAGAGGAGAGCGATTTGTCTGCCCCTATCTTAACGCGATGCGCAGATGTGCCGCAAGGTGACCCTACGAGTGAAGGTCTGAGCGTGACGCGAAGAACCAGCGTGCCGAGGGAATCACCTCGTGCTTTCATATACCGTCATGAGACATTATGTGCGGAGAAACCTCAGACGGGTCTTCGATGACTCTAAAAAGCCTCCGCGCACGGGTAGACTGTAGGGGGGAGCAGCTTGTAGAAAAAAGCCGAGCGCAAGGACTTGACCTTGATTCTCTCGGAAGCGATTAGGGGGGCACGGTTTATCGGTTGTGACTAGATAAAAGAAGAGGAAGGGGGCTGAGCATAACGACTTCTCGCGCTGGACGCGTCTAGCGGGGGGATATTCCGATCACAGGGGAACGAGGAGCTCTATGAAGGGGTTCGCCGGGGCAGACGAGGCTAAAAACGAAAAAAGCACGCGCCTGTGTCAGAACCCTTATAATCTGACTAAAAAGAAAAGAGTGCATCAGTCTGACGGGGGGGGTCCGTTACGTGAGGAGCGGCTAGCAGCCCGGGGGGACTGAATCGGGGGGCAGCCAAAACTGCAGAAATCTATCTCGGAGGGGAAACTGGGGGAAGTGCAAAAACGGAGCAAATTGAGGGCGCTTTCAGTAGGACGGAGACCGGGGAGAAGGCACAGTCCGCTTCGACTAAGGCAGCCTCATCTCGGAAGGGGGGGGGGGGTAAGTCCTCGTCAGCGCGCGGTGGCATGGCTCGGCAAGGTCCAGGGCAACGAGACATACCCGTTCGCAACGTTGGCTCGCCAAAAGCGGACACCCGCCAAGGGGGCAACTTCAACAGAAACGGGATTCTCGAAGATCGAGACAGTCGGAGGAGAACAGGGAATGATAAGTCAAAAAGGGGGAAGCTCGCGGCAGGATCCTCTCGCCGCGGGAAAAAGAATCTCTCGAAAAACAGTGATGAGTTACGAAGTGGGCGCCAGCTGACACTCTGGCGGAACTGGGAGTCCGTCTCGACGAAAGCCTCTAAAGAGATACTAAAAAAGTCATCTTTTAATCCAGGGTCAAGAGGTCGTCGAATGAAAAAGCTGCAGAAAATTCATACGGGGCGAGTCGGCACTCTCCGGGAAGATGCCGGTCATCTTAATAGGAAGTGAGACACGCCGGACGACCATAGAAGGGGACGGTATCGGTAGAGTATCTGCGCGTCAGCGCAGCGAGCAAACGGGTCACGCAGATAAAAAAAAAACTCCATCTCACAGCTGCGGGAGGACCGCATAAATCACAGCAAAGAACACGGACGAGCTACGCGCCTGCAACCCGTCTTAAAAACCCCACGTCCTTGGATCCTGTCCACCGTGCCAGGGGACGGCAAGAAACCTATCCTGGTATTCGAGCAAGGCACACGTGCTACCGTGGAACAGGTCGCTGGGTCGGCTCGCGGTCAGATGATACCCTATCAAGACGGGGGGGAGCAGAGTGCCGGGGACAGACACTTTCAGCTCGGGGGGTCTCAGAGAGGGGACACTAAGGGTCCGACCCTACAGGAGTCGAAACGGGCGCTTACCTGATCACCTTTCCCTAGAATCGTCAGGGAGGAATGGGTTTGCTCAAGCTGGGAATACTTCAGCTTCAAAACACAACCAGAGTCCCTGGGGCTCATCTGAAAAAAGAAAAGGGGGAGGAAGCTTGAGATGGGGGGGAATGAGTTCTGTCGGCGATTGCTTCCTGCTGAGAGCTTTTTCTAAGGGGAAGAGATTTCTCCAAAAAAAGGCGTCGTGATGTGATGGGGGGACGGGCATGGAGGAGAAAAGGAGAAAAGTACGATTCTCAAAAGAGTAATGAGGAAAAGAATGACGTGTCTCCTCTACTCAACAGGAAGAAGAAGGCCAGTCACGACTAAAAACCCGGTCGACCATCAGACACGATGGCGCAAAAGAAAGAAGTCCGAATGCCTAAGTTAAGCAAGGTTGCGCAAAAAGCGAACAGGGGAAGGGGGGGGTCGTCTACTATCCAGGCACCTCTTGGGAGCCCCGCTGCCTTCTTCATAAGAAGAAGAGGAGCAACCTTGGATGATATAGTTCACGTGGAGTGAACGGTTCCTTAGGCACAATTCTCTGAGGGAGAGCGGTTCGGACCATCGTCGCTGCTGACCG
>Ga0179591_1256529_pt1 | contig 16043 bp, 21 predicted proteins | sample CZOMad2_1_08_16f_FD_182891 | JGI IMG/M metagenome (GOLD analysis project Ga0179591, IMG submission 182891) | Vadose zone soil fungal communities from Angelo Coast Range Reserve, California, USA - CZOMad2_1_08_16fungal (PacBio error correction) | ecosystem: Environmental > Terrestrial > Soil >...
GGCAAAAACCATGCCACACAGCGCGCTTCTGAAAAAGGGAACGGGGCCGCCTTTTACTTCCTCAGCTGGTGTAATTTGAATGAGCAGAACAAGAGGAATAGGGAAAACAGGACAGAACATAACTGACAAGGACATGAAAGACTATTGCGGAAATGCTGCGGTAGGCAGGCTCAAAAGGACAGGTTGTTGAAATAAAATTTCTTTTGTCTGGAAAGAACACGCTGATACCAACTGGGGGTTTACAAACGGAGCAGGCCAGCTCGATGGGACTTTTATTCAACTGGGACAAAAAAGGGCCGTTTCACATCAAGAAATTTGGATTATCTAATGTTTGCAGTTGAAAATAGTGGTAAGGCAGAGAAGGGAAGATATATGACGGAAGCGCCATAATTCTTTTTAAGGGCAAAAGAAGAAAGCGGAAATAGCCGACTGAGGAAAGGTGTATTACGATAAAGAGGGATGGGAGCCACGGGACGAGTGAAGAGAAGGGGAAGAAGAAATATGCACAATACACGGCCGAAAGCGATTACATCAAGGAAAAAAAAAGAGGGTCTCGATAATACAAGGTGAAGGGGACAGGAGCTAGAAAACTTACCAGTGGAACAAGAAAAGGGCTAAACGCAAAAAAGTACAACGCACTGCGCCATGTAAGCAGTAGAATTGTGCGGAGTTAGGTGGAGGGGGAACGGGAGGAGGGGGAGGGAAAAGCATTAAGGCGGGAGGGGGTAAAATAGTGCCTGCCAGAAAAAGCTTACGTCTCGAGAAGAAAGGATCTGGATATAAGGAAAAACCACATCGTGGTGAGTTGGGGAGGGAGAAATCCAAGCCAGAACTAAAAAAAAAAAAGATGAGAGAGGGTCTGACTTGAAGACTTGAAATTGGTGGGGGGGGGGTCTTATAGATATGATTTAAGGAAAGAAAAAAAGAAAATAAACGGGACTGTTGCGGGCTTGGGGGGGTTGGGGACCACTCCCGGGGTGGAAAGGGAGGGGCCTCAGGGGGGGCTTAATCGTCTGTTCGTGATGGAAAGGTGCAGTAAACCGAACTCTATATAGGGGAAAGAAAAGAGGGGGGGGGGCATAATCTTACTTAATGACCTGGGGGGGGGGGGAAATGATAACTGTTGGGAACCTTGCACAAAACGGGGGGAAAAGGGTTGGTGATTATATTAATGCCAAGGCTTTGATGTTACCAAAAAGGTACAACCTAGAACTAAAAGGAGTAGGCTTAGGAACGAGAACTCATGAAGGCGTAAAGGGGCGGGAGAGACTTGACAGTAGCTTTCCAGTAACAACGGCGCTACCTGCAGCGGTAAACCGGTCGGCAGAAGGGGACGCTGAGGGGTCGGACCCATACCCGGAAGATATAAATATAGAAAGCTTCACGCAAGGATCAGAGCATGAAAATCAGGTAAGGTCGGAAACAAACGTGCCAAGTGGAATGAGACTAACAGCTGACAAAAACCAGGACTGTACTCCATCACAACCTGTTACGAGCGAGCAGCGGGTGAAAAAAAAATCACCGTCTATAACTCTTGTGGTGATAAATCGCCGGGTATCAACCGGAGTACCTTTTAAGCGTTGAGCGATGGGGGAAAGGTCCGGCACAAAAGGCGCACTTTATCCGAAGGCAGTACCTGCTCGAGCGTAGGAGCTCAAGGCAAGCACAAGGAGGAGAAACTCCTGCGCACGTACCAAAAGAGTGAGAAGGGGAGGAACAATCCGGGTACTACTTTTGGAGCACCACACCACAGACAAAACACTTTCACTCAGTGGGGGGGAGCTCTAAGTAAACAAAGGGGTATTTTGACCAGGGAAAAAAAGAAAAAGAAAACCAGCTGGAACGGATGAAGGGATCACCCAGATCTCATAAGCGAGAACAAAAAAAGGGGATAGAGATATGTTCATAGGGGGGGTGAAGAGAAGCAGGGCACCAAGGTTCGGGCTTCAACATACCCTTTGTTTCAGAAGGGTAAGCAAAGGGAGTGATTTTGGGGTAGTTTTAGTTTTAAAATCCTCCAAACAGTAACGGAGGATTTCAAAAAAAAAAGGTACAAAAGACAACATGGGGGAAAAGTATCAGGGGAGAGAAGGAAGAAGGGGGGCGGGCTTGTGAGAGAAGGAGATAGAGGAAAAGTAGGGATCAATGTATAGGGGTGGGTCATGTAAAGCCCATGCTCAAAGTAGGGGAAAAGGGGGGGTAGAACAGGCTTTCTCAAACAAGAGATCTATCCGACGGGGGAGGTGTGGCACCTCATGTGTTCGTCAATCAGGGAGAAGGGTCAAAAGGGTTAGAGGTGAGGAGGAAGTAAATGGCAAGCGGGAAGAGGGGGATAGAAAAAGGTTCACTATCTGTTACAAGGGTTTAGATTGGGGAGAAAACTGTCTAGAAGATCTTACAGGGAGGGACTGACCTCTAGGTGTAACATTGCAAGAAATGTGACCGCGGGGTAGGACTACTTACTGAAAAATCATAACTCAACCCCTTGAAGAGAGGGCGAAGCAGCAAAAAAAGTTTGATAGGTTGAAGGTGTAAGGTGGGAACTCAAAGAAGGAGTAAGTATAAGCCCCATCCAACGGGTTTTTTGGAGGGAACCCAAGCATGTTGTCTGGAAGGAAAAACCGGTAGATTGAAACTGAAAAAAGGGAGGATCGTAGTGGAAATTTAAACCCGACCCAAGCGGCACCCCAGCCCAATGGTACTCGGGCAAACCAGAAGAGGTAGGCCAACCCAACCAGGAATCACGGTGGCTGATTTGTCTTGTGGAAGGGGAGATCTGCATGAGACCAAAGAAGGGGTCCCAAGTCTTTTTACAAACGATAGATGATGCTTCAGCCATTTTCTGGGGGATTTCAGTTAGAAAGACTTGGTGAAGGGGAAATATCCATAAATCTTACGGGGAGGAGAAAACAGTTTTAAGCTGTTGAGGGTGGGGGGGAGAAGGGAATGGAGTTCATATTCTTTCAGGAAAGAAACATCAAGGGTAAAGACTTTGCAGAAATAGTAAATCAAAAATTCAAGAAAAAGGATTAAAAATGAGGAAAATGGGACTGTTCTTGCCTGTTTTTGGGGTATCGGGGGGGAGGGTGGGATAGAGTTGGGCACGGTAGCTTGAGGTGGGGAGTACGGGTTGTATTGAGGGACTAGCTGAGGGGGCTTTATAATGAGGGAAGAGGAGAGGGGGGGGGGGGGGAGGTGGGGGGGGATGAGGGGGAGGTATGCAATAGATTGGAAAGGAAAACCGGCTTAACTGGTCGCAACGTTTTTTTGGAGAGGAAGGAGAAGGTAAAGGAATTGTAACAGAGGAGCGTGGAAACAAGTGTGAAGGGGGGGCGGAGACAGGAGGCGATTAATCTGAAGGGAGGAACTTGCCTAAAAGATGGGGAAAGGGGGGAAAGGAGATCCACAGTGTTCAGGGGAATGAAAAGGGAAAGGGGGTAAGCAGAAAGTGAAAGAGAGCCACTCTTTGTGTAAAGGAATGTGCATAGGGACAATGAGAGAACGCAAAGGAGGGGGGGTGACGGAACCGGGTTTAAGGATGATCGAGAACGGCATACACCGGGGTGAACAAAAAGGGGAGAACGGAGGGGGGATCAGATGGGAGGCAAAAAGGGACGAAACCTTGTTGCTTGATCACAGCAACTTATACCGCATAAAGGGGGAACAGTAGTCGTGACAGGCATATAATTGACGAGGTGCGTAAAGGGTTTTCTTGTACTTGGGGGGTGAAGAAGGTTGTTGGGGGGAAATATAGAGAAAAAAAAAAAGGAGGAAGCAAATCCAAACAAGTCAATCGACGAAAAAGTTACGAATCCATGAGGGAGGCACGCTACGCCTGAAGTGAGCGTGAGGTGGGAAAGGAGAAACTTTTAGGAAGGGAAATGCAAAAAGAGAGGGTAAAAGAATAAAGAAGGAAGACTATTACGGCTTAGGGGGGGAAGGTCGTCAAAACTTAAACAGTGGAGGAAGCAAAGAATTTCTTTTTCTGGAAAAAATATCAGCACGCTGATAATGGTTTGGGGGGGGGGCAAAAACGCAGAGGAATCACAAATCTATTGACCTGGTAAGAAGGGCAAATGAAGAACGATGGCAAGAAAAAAAACTTATGACGAAGGTTTCAGCGGGGGGAAAAAATATTTTAAAAGAAGATGAGTGGAAAAGAGGGGGGGAAAGGGATCGCCAGAAAGGAGGTTGACGAAAAGGAAAGAAAAAGGAACTCCTTGAAGTGAAATGCAGGGTCGATAAAGAGTGGCTGACGGACTAGTGGGAAAAGATGTTATGAAAGAACGGTGCGAAATCGTCATAAAGGAATCATGAATGACTAGATATTAAGAGGGGGAGGGAATCAATTACAAAGAAAATGAAGGACGTACAGGGGAAAACGCTATCATAAGGGGGAAAAAACCACTTTATAACTACACTCAAAAACAGGAAAACGAAAGCCATGCAATGGGGTCCTAGGGTATACTTTGCGATGTAATTAAATGGGGAAAGGGGCAAACTTAACCTTAATATGAGTGGGGGGGGGAGGAAAGATCCATTCCTTCCCAAAACAGAAAAAGCTGAAGGGGGTTATCATACCGAAGGAATCTTTGGGGCTTGATCACAAACCGGACATGATATTAGGTGGAGGGGGGGGTCATAATCCATCCTAAACACAAAAAGAATATCATGAAGCATTATCTGGAGGGAAAAAAGACTGGGTAGAGGGGTGGTGGTCGTATGGGCACATGTATTGAAAAAGACGCAAACCTGGGAGGGGGGGGGGGAGCTTGTATTTGCGAGAGAAATGGGGAAATATTAAGGGGCGCGGGCTTAACTTAGCTGTCGTATGGAAGAGGTAAACAACTACTATATAGATCGAAAATGAAAGAGGGGGGAAGAAATCTACTCATTTTTGACCTGGGGTTAGTAAAAGGGAGGGGGAAATGACCCACCCTGGGGCAACAGGGGGTCAATAGGGGGGGGGGTTTTGAGGGGACCCGTTGATGGTACCACGGAAACAAAAAATAGCACGTGAGTCGGAGACGACCTAATTGGTGGTATAGTAGATGCTGAAGCACTTATCCCTCCAACTATAGACGACACGGTAAAAAAAGGCGGCATAAGGTGACAAATCGTCCAAAGAAATCGTCCTATGAGCGGCAATTACCTCATAGGGGCCGAACTTGGTACTGCACCGGGAGTAAAAAAGAGAGGGCCATTAAGCAGGAAAAGAGCAAAAGGTGGGAACCTCGAAAACATCACCAAGGAGGGAAAAAACATCGGGAGGGGTGAAAAACGAAACGGAGATATGAGGCTAAGCAATTATCCAAGGAGTAAATTATCCTGTGAAAAAATGTCCCGCTACATTCAGAACCGGGGGGATCAAGGGAAAGACGAGTCCCCTCAGTCCTGCAATAAAACACAGTCAAGAATTATGAGAGAAGGAGAGGAGAAAGGTACAAAGCGGGTACTGTAACTCCAGGTCTTTTGAGGCGAAAAACCAACGAAACAAAAGAGGGACTAACCGTTGGGGGGAGTTGCCGCTAAGGACAAAGGGTGGGGGATTTTCACGTTGATCCAAAAAAGAACTTTCATAGGCATAAAGGGACTAACAAAAGGTCAAACAAAACAACGTGAGATGGGCGACGGGTGGAATAGATAATGACTCTGGGAAAGAGAGGGAGTGTAGTCACACCGGGGAAAAGAAAACATTTGTTTACTTAGAGCCTACTCCCAAAATTAAACAGTAGTGGGGGGGGTCGGGGGGGGGGACGGGGGGGGGAGGCCAAAAAAGAAACGGAGGCATCAAGGAAGTTGCACCGTTGAGAAAGAGAGATAATTTTCTGGGAAGGGAATGCGGCGAGGAAGGGTACGACCGTCGGAGAAAGGGGATCCGTGGGACTGCAGGGAAAAATCTATCAATAAAAGGACTCCGTGGAAAGAAGGAGCGAACAAAGAAAGATCGGGGAGGTGTGGCACCGTTCGGAATCGCACGTCACAACTGGAGACAAGGTGAAACCAAGGGTTGGAATCAGGGTTCAGGAGATAAGCAAAATCGGCTGGGTCAGAGTATAAGACAGTTCGTGGCCCTACTCGGGAGGGGCTGTGTCGACGGTGCGGGTAAAGAGGAGCGAAAAGGTATGGGGGAAAGGGATCTAGAACACATTGGAGGAAGAAATGTGTGAAAAGCTGCAGGATGCTACTGGGAAGTAGAAGAAGGAAAGAATCAATCGAATGAAAAGGTTGAGTAATAGGGGGACTTCTAATACCTACTTTGAGAGGGTTTACGGGTAAAGGGGGGAACAAAAAAATGGACCGAAGGGGGATACTAAACCAAGAAAACGGTGGGAAAAATGGGAAATATTGAACAATTGTTATATGCTGACAAAACATGGCTAAAGGGTAAGGTAGGAATTCCAAAAGGGATTGAAAGGGGATTATGCTTAGGGGTTGGTACAACATCTTCCCAAACCTAAATTGAAACCTACCAGACAAGGGGGAATAAGGTCACACCCGGGAGAGGCTGGAGGGAAACAACGTAGAAGAAAAAAGCAAGGTGACTGTCTGGGTGATTGAAACGACGAATAGTCGGCAAGAAGACGCATCAGGTGAAAAAAGTCTGGGTGACCACCCTACGAAGTTCGCGGGCCTTCATAAGGGGCGAGGCAAGGACGGGGGGGGGAGGAAGAGAGGGTGCGGCGCAGACAAAACGGAGAGGAGGGGGCTTGGGCAGGTAGGGGGCGGGGAGGAGGGAAGGAGGTTAGAGGGGATGGAGGAGAACACTAGGGAATTGCGGGGCGATGGTGAGGCTGTCGTGGGATGGGATAACAAGGAAACAGGAAGAGAACGATAGTCATAGTGAGAAAAACGGGTTAGCAGGGGGGTTGCAGAGACATAGGTGGAGAATAGGGAGGATGAGGATTGTAAAGGCAAGGGGTTGGACAGGATTGCGAGAGAGGAAAAACAGCAAATGATTAGGAAGAGCTGGTTGGAAGATAGGGGTGATGAAGGAGTTAAGGTTAGGCGGCGTGGGGGGAGGAAGGGGGGAAGTAAAAAGAGTGAGTAAGGAGGGAGGCGGAGTTGGCAAAAGAAAACGAGGAGTTCGGTAGAGCAAAAATAGTTGAGTATAGTGGAGAGCTGGTTTAGTACGCGGAGAGAAACAGAGAGGGAAAGAGGTGCTGGGAAGAGTGGGGCGGGGGGGGTGTGGCGGACTAGGGAGTAGTGGAGGAGGATGGAGGGCAATGAGGTGATGGGGGGGGGGGGAGGGTCGGAAGGGAGTGGAAAAAAGGAGGAAGAGTGTGGGACGCAGTGAATTGGAGTGAGGGATAGGTGTCGGGCACATGGTGAAGTCGTGGGTATGGGCGGAAAGTTGTAGGATAAGGGGGAAGGGGTGTGCAATGTATCCCGTCATGGATAGGGTGATGAATCCAAAACGATGGGGATAAAGGGAAGAAGGAAGGGGAGAGTGGAAGAGTAAGTAGAAAGGGAAGCGGGGGGTAAATGGATATGGAGGAATTTGGGATGTAGTGGTGAAATGGAGTGGGGGAGGGAGGGGGAGGGGGGAAGGAAAGCGTGGGAAGAGAGCAGGGGTTTGAAGAGGGATGTACGGAGGGGATAATGACGGAGTTTGGAGGGGAGTACGTGTGTAGCGGGAAGAGCATTCAGAGGGAGTATGAGTCGAAGGGGGGATGGGAAGGATGGGGGAAAGAATGGGGAGGGAAAAGGGGGATGTAAGAAGGGTAGGGGAGAGTGGAAAAGCTCGGTGCGTGAAGCCGAGTGGGACTGAAGTAAGACGGGGGAAAAGTCTGAAGAAGCCTTAGGATGTTTGGGACGGGAAATAAAGGTACACCGGAAGGAGGGCATAAGAGGGGAGGAGGTACGATGGGAAGGGGGGGGGGAGAAGGAGGTAGGCAAGAGCACCCGTCAAGGGGTGAGAAAAAAGGAACGAGGGGGAAAACGGAAGGAGACGCGGGGGTAGGGGAGGAGGGGGGGGCAAGAGAAGGTGGAGCAAGGATGGGGAGGGGCAGAAAGAAAAGCAGGGATTCAGCGCAGTTGCTTTGGTGTCTGGGCATGGAGGGGGGGAGAAACAATCAGGTGGTGGGAATTTGGGGGGAAGTCCCATATCCTTTACTTCATTAGATAACAGTGGGGTAAGCTTTTGATGTGGTAATGATGTGATTCTGGAAAGGAAAAAAGAAGATGATGAAACAAATGACCAAGAGCAAATTCATGATGGAAATGAATGGAAGGTAGGGGGGGTTGCAGGTATTCTCTTTGGGGGGGGAAAAGGGGAGAGAGGTGGGGAACAGGTAGCGTGGTGATCACGTTGGAAGGCTGAAGGAGCCTCAGGGGGGGGGAGTATAAGAATCTTGAGGAATATGTCGACCCTTCAGGAAAGACGCCGGTGCTCACATCAAGGGGGGTTAGCGCTGTTAAAATAAAGATGGGGGGGGGAATGCAGGAGGTGATATTCCGCGGGGCAAGTTTCTTTCCATGGGAAAGGGATTCAGGAAAAAAGATCTTGCAATTCATCCTATATTTTGGAAAAATGGAACAAACCGTGTAGGGAAGGAGAAAAAGAGTCAACTGGTGAGAGGGCAAAAACTAAAGAGAGAAGGAGGTAAAAGGGAGAGTTTGGTGTAAAACATTTGTATCACGGTTTTGTCATCCAGGGAGAGTTGTAAAAAATGGTAAAAAAGTACTAATACAGAGTTCAGCAAAGATAGGATGATAGGGGGCAGGGGAGGGGTACGGTCAGGGGTGGAAATCTGTCATAACGCTGGTTCGTGCTCAGACAAGCGCAATGGAAGGAGAGGTGCCGGCATAGGGAAAAATATGGTTCATTAAGAATTGTGTTAAAAGGTTTGGGGGGGACATGAGACTAAAAAAAAAAAGGAGGAGATTACGATAGATGACCACAAAAAATGCATAGGGAAACACAGGCATTTCTACAAGAAAATTTTACGGACGGAAAGCATTATTATGACGGACACGAGAAGGAGGGAAAAAAGTGAAGCGGATTGAGCAGGAAAAGAGAGTTAAAGGAAAGAGAGGACACGATAAGAAGGCTCACTTTCGGAAATGCGGAGGTTGAGGAAGTTAATCGCTCAGAGATGAAAAGGGTAACGGAAAAATATTCTTTTGGATGGTAAAATAAAGAAAAGTGTCAGAGACATGATTGGTTTGGGCGGGCCAGACACAAGAGAAGATTGCTGTATAACTTCACCACCGCAAAGAAAAAAGGGGGCTTCCACAGAAACTGTATGATCATCAAGGTTAAACGGTATGGGGCAGATTGAAGTGATGGAAAAAAAGCGAGGCTGACTCGCCATCAAAGTATACAATCAAAAGGATATCAAAAATCAAGCATTAAGGTGGGGAAATTTCTAGAGGAGAAAAAAAAAAAGATGATGTCGACGGGGGAGGAAGGGAAAGCCGGGTGTGAAAAGAAACATTCGTGGGGGAAGACAGAAGGAGGTACATACATTAAAGGGAGATCAGCAAGTGGAAGAAAAAGAAAAAAGAAAAACTAGAGGGAAAGGGTAAACAGGGAAAAATACTACAAGAAAAAAAAAAAGGAAAACGAAAGCCAGCGCATTTATTGGAAGGTGCATTTTGAAGGGAGGAAGGCAACGTTGAGGACTATGAAAAAGAATATGATCCAGCCGTAAGGGAACCCCGGCATCAAAAGCTTAAAAGGGTGGGGAGAACTACAGGAGAGTGGGGGGGGGGGGAGGGGAAAAAACATAAACAGACAGGAGAGTGTTTTGGGGGGGCTTCGATCACATAACTAGAAAACAAGACAAAGGGAAAGAGGAAAGCCATTGATCTTCTCGGGAAAAAGAAGGGGGGAGAAAAAGGATGGCGTGCTTGTGCCCGACGTGATGAGGAAAAGCAAAAAAGAAATTGAGGTTGCCGGGTGAAAACCAGAATCTAAACGGGTTTTAAAAACGGGAAAAGTGGCTTTCGGCTGATCGGAGCTGGGGGCGGGGATGGGAAGAGAAAACCTAAGCGAGATCTGGTGGGCAGGAGAAGAAGGGTTTGGAAACTCATGTAAATAACCGTTCGTCAATGGCCCACAAGGTAAAAAGGTTGGGGGGGGGGATCTTAGGAAAGGGGATTTGAGTACCCGCAAAAACCGGGACACCTGAACGCAATCAGGGATAGTAACGACGGAAACTATGAGAACTAGCTGAAGTGGGTTTTCAGTGCAGGGTATAGAGTGATGGGAAAAGATTAGTTCCAGGCCTCAACGGAAACGTACCTCTGGGACCAATTGGCACTGGCACGGGGTCAGTCAGAAAGGGAAGAGGCTTATCTAAGAGGGGGAAATTCAAATCAAAGAGAAAGGAAAGAACATAATTGGGAACGAACTGTAAGGTTCGACTAACTCCATCGGACGTGAAAGTGGTGAAGAAAAAGACAACAAGGAAAATGAGAAAACCATGGAGGGGAACGATTCCGACAGGCGGGGAGGTGCCAAACTCTACCAGTCGGATGAGCATTTGGGGTAGAAGACTCAAAAAAGTTAGATTGAAATTGGGTATCCTGGAGCAAAAAAGGGGGGGAGGAACTGGAAATCCTTTAAGGGAGACATGCTAGGCTCCTTCTAATCATACAGTGACCAGCAAACGTAGGGGGGGACGAGGCGCAAGGGACAAAAGCGTGATAGGGGAAATTTGGGAACACTCTGTTGGGAGGCGACCCAAAAAGAAAAATAAAAAAGGCAATGAACTTTCCAAAAAGGGTTGATGTGCTCTAATTACAACGGTGGGATTTAAAGGGGGGGGGGAATCCAAACCTGCGCCCGACGTCAGAACAACATATCGCTCTAAAAACGAAAAAAAGGAAGGGGGAAGGTATATGTAATAGGTGGGGACTAGAGCGGGACAACGAGAGTGATGGATCAAGTTACACCTTGGTGGGTAGGAAAGACTAAAAAAGGGGGGGAAGGAAAGTGCATGGGAGTTGAGTTGGGGGGGGGTCCGAGGCTGTCCAAGGGAGATACAGACAAGAAAAGCGGGGGAAAGTTCACGCAGCGTATCTAAAGAGGGGGAGGGACTCTCGAATCGCGAAGTCGGAGACAGGTACTAAAAAGTAGATAAAGTTATAACGGTCGTTCCGAATGGAAGCCAAGAGCGAAAGATAAGGGGAGACGGCTGAGCTCCAAAAAGATGGCGGGGTGAGGGGGGCAAAGAGAGTCGAGGAAAAGCGGTCTTAGGAAGGGGAAAAGGTTGAGTGCATGCTCTAGCAGTGGTGGCAAGAGAACTGTTTCAAAGTAGTCAAAATGGAGGGGGAAAAATCGGGGGAAACAATCTCTAGATTTACAGGGAAAAGGGGGAGAGGGAACTCGATGGGAAAAGTTATGAAGCCAGGGGTAACCCTTGGAGAAGTTGGGAATTGAAGAAGCATGGGAAAGGAAGGTAGCACGAAGCAAGGGATTATTCTATAGAATACGTCGTATAGGGAAGGGGGGAAATTTGGTAAAAATCAAAGAGAAATACTAATACCCCATCCACTTGGAAAGTTGTGAATGGAGGTCCAATAGGTTGGAAGGGACTGGGGTCCAAAAAGAAAAAAGTGGGAATGGTAGAGGGAGGACAAAGAGGGAAATGCGATTATAGCGTTGGAAAAATGCAGGAACGAGGAATTAAAAAAAAAAGACAAAAAGGTACTAAGGGGAAAAACCTTAGAGGAGGGGGGCACGTCGGCCAACAGAAGAAGCAAAATAAGAGCATGGGGGTGGGTGTTCAGAAGTAATATGAAAGAGAAGGGGGACGCAAGTGAGGGTGGAACGGGAATCATTATCCCTGGAAGGGACTCTCGTTGGGGGGGGGGACTAGTGGCAGGGGATTGGTGATAAAGCAATCAAAAATTCCGGGGGGGGTTTAGTTGGGGGAAAAAGATCAACTATAACCAAATGGGACAAGGTTTATGGCAGTGAAGGAAGAATCTCACGGACAAGCATAGGTATCAGGGGAGATGGGAAGAACAAGTTCCAAGAATACTCCTCAAAGTTCGCCCTAATGAGACAGTGGATTTAGGGGGGGAGTTTGGCTGGCATCAAGCTTTGGGGTAAAAGGTAAAGATTGGACGACGCTTCTTGTTGGAGGGGCTGGGTGGGTGTATCGATGAAGAGAAGACAGTTTTCTATGTATGGATGACTGGGGAGAAAAGATTCTGTACAGGCTTAAAAGAACGACCGTTAAACAAAGAGTGTGTCAGGGGAGACGGCAAGAAATATGAGGGAAAAAGGAAGGACTGTGGAAATACTTCCTGATTGGGAAGGGGGTAAGTGTGCGAAATACAATAATTGAGGGAGAATTACTATAAGGAGGACGTGAAAAGATTGTTCAAAAGGGGGGAAGAGCATTCCCGGTCGGACTGTCAAACATCGGCAAACGTTGGTCAGGTGGCCAGAAAGGGAAAGACGATCTTTATGGCTCGTTTTTGTAACACCCATGTTGTATCAGAGTGAGGAGTTGGCAAAAAAGAAAAAGAAACTTTAGCCGGAAAACCTGTTTTGGCAGGGAGGGGCGAGACAGAACAGGCCGCAAGTATGGAAGACGGGTCCGGGATTTTAAAGGGGCATTGGGGGGTGGGGAGGGTGTTGGGGGGTTGAAAGCTTCATAAGATTTTGAGGCAACTTACGAACAGGGGAGAAAAGGGGCTCAAGGCGTAGCAAGAATCTCTTCCAGTTATGTTGCAGAAGAGGTTGGGGGGACCAAAGGGGGGGGTTTACAAAGAGAGAAACACACAACGGAGGGAAAAAAGAAGGGGAAAAAAAAACTGCAAGCAAAACACAGAGCGGATACAAAGAACAAGGACTGAAATGCGAAAGGAAAGAGAAGGAACTCTAGAACTTGAAAAAAAAAGTTTGAGCAAGAAACTGTTCTAAGAGTTAAAATGAAATCTCTGGTACCACGATCCATCCATATACTTGCATTAAGGTGAGGTGGAGCCATAAAGTCGTAACAAAAGAAAATCAAATCAGGGGTGGGGGGATGACAATGAGAAGAAAAAGCGATAAATGGGGTGCGTTACAAAAAACGGACCGGAAAATAGGTTATGGAAAGGTGAGGAAAACTTAGCCGTGGTGACATGATATAGAGGGGTCAGGTGAACTCGGGGGAAAAAAAAAGCAAATATTGAATTGAAAGGGAGGCGGAAGAGAAAGAAGGAGTGTATCGCCAATGAAATAGGGACGCTTAAGGAATTCTTGACATAGGAGAGTAGGAGAAAAAAAATATGCTTTATAAAGGCGAAGGAGTCAAATCTTGTCGGACCCGGGGGATCTTCGGATGAAAATGGATATCGTCATCTATCACGAAAGTGGTACTGAGAGGTAAACTCTAGCAGGGAAAAACGAGAAACGCAACAGGGGCCTGAGCAGTAAAAGAAAACGGGGCGGGATGTGTTAGGGTGGAAAGGAATATCTTCATCAAGATGCAGGGTGTGTGAATGGAAAATCTGAAGACCATGAAAGGTACCAAAATCAAAGAATAAAGGAAAGGATGGGGAGGATTTTAAAAGGGAACCAAAATACATTTCTTTATTGGGGGGGAAAGGTTGCTTAGAAATCGACCTCGCAAAAGAACAATAAACGGATCTGGGGGAAAGGGGGGGGGGGGATGAGGAAAGGAGAAAGGGCGATGGGCAGATAAAAAAATGAAAGTATGAATAAAAAAAAAAGGAAGAAAAGGTGCTGTTGCGGCTTGTATTCTGTGTGTGCGACGACCCTAGACGGGGTTGGGGAAAAAGATAAAACGGTGAGCTGGGGGGAGAACTTCGTCGGGTGACATAAAGAGGTCTCCCAAAAGAGGGTGATAGAAAAGCTGAAGTACATTTTTATACATGTGGCAGGAAGGAGTAACTATTGGAAAGAATTAACTTTAAAGGGGGAAGACAGGAGTTGGAGGGGAAAAAAAAGTGGAAAAAAGATATAACGATCACAACCCTAGGAAGAAGCGTGAGGGGGGGTCGTGCCGGAAGGAGGTTCAAGCGCTTTGAAATAAGGTCCCAAGAGCTAACCAGACAAAAAGGCGGGGCATAAAACGGGGGGAAAAACATAAATTCTCATCAAAGCGGTATAAGAAAGAGAGCTTCAGCAATTTCTCAACGTCTCACATAAAGGAAGTGACGCAGACTTGCGCGTTTAGGGTAAAAAAAGAACGTGACTGAAGAAAATGAAAATTTGGAATGGCGAAAAGACCCAACGGGGACGATCCAGGAAGACTGGTGCCCTCCCAATGAAAGAAGGGAGGGGGAGATCAGCCGGGTATCCCATGATGACATTGATCCGGTGGAGAGGTCAAGGAAGAAAAACCGGATAGCCGAGAAAAGGGAGAGATAAAGCCAAGGCAAAAAACAGGAAACGACTACTAACTTCGCACGGTGAGGCGTGCGGAAAAAAAAGGTACCGGGGGAAAGCGTTACATGGGGAGGAAAAAACCAAAACAAAACCAATGCCTCAAAAGAACCTTTGTGTGATGGTTCTCTAATGTCAAAACAGGTTGTATTTAAAAAGGGGGGACTCACGACATAAGTGGGCAAGGTCTTCAATAAAGCCACACATAGTGAAAAAAGATCTCAAGACACAAACATGATGGAAGATAGTTGTAGAGCGGGGGGGGGATAAAATAGGGGAGGGGGGCACTCTATGTTGTAGGGGGGAAGGAAGTTGAAAAAAACACTTTGTTTAATTAGCAGAAACTCCCAAAGTTGTGGGAAGTGGGGAAAGGGGGGGGGGGGACGCAAAAAAAGTAAAGAGTCTTGTCAGGTTAAACTTCCGACATACTGGGGGAAGTGTTCTGGGACGGGGGAGAGGAAGGGGACGAGTCGAACGTAAGATACAGTTAGAACTGGGCTGCAATGGAAGGGCCAACACGTATAAAAAGAAAAACAAGGCTGATAGAAAAAAGAAAGAGATCGACGGGGGGTTGTTCACCAAGGGAGCAGTCCAGGGAAGAATCAAGACTTTATCGGAATTAAAGGGGGGGGACTGAGATGGGGGGTTGAAGAAAAGAGGAAGAAGTGTAGGTAACAGAGCTGGTTGGCGTTTGGGAAGAAGTTCAGAAAGAGGGAGTAGAAGGAACGTAGGACCTCTAGGACCAGTTAGGCGCGGGGGGACCTCTTGGGAGCGCCTGGCTTGGATCTAGAGGAACCATAGAAGCACGAAACCCACGGCAAGAAGTCTTTCAGATGGTACGAAAACGGGAAAAAGGGGAGAGGTGTTAAGGTTTAACATCAAAGCGATAACTAATCACCCATAGGGGGAAAAGTATGGACCATCGGGAATCTCAAAAAAGGAAAATGGGAGAAAAAAATGGGGTAGTAGGGACTGCCATAAGAATATGAGGCTGAGTATAGCGTAGGTTGTCAACTGCTTTAATGACGGTCGGAACATCGCAGGAACCAGAACGCCATGTAATAATTAGCCGGAGATGGAGTCGTCTGGGAAACCCAAGAAGACGACAGGGTGAGGCTTTTTTATTGTCATTAAAGAGGAACAATAGAACAATAAGGGGAGCACAGTTGGACGAGAAATAGCAATTAAAAACAAGAATTTCTTTTTTTCGGGGGGGGGGGGGGGAAATTTATGGAGTTATAAAGCACTCAAAAGAGAAAAAGAAGGGGCTGTGTGGGAATGTGTTGAAAAGATCAAGACCTGGATAGAAGAAAGTTGGATGAGGGGGGGGAAGGTGGTTGATTTCTGGAATTAGAATCTTGGGGAAGACTAGGGAAGGGGAAAAGGGAAAATAATACAGAGTTCTACCTTCAAAGCGGGAGGGAGTGGAGGGGTGGGGGGAGGGGTATTATAACTTTTGATGACGAAGGGGGGGGTCACCGAGAATATTAGGGGGAACGTGATGGGAGGGATGAAGATCTCCGTTTGCATGTATATGGTGAAAAGCCGAGGTATCAAGGGAGGGGGGGTAAATAACGAACGAGGGGGTAAGAGCGATTAATATAAAGGGGGGGGAGCAGGAAGCATATTCACCGCGGGGTCCTTTAGGAAATTGGCGGATAAAAGAAGGAAGGAGGAAAGTATCGGGACA
>Ga0179591_1319241_pt1 | contig 16038 bp, 14 predicted proteins | sample CZOMad2_1_08_16f_FD_182891 | JGI IMG/M metagenome (GOLD analysis project Ga0179591, IMG submission 182891) | Vadose zone soil fungal communities from Angelo Coast Range Reserve, California, USA - CZOMad2_1_08_16fungal (PacBio error correction) | ecosystem: Environmental > Terrestrial > Soil >...
ACGGAACAGAGAAGTCTCTAAGCTGCCGCAGGAAGTGCGAAGGAAAGGCTGGTTGAGGCGAACCTTTCTAGGGATAATCCGTCAAGGGGCGAGAGCCGCACGCAGGGAGTCGATCGTCAGCTAATTGCGGCAAAGTAGTCACGATGGTCAAGAACAGAGATCAACTGAAATAAATCTTGAAGCCGCCCCATGCAGAGTCGGTGAAAAAACGAAGAGGACACCCTCGCTGGGCCCGTCGTGACAACAAATGCTCAAAAGAAAGCCGTTACACATCGAGACTACCGAAGATAATCTATCTCCGGGGAAAAAGAATGAGTGACGACTCGTTTAGGTCAACCCGACGTGGGGTTGAGGGAGGGTCATTAGAATGAAAAAAGACACAGAAAAAAAAAAACCGCAGTCTCTAAGGGCTTTTCCGTGCACAGCGTCAGGGGCGGACCGGCCAGGTGGTTCGTTTGAGCACAACATCGGGGGGGATACTGTAGCAAAAGAGGAATGTCAAAGAAAAATGGGGGGGAGGGAGGCTTTGAGGTCGAGTGAAAAAACGGAGTGTTAAGTGACCCTGTCATTGGCGGCATGTTCTCGACGACATGAAAAGGAGGCTCCGTTGCTCTGAAACTCGGGGGTGAAGGAAGGGTCAAAGGTCACCGGAGTGCATGGAGAGGGGCAGGAAAGACACGTGCCCGCCAGGTTAATGTCAATACTTAACTCCGAAAAAAAAAAAATGATATCGACAAAGTGTTCAGTCGGGAACTGGCGTCCATAGACCTTGTCCTGTCCGGCGAGAGAAAGGCTTCCAGACTCGAAAGAAAAATAAAATCTATATCATCCGGCGGAAGAAGATGGCGGGGGACGCCGCGACGGTTGACCAGACGAGAAATGGAGATCGACCTTCGTAGAGTCGACTTAGAAGGGGGGCGCGCTAAAACGATGCGCGAAACAAGTATCCGCAAAAAAAAAAGACCGAAGGGCTATCAACTTTTCGAATTGAGGAGCTGATCGCGCCGGATCCGACGAGCGCGTCGACCAAAATGGTTTGCCCAAGAAACGGGAAAAGGTCAGGAAGATGTAGGAACGCCGTCAGGAGAGCGGACTGACTCTCAAAACTCCATAAAAGGAAACTCCGATAACACTTGCGTCGTGAATGGGGGAAAGAAACGCGTTTCGATCGCAATCGTCGCGGTCTAGGGGACGAAAAACTTGCCCTCGACGTCGAAAGAAAAGAAAAAATGAACGTTGGAAATCGTCTAACGAGGGTAGGGGAAAAAGTCGACGCGACGAGCAAGATACCTTGAAAGCAAACCTGAGAGCGCGCTGGAAATCAGACGGGTCCTCGAACTACGAGAAAGAGACGCGCTGTTGGACAGCACAATTGGCTGGGCGACGGGGCGCGAAGAGAGCGGGGGGGGGGGACGTAGGTCGGCGGGAAAAGGCTAAGAAAGAAACAGGCTACGGCAGATAACTCACGGAAGGTTCGTGCGAGATGACGCGAGAGACCCTCCTATGGAGCAAGAACCTAAGGTCTCGGAGGGTCGTTTCGTCGGGGGAGCGAACACCGGGAAGAAAGAATCATCTTAAAAAAAACGGGCACCAAGCTAGGGATCTATTCCCAATGACAAGAAAAAAAAGGGGTGATCGTCTTCATCCTCACGCCTCGAAAGATTATGATTGTTTTTATCAAATGGTTTATTCTGGGAATCGTCACGTTCTGTGTGAGGAGATTGGAACGGGGTGGGTCTGGGGACGTTTTTGAGACCGGGAAAATGCTCAGAGGTCGGGCTCGGCCTACGTAATCTACTAATTTTTTGAAAAGGCGGGGAGGAAATAATGGATATCTTCTTCTGTTGAGATTTCGACTTTCTTCGATTGTGCGGGCTTTTGCCATTTATGCTTAAAAAAGGAAGGGGGGTTGGATTTCTCAAGCGTGCGGACTGTCTACGACCCTAGGATCCATGGGCTGTTAACAAGAGCACAGAGGGTATCGAAGGGCAGGAATCTAAACCCCAGGCCGGAAACAAACAAACAAAAAAAACCTCTCCAGGGCGCAGATCAATTGTTAATCGTGCTCGCGGGGTCTCGAAGGAAGAACGCTCTAATCCAAACCAAAGAAGTCGGAGAGGAAGTTCGGACATCCGTTCCCTAGCCGAAAAAAGGACTCGTCGACCTGGCCGATAGTGGCAGAGAAGGGGGGGGTCTTCCGCGAGGAGTCGTAAGGTCCATAGTAGAACTTACTAAAAAAGGAAAAAAGACCGAAGGACAAGGACTAATCTATAAAAGAGAAAAAGTCGGCTTCATTGAGACGCTAGGGGGAGACTATAAGCTAAAAATCTCTTATGGGAGGGGTGAAGGGTGAAAGCTACTCCCTAGAAAAGAGCAAAGACGCAATGATGTCGAGCTTATCCAATCTAGTAGAGGTGGCGCACTTCCTGGTTAAAAGGTTTCACTAATCGAGCCTAGCGTGGGGTAGGAGTAACTCCGGCATCGACCGATTCGTTAGGGCCTGACTTCGGGCCCGGTAACAAAGTTAGACATTCTTTCGAGGGAGAAGAACAGCTCCACATAAGCCGGGGGAGGTGCTAAAGAGTAAAGCAGGGCAACACAGCAAATTAATACCGGGGCCTCAGAGAAAGAACAAAAGGGAGCAGGATCATACTCAACAAGTGGGGGGGAAAGGAGCTAAAAAAAACCTTCGGCTAATCCGATCAACTGACTCAGGCAGATAAAACTCGCTTTAGCAAAAATCTACTAAAAAAAACTTTGTCATTTGTCAAAAGAAAAGATCCGCGCGATAGGAAAAAAATCCCAAAAAGGGCTCAGAGAAGTCTCACACCAAACGAAAGAGAAGGGAGGGGTCTCATTGTAGAACAGATAAGATCTCCTGGGTTCGGAGGGCAGGGGACTAGCCGGGGGGGGGGCGAACCAACCATCTCTGACTCCTAGAACCGGGGATCGTGAGAATGATAACTATAAAAGAAATCAGAAAAGCGAGTCTGAAAAAAACAACAAACACGGAGGAGGATTAAAATAGAAAATATTACATGCTGGCGTATAGGTGGAGAAATTAGGTAAAGATCACAAGTAGAGAGAGGTAGTCGAGATTTTTTTTTGCTGTTCGAGGGCTCCGTGCTTGAGCAAAAGACGATCTTCGCGCCGAAAAGGGAGAAAAGAAGAACACCTCGGTTCTTGGGTGGTATCCGTCTCGACCAAGGTTTCGGGAGGAGACGTTCTGGCGCGCAGGGGTAAAAAGGGGAGAAACAATGTCTACCGTCTCAGGAGCAGCTAGGGGGGGTAGACAAGGATCAAATATCAAAGATAGAGAGCAGGCAGAGCGAACGCAACACTTGTTGAAAAAAAATCTGAGGAAAGAGACCTCTCTCTGGTGTCTCGTCGCGGCGGCGCCGGAGGGGTTGGAGGGCCCTGGATAGGTCTGGGGACTCATGCAAGGCGTTCTGGAAAGGAACGGAACATCTGACGTTACCTTCACGGCGTCGGGGCCGAACAGAAGACGAACGTCTTACACCGTGGAATAAACTACCCAAGCAAGCGGCGATAAAAAGGGAAAAAGGGAGTCAACCTCGTCATTCGCACATCGTCGCGAACATACGAAGTAGCGGAGGGGAGAGCGGAGGGCGCTACAACGAATAGCCTCCTGCAGCATTCGGAAAAGGTCGAAGACTCTTTCGCACACAGTTTCGGTAGGAAGAGTATAGTCGAGCCGGAAGGACTGGATGACTCTGAAGATCGGAAAACACGGCGGTCAGCGCCATAGAATCTGTGGGTGACGCATAAAGAACGAAATCCAGAACCTGCTCGACGAAAGAAATTCCAGGAAGAGAGGCGCTCGAGACATCGCACAAAGTTGAGCTCGAAAAAAGCTGAAGAAAAGAGGCAGAGGTTTGCTCTCGGCGGTGCGTCAGACAAAACGGATGGAGAAAAGAAAAGAGCGTGAGATGCTTTCAGCAGGACTTGAGGCGATAGGGGGAATCGTAAAAGGAGAGAAAAAACATCCCCTTCTGCTGTTCAAAGTGGCCTAAGAAGCCCAACGAGAAGAAGCGAAACGCCGAAAAAGCTTGATCAAGCCTTTGGAAATTCCAGCCGGAAACCCATTATCCCGGCCGGGACTGTGAAGGCCTAGCACGCGCCGGTCCAAAACAAAACAAGCCCCCCGAACCAGAAAACGGGAGGAACCGCTCCGAGCCGAAGAGAAAAAAAAGGATCAACAGAGGAATGAAAAATCTAGGGATAGGGGGGACCGGGGAGGGGTGAGAGGGAAGTAGGAGGGGGAGGAGAGGGATGAAGGGGGCTTTTTGTTCTCTATCCAGGGAAGATCACTTGGTTGAGGCGGGACGCGGCTGTTTAGAAGAAGGGAAGTCGACAAACTTCCTATAATTCTTGAGTTTAGAAGAAAGGCATCTCTTATCAGTAGACGCCGACCTTGCCTCGGGCAAAAGGGAGGGCGCTAACGGGAAGGGAGGAGGGGTGACTTTCTTTCGCCACCGACAGCGCGATCACAAAGAGAGATCCGCGGGCAATAACCAACATTGCTGCTTAACGAAAAGGAGCCAGAGACTAGTCTACCACCGCGTCAAGGTAACGGAGGGAAAGCGCCGCAGTAGGAAGCTCGGTGTTGTGCAAAAAAAAACCAGGTTCAACTTGCGAAGGAACGGAAGAGGGTAGACCGAGGGATCTCCACGGGGGGGTCAGGAACAGGGAGAGGAAAGGTGGTCAGAACCGCGACGATGGCGAAAAACGCAAAACCAAGGAGATCTCAGAGGGGGAAGGGACAAGTGACAGAAAGTTAGCAAGTGGAGGAAGCTCTCTGCGCCGCCACCGCGACGGGCTTGCAGAGCGTCTCGCACCAAAAGGATCAAAGGGAGGAGGGGTTGGAACAGCTCGTCGTAAGTCCATCTCACGCATTTAAAGCCGGGAACAGAGTCGTCCACGATTGGCGAAGTGGGACGAGGGAGCAGATGCAGAGATGACCGGCGGGGGGGAAAACTTCCTATTGAGAAAAATCCTCGAAAAATCAGGGGAGGGACGTTTCCGCATCTGTCTTCGAGAGGACTCCTGCATTTGAAATGTTGATCTATCGGGCGAGCGTCGTCCTTTACCAAAGGCGGGGAAAAAATTATCTGGAGGAGGAAAAGTACTATACAGGGAGGGACTTGGAAGTACTCTTCGAGGAAATTTAATATGCCCCAGTGGTGGTTTGACCTCGCCGCCACGCCACTAAGACACCGAAGAAATTCCGAAAAGGGAAACCTCATGTGAGCCGTATCCTAGAGTCACCTTTCTGTCTCTAGTAACATGAGCCACGAAAGGAAAGCCATGAAGGTAAAGCTCTACCTGCACAGTATTAGGAGCAGAAAAGGTCAGAAGGAATCCTTCCTCATATCAAAACTAAGGGGGGGTTGGCCGAAAGAACAACTCGGGGACCGTCGTTGAAGGGACCGCTGAAGGATAACGGTCGGGAGGAATTCTGATGAAAAAAAAGTTAATTCTCAGCAACCAAAAAGATAAAAAATGCGGAGATTTCACAGCAAGCGGTCGCGACATAGGATCAAAGGGTGAACATTTAGAGAAAGGAGAAAGAGGGGGACTGCTGCCGTTGGCGGAAAAAAGAGTGAGAAAGAACGGTACAGCGGGTCAGATCCTCGAGATCGGACGGACCGAGGAAGTGTCGCAAGGGGGACTGGAAGGGGCAAAAAAAAACTCTCGCTTAGGGAACAGAGGAAAAAGGAAAAAAACACGTATATCTGACTATCGAGAACCGGGAGGAAACGCGGCAGAAGCCCGCGGCAAGGCTGTCCCATCGACAGCCGGTCCAAGAAAAAGCTCGCTGGAAAGGAAAAAAAGTTAGAAAGACTGGAGGGCGGTCCTGCCGACGAGAGCACAAAAAAAACGGGGAGATTCTGCAGTAACGCATAACTGAAGCCCGACCGGTGCGAAAGCTTGTGCGGAGGAAGAACAAGCGAAAGGATAAGAGAAAAGCTCCAGGGAAGGATCTAGAGGGGGATGAACACAGGGTCATCGTCATCTCTCCGTCGCGCACTAGTAGAGGGGCCAGAGCGGACGCTTCCACCGCAATCTTTGGCAAAGACAGAAAAAATTAAGTGTATCTAGGATCTAAGATCGCTTGGTTACTCGAGAGATGACTAACCCTCCAATCCGAGACCCAAGAGGAAATATATCTCGAGACGCTTGCTCTACCGCTAAGAGAAAGGGATTGGAAACCGCATCTGGGTGGAAACTGCGGTGAGGAGATTCACCGCCCTCATTCACGACGGGGATTGGAGGTGCCCGAACGTCGTAAAACCTCCTTCCTGGGGGGTTGCAGCCGAGGGGGATGAAGAAAAGGGAAAACGCTGACACGACCGGGCCTAACAGGAAGGAGAGGGGGACCGCGTCGAGCTTCAGCGCCTACAAGGTGGGTTTGAGACGACATTAAGTGGCCGAGCTAGGTGCTGGAATGTTTGGGAGGGAACCTAGGGGTCAACCAAGGCGTCGTGTCTTGGGGAGAGGAGAGGTAGGTAACCAAGAGGCCTGCAGGAATCTATTTTTACAAGTCGCTAATCAGAAGAAACAGAGAAAGATGGATCGGTGCTTCATATCGGGTAGCGGCGTAGCTGAACCACAGCAAATCGAAAAGAAATCATCACGGCAGAAAAGGAAAATGCAAAAAGGGGGGTGGCTGCTTTCTCCATAATTGGGGAAATCTATCCTACTCTACTCTACTTCTACCTCTAAAGGAAAATAGCTGCGCATCAAAGACTAGGGGACAGCCTTTCCGACCGGAGAGAATAAAGGGGGAGTGCGAAATTGCGTGAGTGAGCTCTCTTAGCCGTAAAAAAAAAGAGGGGGGAAATAAAACACTCCGACCATTTTCAACATCACGAGTCCATTTTTGGGACCGAGGGGGTCGCGGTTGCAGCTAGCTCAACCTCATCCTCCCCTGGGCACAGATTGAAAACAAAGAATCTATCCAGGTGACATGCTCGAGGTCTCGAAGGTTCTGAATCACGACCCACTGGCCAGCGGTGAATCGAGATAACCGGGGGGGGGGGGGGGGAGATCACGAGATACGACTCGAAAAACTCGCTCTAATCGTCGGACATGTGCGGGAAAAAAAAGGGTCAGGGGCTCGCTTTTCTAACTGTAGGAAGCAACCTTGCCTCAGGTGGTCGGCAGACCAGCGAGGAGAGGTAAGCATCAATGTTCGGTCGGCGTGTCATAGAGAGGTTTTTAGCTAATCGTCTACCTCAAATTTCATCCACGGCGAGCGAACGCTACTTTCCCTACTTCAAGTCGGTGCTCGAGATGGGGGCAAAGGCCTTATCTTCCAGAGGTGAGTCGGGAAAACGTCTTCTTATATAGAAAGCCGCACGCTTACTATATGGGCCGCACACAACGTGACATTACTGATAAAAATCACCAAGCGAACCCGCTCTTTTGAGGAGTTCACTCCAGGCTCTAAGGTGTGTTTATGCCTTTTTCTTCAGTCTTCGCGACTACGTTCAGCGGTCCGTCTGCTTTCGGTGCTTTGTCAGGGGGTCTTTACTTTCGTGCGCGGTGAGGCATTCTTTTCAAAGACGGCGGCGGATGTTTTCATCTTCACGAGGGGGTGGGGAAAAAAATTGGGGGGAGTCTTGGTCGTCTTCGGTGCGAAAGGCTTCTTCTGTGCCGGGGGCAACTGAGAAATTTATGTGAGCTTACTCTACTACTGACCACTCTTCTTTACAGTCACGACCCCGGAAAAGATAGGTTAGAGGACTAAGAAGGGATGAAAATAGGTAAAAAAGTCTCTCTCCCTGCCGATTTCGCGAATCAAACAGTGCTCTCATTCTATCTTTAAAATCTAGAAAGCAAGAAGGGGGGGGACTAGCTAACTATAGGGGATGATTTCTTCGGCCTGGGCACTCGGGCAACGCCGCGACTGGCCAAAAAAAGGGAGTGTTTTCAGAAGGCGAAAAAACGTACGGGTGCCCTCCCGAGACGAAACAAGGCGGGAGAGGAACCGCGGATCGGAGCCCTGCGGGCAGTGCGAACGCTAGGACGCTCAGCGGGAAAAGGAGGGAAAGTGGAAAAAAAAGACGAACTCTATCCGACTAAAAAGGGCTGGGAAGCGTTCGGGGTATAAGACGATTTTTCGCGCTGCCTGCCTGCGGGAACTCGGGAAGACAAGAAAAAAGGAAAGACTAGGGATCTTCCAGCCGTCATCTATGCACAGGGGAGAGAGGGCTGCTGCTGTGCCGGCGAAGGCGTGAAGGTCCATCGCCGTTGCCTACTACGCGCTCCATCGACTTGCATGGTTAAAAGCGGTCAGGGAACAGGCCCGACAGTATCGCTCCCGGTATAAAAGGGCGCAAGGTTACCGTCGAATTCTAATCGGCTTCTGGGAAAAAAGAAAGACTGAGAGGATCCAGATTAATCAACTCAACAGATCGAAGAAAAAAGGTCTACACATCGTGGGGGCGTTGAGGCTGATTCTCCTCTCAGCTTAAACCGATAATAACCGGAAAAATTCTACGTACCACCTCTAGGTTGTTCGAGCAGGTCCTCGAAAGTCGCCGGTTCTCTCAAAAGGAGATTCGACCTACTCCAATCTAAATACTTCCTCGAGGTTTCGTGATCGCCTAGAATCCATAAGGCTGAGAAGAAACCATAAAAAGTAGGGATTATTAGTAGGCGGTCTCCTTGAGCTGAGAAGTCCCGTCACGAATCAAAACCCGTCCTCAGCTCGGAATTCGGGGGGGGGGGGTTGAGAGGGTCTCCTCTCGAGCTATCAACTCTCTCGTTTCTCGACCTTCAACATCTGCATTTGGGGGGGGGGGAGGGGCCTTTTACTGGTCGTACCGTTAGGTCAGATGGGCGAAACAACACAAAACCGACGCAGAGGGGAAAGGAACCTGCGCAACTATGTGGTATCGCCTGACATCTATTGAGCGTAGCAGCGATTACGAATGCGCAAAACGCCGATCCCGCGACACGGGTTGCCGCGGTCATTGGCGCTCGCTCCTTTGTCTGCACAAGGGACTTTCCTGAATCGGGTTTTATGGGGGAAATTCGAATCTTTCTACGCATTCACTTTAGACTTTATCCGGCGGGATTCTCGAAACGCTACTGACATCTTAGAATGTCCTAAGGCAGAAAGTGACCGAGGGATCGATTCGGGGCGATCAGTGAAAACGCCTCTAGCACTCAGGAGTCGATGACCAGCGTTCAAAAACCTCAGGCAGGGCGAACAGTAGGTGGGGAAAAGATAAAAGGGGGGGGATCCAGATCTTTCATCGCGTTCTTCGAAAGTACCCTCAAGCATGATCTCTCCCGCTCATCTCGGGAGGATTCAGCAAAAAGGGTCAAAGAGGGGGGATCTATCGCTTATTCGAGGCGCCGAGGCGAGGATGACGGCACTCCGGAGACGAAAGAAATCAGAACACGGTCTTGGGCGCAGGCGACGCTTGTACTATGCGGGGGAACTTCGAGAGACATAAAAGACTCGACGATGCGGAAGGGGGAGAGTCAGCTCAGAGGGAAGAAGTCACAAGTTAATCGCGCTGCTCTAATCAGGGAGCGGAGGGAAAAAGGAGAGAAAAGGGACTCTATCCTCCAGGATCGGGGATCCTTCTGGCCAATGCCGAGCGCCGCCTTTTGAGTTGGAAAAAAAGGAGGGGGAAAAAAAAAAATCCACATTCGCGAAGAGGGGAACAACCTCCGCGCCCAGGCCCCGAAAACCAGTGAAACCTCCAGACGATGCCGGCCGCAGCCGGAAGAAGGCCCCAAAAACCGTGAAAAAGGCAGCCGCCAGAGCGCCGTCCAACCCCGCCACAAAGCCCAGGCAAAAGAACGCCCCGTCGCTAACGCGCCTGCGAGCGCAACGAATCAACAAGGAAGCGCGGCGCAGGTGCTTCGACGGGGAAAGGGCGCGGGGACGTGGTGCAGAGAAACGGCATCTTCACGCTTTGTGCAGGCTTCGCGGTCGGGTCAGGGATACAGACCGGCCGATAAGTCTGGAGGCTTTGCGCAAAAGGTTGCAATCGCGGATGGGAAAAAAGCCCGACCGTAACGTCCGTAGCCGGTGATATTGGACGTTCGGACTGACCGGAAACGAGAGCGGAGGAAAAAAAAACGATCGCCCAAGAAAAACATTGCAGCGCGAATCTAGCTCCTATATGGTCTCGCTCGGAGACGATCTCCAAGACGCTCCTTCGAGTTGGGGATAAAATGGAAGCGAGTTGCTGGAGGCAGGGGACAACTGGAGGGAGGTAAATTCTTGACCGAGGGAATTCGGAGGTAGCTGGTTAATCCCCCGCGCGAAAGTGGGGTCGCGTGGCAAAGTTAAAAATCCGAAAGGACGCATGATTCACCCTGGATCGAGAGGGAGCAAGTGACTCGTCTTTATAACTGGAGGCTGAGAGGCAAGGAGCTGCCTACCGCGAAGTTAGGTCCCCAAAAAAAGGAAGTGGAGAGAGGCAAATGGCGGTCGGGTTGGGTCGTATCTCCCTCTGCGGAGCTCAAGAATTTCTACGGGGGTCCGAACGGTCTGCACTTGCTAGAAGATGCGAAGGGGCGGCGCAAGGGGGTTAAATCTCGTAAGAAAAAGGGGGCGAGATCTGATCCTCGCTTCAGCGGGCGAACTCTCAAGTAAAAAAAAGAGAGACTCATTTGATGAGAGGGGTCGATCGTTTCTAGTCGGCGTGCTAATAAGCAGAGAAGGTAACGGTACGCATTGAAAAAACGAGACCAGTTGGAGTACGGACGAGCGGCGGCGCGACCTTCAGTAAAACTATCGGCAAGGGAGGGCCAGGGGTTTCTGACCCAAGGGACAGCCAGCGCTGTAGTGGACCACCGGCCACCTGGAAAACTCAAGTCGGAAGACAACGCGCCGCGAGGTCACGGCTAGGAAGCGAGAATAAGTTCAGTGTGAAAACAATGTAAGACGCGTGGACCGGAACTCGACCTGCCCGAGAAGGGGGGAATCCGAAAGGGCGAAAAAAAAGGAGACAAGGAAAAGCCTGCCTCATAGAAGGAAATGTGGCCGAAATAACAACAAGCCTGCGGGCGAACCTGTGGGAAAAAGCGGAGGGGAGGGGGAAGAGGTAATTCTCAAATCCAGCCGAGAAACACCGATTCGGGGGTGGGGGGGTCACTCAAGGGTCGATCGATGATCCAGTTAGTAGCGATCTAGGGGTTCCGGCGGGGGGATGACACAAGGGCCCCACAAGCGAGCGGTCAAGCTTCATACGCGGACCAGGGCGGCTTGGGAAAGAGGGACTGGTGGAACGCAAAACGGCTCTCTGGCCTTCTTGAACCGACGCAGCGCGAAGGAGACGACTACCTGCGGTGCAGCACGCTCGAGCGAAAAAATTCAGGAGCAAAGCTCGAAGCATGTCCCCGAGAGAGAACCAGCTGGCGACCGGCCAGGAGATCGAGTTCGTCGTGGGGCTTGCTCGTAAAGGAAAAACACGGGGGGGGATAAACGAGCTATAGGATGCCATCGCTCCGGCGAATGACTCAAACGGTGGGAAAAAAAAGGGAAAGGTTTTACCGGATGTAATACAGAGAGAGAATTGCCTTCGGGCTAGCTCCGCCGAGAGGAGGTCACGCCAGTCGCGACTTCATCTCTCCGGGCAGTAGCAGGGGACAGAAAGAAAGGAGGAACGGGGTAATCTTCCCACCAGGCACGCATCAAAAAAAAACCCCACACAAATCCACGAAAAAGGGAAGGAATTCAGAAGCCGCTTTGTGGGGCCCTGCGGGGGACACGAGGCTACCCCGGCAAAGCCGACACATATAGCTACAGAAACATCTCGCGCGCTACCTTTTCTGGTATCGACTCTTTTGGTTCAACCATCGTGGGTGACGGCCGGGCATTAGAATTAAGACTCCCCGACGGCAGGGAAAGGGGGGTCTATACACCTTTTTGAGTGTCGTTCAACCTTCGGGAGGGACTAAGGCAGTTGCGACCGCGGCACTACCATGCCTTACTCGGCAGGTCGAGAAGGAAATAGTCGAGCTTCCGGGGGAACTACACGGTGAACCTTTCCCGTCGGGGACCCCGAACCTAACAGGGACGTGCCGGGTGCTCGAAAAGAAGGAGGGTGAAAAAGGGGGCCCGGCAGCTTTACTGATAGTCTTTGGGGTGCTTGGTCGCGGAAGCCCGGGCCCCGGCCTGTGCATAAGTTACAAAGAACTAGCAAAAGAAAGAAAGCAGACTATCGGGAAAATGGGAGCGTTTTCACGGCTCAATCCTGGTCCTTTCAGTCGAAATAAGAAAAGTAAGGGCCTAAATCAGAGATGTTGATACTTCAGAAAAGGCGGAAAGGAAAGGGGAATCAGGGTACGCAGCGAGCTCACTCTCAATCGTCGACTATTCGACACCGCGGTGGCACACGAGCGACGCACAAGCTTCGATAGTGCCGGAAGAAAGAAAAAAAAAAAGAAAGAGGGGTAGCTGGCGCGCGGAAGAGAGACGCGACCAATCCCGCCGCCATGGGACGATCTCAGTGCGCAAAAAGAAAAGAAAGGACTGGGGCTGAATAGGATCGCCATAAAGCAGGTTATCGCCTATTCACTTGGAAGGGCACCTAAGACGGGTGAGGCTTGCTCGAAACGTCAGGTCTGGGGGGAGGAAACCAAAAAAGTCATAACTGACACCGCTAAAAAGAAAAATGCTACTAATCACGTGTCAGGACGCGGCGCGAAACTTGATAAAACGGAAGGAGAAGAAACGGGGGGGGCTGTTCATATGCGAGGCGAGGAGGGAGTCGACCCTTTCGGCGTCTGTCACATCGAGACGTGGTACAGCCGCAATTTGTGAGTTCCTGAGTTTCGCGGACGAGATCGGTAGACTTAACGACCGCAATATCGAAAAAGAAAAACGGGGGGGAGGCGTAACTCTACTTAACGATCTTGGAGGAGGGAATATCACTATCGTAAGAAAAATAAGACTTCTCGGACTGTACGGGGAACATAGAACACCCCTAGAAGCAACGGCCTCAACAAGTGACGCTGGGGAATCAGCGCATGTCACACACTTCCAGGGTGAAATCGTCTGGGATCAAAAAAATCTCTTCTTGTGGATCCTGTTAGTCGTCAGGAGCTCGTCGTCGTCGGCCACCCCCCACAAAAAAAGAAAAAAAAACACGAACCACAAACAAAAAAAAAAAAAAAAAAAAAAAAAAAAAAAAAAACAAAACAACAAACACCAACACAAAGCAAAACAAATAAGTTGGGTGGGTATATTTCTCCTCTACTATGTGTTTAGATCTTTTGCGTTCTTTTTATGAGGTCCGTTACTTCTCTAATGGCTATGATAGGCGCGGTCCACGTTCCTAGAAGAAATTTTGCGCCTAGTTTAAACGGTCAAAAGGCACAAGCTTATGAAGAGGAGGAGGTTGGCTGTCTTCTTCTGGAGCTGGCGAGAGCAGGAGGGCAACATCTGACCGCGAAGTTGGGGTTATTTCAAAGGCTTCAAAAGAAACTATTCGCCTGTCTGGAGACTCGCGGAAGCAGGAGACTTCGAAGACTTGCTTGAGTAAGACCCCAGGGCCGGCGCGAACAACAAACCCAGCGGTCCGACCCGAGCTAACTGGGACTCGTGAAAGTGAGGGCCGAAAGAGTACGACAAAGACGGCCCATCGTCGGCTCTTATGGAGGGAGCCGTCCGCGCCTCGGTCACGAGGACGAACGGGGGGAACTCGAGGTACATAACGTAAACTTTCCTATATCGTGGGGGCGGGGGGGAATTCATCGTTGGCTTCCGGGTCCGTGATAGTAAGGAGGAGGAAAAAATACCTGGCGGAGTGGCAAGGTTAGGGAAAAAAAGGCGAGTCGCTATAAAAAAAAAAAGAAAGGCGCTTGCAGGAGGGGGATATGCTTGAACCGCTCGAGAGCTTCTCCTCTGTTCTCGGGGCCGGGAAAGCGAGGGGGACTCTCAGTCGTGTTAAGGAGGAACTGGTTCAATCACTCGAGCGAGTTGTAGAGGATTTTTCCAAAAGAATGAGAGACACTGAATCCGCCAAGGTTCAGTCAAATGAGTGCGCGAAGCTTTAGGACACTCGGGCTAAAAACTAGAGACTTCTGATCAACTGCCGTGAATGGCTCGAACGATCGCAAACATCCAACAACGATCCAGGGCTCGGGAACGGGCTCCATGACCCCCGAAGTGGCTTAACTAGCGCGAGATCGTTCTTCTGAGATCTGAAGTTGATCGCTCAGTCAGCAATCTAACAAGATACTTCAGCAAGAAGCTGAGACGACGTCGAGTTGCATAACGTTTGGCACAAACATCAACCTGGGGGAGAGAAGCAAAATTCTTACTCCCCAATAAGCGCGGTCAGGGAAACTGCGACGACTCAAAGGAAAAGCTACCCCGAAGGCAAACAACCTATCTCTATTCTCGACCTAGGATCGCCTAGAACTATCCGCAGCTCAAGGAGTAACTAGACTAAAACAAACAAACTATTATGAATATAAGGATTTCGCCTTGAGCTGCTGGAAAGATTTCGTAAGAATCCACGTCTCATCTGTCGAGCTGGTTGTTGGGCTTAATCATAGAAGGTTCTCGCAAACGGTCATAGGCGAGGAAGGGATCGGGCACGACCTTCTAGCACCTCGCGGTGGGTGTGAGGAATTGACGTTCGCGACCAGTTTTCGGGGAGCAGATCGAGCGGCTGGCAGCCTGTCACTGCTAACACGAGGTCAGGGATCGCTCTTGTACGAGGTCGATTGGTATCTCAGGGGAGAAATAAGGGGGGAAAAAAGCGGAAATACCGCGACGTGAAAACTCACTTGTGTGAGATGGACCTCGAAAGTTTTGAAGAAAGCGAAGAACTAGGACGCTCAGGTGTTACAGGGCTCGCCTGCCGGCCGGCTGGGCGCGCGTAGACTCAAAAAGACGTGACAGTACTGTGGGACGGAATCAAAGGTAAGTACTAACTGAAGAGTGAGGAAGTAAGAACTCTCTACCACTCCGGCTCGATAGGGGATGGGCGGGAGCGCAGGCAGAACGAAACAGGCGTCGCTAACGGGGGGATAACAAGGCAAGAGAGGATCAGAGGGGCTTTCTCTCAACCCGACTGCATGCAGGGAAAGGGTCTCGAAAAGAAAAGTCAGCCAGGCGTCGTTCGAGGTATACGAAAGGGTCAGAGGGGGGCGAGCCTTATACTATGATTTTCAAGCAGGGGTGGATCGATCTGTTAAACACGAGGTTCGCGGTGGAACGCGTTACGTCTTGAACGGCCTACTAAAATCAAAGGAATGAAGTCTTTCCTATCGATGCAGAGAAAGAAAATTCATCGAGCACAGTAATGGGGCTTCTCTACCTCTGATCGGGGTTCCGGTATAAAAAAGAAAAACTCCTTCTATCCTCCCGAGCCAGGCTGTTGCATCATGCGTGGGACTAGGGGGAAAAAAAAAGATTGAGGAATTCTTTTTGTCCATACAACTTGGGGGAGGTCAGTTTGCCAAAATCCGGGTGAACCACTAATCCTCTCACCGAAGAAAAAGAGGAATTATTTCATGCATCTTCCAGCCTCCGGGGCAGGTCTCGCCGTACTGCCGACATATCCAGCGCAGACCCAAGCCACCACGCCCCCGCCCCCCAGCACCCCGACACCGCGAAGGGAGAGCAATACTAAAAAGGAAAAAAGGGGAGTATCGCTGGCATGATGAACGCTTGCCACGGGCGTTGGGGGGGGGGGGACGAGGCGCGAGTCCCTGAACGGGGGCCTCTTCTTTGCGTGTTTTTCCGGGGGGGGGGGGAATAAAACCGCGACGTCCGCCGGCAAACTAAATAGAAGAAGGGGGAGGCACAATTCAATTATCGTTCGACGTAGCCGGGATGAGGGTCACGACAGCGCATACGGAAAAAAAAGAGGCCCAAGAAGCTGCTGTACGCAACGCGAATAAGGGGGTTCAGGTGACCACCGCGGCCCGATGACGACAAATCGAATCTGGACAGCGCGTTTTTGATCGAGACATTATGAAAAAAAAGAAAAGGAGGGGAAAAGGGACGCGGAACGTCGTATAAGGTGAAAG